>Ga0116178_10004011_pt1 | contig 10927 bp, 9 predicted proteins | sample AD_STIC12_MetaG_FD_89880 | JGI IMG/M metagenome (GOLD analysis project Ga0116178, IMG submission 89880) | Active sludge microbial communities of municipal wastewater-treating anaerobic digesters from USA - AD_STIC12_MetaG | ecosystem: Engineered > Bioreactor > Anaerobic > Digestate | place: USA...
CAGATTCATATTCACTGCGTGCCTTGTACCGCTGTCCGCACATATAACCTTATCTGCAGATCTGACAATACTGCTGCAAAATTCATAATCCTTTATTTCACCGCCGCTGATTATTACAGTTTTCATTATTTACTTATGCCTGCTTCCTTCATAATTCTTATTGTTTCCGGTATGTTTCCCGAGTTAAAAATTGCCGAACCTGCAACAATTATATTAGCCCCGCTCATGACAACCTGCCGGATATTGTCAGGCCCTATTCCTCCGTCAACCTGCAAATCAACGGACAGATTCTTTTTCTCAATGAGGCTTCTTACCTTTGATATCTTTTCATAAGCGGAATTAATAAATCTTTGTCCTCCAAAGCCGGGGTTTACACTCATAATCAATACCATATCCAAATCCTCTATAATATGCTCCAGTACATTGACAGGAGTGGCAGGATTCAATGCCATACCCGCTTTCAGGCCTTTTGCCTTTATCATTTGCAGCAGCCTGTGCAAATGTACCGAAGCCTCTGCATGTACTGTAATGATATCGGCACCGGCTTCCGCAAAATCATTTATGTATAACTCAGGATTGTCAATCATAAGATGCACATCAAAAACCAGGCTGCTTTTTGCCCTCAAGCTTTTTACAACAGCCGGGCCTATGGTTATATTCGGAACAAAATGTCCGTCCATAACATCAACGTGAAGCCAATCAGCACCTGCCCTCTCCACTGTACCTATATCCCTCTCCAGATTCGCAAAATCCGCAGATAATATAGACGGCGCAATCTTAATCATTTATAATTCCTCCCCCCAGTACTCTTCAATTCATTTAACAGAGATATGTAGAAATCATATCTTATATTGTGTATCTTGCCCTCGAGTACTGCCTCTCTTATCCCGCAGCGGGGTTCCTTATCATGGATGCAATTAACGAATTGGCAATTCTTGTGGCTTTCAAATTCCGGAAAGCAGCTTTCAAGCTTCGACAGCTCCAGTTCGCCAATATCAAGAGAGGTAAACCCCGGAGTGTCCGCTACCATGCCGCCCTCATCAAGCTTTATAAGCTCTGCATGCCTCGTGGTATGCGTGCCTCTGTCTATTTTTTTGCTCAGGTCTCCCGTCTTTAGCTTCAGCCCCGGCTGAATGCAGTTCAGCAGCGATGACTTTCCCGCACCGGAGGGGCCTGCGAAAACCGAAACCTTATCTTTAAGTATTTCCTGCAGCTGCTCTATCCCGACTTTTGTTTTCGCGCTGGTGGTTATTACCTTATAGGGAATACCCTCAAGCATTCTGACCACATCAAGATAGTGGCCATCCGGGTCCAAATCTATTTTGTTTATACAAACTATGACATTCAGATTCTTATACTCCGAATAAACCAGGAACTTCTGCATAAGCACCATGTTTATATCAGGCTTTTTTGCCGCAAATACTATCACAGCCTGGTCAATGTTGGCTACAGTCGGCCTTATTAGCTGGTTTTTCCTCTCCAGAATGCTGATAATATAACCCTGCAGGCTTCCCGCATCAACATCAATTTCAACATGGTCCCCTATTAAAGGTGTTATGTTCTTTAACCTGAATTTGCCTCTGGCACGGCACTCGTATACCCCTTCCCCTGTGTCAACATAGTAGAATCCGCCGATGCCTTTTACTATAACACCTTTCTGCATACATTCCCTCCTCGTTAAAAGTTGTGTGCTACGCTTTCGTGCAAGCTGTCATTTATATATACTTCAAAAATTACATTCCCTACACCGCTTACCGGTATTTCCAGGGGGCTGTCGGTTGATTTGTGAATACTTTCATATATTCTGCTGCTTATTTCATTCTGTACTTTATATACCGTCACCTTCATACTCTCAAGCTCCGGCGGCAGTGTGAAACGAAGCTTGAAGCTGGAGGGTACAGGCTCCGGCTTATAGTTGTTGACGACAAAATCCACTACGCTTTTCCTGCTGACCTCAGTGCCCGGCCTTATGCTCTGCTCCAGCACTGTGTCTGCGGGCTGCTCACTGTTGCTTTCATAGGATATGTTTCCCAATATAAGGTCTTTGATAATCAGATCCGTCTTAACATCTTCAATATCTGCTCCAAGATATGAGGGCATTATGAATTTTTCCGGCCCTATACTTATTACATAGTCTATTGTAGTCCCTTCATCAACACTGATACCCGGAGCTATGCTCTGCCTTATTACAAAACCATTGGGAAATTCGCTGTATTCCTGGTCAAAGGAACCCTCAACCAGTCCTTCTCCTTCAAGTATGAGCTTGACCTTGTCATAGCTTTCGCCTTCAAGCTTCGGGACTACAACCTTCCTGGGCCCTTTGCTTACAACAACCTTTACGGGATTGGTTATCTTGTTCTTCTCGTTGGGCTTGGGATTTTGGCTGATAATGCTTCCTTCGGGAATATCCTTGTTAAATACCCTTTCGGTAACTTCCAGTATAAGGCTGAGAGCACTTAGCTTTTCCCTTGCCTCTTCTTCGCTATTGTTCCTGATGTCAGGAACCTCCACGTCCTTTACGGTAAAGAGGCTGTTAACGAACAATATTCCTCCGCCCAGCAGCAAAGCCAGCAGTAATCCCCCAAAAACAGCGACAATAGTAAGCTTTACGTTCCTTTTATTCTGTACGGGTTTATCCTTTCCCTCGGCTACCTTTGGGATTGGATCAACCGAATAATCATCAATGAGGATTTTTTCTTCTTTTCCTTCATTCAGTTCCTTGCTTTCCGGTTCTTCAATAATATCAACCGCTGCTTCCTTGTCAATTATTTTTATAGGCTCAAGGACCCTGGTACTTTCATCGGTATACCTGTTTTTCTTTACAAAGTCTCCGTTAGGCATTACCAATGACTGTCTGAGGTCATTTATTATCTCCGAAGCGCTGTTATACCTTTTGGATACTTCCTTTTCCATACACTTCATTATTATTGCTTCAATGGCCTTCGGTATCCTGGAGTTAATCCCGGAGGGAGGCTCCGGCTCTTCCTGTATATGCTTCAAAGCAACAGCAATAGGAGAATCACCTTCAAAAGGAAGCCTTCCCGTAAGCATTTCATACATTACGACTCCCAGTGAATAAATATCCGATTTCTCATCGACATATCCTCCCCTTGCCTGTTCGGGTGAGAAATAATGCACAGAGCCGATTACGTTGCCTGTATTTGTTATAGTGCTTGAAGACACGGCCCTGGCTATTCCAAAATCCGTGACTTTCACAGAGTTGTCTTCCCGTATCAGTATATTGTGAGATTTTATATCCCGGTGAACTATATTGTTTTTATGGGCTTGTTCCAATGCATAACATATCTGAATTGCTATATTGGTGGAATATTCCACTCCCAAGGTCCCTTTGCTCTTTATAAGCTCTTTAAGAGTCTGCCCCTTGATGTACTCCATAACTATATAATAGCTGTTGTTTTCGGTTCCTACGTCATAAATCCCGACAATATTCGGATGTGAAAGACTGGCTGCCGATTGCGCTTCTCTCCTGAACTTCTTGACAAATTCCTCATCTTCGGTAAATTCCGGCCTCAAAACCTTTATAGCAACATATCTATTCAACAGTCTGCATTTTGCTTTATACACCAAGGCCATTCCGCCGCCGCCAACTTTTTCCAATATTTCATATCTATCTCCCAATACTCTACCTATCATTATCTTCACCACCCTTACAAACCTGAATAGCTACGGCTGTTATATTGTCATAGCCGCCCTTTTCCTTGGCTTTTTCTATCAGAAGCTCGCAAGCCCCGTTTAAATCAGAAGCAGCATTCATTACACCGGCTATATCCTCTTCACACACCGCATTTGACAGCCCGTCAGTGCAAATCAGTATAAGATCGCCGCTCTGCATATCATATTGGTATACATCCGGTTCAATTGAGTATTCCGTTCCAAGGGCTCTTGTAATGACGTTTTTCTGCGGATGATTAGATGCATCCTCCGGTTTTATGGTACCTCTCTTTACCAACTCCGCAACCAGGGAATGATCCTCCGTAAGCCTTGATATGTCTTTCCCCCTGATAAGGTATATCCTGCTGTCGCCTACATGTCCTATGTATATGCTGCTGTCCTTTGCAAGCACCATTGAAAGGGTTGTTCCCATACCAAGGCAGTTGCTCTTAAGTATAGACGTCTTGTAAATCTTTTCGTTGGCATACATAATTGCATTTCTGACAAGATCCTTGATTTCTTCATCTCCCGGCATAAGGGTTCCGATACTATTTTTTATGTAAGAAGCTACCTCCTGTACCGCCATTGAACTTGCTACCTCTCCTGCATTATGTCCTCCCATGCCGTCGGCAACAATGTATAAATACGTGCTGTCGATGTCCTCAAGTTTTTCGCATAAAAATCTGTCCTCATTTACTTTTCTGACCAGACCTATGTCCGTCCTGCCGGCTGACCTCATTAAATCACCTCAAATATACTCTTAGCCGAATTAAAATTGCCTTCGGTTTTCATTACAAAAAAAATATTTCGACAAAACATATAAAAAACCTCTAACAAATTCAAATATTTGTGACTCCCTGCCGATTTATGTGCTTCTGCCTCAGCTGCCCGCAGGCTGCGTCAATTTCACTGCCCAATTCCCTCCTGACGGTTGTTTCAATTCCGAAGCCCTCAAGAGCGGCCTTAAAGGAATTTATCCTCTCCTTGGAGGCTTTTGAAAAATTTTTCCCCTCCACCTTATTCACCGGAATAAGATTCACATGGCAGAGCATTCCTTTTAGCAGTGTTCCCAACTTATGGGCATCCTTAACACTGTCGTTGACATCTTTTATCAATGCATATTCAAAGGTAATCCGCTTATTTGTCATATTTATATAGTATCTGCACGCTTCCATAAGCTTCTCAATGTTATATTTCCTGTTTATGGGCATTATTCTGCTCCTGGCCTCATCATCAGCTGCGTGCAGTGATATCGCCAGTGTGCATTGAAGCTTTTCATCGGCAAAATCGTATATTCTCGGAACAATTCCGGAGGTTGAAAGGGTTATATGCCTTTGGCCTATATTCAGCCCCTTGGGGTGATTAATTGTCCTTATGAACTTCATAACCTGATCATAGTTGTCAAAGGGTTCCCCCGTACCCATAAGTACAATATTGCCTATTCTTTCTCTGATATCCCGGGATACAGCCATTACCTCCTCAAGCATTTCTCCGCTGGTCATGGACCTGATAAGCCCCCCCGTTGTTGAAGCACAGAACTCGCAGGACATTCTGCATCCAAATTGTGTTGATATGCATAGGGTTTTCCCGTAGCTGTAGTCCATGAGCACACACTCTACGGCATTACCGTCTTCAAAGCAAATCAGGTACTTTCTGGTATTGTCTGTTTTTGAGTGCTGCATTGCGGCAATATATGCCCTGCCGATATGGAAATCCCATTCCAGCTGCTCAATCAGGTTCTTGGGTAGATTGGTCATATCCTTAAAGGAAGCCGTATCCTTATATATCCATTCGAAAACCTGCGCCGCCCTGAATCCGGGCAGCCGGTGCTCTTTAATATATATTTCAAGCTCATCAAATCCCAGGTCTTTAATATTCTTCTTATCCGGCAAATTCAATTACCTCTTTTCCATTTTAGCTATAAAAAATCCATCCGTACCGTGAACGTTAGGATACAGCACAAGATATCCCATATGGGCACTGTCATTCTCCAGCTTTTCCGGTACTTGGCCTATAATACTCTCCATCTGAAACTGCAGGTTATTTGACAGAAAACCTCTTACCACATCAAGGTTTTCTGCTCTGTTTATGGTACATGTACTGTATATCAATTTTCCTCCCGGCTTTACATACCCGGAAGCCAGCTCCAGTATCCTCCGCTGCATATCAGCCAATTCCTTTAAATTCTTCGCATCCTTTTTCCATCTAAGATCAGGTTTTCTTCTAATCACACCGAAACCGCTGCAGGGTGCGTCCAGCAGAACCCTGTCATATTTCCCGATGGAACCCTGATCCTTTACCATTGCATCAAAGAGTTCAGTTCTTACAATGCTTATCCCGAGCCTGTCACAGTTTTCCTCTACAAGCCTGAGCTTATTCCTGTAAATATCCCTGGCCACAATCTCTCCTTTATTGTCCATTAACTCCGCCATGTGGGTAGTCTTTCCTCCGGGTGCACTGCATATGTCAAGGACTTTATCCCCCGGCTTCGGATCAACAATATGAGCCACCAGCATGGAGCTTTCATCCTGCACCTGATAATAACCCTTCCTGAAGGATTCCTTTGCTTCTATTGAGGAGGTTCCCCTTATGTGAATTGCTTCTGCATTATAGCTGCCGTCAGTATATTCAATGCCCTCTTCCGCAAGTATTGCCAAAAGCCCCTTTTTCTCAATCTTAAGCCTGTTGCAGCGTATTGTGAAAGGAGGTTTTTCATTATTTGCCTTCAGCAGGGCCTCAGTGAATTCCATTCCGAAATCCTTGAGCCACTTTTTTACTATCCATTCGGGATGAGAATAAAATACCGACAGGTATGAGGCGGCATTCTCGCTTTTATCCGGATATTCCAGCTTCTCTTTATTTCTGTTGATGTTTCTAAGTACTCCGTTTACAAGCCTTACGGTTCCTTCATGTCCATATTTCCTGGCAAGCTCGGCACTTTCGTTGCATACTGCAGAGTCGGGTATTCTGTCCAGAAAAAGTATCTGGTATATTCCGCACCTTATTATATCTTCAATCCACGGGTCTATGCTTTTCATTTTTATGAAACGAGATATTATCCAGTCAATACGGGTAAGATTTCTCAGAGTGCCGTTTACTATTTCGGTGACAAGAGCTTTGTCAACCCTTAAAAGCCTGTCTTTATCAAGTTCCTCCTTCAGGGCAATGTTGGAATAGGCCCCTTCCCTCAGTACTCTGTACACTGTCCTTACTGCCGCGTCTCTGGCCAGGTCAATTCTTTTCATAAGTAATACTCCTTTATATATGCAGAAGTTTGTAAAGTACTCCGACTGTAGGGGAAGTATGTTTTCCCCACGTCGGTACTTTGCATTCCCCAATATCCCTATTCATAACATATTAACGCAAAAGCTACAGATAGTATTATTCCTATCTGTAGCCTGAATAATATACCTCTAATCCCTTCTGCCTCTCAGAACCAAAAGCCTCACCAACTGCATGACAGCCGCAAAAGTTGCCGCTACATATGTAAGTGCCGCAGCATTCAGAACTTCTTTTGCGGGCCCTATTTCGTCCGAGGGTACCAATCCGTTGCCTTCCAAAAGGGCTATTGCCCTGCTGCTTGCGTTGAATTCCACCGGAAGAGTTACAACCTGAAATGCTACCGCTGCTGAAAAAAGAAGTATTCCTACGTCTATAAGATTCACCCAGCTAAAAATAAATCCGGCTATAATAAAAAGCCACGCTGCCTGGGAACCAAAAGAAGCCACAGGGGCAATTGCATTTCTTATAACAAGGGGTGCATATCCTTCTGAATGCTGTATTGCATGGCCGCACTCATGAGCAGCTACCCCAACAGACGCAAGGGAATTACTGTTGTATACATCCTGGGACAATCTGAGCACTCTCGTTCTTGGATCATAATGGTCGGAAAGCCTTCCCCTAACAAGCTCCACGGGAACATCCCGAAGCCCGTTTAAATCCAATATCCTTCTGGCAACTTCATATCCCGTATGCCCATAGCTGTTCCTGACTCTGAGGTATTTATTAAAGGTAGAAGATACCTTGGACTGCGCATATGCGGCAAGTATTATCGCCGGTAAAATCAAAATAAAAGTCGGATCTAAACCATAACCATAAAACATATTTTTCCCTCCATAATTTGTTTAAATATTATTAACTTATTATTCGTTATTCTTTGTCCGCCACTGCTCCGGAACCTCGCAGCCTCTTATCCTGTGTCTATTTTCCCAGTATTGTGCCCGCAATAATAGTATGTCCCCTCAGATATGCTTCCACACTCATAGGTTTTTCATTTTCAAACTGCAGTTCCAATATTTTAAGGCTTCCGCCGCCGCAGTTTACAACTATGCTGTCTTTATGTACACTGCCAATAAAGCCGTAGGTTTTGCCGTCCGTATTATCTTCCAAAGCCTGACTTCTTAATATCTTGAATATCTTTCCGTTATATGACGAAAAAGCACCGGGCCACGGATATGTTCCCCTAATCAGATTCCTGATATCTTTAGCATCCCTCGACCAGTCTATCCTGCCAAGTTCTTTTGTCATTATCGGGGCATAAGTAGCTTCCTCGTTATTCTGGGGAGTCCTCTCGATTTTACCTTCAATCAGAAGCTCTATCGTCTCGGACAAAACTGAAGCTCCAAGCTCCGACAGTCTGTCATGCAGCTCCCCTGCATTCTCATCTTCTCCTATTTCAATCTCTTTTTTTAATATGATATCACCTGTGTCCATCCCTTTATCCATATACATGGCAGTGACACCGGTGGTTTTGTCTCCGTTTATTATGCACCAGTTAATGGGTGCTGCTCCTCTGTATTTCGGAAGAAGGGATGCATGTACATTAATGCATCCAAGGGGTGGAATATCCAATATTTCCTGAGACAGTATCTGTCCGAAAGCAACTACAATAATGGCTTCCGGCGCAAGATCCCTCAGTATCTGAACAAATTCCCCGGTCTTTATTTTCTCTGGCTGGAAAATTGCTATTCCTGATTCTCTGGCAAATATTTTTACCGCAGATTCCGCCAGCTTGTTGCCCCTTCCTTTTGGCCTGTCAGGCTGAGTCACAACAGCGGCTATTTCATGCTTATGAGCAATCAGCTCTCTGAGACAGGGAACTGCAAAGTCCGGCGTTCCCATAAAAACTATTCTCATACTTCTTCTTCCCTTTCGAAGCCTAATCTTCCTTATCGGTTATTATTGCTTTATCAGTAAAAAGAATACCGTTAAGATGATCAATTTCATGACAAAAAGCAATTGCCAAGAGTTCTGTTCCTGTCATTTCAAAAGTCTTGCCTTTTCTGTTCTGAGCCCTTACAATGACCTTTTCAGGCCTTTTTACTTTTCCCTTTATTCCGGGTATACTGAGGCAGCCTTCCATTTCAAACTGCTCCCCGCTCTCATACACAATAACGGGATTTATCAGTTCAATAAGCCCTTCGCCTACATCTATAACCACAACTCTCCTCAATACTCCGACCTGGGGAGCGGCAAGCCCCACTCCTTCAGCTTTTTTCATAGTATCCTTCATATCGTCAAGGAGGGTCAGAATCCTGTCATCTATAACCTCTACCTTTCTTGATATCTTGCGTAAGATTTCATCTCCGTCTTTCCTGATTGTTCTAATTGCCATTTATATCATTATCCTCCTAAAAAATCTAATCCTACATGGTCGCCATATATGGCGGCCCTACCCATGATGGTCGCCATGTATGGCGGCCCTACCCATGATGGTCGCCATGTATGGCGGCCTACCCATGATGGTCGCCATGTATGGCGGCCCTACTATTACTATAACATACTTTGAGGATTCAAATCCATACTGATACTTACATTTGACCTGCCTTCACCACAGGCTTCCGAAAGGTCTGCAAGCACTCTTCTCAGTGTTTCCTCCCTATTGCTCTTGACCAATATCTGCCACCTGAACCTGTTCTTTATTCGTGATATTGCCGCTGCTGCAGGCCCCAGCTTTTCCGCATCCTTATATCCTTTAAGTGCTTCATCCAGAAATTTGCTTATTTCATTGGCATATGCAATAACCTCTTCCTCCGCAGTGCCGCTGATAATTATATTTGCAATACTGGAAAAGGGCGGGTATCCGAGATCCTTGCGAAGCATAACCTCTTTATTATAAAAGCCTTTGTAATCATGGCATCGTGCATATTCTATGCTGTAATGTTCGGGGCTGTACGTCTGGACAATTACACGCCCCGTTTTATTGCCTCTTCCCGAGCGTCCCGATACCTGCGCTATTATCTGAAAAGTTCGTTCTGCGGACCTGAAGTCAGGCAGATTAAGGCTTGTATCTGCCGCAATCACTCCAACCAATGTAACATCAGGAAAGTCCAAGCCCTTTGAGATCATCTGCGTTCCCAACAGTACATTTGCTTCCTTTCTTTTGAATTTGTCCAAAATCTCCTGGTGGGAATTTTTCTTCGTGGTTGTATCCGCATCCATTCTCAGCACATCCTTTGCTGAAAACTTCCTCTGAAACTCCTTCTCCAGCTTCTGAGTACCCACACCAAAGTATTTTATATTTTTGCTCTTGCATTTCGGGCATATGGCGGGATTATCCCTTTCATATCCGCAGTAATGGCAAACCAGCTTTTCGTTTTTCATATGATAGGTCAGTGAAATACTGCATCTCGGACATTTCATCACTATTCCGCACTGTCTGCAGGATACAAAGGTGGAGTGGCCTCTCCTGTTCAGAAATAATATCATTTGTTCCTTGTTCTTAAGGTTATCCAATATGGCATCAGTCAGGCTCCTGCTGAATATTGTCCTGTTGCCGGACTCAAGCTCCTCCCTCATATCCACTACCTCAACCTCAGGCATAGGACTGCCGTTTGCCCTTGACCCCAATTCAGCCATGCCCAATTCTCCGGTCTGTGCTCTGTAATAGGTCTCAATGGAAGGGGTGGCCGAACCCAAAAGAAGGTTTGCACCTTCAAGCCTGCATCTTTTCTCTGCTACCTCCCGGGTTAAATACTTGGGCTTTATCCCCGATTTGTATGTGTGCTCATGCTCTTCATCAATTATGATAATTCCCAGTTCCTTAAAGGGAGCAAAGACCGCCGATCTTGCACCAATGGCGACTTTAACAATACCGTCCCTGATTTTTCTCCATTCGTCATATTTTTCTCCCTCTGAAAGGCTGCTGTGTAAAACAGCAATATTGTCACCGAAACGGTTCTTGAATCTTGAAACCATTTGAGGGGTCAAGGAAATTTCCGGTACAAGCATTATAGAGTCTTTGCCCCTTGACATA
>Ga0116178_10004020_pt1 | contig 10918 bp, 14 predicted proteins | sample AD_STIC12_MetaG_FD_89880 | JGI IMG/M metagenome (GOLD analysis project Ga0116178, IMG submission 89880) | Active sludge microbial communities of municipal wastewater-treating anaerobic digesters from USA - AD_STIC12_MetaG | ecosystem: Engineered > Bioreactor > Anaerobic > Digestate | place: USA...
CGAAATTTTTCAGAAATTTTTCTGTAAGATAGTCGAATTATTACACTTACGACAGCGCACTATCCTATCTGTTAAAATAAGGTTATCGTTTTCAACCAGTTACGCCGCGCGATGTCCGCAACCTATCATTTTTTGTCTTAAAAATCTTGGGAAAACCGCCCTTCAAGGCGGGTTTCCCCCTGAGTTTACTGTATGGTGGTCATGGGTGATTACACTACACGACACCCATGAGTACCCTCCCTACTCACCCATGAGTACCCTACGTATCACTGGTGAGTATCCTCACCTGTGAGTACCCCCTCGGTTTGCGGCATGAGTTCTCCTTGGTTATCGAGTAGTGCGTAGACGGAAGATGCGGTTCCTGAGCCTTGCTTGACCCGTCTGATGAGTTGTTTATCGTGTAGTGTTTTGAGTGCACGTTTTGCGGTGAGTTCAGCGCAGTTGCATTGTTTTGCTATACGAGAATAGGATAATGTGAAGGTACCCGTATTCCAATTTGTATGTCCGAACGCGCAACACCAGACGAGTGCTTCGGTGGTAGTGATATCGAAATCTTTGATATCGTTCTCGAAGAAGTCATTGTACCGTTTATTACGTTGTGCGTTGATGTTGTTCATAGTGTCTCCTTATAGTTATACGGTTGTGTAGTATTGCCCATGCGCACGCAGCGACAGCAGGTACCTGTCCATTGCCTATTGCCTTCAGTCGCTCCACGCGGTGCGGCGTTTTCTGCGTTACCCTGGGCGTGTCGCCTTCCCAATCGGCAGGCCACGCGGGTATTGGGGTGTGGCACGGCTTGGTTATGTCCGTCCAGCCAAGAGGCCAGCCCATGAGCAGTTCGACCCAGTCGGGATTAAGTTGACCTGATACCGCGTTCGGCAGACAGTCGGTCGTGTTGCCGTAGTTGCCGCGCTGTGACTTGCCCTTCCAGTCGCGTTTTTTGGGTGTTGGCCACATCGCCTCAACCTTGCCCTGCTTCTTGCGCACATCACGCCCAGCAATGGCAGACGCTTCTTCCAACGTCATTTCACCGGCAAGCCATTTCTTGCGCATAATCCGCTGGGTGCCCTCACATGGCATTGCAGACGCTGTCGGAGTTGGCCACATATCAGGCTTATCCATAATAGCCACAAATCGAGACAAGCCAACGCTTCCATCTATACCCTGCTTACTGCGCTTCCTCGGCATACCGCTATTCAAGAAATATATGTCTGTGTCATCGTTTAGTACGGCACCCTGCGCACCGTCAGCACAGGTCGGCGTGGGGAACATCTTTACCGCAAGTCCAAGCGGAGGTGTTGCAACCTTGCCAGCATCATGTCGTTTCTGCCAAGAGTCCAGATTCTCGTTTGTCGTTTTACCGCTGCGTGGTGTAGGCCATAAAGCACTATTCCTTACTTGGTCTTGTAACCTCAACTGCTTTCTTTGTCCATTATCACGCAACCAGTTTCCATTCGCTATTTCATTCAAAGACTCTTCGGAAATAGTTCCCCCTTTAATACATTCTGGAGTTCGCAAGTATCCATATTCGGTCTCTTTTGTGTGGCGCACCGACATGGTGCGCTCCCAGCACACACCATTCCGCATCGTACCCCAGCGCGGCAAGGTCGCACAGGACTCGGTCGAGTCCCCGAATAGTGAGCATTGGGCTGTTTTCAATAAATGCGTATCGTGGTCGTACTTCGCCAATAATCCTTGCGAACTCAGACCAGAGGCCGCTTCGTTCGCCTGATATTCCAGCGCCTTTTCCAGCGGCGGAAATGTCCTGGCAAGGGAATCCACCCGTGATGACGTCAACTCGTCCACGCCAGGGTTTGCCGTCGAATGTGCGCACGTCGTCCCAGACAGGGAATCGAGGTAAGCATCCGTCAGCCTGCCGTTGCAGCAAAACTGCGCGTGGGTACTCTTCAATTTCGACGGCTGCCACTGTACGCCATCCGAGCAACACTCCGCCGAGGATTCCTCCTCCGGCTCCTGCAAATAGTGCCAACTCATTCATGATTCTCCTTTCTGTATTTTGTTGAGTACACATATAGTATACACTACATAGTTGCAAAAGTCAAATGGATGTGATATAATTGGTACTGGAGAAACGAGAAGTTATGAGTGACGAACCGGAAATTGTGGGCGGTGGCTTACGTAAACGTCCATTCAAACCTCGTAAGCGTAAGATGAAACCGCGTCATCCGGACCGGATGATAGGGTACAGATGGTTTGGACATAAGCATAAGATAGTCGCGATATTATTTTATTTTGGATTTGGTGTTGCTGCGATATGCCGGATCACCGGGTTCAAGGAACACCTGATAAAAAAGTGCAGTCATGCACGGGAGACATTCGAGTATATGAGCGAAATAGAACAGCGCGTGGTTGACACGGTAGGCAAGGGCGATTTGGTTGGGTTACTCCGGAAGAACTGTGAGGACGCTATCAAGGTATTAGGCGAAATCCAGAACGACGTGAAGGTTGACCCGAAAGAGCGTATGGCCGCAGCCGAGAAGAACTTGAAACATTACAAGGACCTGATGGCGTTACAGGGCGGCGACCAGACCGGCACGAATATGTCGCTGCTCGCCGAGAGTTTGACCCGGTTCCGTGGCGTACTGGACGCTGGTAAGACGGAGCCGAAGATGCTGGAGGCCGGTGTGGACGTAAATGTCCCGGATAACGCGGACGAACCAACGGAGGATGTGTTATGAGTATCATTCAGGCAATCTTAGGCTACGGTTGGAGCGTATATGGAACAGAGACCAGCAACAAATCGCACCAATGCCGGGAGAACCGTAAGAAGCGGTTTGCCCGTGAGAAGAAGTCGCAGCGGTTGGCACTGAGAATGGTCCATATATCACAATTCCAACGGATGATGGGAATGTACATGTAATGCCACGTTCTGTGCTTGAAGAAATTAGTAATGGAAATATAGATATAACAACAATCGAAGATTATCAGCCGATTGTTCGCAAAATTGTAAGCGAATGGTTGTTTATTCTTGAGCAAGGCAATTTGATTTAGGAGGGAACATGATTATTCCAGACATTCGATTCATCCCAACAAAAAATCGTGGTGCGAAAATAACGCCAAGCATTATTGTAATCCACTATACTGCTGGTGGTAACGCTGAGGGTGCCATCTCCACGTTCCTGAATGCTGGTGTAAGTGCACATTTTGTTATAGGTAGGGACGGTGCGGTTACTCAGATGGTCGACACGGACGTTGCAGCATGGCACGCCGGAGTCAGTTCATGGAAGGGACGCAGAGAACTGAACCAATGGAGTATCGGTATTGAACTGGTTAATTGGGGTCCACTGACAAAGAACGACAACAAAGAATATATCTCTTGGGCAAAAACAGTTATCCCGGAGAATGAGATATTCCGAGGAAAACACAAAAACCCAAAATGCAAATACGAATACTGGCAGAGTTATACAGAGAAACAGATAAGTGCATTACGCCGTGTTACTTCTATTTTGCATAAACATTATGGTATACTTGAGGTGGTTGGACACGAGGATGTGTCCCCGGAACGTAAGATTGATCCCGGACCTGCGTTCTTATTTTGGGATTGTATTCGGGGTAAGGAGAAGAGTGATGACAGAACAACAGTTGATGGAGTTGCTGGAACTTAACCCTGACGGTGTGGCACTGCAATATGAGGTAAAAGCAGATTCGTCAGGGCAGGTTATAAGCAGAACGGTGCGATGTTCAGTAAACGTTCGTAACGCTGCCGGCCTTAAAAATGGCATATTTGGATATTGTGATGAATATGCAAAGGGAGGTGAAGTATGAATCTGTTGAAACTCGCGAAACTTTTGCCCGCATTAAAAGAGGGACTGCGTCTGTCAAGGGCTCTTGAGAGCAGAACAACCAAAGAACAGTGGAAAGGCACTGCAATAATGGCTTTGATAATCTGTGTTATCATCGCTATTATAAAGACGCAGATCGCCGCAATCGTCGGGGACATCCCGGAAGAGGTTTGGCTTGGCGTTGCCACAGCGGCATTGGCTGCACTTGGCCCGATTATGTCTCGAATATCCGCATTTGCAAGTTCCCCAGCACTGAAATTAGGTAAAAATGCTGACATGGACGCTATCCGGGTGAAGGTTAAAAATGCAGATGCGTGGAAATCGTTCTGTGGAACGATGTCGGAGGCTCTCGCACAGGGATATGATGTGGCTGTTGACCTTGCCGGCGGCGTTTACGACCTAAAAAAGTGTGAATATACGGGCACCGTCCAGTTGAGTACCGGCGAAATAAAGAGGTACGAGGAACAGATGGAGAAAAATCTGTATCCGAACGGAAGGGAATCATGATAATGACATTTGAAGTACCGTCATCTCTGGTTCTATTTGCTGTACTCAGTTTTGGGTCGCTTCAGGCTGTAACAGTATGGCAATTGAAGTCGCTTATTGAGGATTTTCGCGACTATAAAAACAAACTGAGCCACTTCCGTGAAGAATGTGAACAGCGATTTGCTGAGATAGAGTTAAATTGCGTAAAACACCATGGTGGCCAAACTGAATAATATGCCGTTGGTGCGCTTTTTGCCAAACGGCGACATTCTGATACCTTCTTTTGACACTCCCGATATTGTGGAGATGATCTATAAGTTCATGCTGCCAGGAGGCACACATCTTTTTTGTAATACAATACTACATGAAAGTTTCAAGCAGCCGTGGACATGGCAAAGACAGGAATATCTGCACACGTTTGAAGACGAGACCATCGCAAAAGCGTATGGACTCTGTTATCGTGGATTTGCGAAGAGTACGTTTTTATGGGCACTACAGATTAAGGGGCTATGTCTGCGTCGGATGCCGTTTATTTTGTTTACCTCCAGAACTCTTGACCATGCCGAAGCACAGACAGACAATGTCAAGCAGGAATTGTTGGGTAACGAACTGATCCGAGAGATATTTGGGAACCTGAAGCCACAGGCATACAACGGGAGCAACGCAACATTCAGCAAAAAGTGTTACTTCGTTGGGGATCCCATCTCAGGTAAACCGTATGCGTTCGTGTTGCCGAAGGGTGAAGGACAACAGTGTAATGGCTCTTTGGTCCGTCTGGAAGGAAAAATGGAACGACCCACCTTCCAAGCATCCGATGACGGCGAGGACCGCGAACTTGTGAACGATCCTGACCAGCGCATGAAACACGCAATTTGGTACTATGGTGCGTTCCAGCCTACACATCAGGATGTTGATCCCGATCCTAAAACGCATCGGTGGAACCTCAGCAAATGCAGCGAACCAATAAAAACCAGAGATGGCTGGATTATACGTCCCGGAGATATCCCTCCGTGGTTGATGCGTCATCAGGACACATGCAAACACGAAGCGTCGAACATGATGGAAATAGTCATGGCGAAGGACTGGTACGGACACATCTTTCCACAGGGCGAATACAGAGAAGACGATGATGGGGACCAGAAACTATTTTCACTGGTGCCAGAACTTGTGTCCGACGAACAGATACGCGAAAAGGAACGTGAATATCACGACAGGGGCATGTCCGACATTTTTGCGATGGAATATCTGTGCAGTCCACAGGCGAAGAAAAAGCACACATGGACAAAGGACGGGTTCCAATATTATCAGGAACAAGATGTCAATATAAATATGAACCCGTATGTGCGCAGATTCATTACTGTGGACCCGTCGAGGACAATGAGTCCAACAGCAGCCGATACATCCATACTCGCATGGGCGATAGACCCGGTCCGTGCGATTATTTGGTTACGTGCGCACATGTGCAAGCAGATGACACCAGAGATGCTTGAAGAAGAACTATTTTCCATGTGTCAGGAATATAATACCAGTCAGGTAGTTGTTGAAGAGACGGGCTTGAAACTATGGATAAGTGGCAGATTCGAGAACGCAGCGTCCAAGCGTGGAGTGTTGATTGACTGGCTATGGATTGAGGGGGGTAGCACACCACGGGGAGACTATGGTAGTGGTAAGGATGCTATTAAACGTGCCCGTGCAGCACAGGCATTACCGTTCTATGCTCCTGGACCGTATCATCCAAAGGGACATATCTGGCATGAAATAAGTTTGAAAGGTGGTGGACTCGAACACGCGATGTTGAGTTACCCAAAAAACAAGAAGTGGGATGGACTAGACACACTTGGGTATATCCCGCAGGTGATGCAGTTGCAGGATATTTTCTTTCATCCGCAGTCAAAACCTGTTATAATGAATCAGTTAGGTTCATCTGGTTTGCCGGATTACGACCGATTCGGCAGAGACGTGAAATCACGAGTCTGGGCACGATATGGATAAGCGAAAATATGCTGGCAACATAGACAATATGAAACTGGATTACGATTATCCTGGCGGGATAGACTTTCATCCGGGACATAAGTTGTCTAAGGAACTCGTTGAATATTTGAAGGATATTGCCAAGAATGGCATGGATGTCCAGCGCAAGGCCAGCAGTGAATGGGACCGAGTCGAAAACTCAATGGAAGCGTATGTTGACCTGAACGAGTATGAAGCCTCTCTGGAAGGGAAACACTCCAAACGTCCTGTTGGGCTTGTGGTCCCCATGCTGTACGCCGCCCATGAAACCATGATGACTTATTTCAGTGGCATGTTTACAAACCATCCTATTCACAAAATTCGAGGTCTTGGCAGTGTGGAAGCAGTAGCGAAGGGAGCATTGCTTGAGCGGGTACTGACATGGCAGCATATCATGTGGAAAACAGGATTGGATATTCAGACAGTAATAAGCGACAGTCTGAAATATGGCTCTGGATTTGCAACACTCGAATGGCGGAAGCATGTTGGGAAGACTGGCGTACAGGAAGAAGTTACCGACCTGCTTGAGGTGCTGTTAAAAGATACAGCAGGATACAAGTCTGGCAGTCTTGTTCGTATGCTTGACGAAAAAGTCCTTTGGGAAGGGAATAAACTCGTCCCGATAGACAGATACAAATTTTTTATTGACCCTGCCATCAATTATCACGAACTGGATAAGGCAAGGTATTTTGGGTGGTGGGATATTGAAAGTGTATATGACTTGTCCAGGCGCGAGGATGACCCGGAAGAATATCTGTTCAACATGAAGGCACTACTTCACTATGTTGAACAGGGTAACGGCAATGATGAAATGACCGATTACTACCAGTTGAGCAAGCGCGGGTCCCGTCATGGCGGACAAGGATATGACAGGCTTGCCACAGATAAAACTCGTGGCAGCACAGATATTCTTACTATTGAGGTAGACCTGATTCCACGAGACTGGAAATTAGGTGAATCTACAAAACCAGAGCGGTGGCGATTCCGGGTCGGCGCACGGAAGGTAATTATACAAGCGCATAAATGCAATTATATGCACAACAAGCCGTCCGTAATAGGAGCCTGTCCATTGAATGACGGGCACTGCCAGATACCTATAAGTGTACTGTTCCAGTTGCAGGGGCTTGAAGATACGGCCTGCTGGCTGTTAAACACACGCCTTGACAACGTCGCAAAAACGATCAACGATATGCTGATTGTAAACCCGCACGCATTCGAGTGGGAAGACGTAATCAATCCAGGTCCCGGCAAACTGATTCGGCTGAGTCAACAGTTCTACTACAACCGGGCCCCACTGGAAGCGTTAATCAAGCAGTTGCAGGTGAGCGATGTCACACAGGGGCATATTGGCGATTTTGGAATGATGTCTCAGTTAATCAAGGAACTGTCGGGCACCACAAATCTGACACAGGGAATCATGCAGGGGATGCCTGAACGCCCAACCGAACGTGGAATGGACATTGCAGCACGGGGAAGTACGTCCCGGATGCAGTATCTTGGAAACCGCATTGGACTGCAATTCCTGTACGACTTGGGCGTTCAGGAAGCCTATAATACTGTTCAGTATATGGGCGAGGATGTTATTGTCGAGACGCATGGACGTGACCAGCAGAAAATATGGGATATGTATGGTTTGGGAACCAAGAACGTTAAGGTTTCCCCGATGGACCTTGACTTCCCGTTCATGGTAGTCCCTCCGGGCGGAGTGCTTCCGGGCATGGAGAACCTACAGGCAATTACTCAGGTAGTCCAAACCTTGATGAACACGCCAGATGCGGTTATGGAGATAACTAAAAATAACGATATTAACAGGTTGTTCACTTATTGGGCACGCCTATCAGGATTTGAAGACGTTGAAGAATTTGAACGTGCAACGCCAATAGCCGGTCCACAAGTCAGCGTACAGCCTGATGAACAGGTACAGCAACAGGTACAGGCTGGAAACATGGTTCCAGCCGGAGAATTGGTAGGGTATGTATAAACACGACTTGCTTGAAGTCATGAAGTCCGGTCCAGTATCAACAGACCCTGTTGAGATAGAACGATTTTTCAAAAGCCCTGTTTGGTCTGCAATCTTGCAGTTGGTGATCAAAGAAATAGCGACAAACGAAGATACCCTGCGCTATCTCGCCAACGATTTCATCGCCGTAACCGAAGCGCGGGCATCGCTCACTCGCCTTGAGTGGTTTATTGATTTGGAAAATATACTCATAATACAGCATATAATCAATAAATCAAAGGACGATGGCGCATTATGGCAGGCTAAGGCAAAAAAGATTACAGAGGAGTGTGAGTATTTCAAGAAAAAGTTGTGTTCAAATAAAGAACATGATACAATTGATGTGGTTAAATTGATAGAAACGTATGTTTCAAAGCATGGAGATTTTCTAAATGGACCCGGTAGTAGGAGCAACAGCGACAATTGAGCAGCCGCAAATGGATTCGCAAACAGCGCAAGCGGATGGAATTGAAACTCCGCAAGAAGCCATTCCTGCGAAAAACGTTGGAGCGGATGGAACGGAACAAGTGGTCTCCGACAATGGCGGAAGCGATGAACAGATAACCATTTCCCGTGAAGCATACGATAATTTGCTGAAACGCCTTGCTGGCGGTCAAGTCACACCTACCACTTTACTTCCTCAAGAGGTCCCCCCTCAATCACAAACGCAAACTCTTGAACCGCCAGCATCCTTTTTTGAATTGGACGAAAGCACGTTCAATCAGGCGTTACGCGATCCTCAGACGTTCAGTAACGTCATGAACGAATCGCTTGTAGGCGCAGTAACCAACATGCTTGCGTTGTATGAGAAGCGCAATCAGCGCAATATCCAGAACGAGATTTTCAATGTTTTAGCATCACGCGAACTTATCAATGACTACCCGGAATTGAAAGAACGTGGCGACGTGGTTTTATGGGCGTTGAATCAGGTTCGCAGTGAGAACCCCGGTATTGGTCGAGATGCAATGCTGTCCAAGACGCACGAATTTATCAAGAAAAACATTGGTCTTGCACGCAAGATTGAGAGCACGAAACATGACCATATCCCAAAAGAGAAGGTTCCGGGAGCAGGCACATCAGCACGAGCAAAGGGTGGCACAACCGCCACATCGAAAGCCAATCGGTCAGCGACAGGCGGTCCCGTATCGGAACGGAGCCGATTGGGTCTGGCCTAACTAATCCACAGGAGGATGTATGAGATGCCTTATGAAACCGCAAGAGAGGCGAATGTAGGAACGCCAAAGTTTCCTGCACTACTGACTGTCAACGACACGACCGGCGACACAACGCTGACCCCGTATGACACGAACGTCCTTGTTGTTGTACCGACCGCAGCAGTGGCGAGGACTGTGAAACTGCCCGTACCAGCAACATGCCCAGGCATGAAGTGTTTGGTCACTGTGAGCAAGCCAGGCCAGGAAGCCGGCAGCGTTACCGTATCCGTCGCGGACGGTTCCGCAATGAAAGACTATGCAGGCGCAACGAAAACATATACCGGCATCAATACCAACGCAGACTTTGCCGTGTTCGAGTGTATCGCCGGTCAGTTCTGGCTGGTCGTTGCCGAACTCAGCACGTAAGGAGGTATGAGTCATGGCTATTCCTCTTTCAAAACAAAAACTATCCGCTGACTATGGTGTCACGCTGTCCCGTGGTGCTGCCCCACAACTTGCTGATGGCACAAAAGTTGGCGGAACCACATTGACGGCAGCGAAGTTTACTGCCTATGATGCAGCACTTGCAGGTGTTGTTCCCGTGGCATCCGCTGTTTATGATGCCGTTACCGACTTCACAAATGGTGCCGCAACAGTTGCAAATGAGGTGCGCGGCGTTACAGTTGACATCACAAATGCCAACACCGCCTTGACGTTGACGCTTCCTACGGGTGCGAACAATCTTGGCGATGTGCTTACATTGACGGTGGCTCTTGATGGCGCAAACCCCGGAACACTTGCTGTTGTATGTGGTGGTGGCGTTACGCTTTCCGGCGTGCTGAACGGGCAGTATACGTTCCATTGTACCGGTACAGGTGTATGGAAGCCGCTTGCGCGTAACAACGTCGGACTTGGTAAAATCACTTACGATGCTGTTGGAGATTTCACCGCTGGCGCAGCGACAGTACCGGATATGTATGGATGTGCTGTTGTTGACATTACAAATGCCAAAACAGCCCTTACGCTGACACTTCCTACTGGCTTATCCAATCTTGGTCGTTTTATGACTGTTTTTGTTGCACTTGACGGTGCAACGCCAGGAACTCTGGACGTTAAACTTTCGAGCACTGTCACGATACCATCCGTTTCAAACGGAATATATATGTTGCACTGTGTTGACGTTGACGCTGACGGTGCTGTTTGGCAGGCAATCGGACAGGAAAAGGTTATTCAAGACCTGTATGGTGTGAATATCATGACTGTATCCAATGTCACGTCCACGTACACCGCATACACGATCCCAGATCGTGTCAATACGTTTGTGCTTAACGACCAGAACACCGTTGAAGGCGATAAGGTGGCTGCGATAATCACCCTGCCGGAAGGTGCTGCGAACGTCGGAAACACAATTCGTATAGCAGTCTATCTCGGTGATGACGCACAGAAGCACACGCTGAATCTCGTTC
>Ga0116178_10004031_pt1 | contig 10907 bp, 4 predicted proteins | sample AD_STIC12_MetaG_FD_89880 | JGI IMG/M metagenome (GOLD analysis project Ga0116178, IMG submission 89880) | Active sludge microbial communities of municipal wastewater-treating anaerobic digesters from USA - AD_STIC12_MetaG | ecosystem: Engineered > Bioreactor > Anaerobic > Digestate | place: USA...
AAACTTCAAATGTACTCAAGTCAAGATCAAAGTCCAGTGTGTCCAATATCACAACATTGAACGCTGTATCATTTCCTGTGTTTTGGAAATTTATGGTGAATGTAAGTGGTGAATTCATCGGAACGTAATGCTGTGCAGTTGCCCCTTGAGGAGAAACAAGTTTGTCGTTCGGATCTACTGCACACGAAACTGCGAATGAGAATGTATCTCGAAGAACGCCAAGCAGTGTATTCGAGTTATCAAATACCGAGTCATAAATGGCCCACCAGATAGTTTGCCCTGCAGGTGGATTATTGAATGTTATATAAGGATTTCCAATATGCAGAGCTTGTCCCGGTAATAAATTATTGTAATACCAAACAAGCGTATCTCCTGAAATAACATCAGGCGGCGGGATCGAAGCATTGAACGGCATGTTGTTCGAATGAATCATTGTAATACTTCCGTTAACCGGGATCGGACTGTAATTTCCCTGATATATATAAGTATAACCAAGTGCATTACATCGCATAGGATGATGCCATGCATAAAATGATTGCGACAATCCAACTGAAGCATTGTAAACACCAAAATCATTTCCTGTGGAGGATGGTGGTAAGGTGACATTATAAGATGGATTTGCAGTTGTTAAAGTATAACTGCCGAGAATAAGTGAAGCAGTATAATTGCCTGAATCCAAATATGCGGAATAATGTCCGCTTGAATTGGTGTATGTAGTAAAATTGACAGGGTTTAACTGTACTCGTTGATTTCTGAGTGCATAATCGTTTCCGTCGCGAAGGCCGTTCTGGTTATAATCGAAAAAGACATCACCTTCAATTGTTCCTGCTGCCCCGTTTATTAAAAATCCCGATGCCAATATATTATCAAAATAGGATGGCGGAAATGATCCGTCATATGTTAATACGTGAACATCATAGGATCCACTGGGAATATTAGCAGGAATTGTCCAATCGACATACATTGAATCAGAGTATTGAAACCAACCGGGATAAATATTTACTGCCGGATCAAAAGCATCAACATAAATAATTGTTGATCCTTGTTGAAGATAAACATCGGTTGCGCCCATTGGTGGACTAGACCACAGAAGGACATTTTGCGCCATTGTAATTACAGTTCTCAAAGTCGTACCCTTGGAAGCAGAATTTGGAACGATTGAACTTACCTGTCCATAGGTGCAAAAAGAAACGAGAATAAAAATTACTATAAGTAGTTGTTTTTTCATGGTGAGAGAGAATTTGTTAATACGAAGGTAATAGTAATTCTATGTAATGAGTTTTTTGCTCTCAATATTTGGTTAACGTTGCTATTTCGTAGATTAACAACCGTAATTTTAATGTAATATTTTTAATAGAATTTTCTCTTCTGATTAAGCAGAGCTATTTCCGTGAACTCTCTGTGAACTAAGTGCTCTTAGTGTTTAAAAAAATCAGTGAATTTTTCTCCGCCTGATATCAATTGAATGTTAAGCTTTCGTTTTATTAATTCAGTATCAATTTATTTGTTCTGGATGCATTACTTGAAATTGATATTATGTAAATGCCTTTTTCAAGTGGTCCGACATCAAGTGTGTAATTTATATAACCTGATGCTGTTGTTAGGTTCGATTGATAGCAGACTTTTCCCAGTAAATCAATCATACTTATAGTTATTTTTTCATTTACTGACGACGAGAAACTCAATTCTATTGATTCATTATCTCTGTTATAATCTGAAGTGATCTCAGTAATATCTGTGTTATGATTTGATACTGCAATTATTTCTGAGAAGGTTTTTGATCTGTCATAGTCGAACTGAGCAAGTCTATAATAAATTAAACGGTTTGATTCATCATGCAAGTCTTCGAAACTGTAACTGGAGAGCGTAGATGAATTTCCGGCACCTTTAACAATGCCAATTGAAGTAAATGCTATTCCATCAGAACTTTTTTCAATTTCGAAATAATCGTTATTGATCTCTGAAGCAGTTTCCCATTGAAGTAGAATTGTTTTGTCATTGCTCCTGTGTGCATTGAACGTAAGCAATTCGATTGGTAATATGACAGGGGTGTCGGGACAAAGAGTTGAAGTGTCGCTGAGAAATACCTGAGTGTTTAAGACAACATCTATTGAATTTATTCCGGAATATGTTAAAGGAAAGCGATCGACTTCAAGAATGGACGGAACAATTTCGAAGAGAGTTCCCGGATTTTTACAGGGGATCAATCCGATATTATCGGTTTTCATTAAAATAGTTCCATCGTTCAGTCTTTTACCGGTGAAAATATAACAACCATCAGTTGTCATTCTTCCTGACCGTGTTCCTACAGTGGCGATTCCATCATTCGAGTATGTTCTCGACCATTCCATATTAAAATCAGAATCTGTCTTTAGAATTTGTGCCAGCATACCAAAATTACTGTATCCGCCCATGCCTGTAAATAAATATCCATTGTCAGGTGTTTCTTCTACTGAAGAAAATCCGGATTGAAACATTTCCGGCGGCGCTGAGTCGAAGAATTTAGCGTTTAATATTGTTCCCGCATTATTTAGTTTAAGTATGTATGGATAATTATATTCATTCAGTGATTGATCTTTATCTAACGCACCTGCAACAATGAAATCGCCGGCGCTGTTTTCAATAATATCGAGACCGAGAGAAAATCTGAAATTTGTAAAATCGTGCTCATATGATTTTGCCCAAACAACATTTCCAGTTGGATCAGTACGGATAACATAAAGATCAGCAGCGTGTGATCCTGCTGTTGTTCCTGTTAGTATATAACCGTCATCGTTAGTTTGTCTGACTACCCATGGAAATGATTCGCCCGTATCAAGATCGCGGACGGCGAATTCGTATTTCTTCTCCCAAATTACATTTCCTGAAACATCGGTCTTTATAAGAATAGCATACGTTGTTCCTTCAAGACTTAAGGGAATAGAATCGTGAAATCCGGAGATGATATAGCCGCCATCTGAAGTTTGCTGAACACAATAGCCAAGATCATCTTTTCCGGTATCATAAATTTTAGACCATTGAATATTGCCATCGTCATCAGTCTTAAGTAAAATAATATCGTTGCTGTCAGGTGGCCAGATAAGATCCTGATTCGTCCGACCTGTAACAATGTATCCATTGTCTGAGGTATGTTCCATCCATGTTGCCAGACTTCTGTTTCCAGGATAAGAATATATTTTCTCCCAAAGCAAAGTTCCGTCAGTCATCGTTTTTAGCAACTGTATGTTTGTATTGACAATTGGCGACATATTGAACCAATGGAAGTTGTAATAAAAATCAGTACATCCTGTTGCAACATATGAAACTCCATTTGCTTCCCTGACACAGTAACCCATGTCTCCGGTATTATAAGACTTTAAAAAAGTATTCTGTGAATTACAAAAGTTGCAATAGATGAAAAATGCTACAACTAGCAATGGAATTATTCTTCTATTTCCGGATTTCATAAGAACAGATTTACTGAGAGCTTAACTAAAGCTAAGGATAAAAAACCAGTGTAAATGAGATAATTACGCTGAAATCGTAGATTTTTGGTGAGTGGATTGAAACTGTGTGTAAAGTTGAGTTGGGAGGTGACCAGAACACTGTCCTGGTCACAAAAACTTTGTCACCAGGAAAGAGTCCTAGTGAACTCAGACAACCATCAAGATCGTGAAAAGGGGGTTATTCTTTTACAATTAATTTCATTTTTGAATTGTTCGCTTCATTGATAACAATAACATAAATACCCGAAGCCAAATTTTTCGTTTCAATAAAATTTTCTCCTGAATGTAAATTTATCGCTTTGATCAGTTTTCCGTCGTGCGAATAAATATTGCAGAGAGATTGTATTCCTTTGAAATCAATTACAAAATTATCCTGGAAAGGATTTGGATAAATGAACGAAGTATTTTGGATCTCATCGATTCCTGTACAATCATTGAAGAAAACAAGAACAGAGTCTGTTCCATAACAACTAGACGAATCGATTACGATAACTGAAATATAAATTGAATCTTCTGTAGAAGAAGTCAGCTGCAAAGATGAAACAGAACTTCCGTCGCTCCATTCATAGCTGTAAAAGTTACCGGGTTGAAGTTCGATCATTGAATTAGTGCACAAAACAGTGTCTGTTCCAAGATTTGGAAAAGGTATAGAGATAGCAATATTCATTGTGTCAGAAACAATTCTTCCGGACGAATCGGTAACGGTTAATGAATAAATCCTGGAAGTATCGCTTAGAACATATGGTTGTGTACCAATAGAATCAGAGAAATGAATTCCTGGTGACCAGTGGTAAGTATGTGGGCTTATTCCACCGGCACTAATCACTACAGGATAAATTGTATCGTTTGAACATGAAATCAGAGGATAACAGATATCAACCATCATAGAGTCTGCTCCGAGATCATAAAAGTAACAATCAGAAGCGTGAGACCAACAAGAGTACCATGAATGTTGAGTATGTATAACACTATGTTCGGAATTATAAAAATAATATGTATAACTGCCTGCACCACATGGCCCGCCATCGTCATAAAATAATTCGGTGTAAAACATGTCGCCATTAGCATCGTATGAATATGTATTCATATTGTAAGCTTGACCTTCGTAATTACTTAAAAGTATTCGTGTCAATCGTCCAAGACTATCATAGTTCCATTCTTTTTTAACGATTGTATCAAGACATGCCGGTGTCAGACAAGGAATATAAATAATTCTATATGGAAAATTATTTATATCGTACAGATAATCCAATCTGTATGGCGAAACCCAGCCTGAAGAATCTGAATTGTAAATTTCACTCACCGTATATAGTATATCATTGAAAGAATTATAAAAATATCTTTCTCTTGTTGAGTCTCCATATTGGTTTTTTGAAATTATCTGGTCTATTTCTCCGGTTGGCAAATAACTCCAGAATTTTTTTGTGATCCCAAGAAAGTTTCCATTATACAAGTGTTTTAGTTCTTCTGTCCTTCTGTTCAGGGAATCGTAATTGATAGTGTAATAATTTGCAGTATCAAACAATAATCCGTTCCACTGCATTCTCAGATAATAATTTATACTATCGCCTGAATAACCTGAAGTGTCAAAACCCATTAATGCAATTGGGTTTGGGTACAAACGATAATCTTCGGAAGCAATTTTTTTTCCGGTTGCATCATAGCGATATAAAAATCGTGATATAACAGAATCTGTCAAATTGAAATAGGTATGTATATGGCTTATCAGGTTCGAAAACGCATCGTATTGATAAATATCTCTTGAAGTAATCCGAAAAATTGAATCGGGAATATTAGTTGAAGTTCCATTTATAGTAGCACCTTCACGCAAGAACTCTTCAGATTGAATCACCCTTCCTAGACTATCCAAAACCTGAATACTTTTTGTGTAGCTTGGCATCTTGTCGTTATTCAAGTCGTCAGTATTTATGCAAAAAGAAAATCTTAAGCTGTCATTTTCTGCGAATGCATGGCCGATTATGAAATAAAAAAATAATATAGAGATATAGGTTTTCATTTGATTTTTAAAATTTACTCCTTTTATGATTAGATGTTTTAGAATAAGACTAAAATATTATACTTTCTTTAAATCAATTTTCATAAAAATTAACTTCATTCATAATAAAAAATTGTCTGGTAAATCTGTATATATGAATTATAAAATTAGAAATAAAATTTGATGGGACAAGATATTAAATAAAAGCCTGTCTTTAAATATGCCAATCCTGAGCCGATTGTAATTGAATGTCCTGTCAGCTTGCCCTTTTTCTTCCATTTAGATACATGTATTTAATTATTTTCTGTATTGATTTTCTTTGTTCCAATCGTTAATTGAGCGGTTATTTATTAAAAATTGAGTAGATTGGCTATGATTTTATAAAAACCGGACAACCATTTGAGATTTATCCGTACTTTTTATGTTCTATGTCGACAGATGAACTGATAAAAGGCTGCCTGCAAGGTAAAGGGAGTCATTTTACCGAGCTGTATGAGAAATACTCATCCGGCTTGTATTATATCTGTATGCGATATTCCGGAGACAGCGATGAAGCGAAAGATCTTTTGCAGGAAGGATTTGTCAGGATTTTTCAGAAGTTAAATACATATGAATCAACACGCGGATCATTCGAAGGTTGGATGAAGCGAATTTTTATTAATCTGTGTATTGATCATTATCGTAAACAAAAAAATAATATTTCCTCGTTACCAATTGAAGAAGTTGCTGATGAAATAGCAGACTCAGATGGCGAACCAATGGGCGTGATAAATAATTTATCATATGAAGAATTAATTCAGGCCATTAGTGAGCTTCCTCTCGGTTACAGAACTGTATTTAATATGTATGTAATTGATGAAAAGGGTCATAAAGAAATTGCAAGTGAATTGAATATTTCTGAAAGTACTTCAAAAACACAATTATTTAAAGCAAGAAATCTGCTTCAGAAAAATTTAATGATGAAAACATTAATAAGAGTAAAATAAATACAATGGATGCCAATAATGAATTTGATAAGCTGATTAAAGATAAGCTGGCAAAAGGCACTCAGCAGGTTCCTTCTGAATTGAAGGCAGCTATTGAAAGCAGACTTGTCAAAGAAGGCTTAATTAAAAAAGGATCAGGTAATAACAGGAAATGGATTTTCTTTTCCCTTTCTGTTATTGCAATACTTGCTATTGTTGCAGGCGGGTATAATTATGTCAACAAGACTTCAATTGTTGAGTCGGGACCTTCAAAGATTGAATCAAATGAGGTTTCAATGTTGGCCGGTAGTTCAAAAAATACAGAATCAAAGATTACGGATAATTCCGAAGTAGAATTGAGTAAGGAGAACGAAACAAATTTGTCAAAAATAGATGATGATAAAGAAATAAAAAGTTCTTCAATTCCTGAATCTGAAACCGGTGAAGAAAAAAGTGAATTGAAACCAAAAGCAACGGAAGTGTTGTCTATTAAAAATGATGTAAAAAGGCCGTCATCTGATTTAGCAGATAGCAAGCCTGATGAAATGAAATCTGCATTACAAAAATCGAATAATTCCGGTGCAAAAAATCTTGTAAAGTCAAAAGAAAAGTCTGACAAAAAACTTTCCGGAAAGAATAGTCAGCAAACTTCTGTTTTGGAAACCAACAATGAAACAAAAGCAAGTGATGAAAGTCTGATAGCTTCCAGAAATAATATTTCCGGAGAAAGTAAGAACAGTGACAAGAACCGCAGCCAGGTTTCAGAATCAGTTTCAGATGATAATGTTGAAAAAGGCAAAGAAGAGTCACAAAATATTCTTCCTGTTTCTGAAGTGAATTCTTCCGTGGGAAAAGATTTGAGTGATGCCAAAAGAGATTCAACAATTGATGCCAGTCAGCCGAATGAGACAGTGGCGCCACTTGCTCAGACAAATGAAAATGTAGCGAACACTGAAAAAGTAAAATCGGATTCTTTGTTTTCTGATAGTCTTAATACAGAAAGTAAAATTTCAGCTGTACCTGCTAATGATTCTTTAAAAACAGACAGTACTTTTTCATCACGATTTGCGGTGGAAATTTTTGCCGGACTTCAGTTCACCATGAAACAAGGTCTTGCAACTGCGGGATCATCAGACGGAACTTCAGGCACAAAGAATTCGGAATTAATTGGAGGTTTGAAGTTTAATTATTTCATAAACAACTTCACACTAGGTGCAGGAGTGAATATTTCAAAACATAGTTCGCAAGTTCCTACTGTTTACACAACATATTACCAGGATACTTCAAGTATCTTGATTCCGGTTTCCCTGGCAGCAACCTTTAAAACGGATTATTCCATTATTGATATACCTATTCTTATAGGCTATAATTTTCAGATGAATAAATTTGCCATCCATGTGGAAAGCGGAATTTCATTTTCCCTGATTTCAAGTACAACTTCAGTTCTGTCAATTGATAATTCGAATTATGTGATCAACAATTTCAATTCAATTTCAACTGAGAAAAGTTACACTAATTATGTTGGTCAGGTAAGTTTTCTTTATTCACTCAGTCGCAAATTTCAGTTAATGGTGCAACCATCCTTTAATTATGGGCTCACCGGCGTTTTCAAGCAGCTGCCTGACGAAAAGATCAATGTTTTTTCATTGAAAGCAGGGCTAAGGTTTAAATTTTAAAAAAAAACGAAGAATTTTATTTAAAAAATCCCAGGCAACCTTTTAAAATCACTTCGTATTATTTATGTAAACCATCAAAGATTAAGTCATAACAGGTTTACATTAATAAAAATAATAGTAAAATGATTTCTCTACCCTAATTGTATTTTTTGCCGTCGTTTGCGTGAGAGCGGATTTTTCGATGGCTTGCTTTGGTCCGTTTTAATTGAGTCATCCCCCTTCATTCAATTAAAATGTTAATTGGTTATTTTCTTTGTTGTTCGTGTAAGTTTTCCTGAAAGGATGTGGTTTAACGCTGCATCCTTTTTTTAATTAATAATTATTCATTATTAATTACCTTCGTGCTATTCTAACCCTGATTTTATGAAGACAAATTACCGGAAATATCCGCATGCAATAATAATTTTAATATTCATTTTTCTAACCGTTGATTCCAGTTCGCAGTCATTACCACAAGAATGGCTTGCGACATTTCATGGGCAAGGAAAAAATCCGGATCGCATTGCTAAGATAAAAGCAGATTCTCAAGGGAATGTTGTGGTCTCCGGTTATGCGCAAAATTCAAATCATTCACAGGATATTTTTGCACTGAAATATAATGCTCAAGGCGATACGCTTTGGGAATATTATTTTGATGGGACACTAAGTGAAGAAGATTTTGTAACAGACATGGAAGTCGATGCTTCCGGAAATGTTTATCTGACAGGAAGTGCAACAGGGACAAGTTATCTTGATCAATGTGTAACAATAAAATTAAATTCCAACGGTATTATGCAATGGGAGAGTCTGTATAATTTGCCGGGAAATCGTGAAAGTCAGCCAAATGGAATTGCAGTGGATACTTCCGGAAACGTTTACATTACCGGATGGTATAATGCATTCAATAATTCTAGAGATGGAATAACTATTAAATACAATCCATTAGGTCAGGTCGAATGGGTTGATCTGATGAGTACAACAGGAAACAGATATGAAGAAGCACGCGACATAGTTATCGACGCAAATCAACAAGCAATTATTTGTGGTTTTATTTATGATACTTCAACAGCAGGGGGATTGAATGTTTTTGTGAAAAAATATACTACTTCAGGATTAGAAGACTGGATGCAGACTTATACTAATCCATCCTTTTTAGGCGGTGACAAAGGTGAAGTAATAAGGATAGCTTCAAATGGAAATATTATTGTTGGTGGACAATCTGCAAATGGAACTATTACTTCAACTGATGTTCTTGCACTTTCATATTCACCAACCGGTGTTCAACAGTGGGCAACGATCTATTCAGATTCTACAACAACTTTCGATGAGCAGTTTTATTCAATGGCACTTGATCCGTCAGGTAACGTATACATTGCAGGAACAGATTTTCTTCATCAACTGGTTTATAGGATTGATGCAAATGGCTCAATGGCATGGAGAAAGTCCTGGAGTTCGCCGGTGAATAATTTCAATACCATTCCCTTTGATATAGCAACTGATGAAGTCGGCGGAATCTATACTGTTGGAAAAGGAATTTATCCCGGACCAAATCATTTCGGAAATGGCGGACTTGATAATTTAAATGTAGTTAAATACTCAGCTGCAGGTGATTCATTATGGACTTATCGTTTAACAAGTAATACTGATGTATCAATTGGATTTTCAATTGACGTGCACGACGGTAAAGTTTATGCAGGCGGGTTTAAAGCAGACACTGCTTACGTTGATGAGAATTTCTTCACTTCGATTCTGGATACTTCAGGAACGATTGTAAATGAATGGGAGTTCAGTGGAATTGGAAATACAATTATGAGAGGTCAGTTTGTTCGTACTGATGCTACAAACAATGTTTACTGCGCCGGAACAATTGACAGACTTTATTCTAATGGACTTGATGTAGCGATTGTAAAATATGATCCTGACGGAAATTTATTGTGGGAGAAGTACTATACTACACCGGGTTGGAGAAATGATACACTGACAGGAATGGATCTTGATCAGAATGGAAATATTATACTCAGCATATCTTCAGATACGAATGCAACAGGAACAGGCTATCAGCCAACGCTGGTTAAGATGTCAGTTGCAGGAAATTTTCTGGATACTATCTGGTATAACAACGTTAGTACAGGAGTTCAGTTTGCAAATTCTATGCTTGTAAGAACTGATGGTAGTGTCGTTCTATGTGGCACCGCATCAATATCCGGCGGGTATCTGGCATACTTTGACGATCAGTTGAATCATCAATGGACTGCACTAATTGATTCAACTCCATCTGCAATTACAAAAGTAAATAGTGTTTCATCTTTTCCGAATGGTGACATTGCAGTTGTTGGATATTCTCAAACCGGACCGGGAACCACAGGTAAATTAGTTGCTAAACGGTTTGATGTTTCCGGAAACAGGTTGTGGTCTGTTGAAATTGATTCAGCCGGAGTTGCTGACGAAGGAAAAGATATTGCGGTGAATGGAATTGGACTGGTAGCTGTAACCGGTTCATCAGGTGCAGCAACAGTTGTAGCTGTAATTGATGGTGCAACAGGAAATTTGCTTTGGCGAACGATCTATAATCCTACAGCGTCAAGCACTGAATATGGCGTGAAGGTTCGGTACGGTCCCGGAAATTCAATCACAATTATTAGTCGTGGCTGGTCCGGTTTTGTTGCAAGATATTTCACAGCAAGTTTCCACACAATTACGGGAAGTATGCTTTGGAGCAACAGCTATGATCAGACAGCAAGTGACAGAGAACCATTAGAGCTGATCGTCGAATCAACAGGAAGAGTTGTAACAGCCGGCTGGCGAA
>Ga0116178_10004032_pt1 | contig 10906 bp, 5 predicted proteins | sample AD_STIC12_MetaG_FD_89880 | JGI IMG/M metagenome (GOLD analysis project Ga0116178, IMG submission 89880) | Active sludge microbial communities of municipal wastewater-treating anaerobic digesters from USA - AD_STIC12_MetaG | ecosystem: Engineered > Bioreactor > Anaerobic > Digestate | place: USA...
AGAGCACGCTTTCCATTCCTTACAGCAGCGCAACCCTCTCCCCCACCACTATATATGTCCGCTTGAGACCCGGCTTACCATATTCCAACTACAGCGAAAACGCCACCCACTCCGGCGGTGGAGCCATGGCTTACCTTGGGCTCAATGGAAACGTCACACTTTCCATCTTGCCCTTCACCGGCAGCTACAGCCAGGATTTTACTGATTTTGTCAGCTTGAACACCCTGCCCAACGGCTGGTGTGTGGATGAAGACATCCCTTACATCGGTGATTTTGATCATTTAGGCACCGGCGGCCTCAGAGGCAATGGAGTCCTAGGCATGCAAGTCACCGGCTCCGCACCAAATGACAGCCTCACCGCAACTTTGAGCTTTATAAACACCAGCGGATCGCCCATCAACTCGCTCTCCATCAGCTATATGGGCAAGGTTGCAAAGTTAGAGAATTCCGGCACACCCAAATGGATAGTTCAATTGAACAACGCCGTTATCCCCGAGCTGGAATACAGCACCGCGGAAGGCATAAATAGCCCCCGCAGCGCTATTGTGGACGGCCTCAACATCGCTGTTGCAGATACTTTTACTGTAAGCTGGTTTACGACTTCCGTGGGAACTTCGGGCTATAGGAGACAGATAGGTATTGATGATATGCAGGTCGAGATTTACATTTCAAATGAGCCCGCTTTGCATCTCTCTGGACAGCTCACCCCCTTTGAAACCCAACATGAATATCCTTCCAGCAGCCAAAGCTATCTGCTGCACGGCTCCAACCTCACCTCCGACATCATTGTGCAAGCTCCCAGCGGCTTCCAGCTCTCCACAGATGACATTACCTTTAGCTCCCAATTACAACTTCCCAGCAGCTTCAACGGCTGTATCCATGTGCGCCTCAGCGGTGAAATCGTCGGCTCTTTCTCCGGAAACATCACTCACAGCTCTAATAGCGCACCCAGCCAGTTGCTCCCCGTCAGCGGTACAGTCTGTAGCAGCTCTGGAGGCTACGCCCAAGACCTCTTCATCAGCGAATACATAGAAGGTTCCAGTTTTAACAAAGCCGTTGAGATCTACAACGGCACCGCCTCACCCATAGACCTTTCCGGCTACGTCTTGGAGCTTTATTCAAACGGTAGCTCCACGGTAAGCAACAGCTTTACCCCTACAGGTATCTTAAATCCCGGTCAATGCTTTGTGGTTGCCCACTCCAGTGCTGATGCCACCATCTTAGCTGTTGCAGATGCTACCCATAGTGGATTTTGCAATTTCAATGGTGATGACGCTGTAGCTCTGGCCAAGATTGATCCCCGAAGCTTTGTAGACATCTTTGGCGTGATTGGTCACAGGCCCACCGATGCGTGGACGGCTGATGGAGGCTACACCACCAAAGACGCAACCTTGGTACGCAAATCAACAGTAGCCCAAGGTGTGAGTGTCAATCCCAGTGGTACCTCCTTTACGACCCTGGCCACCGAGTGGGATTTGTATGATAGTGATACCGTTAGCTATCTGGGTTATCATGATTGTGACGCCTCCGGTTATGAGGTGCAAGCTCCCACGATTCAGGCGCATGACCTCATCGCCTATCCCTCCCATGATGAAATCACCTTAGAATGGAGCGCAGGAGATGGTGCCAAGCGCGTGATCTATCTCAATACCAGCAACAGCTTTACACCTCCTGCAGATGGAGACAACCCTACACCCAACTTAGTTTACACTTCCGGTCAGCAATGCGTATACAATCAGAGTACCCCGATCATTGAAGGTGTGCCGGTAAACGCCTGCCGCATCACCAATCTTCAGCCCCAAACCCAATACTGGTTCAGAATTTACGAATACAACGGCGAAGGCACGCAGACCAAGTTTTTGCTCATCGAGGCAACCAACAACCCCTTAGGCACCAGCACCACGGAACACATTGTGGAAACAGGTTATTACGCCGAGGTTTCTGGCTATGGACAGACTCTGAAAAACTCTCTGCATCAACTCCTCAGAACCACCCATACCACTCAATACTCCTACGATGCGCTCTGGACCCAGCTTCCCTATACGGATGAAGACCCAAACAACCCCAACAACATCATCGAGATCTACACAGGCTGGAGCGTTCCCAAATCCAGTGCCGGCGGTGGCGTAACCCAGTGGAACCGTGAACACACCTGGAGCAAGAGTCATGGCGACTTTGGCGAGACTCGTCCTGCGGGCACAGATCTTCATCATATGCGCCCTTGCGATGCCACCGTAAACTCCGCCAAATCCAATCGTGATTTTGATAACGGCGGCACGCTCTACATTGACGCCTCTCCCCCATCCGGATACACTGGCGACACGGGCTGCTACAGCTCTCCGAGCAACACCTGGGAGCCCCGTGATGAGGACAAGGGAGACGTGGCGCGCATGATGATGTATATGGCAGTGCGCTATGAGGGAACCGATACCAGTTTTGACCTGGAACTGGTAGATGACATCGACACCAGCGGGCCAAACTATGGCAAACTCTCCACGCTGCTTGCCTGGCACTTGCAAGACCCGCCCGATGCCAGAGAAATGCAGCGCAACGAACGCATCTTCGATCGTCAGGGCAACCGCAATCCCTTCATCGACCGTCCGGAATATGCAGTCAAGATTTGGGCTCCGATACCCCAAAACCCTCAAAACATCAGCCAAAGCGGTTTTAGAGCTGTATGGACTACTCCCATCAGCGCCAGCAGATATCACCTTCAGGTGGCCACAGATAGCCTATTTGTCAATGTATTACCCGCCTACGACAACCTCAACGTCTACCTGAACAATTCCCTGCTACTCAGCGGACTCTCCAATGATAATACCTACTACTATCGCCTCAGATCTTACTTCCAGAGCGGTTATAGCATGTATTCTCCCTTCATGAGAGTGGAGCTTTTAGCCTCAGCGGAAGCAAACCTAAACTCAGACACACCTTTGGATGAATACAATCTGAATGAGCTGCAGCTCAACCTCAACCTGCAGGGATGCACCTTTACGAGTCCAAACCTCAATCTGGCACACTTTACGCTTTTGGGTGCGCCCACTGGCTTGAGCATCCAGGGCATCCAGTACTTAACCCCCAGCTCAGCAGCGGTTTACCTAAGCTTTGATGGTAGCGATTTTGATCTCAACCACTATCTGCAAATCCAGATTTTGCCAGACGCAATCTCTGCATCTACCAGCGTTACCAGCAGCTCGCTCAAAGTCACTGCCTACGTGGAAACCCCACTTACCATCAGCATCAGTTCAGATCAAATAAGCCTGCAGCTCAGCCCCGTCGCCAACAGCGCTGGCTACAAGATTTTCAGCAGTACCGACCCCTATTCTCAGTATGAAGAGTGCACCGAGGCAGGCAGCTTTGACGCCGGAAATCCGCTAATCTGGGCTCAAACTGCTCCCCTACAAATACGAGGCTTCTATAAAGCGGCTGCTTTCAGGGAATGATAACATAAGTATTTAAGAGGACTTGACAGGTATTATTATGGAAGATTTTAGAAGACTCAAACCCGACATGTTAGACCACCTGATGGGCAATCTGCCAGGCATGGTCTATCATTGCCTCAACGACAATGTTTTGACCCTGCTATATGTCTCCAAGGGAAGCAAAAAGGTGACCGGTTATGAGCCTCAGGAGCTTATCGACGGTGATATGGATGGCTATGAAAAGCTTATCCTGCCGGAAGATAGAGCCATGGCGAGAGAGACCATGAACCGAAGTATAGAGAATCAAACCGGCTTCCAAATCACCTACCGCATTAGGCACAAGGATGGCAGCATCCGCTGGGTCTGGGAACAAGGCATAGCTATACCAAACCCCGAAGACAAGACCACTTCTTTGCATGGCGTGATCATGGACATCTCCTGTGCCCGCAAACTGGAGAAGCGCCTGGAAGCGAGCATTGAGGAATTGGAACATCTCAATCTGATGAAAGACAGGTTCCTCAACTTTGTTCTGCACGACCTGCAGGACCCCGTCCTCTCTTTCATCTCGCTGAGCAACTTTTTGACTCAAAACATCGACAGCTTCAGCAAAGAAGAGTTGGTGGACTATCTCACCCAAATCAAGAATTCATCCTATAGAATGAACCTGATGCTGGGAGAAATCTACAAATGGGCAAAATTCGAGCGGCAAATGGCCAATCCCACCACCGGACTCATCCGTTTAGACGCCCTGATCTCAGATTTGAGACAGCATTACAGACCACTTTTGCAGAGCAAAAAGCTCACGGTTAAACTGGATTGCCCGCCCGATGCGGTGATCCATTCGGATGTGGATGTACTATCTCTCCTCGTGGGCGTAGTGCTCAGCAACGCCATCAAATACTCCCATCCCGGCGGGGAGGTGAGGATAAATCTTACGGTGAAGGATGAGCAGCTCAAGTTTAGCGTGAGCGACGATGGAGTGGGGATCCCCAGCTCGAAAATCCAAAATCTATTTTCCCTGAAAAACGACTACTTCCGCAGCGGCACCAACAATGAGAACGGCTCCGGAATGGGGCTGGTTCTGGCGAAAAGAGCCTTGAAAGACCTGGGCGGAAACATAGAAGTGGAATCCAAACTGGGAAAAGGAAGCACCTTTACCATCACTTTGCCTGTGGGAGCTCAACAGCACATCTGAGCGAGGACGGAAGTTAACTACACAAGACATAGCAGGTTAGACTCTTCTCAGGCTTGGACTGCTTACATTTTGTCCCCAGATAATGCGATCGGCTCCTTCTCTAAGATTGAGCTTTTCCTCCGCCATCCACAACCGCTTGGTCTTTGGCCAAAGCAACCTTTGTACGGGCGGTCGCTGAACCACATGAAATGGGTCACTATGGCAAGCGACCATACTTGGCCAGCAGCGCTGGCCATATCTCTTACCTTTTTAGTAGACATAAAATTCCTTGCAAGTTCCCGATACTTGATTCAACATTTGCCTTTTTGAAAAGGTTCACCCCTTTCTGAGCGCCTTCCCCGCCCAAACTCGTAACCCCTTGGTATCCTATACCATTCCTGCTCGATGGAGGAAGAGCGGAGCAGGGGCGGGGCAGGGACGCCGCATAAACAGCGGCTTTGAGGAGGGTCAAAAAGGGCTGTTTCCTTTGCAAAAACCATATGCTGAGGTCAAAATTTTCAGAAAGGGCTACTTTTTCGGCTCCGGAGTTGCAGACTTTCGAGCGGAAGTTTGGCAGTAATTTAACCCAGATAATGCAAAAGGCTCTTTCTCTAAGGTTGAGCTTTTCTCCCCGTCACCCACTTCGCCCTTACTTACCCGCAGGGTGATGCCGTGCAGATATTCGGGTTTTTCCCGAGTGGCTCCGAGTAATCACCGGGCGGCTAAACAAGGAAGAGGTAGGGAGAATCACACTGTGGCTACTGCATTATTGAGGTTTAAGGGTGTGTTTTACTCAAATTGCTGTCTGAAAAACGGACAGAATTTTCAAAGAGGCGACAGCCTAGATCTCTTTGGCATCTTCCCCGTAGATTTGCTTAAACTTATGGTTGTCAATCTCATCGACGTGACCTTCAAAGGCTACTTTTCCTTCTTTGAGGGCAAAGACTCTGTTTCCATAGCGTTTTGCCAGAGAGAGGAAGTGGAGGCTGCAGATGACGGTGATGCCTTCGGCGTTGATTTTGCCTAAGTATTGCATCACGGAATCTGCGGTAGCGGGATCCAGGCTGGCAACCGGTTCATCGGCCAAAATCAGCTTTGGGTTTTGCATCAGGGCTCTGGCAATACCCACCCTTTGTTGTTGGCCGCCGGATAGTTGCTTCACTTTCCGGTGTTCAAATCCGCTGAGGCCCACCTTTTGAAGGTTAAGCCTGGCGTCTTCCCAATCTTGGGTGCTGTATCTTTCCAATAAACCTCGATAGCCCAACCGGCCGGTGAGCACATTGCCAATCACACTCATGTTTTTGACTAAGTTAAACTGCTGAAACACCATGCCTATCTCGCGTCTGTAGTGGCGCAGCGATGTCCCCTTCAGTTTAATGATGTCCTTGTCTTCAAAGGAGATTTCACCGCTGTTGGGTTCAACCAAGCGGTTGATGCATCTGAGCAAAGTGGATTTGCCGCTGCCAGAGAGGCCCAAAAGGATGACAAAGTCACCCTGATAGACTTCCAGACTCACCCCGTCCAAGGCATTGTATTTGCCGTCGTAGCTCTTGATGAGATTCCGGATTCTAAGCTGAGACTTCAAGGCTGGCACCTGTACGGGCGGTTGCCGACCCGCCGCAATGTACGCTCGCTCGCTGAAGCGACCCAAGTAGCAAGCGGTCGCTGAACCGTCGCTTGACAAGATTTTGGATTTTCAGTTAGCGGATTCAAGGTGGAGTGTCTTCTATTTCAAAAGAGTCTTGGGGTCCAATCCCATCAGCTTGATCGCTTCGCGCACGATGTCGTAGTCCTTGTCCGTAGCGGGCTCCAAGCCATCAATCTGATAGAGTTCGTCCATGATCTTTTTGCCGTGATCGCTCTTGGAAAAAGCATAAAGCACGTCCAAGACCTTGGCTTCCAGGTCTTTGGGAAGGTTTTTGCGGAAGGTGACGGTATCGTTGGGAATCCAATCCGTGAAAGCGACGGGGATCACCTTTTCCAACACATCCGGATGCGTATCCACCAGCTTGGCACGTGCATCTTCGGGATTTCCTGCGCTATCTGGAGGAGACCAGTAGGTGCAGCCTACGTCAGCAGTGCCACTATAGACGGCCAAGATGGCGGCGTTGTGAGAGCCGGTAAAGCGTGCCTGGGAAGGCTGGATCCCCTTCGCTTTGAGCATGGCGGAGGGATAGATGTATCCGGAGGTGGAAGCGGCGTCCGTGTAGGCTATCACCTTGCCCTGCATATCTTCAATGCCTTTGATGTTGTCGTTTGCACGGGCAATGAACTGGCCTCTATACATCTTCAGGCCGTTGCGCACAGTCATAAACTTCACTTGGGCATCATACTTTTCTTTGGCCAACACATAGGCAAAAGTGGGCAACCAGGCGATGTCTGCCTGATAGTTCCCTAAGGCTTCGATCACAGCGGCATAGCTGGTGGGAACTGCCACTTTGAAGTGGTAGCCGGTTTCCTTTTCCAAAGCACGGGCGATGGCTTCACCGCTGGCTACCACCTTGCCGGCTTCCAAAGAGGGAACAAAATACATCTTGATGGGGTTGCGTTTGCTACCCAAATCTTTGTTGGCTTTTTCGATGCGGCTGGATTCGTTGACGCAGCCTAAGCTAAACAGTATAAAAAGGATCATGATAATCGTCAGGGGACGTCTCATTTTGATCTTCTCCTTAAGAAACTTTATCTATCGGGTCATCAGAATCTAAGTGATTGAATAGGTCAAATGAATTTTACTTAACATGGACTGCGGCTGTTCGGAGACCGCCCGTACGGAGTTTTGCTTAACAATGGGCAAAATCAACCTACCTCCTCAAAGAAAGGATGCGATAGTAACAGCTTGCGGCCAAGTTTTTGCGCTAAGGTCTCCCTGTCCAAGCCGTCCAAAGTGTAGCCATCAACATTGAACATATTGCTGGGCAAAATCAGGATTTGCTGTGGTTGGGAATCGTGTTGGCAGAGGATATCTGAGGCAGTGAGTAGTCCGCTCACGGTAACATGTGGGCCAAAGAAGTCGTTACTGACAGCCTTTGCGCTCAAGGTGGATTTTGAGAGTTGGGAGCTGATCTGAGTTGCTATCTTGTGCATCTCTTTGGCGGCAGCTTGAGAATGGAGCAAGAGGTAATCTGCACCTTGTTTATCTAAAGTCTGGATCACTTCCTTCTTGTGTCTGCTAAAGCCGGCACGCAGCAAGCTGAGCAGGCCGATGCCATTTTCTGCCTGAGGGTAATCCTGATAGTAAGCTCTACCGGGCAAGGCTTTATCCGCCAAGACAAAGAATTCGTCTGCTGCGTAGATGATGTCGGATTGGGTCTCTTGCCGGAGGATATCGATCAGGCTCAAAAGCAAAGTGGCAGAATGGGCATCGAAGGGTTTGAGCTCGGGGAGACGAGAGCGAAAATGGGTCAAGCCCACAGGAACCACTCCGATGGAGAGGGTGTTGAGCTCCGTACGGGTGAGGTCTAAGATGGTGTGCTCCAGCTCTATTCGATCGTTCATCCCGGGCACACAGACGATCTGGGTGTGAAAGCTGATGCCGGCGCGGCTGAGACGCTTGAGGGTTTTGAGAACATCAAAGTCATTGCGGTAGCCCATCATCTTCTGGCGCAAGGCTTTATCTGTGGTGTGCACCGAGATGTAGAGCGGACTGATGTGCTGGTCTATAATGCGCTTGAAATCCGCTTCGCTGAGATTGGTGAGTGAGATATAGTTGCCATGCTCCCAGGACATCAGGTAGTCGTCATCTTTGATGTAGAGGCTTTTGCGCAGACCTGGGGGCATCTGGTCTATAAAGCAAAAGACACATTTGTTTTTGCAGCGCCGGATAGGCTCAGGCTCAGGTTCAATGCCCAAAAAGAGCATGGAGTCACGGATGATTTTCACTCTCTTTTGAGTGCCGGCTTTAGTTTTGAGCAAAATATTGAGCTGATATTCGGAGCTGCAATAGGCGAGGTCGAAGCTGTCGCGGATCTGGTAGCCATTGATCTTGATTATCTCGTCACCGCTGGTGATGCCATAACGAGCGGCCAGCCCCTCCGGATCCAGGTTTCTTACTTTTAGCGCCAAAGATGTATCCTTTTTAGATGTTGCGGATGCGGTCGTAGCGGAATTTAAACCTTTTCACCCCTTCAAAGATAGTGCGAGCCAGCCGTTCTTGGTATTCGGCATTGCCCAAAAGCTCCTCTTCCCTTTCATTGCTGATAAAGCCCACTTCGATGAGCACCGCCGGCATGAATGCGCCGCGCAAGACATAGAAATTGGCCTGTTTTACGCCTCGATCGGAAGCTTCGGTACCGGAGACCAGACTTTGTTGGATCAGCAAAGCCATGTTGTTTGAGTTTTCCAGATACTCGGTTTGGCACAAATCGCTGAGGATAAAATTGAGAGCATCATATTTGGCAATCTCTGTCTCGCCACCCTCATACTTTTCCACCACACCGTTTTCCAAAGCTTCAACAGCGCGGGCATCGGAGGTCTGAGCGGTGGAGAGATAATAGGTCTCTATGCCGACGGCAGAGCGAGCTTTAGCGGCATTGGTATGCACGCTGAGAAAGAGATCAGCTTTGTGTTCGTTGGCTATCTTGGTGCGATCTCTCAAGGCGACGAAACGATCATCGCTGCGCGTCATGACCACCCTCACACCCAGTTCCTCTTCCAGCATTCGTTTCAAGTGCAGGCACACATTGAGGTTTACCACCTTTTCCTGAAGCCTGCCTTTGCCAACAGCGCCGGGGTCTTTTCCTCCATGACCGGGGTCTAACACTATGACCTTAACGCTGTTATCTTTGGGTGTGGGCAAAAACAGGGTCTTGTTTTTGAATTCCATCTGCTTAAAGTGAAGCGGCAGATGCTCCGTCACAAATACGGCAGGTAGGTAAAACTGGTCTTTGATGCGCCTCAGAGGATGGTGCATAGACCAGGAAAAATCTGTGGATGTGTAGAAAGAAGAGCCAATCAAAAACACAAACTGCCGCCCCTCAATATAGAGGTGTAAACGCTGGTCTGCACGCTCTTCCTTGGTGATGGAATTGAAGGTGGAATTGAAGTGATCAATTCGCACATAATTCACACCATCAAGCTTGGTTTCTGGCAGCAAAACCGTCTTACGGGTGTTTTTAAAGCTCACGTTGATATCCGCCCAAAGCATGCCCTGGGCAAGAGTTATCAACAGGCTTATCATCAGTAACATTTTAAACTTTCTCATAGTAAGGCTCATGTGTCTGGAAATGGCTTTGATGTCAAGCTAAAAAAGCAAATTCCAGCTTTTTATTGATATTTACAGGTGTTTTGGGGCAATCCCTCACATTTTGTTTGCTGACGGGAATGAATATTGCTTTATATTTCAGACAAATAGGTATGGAGATTACAAGTGAGACGAATTGCCCTTATTGCGTGTCTACTTTTGTGGACAGTCACTTCTATGATGGCAGATGAGTTTGCCATCCGCCCAGCATATCGTCTGGTTTTGCAAAAGTTTGATTTTGAAACTTCGGGTGGTGAGCAGCTTGTCTTCTTCAGTAATTGCGACACTTTAACCGAGAGCATCTACTTTTATAGAATCAGCTCTACCGGTGTGCTTATCACTACGGAAGCTATACCTTTGTCGCACAAGGATACAGGCCAAACGCTGATAAACGTGATCCCCACCAGCGATGGTAATTTCGTCATTATCTGGCTGGAGCGCAGCAACAATAACGATTACTGCATCCAAAAAGTTACACCGGAGGGACAGTGTCTCTGGGCTGACGGAGGCGTGGTTCTCTTTGATCAATTCTGCAATGCTACGCGTCACAAGGTTCTCCCCAACGCCATCGGTGGTGTAACGGTGGTTTATCAAGATAGCTGGGACAATCCCATCTATGGGCAAAACTTTGACAATGAAGGCAATAAGCTCTGGGGTGAAGCTGGATTAACCTTGGTGGAAATGGATGATTTGGTAGAGCTCAAAGGCATGGCAGCTTATCCTGGAGGTGGCTTTCTGTTGCATCTCTACATAGACCCGGAGGTCAACAACAGATATGAGGTGCTAAGGTTTTCCGATGCGGGAATGCTCGTCAGCAACCAGTCCATCGTACCCACAGACCTATTTGCAAATTACTTTACTGCAATAGTTGGCCCCGAAAATGGCGAGTATCTAGTCTACAGAATCTTCGACAATAACATACAGATCAATAAAGTAGGAGTGGATGGGCAGCCCGTATTGGCTCAGAACATATCTTTCAATGGCACCCTAAAGGGCATTAAGCTTTTGAGCAATGGAAGAGTAGCCTACTTAATGGCTGGTGTTGGAACTCTGTCGGATCGTCTTTATATG
>Ga0116178_10004037_pt1 | contig 10898 bp, 8 predicted proteins | sample AD_STIC12_MetaG_FD_89880 | JGI IMG/M metagenome (GOLD analysis project Ga0116178, IMG submission 89880) | Active sludge microbial communities of municipal wastewater-treating anaerobic digesters from USA - AD_STIC12_MetaG | ecosystem: Engineered > Bioreactor > Anaerobic > Digestate | place: USA...
CCGGCCTTCAGAACCAAAACCGGTGAAGTCTCGATCCGCGCCGAAAAAATCATCATTCTGTCGAAATCGATCAATCCGCCACCAGAAAAGTTTCATGGCCTGACCGACGTCGAAATGCGCTACCGCCAGCGCTACGTCGACCTCATGTCGAACCCGGAAGTGCGCGAAACCTTCCTGAAGCGCAGCCAGATCATGCAGAGCATTCGTGAATACATGGCCAGCCAGGGCTATCTCGAAGTCGAAACCCCGATGATGCACACGGTAGCCGGTGGCGCCGCCGCCCGCCCCTTCATCACACATCACAACGCCCTCGACATGGAACTCTATCTGCGCATCGCACCAGAACTTTATCTCAAGCGCCTGCTTGTCGGCGGTTTTGAGCGCGTCTACGAAATTAACCGCAACTTCAGAAACGAAGGCATTTCGATCAAGCACAACCCGGAATTCACGATGATGGAAGTTTACCAGGCCTATGGCGACATGGAAACCATGATGGATCTCTCTGAAGAAGTCATCTGCCACGCCGCTAAAAAGTTTTTCCCCGATCTGAAAGTCGTGCACCAGGAAAAAGAACTCAATTTCACCCGCCCCTGGCGCCGCGTCAGCATGCTCGACCTGGTGCGCGAAGTCACCGGCTGCAATGAACTCACCTACAGCTGCAGCCGCGAACTGGCCGCTGAACAGGCAAAAAAGCTGCATGTTCCGATCGAAAAGAACGACAGCGCCGCCAAGATCATCGTCAAGATTTTCGAAGAGAAGATCGAAGCCACACTGATGGACCCGACCTTCGTCTTCGGCTACCCGAAAGAAACCTCGCCGCTCGCCAAAGGCAGCAAGGATGATCCGGCAAAGGTCGACCGTTTCGAACTGTTCATCTACGGACGCGAAATCGGCAATGCCTTCTCTGAACTCAACGATTCTGAAGATCAGCTCGCCCGTTTCGAAAATCAGATTTCGCAGCGTGAAGCTGGTGACGACGAAGCCCATCAGATGGACACTGATTACGTCAATGCCCTCAGATATGGCATGCCGCCCGCCGGTGGCCTTGGCCTCGGCATCGACCGCATCGTCATGCTGCTTACCAACTCTGCCTCAATTCGCGACGTCATTCTGTTTCCGACCATGCGCAAGCGTGTAGCCGGTACCGCCGAAGAAGCTGCCGGCGAAAAAGAAGAACAGAAATAAGAGCAAAATCCCGGTTTTGACGCGAAAATCCCCGGAGCCGGTGCTCCGGGGATTTTATTATTTCAACTATTTTCAGGAACTGGGGCTTTTCCGCTGGCCGGGCCAGATAAGCTCTGGCGTGGCATGACGACCGCCCTGTCGTCTAAGCCTTGGCAGCTTGCTTTATTTCAGGCTGCGGCGCAGGATTTTGACGCGCTCTTTGGCCTGCAGCATCTTTGTCTGGGCTTCTAGGATCTGCTGCCTGCTGCCAGAGGCAGCCATCAGGCGGTTGTATTCGGCAAAATACTGGTAATAGAGATCTTCGGCTTTGCCAAGATCGTTGATGCTGTCGAACTGATTGCTGCCGCCGGTTGAAGGAAGCTCAGGCGCAGTGGCGGCGTTGCCGGGCAGAGGCGATACGGCGCCACCGGTCGCAACGCCGACATTTTCGACAGAAGCGCTCGGGAGAGGGGCAATCGGGCTCTGGGCACCAAAGTTAAAGATTCTGCCAAACCAGCTTGAGATGCGGCCCCAGAATGAAGTGCTGCCGGTCGAAGTCGATGCGGTCGAGGTTGAGCCGGCACTCTGGTTGGTCGGTTGGGCAGTACCGCCGGTAGCCGAGCCTACAAGGCCTGACGAAGCGAGAACATCGTAGAGGTCGCGGCTGACGGTGCGAGAACCACCGTTTACATAGTCGAGAACTTCGTTAAGTGACATTTTGCCCTGACTGTTATCGAGAAGAATCTTTGCCAGCGCGTCTTTTTCGTCAGGATACATCGACACGTATCTGCGGCAGAAATCTCGCAGTGAATAATGCGGGCCGGTGCGTGAAATGACGTTAAATGTCTTTTCTTTGCCGCTGGTTATTTTATTGAAGCTGTCATAAAGGGTCTTGGCGACAAACAGTTCATTGCGTGACATCTCGTTGAAGCTGTTGCTCTTAAGAAAGGCCAGTGAACTAAGGTTATTCAGGTTGAACGAAAAGACCATGCCGTTGTTTTTGCTGGCGGCAAAAGCATTGCCCCAGCCTTCGATCCAGGCGGTGTTGTCATTGGGCAGAATTTCATCGAGGTAATGTTTGCCGTCAGTGCCGTAGTCAAGGCCTGAAAAATCATAGTTTGACGGGTAGGCATTCAACATCGCCACGTGGCCGAATTCGTGCAGAAACAGAAAAGTCTTGCTCGAATCAGAAGAAAAACTGTTGATGTAGTTATACAGGTTCAGGTTGTAAGAATTCGAAGACTTCGAGGTAAACGAGTTACTGTTACGATCGCTGAGCGTGAGCGTCATCGGCTTAGACAGAGCTTGTGAGGTCGTCAGAGCATACTCATAGATCGTCTTGCCATCGGGAAGTTTCAGGTTGAGATACTTCTGCCAGGCTGAACCGGCAGGCAGATCGGAAGGCTTGCTGAAACTGACCTTGCGATAACCGATTTCGTTACCCCAGGAGTCTTTGACCACCTGTTCATAAACCAGATTAAGACCACCGGAAAAAGCCGGCATAACCGTGAAAACCAGCAATATTACTACTGCCAGCCAGGTTCGCATCATACTGCTCAGATGTGTTGATCGCATCATTTTTACCTGCTGTTGATGAATTATAGGTTAATTATATGAATGAAAACGGGGTACGTCCAGACAGCCTCAGCATTTTTTTCTCGCCGCAAACCACTTTTTTTGTAAAGACGCCGCGAAAAACTCTTAACGACCCGGCAGTCATACTTTCAGGTATCGCTTTTAGGCCCGGTTTCTGTTAAAATCGCCCGGTCGGCGGCTCACGCGTCATACCCGCGCAGGCGGGTATCTAAGAGATATTGATCTCATGCTAAGGAAAAAATCTTGTCACCAATCGTTAATGGAACTCTGCGAGTTGCCCTGGCGGCCCTCATCTGGGGCGCAGCCTACCCTCTGACCAAGGTTGCACTGGCCGATGTTCCGCCGCTGCTGCTTGGTTTCTTCAGATTTTTGCTGGCCGGTTGCTTTTTCATGGCCAGCGAAAAGAGCCTGCCATTGCAGAAGGTCGCACCTGAAGACCGAAAAAGCTTTATCTGGCTCGCTTTCTGGGGTGTGTTTCTTTTAATTGTCGGCATGAATTACGGGCTGATCTGGGCACCGGGCATGGCTGCCTCGATTCTTTCAGGCACTCCCCCCCTCTTCACCGTGGTTCTCGCCGCTCTCATCCTGAGGGAAAAAATGCGACCGGTGCAGTTTCTATCGATCGCCCTCGCGCTTGGCGGGCTCGCCATGCTCGGCAGCGACTTTTCCACAAGCACAAAACTTGAGCCATGGCAGATATGGGCTGGTTGTCTGATGACACTGGTTCCGCAATTTTCATGGGCGATGTATGGCATTGCCGGCAAAAAACTGATCGAACGCTACCACTGGCGGCTCATCTGCCGCGATACCTTTTCGCTGGGGGCATTGATGCTGCTGCCTCCGGCAATCATCGAAGCCTGCTTCAAAGGCACCGGCAACTGGTCGTGGCAGACCGTTTTCATTCTTCTGTATCTTGCGGTAATGAACTCGGTCGTCACCTACTCTCTCTGGAACAGCGCCCTGAAAATGATTCCGGTATCGCTGGCAAGCTTTCTCATCTACCTGCAGCCTGTTTCGGGAGCCATGCTGTCTTATCTGCTGTTCGGAGAGAAGCTGACCACCGGTGGTTTCGCCGGAACCGCTCTGATTTTTGTCGCCCTGACCCTGGTTCTGCTGCCACAACGCGCAGCCAGCAAGAGTGATGCGACGGCGGTTGCCGAATCTGAAACCTGAGAGTAAAATGCAAAGTGAATTAAAACAGGAGCCAATCAATGCCAGTAAACTTTTTTGCAAGGTCTGCCCTCGCCGGAATTCTTGCTTTTGCCGCCTCAACTCTTAACGCCATGACCCCTGAGATCAGACTGCCGGAATGGCAGCGTTCAAAAATCGACATCTCTGAATGGAAGCCAGAACAAAAGCTTCTTACAATCAGGGTCGACATTGAAGCTCCGAGCGTTCAGCTCGAGAAAATCACCTCAAAGCTGCATCTGCCCGAAGAGCTCGGCGTAAACGCCGGTCAGCACGAACGGCCGCTTCTCAAAAAAGGCGACAAGGTGGTTTTTCTGCATAAGTTCAGCGTCAAGCCTGATTTTGCTGGCTGGGCCGAAGTCGAACTGGCGGCACAACCGGAAAAAGACGGAATCATTGCTCTGATAAAAAGCGCCCATGCCAATGAGCCTGCCACTGCGGCCATTCTTGAAGCCGAAGCACAGACGATCGACAAACCCATCGACTTTGGCAAATCGATGCCCCTGCTCGTGCGCGAAGACATCGCCCTGTGCACCGCGGCAGAAACCGCTCTCAAACCTGACTTTAAAGTCGGCGGGCAGCAGTTTTACTTCTGGTACCCCGAATCCGGTTTTGGCAAAGGCCTTACCAGTGAGGGGCTGAAAGCTTTCACTGCCGCCATAGGCAACAGCAATCTTAAAAGTGCCGAAGCCGCCGGCAACATGCTGATAAAAAAGCTCGAAACCGGCAAAGAGCCCCTGATGCTCAGCCGTGCCAACAATGAAACCTTTGCGATTCCGGCACCGGTCGCCATCGACCTGATCAATGCCAACCTCGCGACTCTTCAGGCAATCATCGAAAAAAGCCCCGAAATGCTCGAAAAGAAAATCAACGCCATGCAGCCCGGCTATACCAGGCCATTTCTCATGTTCAATCTCGCCAGCCTCTATGAAAGCCAGAAAAAGTCAGGGCCGGCAAAGCTGTGGTATGAAAAAGCCATCAGCGAGATACCAGCCTGGCCGCTGGTCGAGACCAGCCTGAAACGAGTCAGAAAATAATCAGCAGGAGAAAAGCAGATGTTGTGGTTTTTTGCTTTTACAACCGTCGGAATCGCAATTTTCGCCCTGTTCCTGGCACTGCGCCGCATGACCAGAATGCCGTTTCTGCAGATGCTTGGCGGCACCGCCATTTTGAGTCTCTGCGGCTGGCTCGCCACCCGGGCCGGTCTCTGACTCCAAGCTCAAATTTGAATCAGCGTGGCAAAGGTCTGACAGGCTTGATTCCTGCTCAACCATAAAATCAGCCAGGCAAAAAAGCTGCTCAATCAGTCAAGATTGAGCAGCTTTTTTGTTCAGTCTGCGATCAAAAAGACAGCCTCAGCCAAGATCGTTGGCGTGCAGCCAGCGTTCGGCATCGAGAGCTGCGACACAGCCGGTACCGGCAGCGCTGATCGCCTGGCGGTAATGCGGGTCGGTGACGTCGCCGCAGGCGAAAACGCCAGCGATATTGGTAGCCGAAGACGGTGATTTAACTTTGATATAGCCCTTCTGGTCGAGATCGAGCACCCCGCCAAGAAAGCCCGTATTGGGAGTGTGACCGATGGCCATGAACAGGCCCTTACACGGATAATCGCTGACTTCACCGGATTTAACATTCTTGAGTTTCACACCTTCGGTAAATTGGCCGCCATAAACCTCTTCGAGAACCGAATCGAAGATGATCTGAATCTTCTGATTATCAAAAGCTCTTTTCTGCATGGCCTTGCTGGCTCTGAATTCGTTCCGGCGATGTATCAAAAGCACTTTTGCAGCAAATCTGGTCAGGAAAATGGCTTCTTCAATCGCCGAATCGCCGCCACCGATGACAGCGATAATCTGGTTGCGAAAGATCGGCAGGGCGCCGTCGCAGGTGGCACAGGCCGAGACACCTTTTCCCCAGAACTTTTTAACACTCGGCAGATCGAGTATCTGGGCGCTGGCACCGGTAGAAACAATTACAGAATGGGCGGTAACCGTGCGACTGCCGGTTTTAAGAGTGAATGGCCGTGAAGAAAAGTCGACCGATTCAATGTCTTCCATGATGAATTCAGTACCGAAGCGCTCAGCCTGTTTTTTCATGCGGCTGATAAGTTCAGGACCATCGACGCCCTCAGGAAACCCCGGAAAATTCTCTACTTCAGTAGTGGTCATCAACTGACCACCGGGCTGCCCACCCTTCATGAAGCCCTCGATCACCAGTGGCTGCAGGTCGGCACGGGCGGCATAAATTGCCGCAGTAAGCCCGGAGGGGCCGGAACCAACGATTACCAGTTTCTTTGCCATATATCTGTCTCCTGAATTGTGGTATGATTTCGTGCGATTATAACCCAATCCCGGGGCAAGCGCAAAATTTTGCATTTACCCTCTGAATGTTATAAGCTGCGATTTAATCAATGTTCTGGAGGTTGCCATGAAAAAAATCACTTTAACAGTAGTGGTATTCTTGCTTTTAAGCCTGTTTTCGGCAGTTTTTGCCGGCGATAACGCCGACCTTACCCCAGACGAAGCCTTCGGGCGGATGTTTTCGCAGGGAAAAGCCGCAGTGAATGCCATGTTCACCGAAGATTTTCTGAAAACTGTAACCGAAAAACGCCTGCACGAAATCATCAGTTTCTACCAGAATGAAGTGGGCAGCTTTACCCGCGTCGAAACTCTGAAAGATGGTTATAAACTGCATTTTGTCAAAGGAACCGTGCCAGCCAGTCTCAGCATCAACGAAAAAAATCTTATCAGCGGACTCTGGTTCGGCGTGCCGGAAAAATCGGAAGACAGCTTCGCCGCAATCCTCGAAGCTTTCAAAAAAAGCCCTGACCGTACTTCTGTCTGCGTATTGCGCTACAAGGTGCCGGCCACTGCTGAAGCCGGCCAGACTGCCGCAAGTCAGAGCGAAAACAGCCTGCAGCCCGAAGTGGTGGCCGAACTCAATGCTTCGCAACCAATGGGTATTGGTTCAACTTTCAAACTGTATCTGCTCAAGGCCCTTGAAGACGATGTGGCTGCCGGCCGCCGCAGCTGGACCGACATAATCGAGCTGCGCGAAGACTGGAAATCTTTTCCGAGCGGTATTCTTCAGGACTGGAATCCGGGCAGCCGCCACAGTCTCGAGACCCTTGCCGGGCTGATGATTTCGATCAGCGACAATACCGCCACCGATCACATTTTCAACCTGCTTGGCGCCGAAACGGTGAGAAAATACCTGCCCGAAACCTGCAAAGACACCTTCAACACCGGCCAACTGTTGAAAATGAAGTTCTTCTACCCCGAGAAAGCGGCTGAATTCATCAAAGCCGACCAGAAAGGCAAAGACGCAATCCTGCGCGAAATGGACAGCATTATTCCGGCATCCATCGCGTCGTATTCTTCGATTTACACGCTGGATAAGCCGGTTCTGATCGACGAACTCGAATGGTTTGTCAGTACCCGCAAGCTTTGTGAAACTATCTGGACCCTGCGCGACAGCACCCGCATCAGAATCAATGCAGCTTCCGGGCTGATAAACCGTGCCGACTGGCATATTGCCGGTTTCAAAGGCGGTAGTGAACCGGGCGTTATCAATTACACCTGGCTTCTTCAAAAAACTCCGACAAGCCCGATCTATACTGTTTCCTGCACCGCCAACAACAGCCTTAAAACAATTGCGAGCGATGAGTTCAACCTCGCCGTCACCCGCATTCTCAACCTTCTCAAAAACGAAAAGTAAAGTCTGATGTGACAGAATGGCGGAGCTCTTTCGCAATAAACGCTGACCAAAAGGTCAGCGTTTATTTTTAGCCCGTCAAATAAAAAAAATCGGCGGCGGTACATTGACGCTTCCCTGATCGATTCTTATACTTGAAGAAAAATCGACAATTTCGACCAGCATTTATGGAGGTCGCTCATGAAAAAATCTAAATCGGTAATCAGATCCTGGGCAGTTGCTGCAGCCATGATAATGGTTCTGGCAGGTGCAAACCTGGCCGGTGCCGCCAGCATACCCCAGGAGGTCGAAGAACTGCGCCTTAAATACGAGCGCCTCTATCAGCAGTATACCCAGGCACTCAGCGATGCTAAAAGCAGCGCCGCTGCAGAACTCGGCAAAGAGGTCGAAGTGGCCAAACGCCGGTACGAAGAAGCCAGAAAGGCTCTGACTCCGTCGCAGAAAACCCAGGAAAAGATCAAAGAAACCGCCGAAACGGTCAAAAACACCGTCGACAAGCTTTTTTCGACCGGCGACAAGAACGAAACCCCGACAGCTGTCGCCAGCAAAGAGCTGCCCGGCTACAGCGACTTCAAGATCAGCATCGATGGTGACAACTATTGCGGCCAGTTTGCCATGACCTCTGTGTTTAACGGCATGGGCATTGCTAAAGATCCACAGAAAATTTATCAGGATACCAACCCGGCCGGCATTTTCACCGGCCCGCCGACCATCGTCGAATATCTCAACATGAATGGCATCGATGCCTCGCAGAAGCACAATGCCAGCCTCGGTGATCTGACCCGCAAAATCGATGCCGGTCTGCCGGTAGTCGTGTTGATGAACTCAGGTGGCGGGGTTCCGCACTGGGTTAACGTCTATGGTTACAACACCGATGCCGAAGGCAAAGTGGTTTCTCTGAAGCTGCGTGACTCATACTGGGGCACCAGCAAGGGCTACGAAATGGACGTCGAAAGATTCAAAACCGCCTGGAACGACCCGGTCGGCACCAAACTGCCGAACAGTCTGCTGGGTTACAGCAATCTGATGATCGACATCAAGGGCACCCGTGAACCGGCACAGTCTCCTTCTGCACTTAATTTCAACTTCAACACCGCCATGGAAGACAACATGTCGAGCGGTATCAACGACGTGGTAACCGGCTTCAAGCGTATCGCTCCGATGCAGCTGGCCGGTGGCATCACCAAATGCGTTCTCGGGATTCCGGGCACCGTTCTTGGCGTAACTGCCAAGGGCATCAACAAGCTCGGCGACATGACCGTAGACTGGGGTAAATCGCGCCTCGACAAGGGCGGATTCGGCAACACCCTGCTTGGCGGCACCGCCGTAGTCGGCGGCAGTGTGGTCAAAGCTGTCGGTTACGTGGCAAAAGCCTCTGGCAACCTGCTCTCTGGTGTTGCAACCATGGCCGGTAACTTCACCAAAAAGCTCGGCTACGTGTTTGCCCGCTGAGCCAATCTAAATCATGGGAATTTTCGCAGGTCTCTCAACAGCTTATGTAATGGGTGCCTTTGCCTTTCAGGCGATAGCACTGGGGTTTATCGGCCTCGATGCACGCTGTCAGGCACGCCGAATGTTGTGGTTGCTGCTGACCCTTTTTACCGGCCCGGTTGGTCTGCTGGTTTACTTTCTCAAGGGCCGAAACTGAATATGTCTGCCGACCGGAGCTGTCAGATTGCGACAGCTCCGGTTTTTTTACGCTTTTATTATTGTTAACCATGCACCAATCAATTAATATGAATAAAATGATGAAAGGTGCAGAAAAATGGGAAAGAACAAACTTTTCAGGCTGCTGGCCTGCATGTTGGTATTTTCTCTTGCTACAAGCACAATAACCATGGCCAGAACCGGATACCGTGAGCCCGCCCGCAATATTACCAGAATTGTCGACACACCGAATCCGCCGCAGATCAGTGTAAGTCCGGCAGGACATCATGCCCTGCTCGTCGAATACACAACGCAGCTCAGTCTCGAAGATCTCGCCGAACCGCAGGCAAAACTTGCCGGCATCAGAATTCTTACCAGATACAATATTCCGCGGCGCAGCTATTTCGTTCAGAGCATGAAACTGCTCGACCTGGCCAGTGGCCAGACAACGCCTATAGAACTGCCGGCCGGCGCCAAATTCGGGTTTCCGACCTGGTCACCAGACGGCAAACTTCTGGCTGCCTCGTGGTATAAAAAGGGCGGTTCTGAAATCTGGGTTTTCGACCCGTTCAAGGGCACCGGCAGATGTATAACTCCGCCCCGGCTGAATTCGGTTCTCATCGGACCCTCATGGTGGAGCCGTGACAGTCGGCATCTTTTCGTGCCCCTCTGGCCGGAAAAACGCGGCGAGCCACCCGAAGCGCCTATCATTCCTGAAAGTCCCGAGATTCAGGAAACCGACGGCAGGGTTTCGCAGGTTCGCACCTATCAGGATTTGCTGCAGACCGACCATGACGAGCGGCTTTTTGAATATTATGCCACCTCACAGGTTTATCGCTATGACGTAAAAACCGGCAAAGGCAGCCAATTCGGCAAGCCCGGGCTGCTCAGCCATATCAACACTTCGCCTGATGAAAAATACTCGGTCGTTAAAATTATCGAAAAACCCTTCTCGCGCACTGTGCCGGTTAACCTTTTCGCGCACCGCTACGAACTCTGGGACAGCTCAGGAAAATTTCTGAAAGTGCTGGCGCAGATTCCGGCCGGCGAAGAAATACCGATCGAAGGGGTTAAAGAGGGCATGCGCAACCCCTTCTGGCAAAAAATGCGGCCCGCAACCATGTGCTGGATCGAAGCCCTCGATGGCGGCGACCCCAACCGCGCAGCCGATTTCAGAGACGTCATCATGGCACACGACGCGCCGTTCGAAAGCAGCCCGCGCGAAGTCATCAAGCTGCCGATGCGCTATTCAGGCCTCGACCATCTCGAGCGCGAAAATCTGGCGCTCGCCTGGGATTACGACCGCGATACCCGCTGGATCAAAGCACGGCTGATCGATATGGGTCGCAGCAATATCGCCTCTGAATGTCAGATTGTTTTTTCGCGCAACTATTACGACCAGTATCAGGATGAGGGCAGCCTGGTTTACCGCATGCGGTCCGATGGTCAGACGGTCGGCATCATCGAAGATGGCGACTGGGTCTATCTCGAAGGCAAGGGCGCCACTCCAGAAGGTTTCAGGCCTTTCCTGGTAAAGATGAACCTCTACACCCATGAAAAAATCGAGCTGTTCAGATCTGGCCTCGAAG
>Ga0116178_10004040_pt1 | contig 10892 bp, 6 predicted proteins | sample AD_STIC12_MetaG_FD_89880 | JGI IMG/M metagenome (GOLD analysis project Ga0116178, IMG submission 89880) | Active sludge microbial communities of municipal wastewater-treating anaerobic digesters from USA - AD_STIC12_MetaG | ecosystem: Engineered > Bioreactor > Anaerobic > Digestate | place: USA...
ACAACAGAGGATAATCCAAGTAAAACAAACTTTGAACCTGGAAATTGAATGCTGAAATTCAACCATTGTTGTATCATCTCTGACAATAACATGATGGGAACCGTCAACACCAATACAACAAAGAATCTTCTTTTAAAATCGTCTATTCCCGCATGATGACCCTTATGCGGATCGTCAGTCTTAGATTTGACCAGCGGCACTAGCGTCATTCCGCATATTGGACAATTACCGGGTCCGTCCTGCACGATCTGCGGGTGCATCGGGCATACATATTTTTTAGCCCTTGGTTGGGTTACATCCGCTGCTGTAGACTTGTGATGCGTTTCAGCCTCAGCGTGATTGGGAGATACCGATTTTCCCACAGGCTCTAGGTTCATGCCACAGATTGGACATTGGCCAGGTGTGTTCTGTTTAATTTCAGGATGCATTGGACAGGTATAGACAACGCCTGATTCCTGATTAGCTGTATGATGTTGATGTTCCATTTCTATTCTTTTTTATTCAAAATTTTTATTACCCCTATATCATTGCCTGACAAACCCTTTGATCACATATTGGTTATTGTTCGGTTGAATGACTGCATAATAATATCCGGAAGGAATATTGTCTAAATCAATATGGCTTTCCCTCCCCTGGTATATTTGTCTTCCGATAGTATTGAATATGCTAACGGTATTCAATTCATTCCCCAACCCCACGATGTTAATCGATTCAGAGGCTGGATTAGGCTTTAAGAATATCGATTCTTCATTGATCTCAGTTGTAGCGACAGGCAATAGCCAGCATGCATCTATATCGGGATTATCATAAAGGATGGTGTCATTGCGGAACATACACATAATAATAGATCCATCAGCATCCGCAACACAATCAGACATTGAACTTGTGGCAAAAAGTCCATTAATATTCCCAATACCTTCAATCCATTCCGTGTAAACGAAAGGTTCAGGATCATCATATATGCAGCGAAACTTCCATCGTTTTCTTTGTTCACCTGTCAATAAAGTGACGGTATCTATGCTTTTTACAATGAGCTGAATTCCAGAAGGAAACTCCTGAAACGTGTCATTGACTATTAAATTGAAATTATACAATTCTCTATCAAGGAAAGTTTGGTGTATATAAATGATCTTATTTTCTTGGCGAATATAATCACCAGTACCACCCCAATCTTCTGATAGTTCTTCAGTCGTTCGAAGCACTTCATAATATGTTTTATTTGAAAAAATAGTCGGGATAGCATCGATTGTAAATTTGAAACTTTCGCTCCCATTCTGATATTGATGATTTTCTGTCCATACAAACGTAGAATCCAAAAACCCAGTTTCATCCTCTGGCACAGCCACTTCATCCCGAATCTGAATGATCCTACCAATCGAAGGAATATTATCTACCATGATCATAAGCATATAGTACCCTGGGATCAATTTGACAGAGTCTGATGGAAGTAATGCCGTCAGTTGATTCCCGCTTTGAGTAAAGTCAAGAGATAGATAACGATTGTTACCACTGTTCATAAAATGGGTGACCACTGCATTTGACATCAGGATTACTTCCGTCACTGAATCTGTTTTAGAAAATTCCAATCCGATCTTTCCACCTCGTGCAAAGGAAGATTCGTTCACATTATTTATTTCCGGACGAACACCCCTGAAAAGATAAGGAGGCTTGAAGGCCTCAATGACACTGAAAGGCGGTTCATTACCAGGTTGACCTTCTCCTCCTACAGCAATCACTCTGCCATCCGGAACAAGGATAGTCAGCGCATGATATTCCCGAAAATAATTGAGGTCGTCTAATCTTCTCCAGCTATCCGACGCGGGATCATAGAGGTCTGTGAGTTTCATATAACCCCATTGATTAACGGTGGCAGCCGTGGTGTCTTCTTTATATCCACCCATGACAAGGATTTTCTTATCGGGTAACAAACATGTCTTTGCCCGGGACCGGATCGGCAGGATACTTGATCCCAGTGACCAACTATCAAGATCCGGATCATAGCGTTCGATAAATGATCCATACACACCAGGGGTGAATGTTTTATAACCTACAGCAATCACTTTGCCGTCCGGCATTAACACAATTTCACAATCACTGTGATCACCGTTTGGCAGACGAGGTGTTTGAACAAAAGGACCCGCATCATCCCATTGATTGGTGGCGGGATCAAAAAGCTGTGGAGGTCGATGCGTCATGAGTACTTTGCCATTATACAGTACCGCTATGGGAGACACTTCATTACCAAGGGCCATGTTTTCTGTAAAATTCGATTGGCCTGACGCCGGATCATAGACTTCGGCTGTATTGGTTCGAACAGGATTGTTCAAGTTTCCACCACCTGCAATTAAAAATTTTCCACTCGGTAACAACGCCACTGTTGGATACCACCGGTAATCCAGCATGTTGGGTTGTGTGACCCAAGTATTATCATCCGGATTGAAATATTTTACTTTTCTAGTACCTGGACCATAGACTTCCTGCAGTGTGCCTCCCATAAACCATATTTTTCCATCAAGTGTCTGCAAGGGTCCTACACATCCCTGAATACTATCGTCCCCAACAGTCAAAATGGTGTCATTCGTTACTGGATCAAAATAAAATGGGTCTTTGGTATTGTGACAATAATAAATTTTACCATCCGGCATCAGGACACCAAGGTCAGTTCCTCCCAATGGTTCAGGAGATTCTATGATTGTCTCCCATAAGCCTGCGTTAGATTCTTCAGGAAGTGATATACTCATCTCTTCGGCTAATGGAACGGAGATGCTGAGCTCAACATATTCCTTTCCCTTTTTAGCAATGCCCAGGCGATAGTCTCCATTAGGAACATCAAAAAATTCAAAGCGACCATTCTCATCCGATCTTTCTTCTTCGAACACATCAAATGCTAAATTAAAAAGGGTGATTCGTGCTTGTTGTATTTCTATCTGCTGCAAATCCAATACCTTTCCTGAAACTACGTTCTGACTAAAGATATCCGGAACAAAGATCCCCAACAATAATAGGCTAGCGATGGCGATATGTAATAATTTCATACTTTGTCAGATTAGTAATTCAATGATATTGGAGATTTCATATGTCTGAAGATAACTCAAAAAGGCTTGTCAAGTGGTATATAACCTTACCTCAATGGATCTGGCGGTTTACCCGAAAGGTGTTCAAGAAGGATTGCTGCCAATGACAGTGTCAATAGATGCGGTCTCTATTTCATTTTTTACAATAACCATCTTTCACACTCCATATTGGACCTTTTCCAAAAATTTTCTATTTTAAATCCATTCACTGAATCCTATCTGCATTCAGGATAGGTGGAAGGAATTGCATGGTCCAATCGCACTTTAATCACAGTATTTTCCAGCCCAACTGAGGTATATGATCACAACTATTCTTCTGGTGCACAGCAACCGGCAGTTTCACCACTTTTGAGTTGCGACAGCAGGTAATAGGCACCCTTTACGACAACCTGTGAACTGTCTGCTATTCGAGCCAGGTCATCTATTTCCACAAGCCCACGACCGGAGGCCTTGGTTTTAACTTCAATTAACTCAAAAGTAAGAGGGATCAGATTTCCATTTGCATCTCGTACGAAATGAGGTTCAGTAAACTTTTTAAACTGAATTGAATCCTCAGCCAATTTTTTCAGATCAGCCACTATAAAAACATATTCATTTTCTCCTGCTCGGACAACAGCTGCTTCGGGTAAGGCATCCACAAACTGTCCGCCTACATTAACAAGGGCTGTAACAAATGTACCAGGAAGTAATTCCTTGGTTTTATTGTTAACAATCTCTGCATGTACTGCAACAGACTTGGATTCCATATCCATTGCCTTCCCGATATTATAAATCTTGCCTTCAATCTGCCTGTTATCCTGGTTTGGCAAATTCACAGAGATTTTCTGACCAACCTTTATCTTATTCAGGTCTTCTTCAAATACATCAAGGTGAACAGTAATATGTGTGTTGTCTATCACATCAAAGAGAATATTATTTGGTTCTGCATACGATCCTATTCCAACATGCACATGACCTATATATCCCTTGATAGGGGATCTAATAGAAATAGATTGCACAATGATGCCGTTATGCAGATTTTCCGTTGAAATAGATAAGAGCGATAGCTGACTCTTTAATGACTCGATCCGGGCTTTTTCAATTTGGTACTTAGATTTTGCTTCCTGGTAAGACTTTCCTGAACTAACATTCTCAGCATTCAATTCCTTTTGCCTCAAATAATCCTTTTCAAGATATTCGAGACTTGAACGAGATGTGAGATAATCTTCCTGAAGCCTGATTAGATCCGGTGTGGAGAGATCCATGACTTTTTGACCTTTGTTCACATAATCACCTTCAATGACATTAATTGATTTAATGATGCCTCCAATGGGAGTAGACACCTCAGCAAAGTTTTGTGGTGGAAGGTCTAATTCACCCGTCACCTCAAAAGTCTCTGACAATTCCGTTTTTTGTACGTAGTCCAATTCAATTCCTGCAGCTTTAAACTGCTTCGAGGTTATTTGAAAAACGTCCGTTTTGAGTAAAACGGAATCAACATGCTCATGTGAAGCAACTTCCAGTTCTTCAACTTTTTCTTTACAACCTGGGGCGAAACAAATACCCAATATTAAGGAAGCAAGATAAATGAGCTTGATATGGCGCTTATTCATAACTGTTAGTTTGAGGATCCTCAATAGATGGATCAGTGTGAAGTGATTTTTTTGTAAAAAGGATATATAGAATGGGGAGTACCATTAAAGTCAGTAGTGTGGCAGAAATCAATCCACCAATGACCACAGTGGCTAAGGGCTTCTGAACTTCTGCTCCAGCAGAGGTGGACAATGCCATCGGTAAAAAGCCCAAAGAAGCAACTGCAGCAGTCATGATAACTGGCCTAAGTCTTATTCGGGTTCCGGTTAATACTCTTTGCTTAATATCCACCATACCTTCTTTTTGAAGTTGTATGAAGTAGGATATTAAAACAATCCCATTCAAAACGGCTACGCCGAATAATGCAATGAATCCTATCCCGGCAGAAATGCTAAAAGGCATGCCACGAAGCCATAGTGCAATAATACCACCTATTGCTGAAAGAGGAATTGCAGTAAAAATCAATAATGCGTAACGCATTGATTTGAACGTAAAGAATAACAGGATCAGGATCAAGAGCAAGGCAATTGGAACGGCAATCTTCAACCGTTTGTTGGCCTCTACGAGATTTTCAAACTGGCCGCCATAGGTTAAGTAATATCCAGGAGGCAAGGAGAGTTCATTATCTAGCTTATCCTGTATTTCGTGCACTACAGATTGTACATCACGGTTCCGGACGTTCAATCCAAGCGTAACTCTCCTTTTACCATCATCCCTTGATATTTGCATAGGTCCGGAAGTAAAATTAATTTCCGCTAACTGCGATAAAGGAACCTGCGAACCATCGCCAATCGGGACAGAAAGATTACGGATGTTGGAAATATCGGACCGGAGACGCGTATCTAAGCGAACCACCATATCAAATCTCTTTTCACCTTCAAAAACAACGCCTGCAACATCACCAGCAAAGGCCGTTCTGAGAACCCGGTTAACATCGTAAATATTTAAACCGTATTGCGCAATTCGTTTGCGGTTGTATTCAACAATAATCTGGGGCAGGCCAGTTGTTTGCTCTGCCTTCAAATCTGCAACGCCTTCAATATTTTCAATTAACCGGATAGCTTCGACTGCTTTGTCAGCAAGCAAATCCAAGTCATCCCCAAAGATCTTTATGGCAACATCAGATCTGACTCCTGTCATAAGTTCATTAAATTTTAATTGAATTGGTTGGGATATCTCCATACTTACACCGGGAAGGTGGGACAATTCGCTTTTAATCTTATCAAATAATTCTTCGCGAGAACTTGCACTCGTCCACTCGTCTTTATCCTTGAGAATCACAATCAAGTCAGCAATTTCGACCGACATTGGATCCGTGGGGATTTCTGCCGCACCGATCCTTGTAACAACTTCTTTCACTTCCGGAAATTTTTTCAGGAGCATCGTCTCCAGTCTTGTTACGATCTCTATATTCTGAGTAAGAGAGCTTCCTGCCAGAACCCGTGTATTTATAGCCAGGTCTCCTTCTTCAAGTGTTGGAATAAATTCACCCCCCATTCTGGAAAACAAAATAAGACTTCCAATGAACAGGATTATTGAAGTGGCTAATACTACTATCTTTTCCCTCAATGCAAAATGAATTAAAGGGTTATATGCCCTTTGAAAGAAATTCATGATTCTGTCAGAAATGTTTTTCCGGTGTGCTGTTTTCTTACTCAACGCCAATGCAGCCATCATAGGCACATACGTGAGTGATAAAATGAATGCACCAAGAATTGCAAAAGAAACAGTTTCTGCCATAGGCCTGAACATCTTCCCTTCAATGCCCACCAAGGTCAGAATTGGCAAATAAACAATTAGAATGATGATCTCTCCAAAAGCTGCTGAAGTACGGATCTTAGAAGAAGCCTGAAAGACCTCGTCATCCATCTCGCGTTGTGTCAGGAATGGTCGACCGATTAATGATAAACCTGTAATCCTGTGAACGATACTTTCTACGATAATCACTGCACCATCGACAATAAGACCAAAATCAATGGCGCCCAGACTCATGAGATTTCCAGACACACCAAATATATTCATCATTCCCAATGCAAACAATAAGGAAAGTGGGATCACCGATGCCACTACTAATCCTGCTCTAAAATTTCCCAATAAGAGCAACAAAATAAATATTACAATCAGCCCTCCTTCTATCAGGTTTGTAGTAACAGTGCCTATAGCTCGCTTTACAAGATCACTTCTATCGAGGTATGGTTCAATAACCACTCCTTCGGGTAAAGTTTTTTGAATGATCTCAATCTTCTTTTTAACCAGATCAGTAACCACTGCAGAATTCTGGCCTTTGAGCATCATTACAATACCGATAACAACCTCACCTTCTCCGTTACGGGTTGCAGCACCATATCTCGTAGCACTTCCATATTGCACAGTTGCTATGTTCCTTACTAAAACAGGAACACCGTTTATTTTCTTAACTACAATGTTCTCTATATCTGACAAACTTTCCACCATCCCTAACCCACGAATAAAGAATGCATTGCTCCCCTTTTCAATATAACTTCCACCGGTGCTTTCATTATTTTTTTCCAGGGCTTCAAAGAGATCAGAAATAGTGATGCCAATGGACTTTAGTTTCTGGGTGTTAATGGAGATCTCATATTGCTTTAAATGTCCACCTAACGTATTTATTTCCGCAATTCCCGGCACATCCAGCAATTGGCGTTTGACGATCCAATCCTGGATTGTACGGAGTTCCATATCCGGATACTTGTTTTCATATCCCGGTTTTGCATGGAGTACATATTGGAAAATCTCACCAAGACCTGTAGAAACAGGAGCCATTTCTGGCATACCAACTCCTGCAGGTATATGATCTGCAGCTTCGATCAATCTTTCATTGACCATCTGCCTGGCCAAATAGACATCTACCTTGTCCTTGAAGACAACAGTCACAACAGAAAGACCAAGTTTGGAGATCGATCTTAATTCAATCCTGTCAGGCAGATTGGCAAAAGCTCTTTCAATTGGAGCAGTTACATATTGTTCGACTTCCTGGGAGGCTAAAGTAGGGGCCACTGTTATTACCTGAACCTGATTGTTAGTAATATCAGGCAAAGCATCAATGGTTAGCTTAGCCAATGAGTACACTCCCCACCCAACAAGAGCAACAACAAAAATGCCTATTACAAATTTGTTTTGTATTGAGAATCTGATGATTTGATTAATCATTGTGAAATAGCTTAATAGAAAATTAATCCCGCAGCAATGCTTGCAGGACAAATGAAAATCAAGAAATCTATTAACCTATCTTAGGGGGCTGCCAAATGGAATTAAAAACAGCTTCGTTGAGATGTTCGACATATATAACTTGTTGCACCGAATGTGAAACCGGAACATCAAAAAATTGAAGTGTTGTATATTCCAAATAAGAAATACTGTTGCAGCAAGACAACGGATTGCAAGAACTGCAATCGTTTATTGGATATTCATGTGATGAATGGTCATTTTTCAAAGGTGTGCAATGCAAACAACAAGTGCTCTCCCCTTTACCTGTACTTTCCCAGGTACAAGGTATAAGACTTAACGTCAACATATATGTTGCCAGCAGGCAGACCCAGAGTTTCATTTCCGTGACTTACATCTTCTTTTTACAGCAATCTTCTAATCCATCGTAGCCTTCAGGAGTCGCTTTGACATTATCGGCATCAAAACCTGTACTTGCGATTACCTGACGAATTTTATCGGCATCAATTTTAGATGGATCAAAATTAACCAGAATCGTCTCATTTTCGAGTTTAAGACTGGCAGATTTAACTCCAGGAGTGGCTTTCAATGCATTTATAATTTTGGGCTCACAGGAATCACATTCTTTGCAGTGATCACAGCTTATATCTGTTTTGACAGCCAATTCGTTGCCGCCTTTAGCTCCACTGTCTGGCGCACAGGAACCAGTCAGGATCATGACCCCAAAAACAGAGGTAATAAGGATAAGTTGTTTGTACATAATCGATTAGTTTTTAAATAGTTAAAATAAGTCTGCCAAAAATACATGATTTTAGCGAGCCAAGACCTCATAGGTTTTGAAAGTTAATTTCATTGGAGCTTCTTTGCCTTCTTGAGGTGCTTTCGCCATATCTTCAAAACCCCGTTTGTGACCTTCAATGAATTCCGGCGATCCGGTCTATTGTTTAAAAGCCTCTTCGCTTTCCCAAAAGCTCATGATCAGATAACTACTTTCCCCGTCCTTGGGTTTGAGGAACTGCATGCTTTGAAAGCCAGGCATACGATCAATAGCCTGTGTTCTGCTTCCAAATAATTATTCAAAACGAGGTTTGTAGGAAGGGACGCAATCAATAAAATTTATAGCGACAAAATTGTTTTCTTTATTCATGATTTCAGATTTAGTTTCTTGTTTACTGATTCGGTGACCAATTTCATTATCGATTTAATTCTTCTTTCTAAATAAGGTATGCAGGGTTAAGTAATACCCTAACCCTGCATCTTCTATTTAGTGTTTTTCTCCCTCTTTATGCTCATGGCCATCGCCTTCTTTATGTTCGTGGCCATCACCTTCTTTGTGCTCAGTGTCTTCCTTCTTGTCTGGTTTTCTGCAGCTTGTTGCAGTCCAGAGGACCGCACTAAAAATCAACAATAAGAACATCCATTTTTTCATATCATAATTTGTTTAGGTTACGTGAAGATAAAAGGTTATTAAAATTGCATTCGCTGAATCCGGACCGCATTTAAGATCGCCAGCAACGCTACACCAACATCTGCGAATACAGCTTCCCACATCGTTGCCAATCCTCCAGCGCCCAGAATCAATACGATTACTTTGACCGCAAAGGCAAGCGTGATATTCTGCACCACAATATGCTTCGTCGCACGCCCAATCTTAATGGCGGTGATGATCTTCGATGTGTGCCAGGTTTGGATCACCACATTGGCGGTCTCAATTGCGGCATCGCTACCCATGGCCCCCATCGCAATCCCTACATCACTCAAGGCCAGCACAGGGGCATCATTGATTCCATCACCTACGAAAGCGATGATTTTTGATTTGTCTTGCTTTAGGAACTCCACTTTTTCGACTTTGTGTTCAGGTAATAAATCACCATATGCTGTATCAATACCCAAATCTCCTGCAATCTTTTGGGTGATGGCCATCTTGTCACCACTGAGCATCACGATCTGTTTGATGCCGTTGAGATGCATTTGCTTAATCGTCTCAACAGCATCTCCTTTGATCTTATCAGCAATCAATACATAGCCGGCAAACTTTTTATTGATGGCTACCACCACGATGGTCTCGACAATCTGATTTATGGCCGGATCATATTCCACATTGTATTTTTTCAGTAGCCGTGTGTTTCCCGCCAGCACTTCCTGTCCATTCACCTTCCCGGCCAATCCATGGCCGGAAATCTCCCGGATATCTTCTACTTTAAAGGATGCCGTATCCGCGGATTGATATTCAGTAATCGCTTTGGCAATCGGATGCGTCGATTTGCTTTCAAGTGCGGCTAACGTATTTATAAATGCTGCTTTATCCATACCATCCGTGACGACTTCCTTTACTTTAAAAACACCTTCCGTCAGCGTCCCCGTCTTGTCCATCACGATGGTATTGACTTTGGTCATTAACTCCAGATAATTGGACCCTTTAAATAAAATACCATTTCTACTGGCCGCTCCTATGCCTCCAAAATAACCTAAAGGAATGGAGATCACCAATGCACATGGACAACTGATCACTAAGAATATCAATGCCCTGTACAACCAATCCCTGAAAACATAATCCGACACCACAAAGAATGGAATAACCACCAGGGCAACGGCTAAAAAGAAAACAATAGGTGTGTATATTTTTGCCAACCTTCGAATAAGCAATTCCGTCTTAGCTTTTCGTGCCGTTGCATTTTGCACCATGTCCAGAATTCTGGCCAACGAACTGTCACCGTATGCCTTCGTCACCTTCAGCTCTACTACTTTGTCGAGATTGAGCATCCCCGCAAGTACCATTTGTCCTTTATGGATCGTATTTGGTTTGCTCTCGCCTGTCAGTGCAGCAGTATTAAAGCTACTACCATCACTCATCATCTCTCCGTCTAACGGTACTTTCTCTCCTGCTTTGATTTGTATCGTTTCACCTATCTCAACCGTTTGGGGCTTTACGGATTGAAACTTATTGTCTCTGTATACATCCGCTGACAAAGGGCGTATATCCAGCAAAGCTTTGATACTACTCTTCGCTCTGTTGACCGCCGCACTTTGAAATAATTCACCGATGGCATAAAACAACAT
>Ga0116178_10004052_pt1 | contig 10875 bp, 8 predicted proteins | sample AD_STIC12_MetaG_FD_89880 | JGI IMG/M metagenome (GOLD analysis project Ga0116178, IMG submission 89880) | Active sludge microbial communities of municipal wastewater-treating anaerobic digesters from USA - AD_STIC12_MetaG | ecosystem: Engineered > Bioreactor > Anaerobic > Digestate | place: USA...
AACTCGGCGTTTTCCCTGCTTGCAATCATCCAGCCCACGACGTACCTGGAATAGATGTCCAGCATCACGTACAGGTAGTAATAAACCCACTTGACCGGGCCTTTCAGCTTCGTGATGTCCCACGACCATACCTGGTTGGGACCTGTCGCACACAAACGGGGGATTTCATACTTTGGATGCCTGGCTTGATTGCGACGCTCACGGACTTCCTTTTCCATCTCCAGAATGCGATACATTGTCCGCTCGGAACAAAGCCAGATACCTTCATCCAGTAACGTGGCCACGATCTCGGCCGGGGCGCTGTCGACGAAGCGGTCGCCGTGCAACACGCTCAGAACGTCCCCTTTTTCCGCTGGACTCAAGGCCCGGTACGACGGTTTGCGTGGTACTGGCGTCCTTAACACGGTCTTAGTCGTTGGTCTGGTTACTCGATAGAAGGTGGCCCGTGGAAGGCCGATTAAGCGGCATGCAGGCGCGATTCCAACCCTCGGTGCCAGTTCCTGTGCTGCCTGAATCATTTCCTGTCTTCCTGCGCCGTTTTCGCCGTCTCCTCGGTTCGATTCAGAAGCAACGACAGTTTTTTTTGGATCTCAATTATGAATTCGGCGTCCTCAAGGCGCTTCTGCAGACGCTGGTTTTCCTTTTCCAGTTGTGCATTACGCTGCTTGAGTGCCCTGTCCGGGTCCGGCGCAGGCCCGCGCTTCTTTGGGGCCAGACCGTCAAGCATCCCGTCCGCACGAAGCTTCCGCCACTTCTGAATGCTCGTGTAATACAACCCTTCCCGACGAAGAAGGGCTCCAAGCATCCCCGGCTCACATGCGTCGGCCTCCGCAAGGATCCGTGCCTTGTACGCCGCACTGAACCGACGACGATGACCGACCGGCTCCACCTCCGGGTCCGGTGCCTGCTTCACGTCTGGTTCCGGAACGCTCAGCGGACCTTCTAACTGCTTCTCTTTCTGCTGATCTGTCGACATCTGACGACCTTCCTTCCCGCCTCTGCTACTCTAAACTTTTTCAATCATCTGTCTCACGCTATATTGGCAGACAGGGTGACATTGCTATCCTCCGCTGGTTAGTGAATTACGCCAGATTCCTTTGGAATCAATCTAATCTCAATTCTTCGATCCTTGGCACAACCCCTTTCGTATGGACTCTGATTTCCGCAGTCCTGACCCGGCTTAACCTTGGGACGACTTTCCCCAAAGCCGGCTGCCAGAATCTTTGGGACGTCTGTCCTGTTGAAGACATTTTCTTGGCCACCCGTCCACCGACGAATCCAGATGTCCACCAATGCCTGGGCCCGGGCCTGGGAAAGTGCCAGGTTGTCGGACGGCATGCCTTCGCTGTCAGTGTGTCCGATAACCATAATCATATCGATTGAATCTTTCAACGAGTTATCTTCAAGTACCTGGCGCATGGCATCGCCCAGGTTGTTCGCCCAAACCATCTGTTCGCCTCGAATGCTCCGGTCTGCGTACCTGAACAGAAGACTGGCGGAAATTTCCAGCGTGCCATACTCGTCGGGAACAACGGCGATATTTCGAGCTGACAGTGCTTGCTTCAACTTCTCCACGGAACTCTTTCGAACCGCCCGGAACTGCTGAATATCTCTGGTAGCTTGCTCACACTCTTTTACCTTCTGTTCACACTGTTCCAACTTGGTGATTGAATCGCTAAGCTGCGATTCCAATGCGGCCTTCTCCTTCCTACACTTTTGTACAGCACCTGCATCCGACGACTCCATTTGAAGATTGACTATTGTGAAAGCAACAACAACAACCAGCAACAGGCCGGACATAAGGTCCGCGAATGCGGGCCAAGCTGAGGATGCTGCTCCAAAAGACTTTCTACGCAAACGTCAAGTCCCCCACCTTACAAGAATTTCGGCGACAAATCGCGGAAACTATTCTTTTACAGTACCCACGACACCAGGCGAGGCTACCTCAACCTCGGCGCCCGCTTCTGCGGCACTCGCCCGTTCCTGCGTGCCATCACGTGGTGCCGAAGTAGTTTTCATTAGCCCCGTCTGCCCAGTAAACTCGTCTGGACCACGGCTGGCCGCACCATAATCCTGCGGATCAACCGTGGGTTCGCGTACCTTTTCCAGGCTGGGCTGAGGAACGGATAAATGGGATGACGGATTCCCGTTGCCATCTCTGCCCTGGCCACTCCCGGCAGTTTTTTGCGGTATGGCACTATCGACGGAAGAAACCGCGGAATCCGATCGACCTTCAACATCGGGGTTAAGGGCTCGTCGATAGGAAACCCAGCCGACGCCACCAACGATAAACAGAATTACAACCAATATGGCAGCAAGGAATCGAGCATCACCAAATATGCCAAGCGCCGACCGTCGTTTTGCAGTGCTCCTGAAGCTGTCGTCTTCGGAAACGCTCACGCGCCCCGGCCCACCGTATGCCAAGGCAGGTCTATCAGCCACCCCAGAAATCGACATTCTGGCTTTGGCGATAGTTCCCGCAAACTGCTTGAACTCCCCGCCTATCTGCTCAAATGCCACATTTGTGGTCTTCAAGGATCCGGTTACCCCATCCTCAAAACCCTTGAGCGCACCCTGAACGGTTCCTATGGTCGTACCTATGCTTTGGTCAAGGTGCTTAAGATTGACATCGATTTGCGCAACCTTCGGTTCAAGAGTCGTTGCCACATCGGAAAGATGAACAGCGTTGGAACTTAGCTTCGTGCAAATACGCTCAATGAGGGCGGTCTGTTCGTTAAAGAAACTATGCGAAACACTTTCATACCGGTTGAGATTACTGAGGAATGCCTGGTTGTTCTTTTCGAGGGCAGAAGCAATTTCCAGCGGCATCTTGCCTGTCATCTGGGAAACCTTAATAAGATCACCGGAAACCTCGCGAAACGCTGCATTGACACCGACTTCCAACTGTTTAAGGGATCCAGCAATGGCCGTTGCTGAGTCCTGATAACTTTGCTCTGCCTGACGGCGCAACAGATCCACGGTACCGAAGACATTCTTCAAACTTTCAGCCGTGTCCGTCAGTGACGAACGAATAACCTCAAGATTGCCGTTGACTGCCTTGAGACTCTCCGTGAATGCAGCCGGGTTAGCCAGAGTGCCCTTCAGCCCATCTATACTTTCGGATAGGTCGCCAAGGACATCTGAAACATTCTCCAGAAGGTCCGTGACGCTGTCATTCAGATTACTTACAGCACGAACCTCGGAAAGACCTATCCTGAGTTTTGTGGCGACTAGCGTTATTCGACGTCTGGCCGCCATATCCATCAGATGGATAATGGCCGAGAGAAACACGGCCACCATTGTTACGCCAAATGCCTTGAAGGCCTCGACCAGGATCAATCGCACGTTCGCATCGGCGGCGCTCTTTGCAAGTTCGCCGCTCCCACTGACCGTCGAGAACAGCCCCCACAGGGTACCAACCACGCCAGTTAGAAGGAACAGTGTCGCAAGCCGATCCAGCCATTCCAATTCTTGAAACCGGTCTTCTCGGTACATATCCGCGATGGTCTCTGCATCAACCGAGGCTCCTTCCTCTGCTCTGGACTCGGCGGCTCCAAAATACTCGGCGGCCAGCAAACCAGCGTACTCGTCCGGTTTGTGTCCGTCTCGAATAGCATCAAGCACCAGAGATTCCACCCTTGAACGCTTGAACGATCTGGAAGTCAACCAAATGCCGACAACAAGCATGAACAGATGAATGATGGGAAAGGCGGCCTGTCTAAAATAGAACGCTAGAAGTTGTATCACTGAAAAATCCTGCAGTTAAGAACACATTGATAACAAACGTATGTCAACGACTGCACGTCAAGTCACAAAATTGCCGTCAGTCATCGGCGCCATGGTCGTCGTCGTCGTCCTTCGGCCCAGAGTTTGTCCTGGTGCGCCTATCTGGTTTTTTAGGTGGTTTCGAATCGTTCTTGCGCTCTTTCTGGGGCGTGGGCGGATCTATACCCCCATCCGCTGCCCCTTCGCGCCAACAAAGGAACGTCGGGTTTTCGCCCTTGCCGACATCTAATGGAAGGTAGAGCCATTGATAGATGTTCCTGCAGTTTTCTGGCGCGTCTGCACACAAGGCCTTAATTTTTCCGGATAGTTCCCCGACACAGTCCCTAAATCTTGCCGGCTCCATCGGAGTATCGCCGCAATGGTTGCCAAGGCCCCTTAGTTTCCCGACAAGTTCTTCGACCTTCGGCGCCCATGAACGACCGCTTGGCGGCGCCTTGATTCCAACCCGCAATACCGCATTCTTGATGTCATCGCTGAGCTTCCCCGTAATATCAAACTTCGTATCTGGCGTGTTGTTTACCCCTGGGCCGCAACGCTTCACCACTGGCGATGCAACGACTGGCGATTCAACGACTGGCGATTCGGGGCCAATCACCGATGCCTGCGGTTCCGGGCGCCTCTTAGCCTCATTAACCTGCTCATTACACGAGGCAAGATGAGCCTTGGCCTGATCAAGATCGCCCTTAATCTGGGAGTTTTGATCCCTCTCTTCGCGAAGCTCTTCGGAAATTTCAGCGCAGTAATATTCGTCCCGCTGCCCAGCCGCAAGATAGTTGGTCAGCAGAACTCCACCAGCCACCATACAAATGCCAGCCAGCAACAGAACATACTTGTAACCTGGCCACGAATCGGATGACGACACTTCAAGTCTGTTGTACCTGTTCATCGTACACCCTCATTTTGACTCAGTCTGAAAACCACTTTTGTTCTGGAAAGCTGGCCCCACCTTTTGTTAGCCATTTCAGTCTGCCCCTGAAGAATTGACTCGAGCAATCTCTGCAGGCCATATATACGTTCAGGTTGAAGCAAAAAACTGTCCGCTGACCATTCAGAAACCCAGGTTCCCTCAAGATTTGCCGGGGTAAATCGTCTTGAGGCGACAAGGTCGATGGCGAATGACCCGTCGAAAGAGCCTGTCTTTCTCGTCCGAAGTTTCGCCAAACAGCTACAGGCCGCGGCGCCACGGAAGGAGGCAAGACCTTGCCTGGTCTTCTCCGCATCGGGTACCGCATCTGCCTCGGGAACAATCATTGACTCCAGCAGCCTGGGGCACTCCGAGGAAAGGGAGCCTGCAGTCTTACCGCCGGCCATCAACCACAGATCCGTCTCAATGAAATCGTTTCCCTCAGACAATCTTAAAGGACTTTCGCTACCCTTCCCGGGAATGTCATCAACGCCGACGTCATACGAAATCTTGAAGCCGGACAGGACCCCAGAGCCCGCACTCGTTCCATCGTCCTTGCTTGAGGCGTCCGCAACAACCGACTCAAAAAACATGAATTCGTCCGCATAACACGTCAAATCGCAACCAAAATCAGCTCCTGCGTCCGTTCCAACGCGGCTACAAATCCCCTGCTCGTACGTGTAGTTCACAGGGTCCCGCCACGCCTGCCGTGCATCAAGTTGAACTTCCGGCACCATTGGTGGCCAGAGTTGAATCACATTCATCGAAGCTTTCTCTAAATCCTTGGTTATCAAATTTGCAGCCAGCGTCTCACACCGATCGTGCCAAGCAGGGGAGCAGAAAAGAAATACAGCCAAGGGCGCTTTCTCGTTTAGGCCTCTGATAACACATTCTTTTTTCCCATCCCCGCAACTAAGCCCATTCCGAAGATCCTGCCTGACTTTCGGCTTGACCTCGCCTTCTGCTTGACTGCATTCCAGGAATCTCGTTCCTCGGAACTGAAGCGGTACAATTCCCAACCACATTGACAAATCATTAGCGCCAATCTTGTCGAAGTCGAACGCGTTCTCAATGGATACCTTGCCCATATTTGTCGTGCAAGGCGGGTATTCCCCCAATGCCGGGGATGGAAAGCCGTCGCTGATGACGACAGCTATATCAGTCTCCTGCATGGTTGTGCGCCCGATTTCATCGAGGATTGAAAAGAAAGCAGCGTTTAGATTTGTTGACCCGCCGAAGTGCCGGTCCGAGTGCCAGTTCTCGAATGAAGAAGCCTGAACAATTGATTCTCGGATGGAATAGAACTTGCTGCTGTCGCTTAACTTTGATGCGCCCCCCCTGAAAACGTCAACTGTCTTGTCGAGAAGGTCATCAAGAAATGACTCCAATTCTCCACCCTGCCGAAACCCAGCCATACTGCCGGATCTGTCCATGTACCAGGAAATCCTCGGAACTGCATTCAAGGGAACTGTTTTATCGACGGGCGCAGATTCCTGGGTTGGTGAGGTAATGGTGGACGCGACCACGTCAACAGCCGGTGGTACGGCAACGGCACTTTCGGGCTGTCCCGCCGAACCAATCTTGGTACCATCACGCTGGACCGTTGTTACGACCGCATCGGAGTCGTTCACGGGATCTGGCTGCGGAAGAATTCTTCGACAAGCACCCGAGGACGACACAAACAAGAAGCACACCAGAATAAGCGCAGTACGAATTTTGTAATTGATCATGTCCGTGCTCCAAATGGATCCCCGGCTATCAACCGAGCTTTACGACACCTCTTTCCTGAACGTAAGACTTCGTGAAATTGCCGTCGGAAAATCCGCCGGTGCCATTCAAAAAGGCTTGAATTTGCGACTGCGGAATGAGGAAATGCGCCGGTCGCACCACGGAATCAATTAGCAACTCTGTACCGTTCGAAGGGGACTCGCCGGAGGGGTCGAAGAACCACTGAAAACGCAACATGTCATTGCCGGACTCGACAAAGACGAACACATTCACACTATCTTGATAATCGTTCATTGTCTTAACCCAGGCGTGCGCGCCAGGCGTGGCTTTGACTTCGTATACAGTCCATCCGTGACTATTCGCTGCATTTCGTATGTCAACAAACGACCTGCCCGGATAGCTCGATGACGCGCCTGAATAAAAACTCCTTGCAATGTCATCCAGCCGAATTTCGCGGGATTCAGCTTTCACAGCCTGGGAGTACCGATCCTCAGAAGCCGCTGATTGTTGTGAAGCTCCACGACCGTATCTTTCAGCTTCGTTGACCGCGGCCCCCGGCGGCGGAACTGTTGGTTCAGAATATCCCCTTACCGGTGTCTGTCCATGAATCGTTCCTCCCGACGCAGTCTCAGGCCTTCCGCGGGCAGCGTTATTGTCCAGAACCGTGCTGGCTTGCTGCGACTTCAGTGTGTCAAAACGCCTGGAGAGTTCCTCCTGTTTTGCAGCCAAACCCCCACACGTCTGTCTGATTCCAGCCAGGAAACGCAAGAGCGGTACATCCGATCCGCCATCTCCACCATTAAAGGATCGTATTTGAGTCAGAATCAGCGCATCACGCTGCGCATTCTTTGTCAGAAGATTCAAATCCCTCTGCATAGACTTAAGAGCTGATTCATCAATACCCCCTTTTGGGAGGGACTGCTTAGTGATCCATGCAACTGCGACGAATGACGCCAGCATACCAAAGGCTACAAGCGCTCCCGCTAACCACAACATGTCATAACTCCAGGTATTACGTCCTAACCAATCTCATTACTGGCCACGCACTCCAGTACAATGGATAGCGCGCTTCTCTGTCTGTAACCATTGGCGTCCGTTGCGTCATAGAGCGAACTGTTGATTATGTTTACATCGTTTTCCGAGAGCTTCGATATGTGGGGAATCCTGGGTACGATGTTAGATTTTTCGAGATGAAGTCCAACCCCTTCCCAAAGGGACTTGCGCCCATTATTGTCACCAACAAGTTCCAACCAACTAACCTTCTTGCCATTGCCGCTGACATGTTCTTCGACGATGCCGTTGCAGGTTAGAATTCCCTTGGCTGTAATCCGTCCGTCCGCGCTAATGCTGGACAGTCCGCCGGCGACAGCGACCTTTTCTAGGCCTGTCTCAAGAAGAGTGGTTAATACGCTAATGGATATGTCGGAAGGCTTGTCACACAACGCACGTATTCTTTCTTCAAGTCGAAGTTGTAGTTCTCGCTTTAGATCAACCGCATTCCAATCTCTGGCTTCCAGGGACTTCCAACCACCACCAGCGAGAACGAGCTTGACAGACTCAATCTCACGCTGGCCGCGGGCACAAACCAATGTTCGGGCAATATAGTCGACTATAAAATCAAACCATTTATCCACACCTTTATTAAAGGTTTTCCACGCTGGGAGCTTATCGTAATCTTCCCGCAGCCTTCCATAACCATCCTCAAAAATCTTCCACCTGGTTGATTGTTTGTCTTTGTCACTCATGCCAATGACGCGGTACAGAAGGTGAAGAATGGTATCTGCACCAAGCTTAACGGAATCCGACAACAATGGAGTCAATCTGGCATTATTACGATTCCTTATCATCTGCTCGACTGAAATGGTCGCCTGATCACTTGACTCATCGCCTAATTCGCGAACCCAAACACCAAGGTCGAGTGTGCCGCCACCAAGATCCGCCACGACAATGATCTCATTGCTGGATTGGTTGGCAGCTCTGGCGGCCTCCATAGTCGCCAATGACTCGGAAAACGCCTTCTGAGCCTGCATAGTGCGTGGATCAGGGAGTTGACCAGAGATGTCCAGAACGTCTGGCACACAACTGCTAAGCCAGGCTCCGGCCTCCTGAAGACAGGTAAAAAACAGCCGTTGATCCGCCGTAGAAAATGCAAGCGGGAACGAATACGTAAATTGGGGCGTCTGACCGGGGTAGATGTACTGATGCTCGGCACTCGCCATCAACAGAAGCGCCTTCAGAAAGGCATTAACGGTAGGCCTGGCATTCGACAGATTCCACTTTTCGGCAGGAAAGTCCTTTCCGAGGCTTTGAATGTCCTTAGGTGTTATCGTGAAATCCATGAACGGCACGGCGTTGACAAGTTCGTTGTGCTTTCCAATCGACGCCATTCCTGCCTGCGACAGGACAGAACGCACCATCATGACACTGGGGCCAGCCTCAGAATTCTGGATGAACGCTGCACGGTGCGCCGACGTTGGCACATAGGCCTTCTCGGCCTGATGCGTCTCGGCCCCGTTCAGAGCAAGGCGGCTGCATCTGCTGAAAGTCCGCGTGGCCGCGCGATTTCGAAAACTCACACCGCCATTTCTGGTTTGCTGTGTCGCGGCAACAAGGAAGCTCTTGAATGAATTGGGATCATCATTTCCAGTCGGTGCAACCATCACAACGGAACGTGATGTTCCAAAATCGATTGAAATTGAGCCCGGTGTAAGTGCGGGTGGACGCTTCGCCGGGAGCTCCAGTCGGATGAGTCCGCTAGCGTTAACCTTTGCATTGTGAAAACAAACGTATTCAGGCCACGCCGAAACAATGCTGTTCTGCCCCCAATTTACGCCATCAAGCTTAACCCAGTTGGGAAACTTATTTTCAACCAAAGAACGATTGTTGAAAGTCCGACAGTACGTCGAGATTTTCCAATCAGTCAGACGTGAATCGCCCGTTTCTGGATAGCAGGCGCCAAATAACCAGTAGGAACGCCAATCCGGCAAATCTGGCCAAACCTCAAGATATGTTTTGGGGATCCTGACGATTGAGCCTTCCTGATAACGGATCTCCAGCGTTGTACTGGGGTCCATGCCGTGCAAACGGACAAAGTACGTTACCGATTTATCAGGCCCCTCTATTACTGGATGCGTATACGCCGGATCAACTAGATCAAGGTACTCCGGCTGAATTGGAAGATCGGCGAAACGTCGGCCTCCGTCGACGCCGAAGCAGGCGATGCTGGCCGAAAAAAGACTCCCGGCAGCATCCTTGCGATCGACATCCACATAGACAACTCGATCCCTGGGAAAACGAAGGTAAAGTGCGTCAGGGCCTCTCAAGGTCGAATCGCCATAATTAAAAAATCTTCCCGGATACGATTCGGCCCCACCGAGAACAACCCACCTGTTTCGGCTTGGATGAAAATAGACGCCTACAACGTTGCCAAGAGACATCTGTCGGCCGCAACCAGGACACTTGGCGATGTAAACGCTCGCCCTTTCAAGGTCAGCAAGATTGACGAACCTACCCTCAAAACCGCCCCCCGGTGAATCCGGAATATCGATTGGAGCCGGATTGTCGCGAAAATCCCTACCCTGAGTGCCATACGCACATGCACCGGAAGTCTCTTCACAACGAACGGTATCGGGAAATAGACGAACATTTGGGTTCCTGAAATTCGGCAACATTTCAAACCCGGATTCATAATGAAGCGCCATTTACTTTGACTCCTTTAGCAATAGAACTCACCAACAGACCACTACCAGAGCAGTTCGGGCAACAGTGCTTTCTGACGCCCTGCTTTTTGTAACAATGAGTTCTCGAAAGCACGAAGACCATCGGGAAGTCTTCCGCCCTGAAATCCGACACCCGTTCCCTGTGTCGCCGGCAGATTATTGTTCATCATGAGATGAAGGCAGCCGCAGGAAAGACTCGAATCAACATCCGGCCCATGCTGTTGCCACGCGATCCGCCCGCGTAAGGTCGCGACCAGTCTGTTCTGAAGGTCCTTAACTGCGTAGTCGCCAGTATAAAGAGGGGTATTCGCCGGATTCGGCTGCAGTTGAAGCGTTCCCCCAGCAATCCCATTCACCAGAGAGTTTCTGGCAACACCACGGAAACTGGCATGCCGGTAAAGGTAAACAGGCAACAGTCGAAGGCCAGGTATAACCAGTTGAACGGGCCCCTCTGTCGCAAGGTCATCATACTGCACGCGAGGTACCCCCACAGTAAGCGACTTCACGAAACGCAACCAAGTAGGCGAGTGTGACAGGTCTATTCCGTTGAGGGCCTCAATGTCGGCAACCCAGGATGCCAAGGCTGACAATGCGTTACTCTCAAGAGCAGTATTTACTGGGCTGTTTCCTGCCTGACCCAGTGGTTCTGATAGAGCAGTTCATGCTTCAGGGTCGAGAAAATGGATGGTACTGATTTTTTCACGGGAAAAGGTGGGTGTAGGAGTTTTTTGCCGCTCG
>Ga0116178_10004055_pt1 | contig 10871 bp, 11 predicted proteins | sample AD_STIC12_MetaG_FD_89880 | JGI IMG/M metagenome (GOLD analysis project Ga0116178, IMG submission 89880) | Active sludge microbial communities of municipal wastewater-treating anaerobic digesters from USA - AD_STIC12_MetaG | ecosystem: Engineered > Bioreactor > Anaerobic > Digestate | place: USA...
TCCGAGGATGCAGGCCTGTTCGTTGAAGTTCTGCACCGCGATCGAGCGGCCGGCTCCCATCAGGTTGTGACCGCGGTGCTGCAGCAGCGCGTTCATCGGCACCACCAGGAAGCCGCCGAGCGCGCCGAGCAACACCAGGAACGGCGCAGCGACCCACACATTGGTGATGAAGTTCATGCCGATCACCAGCAGCCCCATCGTGATGCCCAGCGGGATCACGGCAGTGGCCTGGTCGAGTCGCATGCGAAGAGATGCCGCGACCGCGCCGGCGGCGGTGCCGATCGCCACCACGCCGACCAGGGACGACGCCAGCGTGGTGTCGTAGCCCAGGGCCACGCTGGCCCAGGCCAGCACGATGTAGCGCAGGTTGCCCGACACGCCCCAGAACAGCGTCGTCGTGGAAAGCGAGATCTGACCCAGCTTGTCCTGCCACAGGCGCGCATTGCAGCGGGCGAAGTCGCGCACCAGCCCGATCAGGCTGTGGGCGATCGGCTGCAGCGGGGCCTCGGTGCGCGGGATGCGCAGATTGAACGCCGCAGCCAGCGCGTACAGCAGCACCATCGACGCAATGGCCGCTTCGGCCGGCGAGTCGATGCCGGTGTCGAACAAGGGGAAGTCGAAAGCCAGCAGGAATTCCGATATCCGGTGCCCGACGAGCTGGCCGCCGAGCAGCACGCCCAGGATGATCGACAGAATGGTCAGGCCTTCGATCCAGCCGTTCGCCTTGACCAGCTGGGAGTTGGGCAGCAACTCAGTCAGGATGCCGTACTTGGCCGGGGAATACGCAGCCGCTCCCAGCCCGACGATCGCGTACGCCATCAGCGGATGGCTGCCGAACAGCATCATCAGGCAGCCCACCACCTTGATGAGGTTCGAGAAGAACATTACCCTGCCCTTGGGCACGGCGTCGGCGATGGCACCGACGAACGGCGCAAGCAACACATAGAACAGCGCGAACATCGGCACCAGTGCGGCGCGCTGCCACTCGGGCTGGCCGGAGCTCTTCAGCAGTTCTACCGCCGCCACGAACAGCGCGTTATCAGCCAGCGAGCTGAAGAACTGCGCCGCCATGATGGTGTAGAAACCTTTTTTCATTCGCTCGTGGCGCGCGGCCCCTCGGATCGGCATGACGAAGCCGTACACCCGACGGGACTCCTTGCGGCGCGGGTTATAGCACGCGGGGTATGGCCGACCGGGGGGCTCAGGCCCCGGCTGGCAGGGGCATGCGGCGCGTGCGGCAGAATGGTTTTCATGCCCCGCCCCATCCGCGCCGTGATCCACACCGAAGCCCTGGCGCACAACCTGCGCCGCATTCGTGCACAGGCGCCCGATGCCCGGGTCTGGGCGGTGGTCAAGGCAAATGCCTATGGCCACGGCATCGAGCGGGCATTCCCCGGTCTGCTGGGGGCCGATGGCTTCGCACTGCTTGATCTCGATGAGGCGCAGCGCGTCCGGTCGCTCGGCTGGCGCGGGCCGGTGCTGCTGCTAGAAGGATGCTTCGAGGCGCGCGACCTCGAGCTGTGTTCGCGCCTGAACCTGTGGCACACGGTGCATCGCGAGGCCCAGATCGACTGGCTGGCTGTTCACAAGACGCAGCAGCCGCACCAGGTGTTCCTGAAGATGAACAGCGGGATGAACCGTCTGGGCTTCACGCCGGCGGCGTACCGCTCGGCCTGGCTGCGCCTGAGCGGGCTGACGCAGGTCGAGAGCATCACGCTGATGACCCACTTTGCCGATGCCGAACAGGCGGGCGATCTGCACGGACGCCGTGCCATCGATCGGCAGCTGGCGGTGTTCGAGGCCGCGACGCAAGGGCTGTCGGGGGATCGAACGCTCTGCAACAGCGCCGCGACCCTGCGCCATGCGCCCGACGACGCGGCGGTTCGTGCCGACTGGATCCGCCCCGGCATCGCGCTGTACGGGTCGGCGCCGGACTTCCCGCAATGCAGCATCTCCGACTGGAAACTGCGTCCGACCATGACCCTGCGCAGCGAACTGATTGCGACGCAGGATCTGCAGCCCGGCGACACGGTGGGCTACGGCAGCTGCTACACCGCCGAGCGCCCGATGCGAATCGGCGTCGTCGCCTGTGGCTACGCCGATGGCTACCCGCGCAGTGCGCCCACCGGCACACCGGTGCTGGTCGATGGCGTGCGTGCCCCGCTGATCGGTCGGGTGTCGATGGACATGGTCACCGTCGACCTGAGTCCGGTTCCTGCGGCACGCATCGGCAGCGAGGTCACGCTGTGGGGCTGCGGTCCGGGAGATGCGGTGCTGCCGATCGACGAGGTCGCGAACGCCGCCGGTACCGTGGGCTACGAGTTGATGTGCGCGCTGGCGCCGCGGGTTCCGACGCATCCGGGATGAAGGGCTCGCATCGCAGCGCGGCGGGCTTCGAGCGTCGGGTCCGTGCCGATCTGAAGGCTCGACGTTGGCTGCGCTGGCATGCATTCCTGCTGGGCCTGCTGTGCTTCGCGACGCTGTGGTCCGTGTCCGCCGGACTGATGCACGCAGGAATCGAGACGCTGGCGCTGCGCTGGCCGCTGGCATTTGCCTTTGCCTACGCTGCATTCATCGGGCTGCTGTGGCTGTGGTGCCGCTGGCTGCTGTCGCACGATGAATTCGATGCCGACTTCAACATCGACTGGAACCTCGACCTGCCCCGTCTCGATCTCGGCCGCGGTGGCGCGCCGTTCAGAGCGGGTGGCGGCGGCGATTTCGGCGGAGGCGGTGCGAGCGCCTCGTTCGACGGGTTGCCCGGGGCCGATGCCGCCAGCGAAGTGGCCCAGACCGCCCTCGACGCCGTCGCGTCGTCCGACGAGGGCGTTGTCGTGGCGGTCCCGCTGGCGGTCGTGGTGGGAATCGCGCTGCTGATCGCAGGGGCCATCGGATTCGCGGTGTTCGGGCTGTTCGGCATCGACGTGCTCCTCGGTGTTGCCGTCGAGATCGCATTTGCGTCTGCCGGCGGGGCGCTGGCCTTTCGCGCGCAGCGCGAGGGGTGGCTGGCGCACGCCTTGTCGCGCACGGTGTGGCCCGCGGTCGCGTTGCTGCTGATCTTCGCGGTTCTCGGCCTGGTCATCGACCGCTGGCTGCCGCAGGCCCACTCGCTGCCGCAGGCCCTGCGCCTGCTGCACGGTTGAACTGCGCATCGTGATTCGCCACTTCGAAGTTCCTCCCGGCGAGGTCGAGATCACCGCGATCCGCGCCCAGGGTGCCGGCGGGCAGAACGTCAACAAGGTGTCGAGCGCGGTGCACCTGCGGTTCGACGTTCATGCATCGTCGCTGCCCGACGACGTGAAGCAGCGCCTGCTCTCGCTGCGCGACCAGCGCATCACCGCCGAAGGCGTGGTCGTCATCAAGGCGCAGACCTCGCGCAGCCAGGACGCCAACCGCGCCGATGCGCTGGCGCGACTGCAGGAACTGGTCGACAGCGTCACCACGCCGCCGCGTGTGCGCCGGGCGACGAAGCCCACCTATGGCTCCAAGCAGCGGCGGCTCGAGGGCAAGAGCATCCGCGCGCAGGTCAAGGCGTCGCGCGGCAAGATCGGACACGAGTGATCCCCGGTCGGCTGGCAGCTACAGTCGTCGGGTGAGCAAGCCCAAGTCTCTCTACACCTGTTCCGAATGCGGAGGCACCAGCCCGAAGTGGCTCGGCAGGTGCCCTTCGTGCGAGGCCTGGAACACGCTGGTCGAGTCGGTCGCCGAAAGCACGGGGCCGAAGCACCGCTACCAGTCGCTGGCCGGGGCGTTGCCGGTGGCGACCCTGGCCGACATCGAGGCCTCGGATGTCGATCGTCTACCCACGGGCCTCGATGAGCTCGACCGCGTGCTGGGTGGCGGCATCGTGGCCGGTGGCGTGGTGCTGATCGGAGGCGATCCGGGCATCGGCAAGTCGACGCTGCTGCTGCAGGCACTCGATGCGCTGTCCCGAAATGTGCGCACGCTATACGTGACTGGCGAGGAGTCGGGCGCGCAGGTCGCATTGCGCTCGCGGCGGCTGGGGCTGGGCGAGGCGACCGGAGGATCGCAGGTCCGCGTGGTCGCCGAGATCCAGCTGGAGAAGATCGCGGCCACCATCGCGGCCGAGCAGCCGGTGGTGTGCGTGATCGATTCGATCCAGACCGTCTACAGCGACCAGCTGACCTCCGCACCCGGCTCGGTCGCGCAGGTGCGCGAATGTGCGGCGCAGCTCACGCGCATTGCGAAGTCGAGCGGCACGACGATCGTGCTGGTCGGCCACGTGACCAAGGAAGGCGCGCTGGCGGGGCCGCGCGTGCTCGAGCACATCGTCGACACCGTGCTGTACTTCGAGGGCGACACGCACAGCAGCTACCGGCTGGTGCGCGCGATCAAGAACCGCTTCGGCGCGGTCAACGAGATCGGCGTCTTCGCGATGACCGAGCGCGGACTCAAGGGGGTGGCCAACCCGAGCGCGATCTTCCTGTCGACGCACGGCGATCCCGTCGCGGGGTCGTGCGTGCTGGTCACGCTCGAAGGAACGCGTCCGCTGCTGGTCGAGATCCAGGCACTGGTCGACAGCGGGGGACCCAGCCCGCGGCGACTGAGCGTGGGCCTCGATCGCGACCGCCTGGCCATGATGCTGGCGGTTCTGCACCGTCACGCCGGCATCGCCTGCTACGACCAGGACGTCTTCGTCAACGCGGTCGGCGGCGTGCGCATCGCCGAGCCGGCCGCCGACCTGGCGGTGATGCTGGCGATCCAGAGCAGCCTGCGCGGCAAGCCGCTGCCGCGGGGCTTCTTCGCCTTCGGCGAAGTCGGGCTGGCCGGCGAGGTGCGCCCCGCACCCCGCGGTCAGGAACGCCTGAAGGAGGCCGCCAAGCTCGGTTTCAGCGTCGCCGTGGTGCCCAAGGCGAATGCGCCCAGGAAGCCGATCGAGGGCCTGACCATCCACGCGGTCGAGCGCATCGAGGAAGCGATCGATCGCGTGCGGGCGTTGTGACGCAGCCGCGTCGACTGCGAAAGCAGCCGGGCCCTAAAATCTAGGGTTGACTGACAGTTTGGAGACACGCCATGTCGATGGCCGATCGCGACGGAAAGATCTGGATGGATGGCGAACTCGTGGAGTGGCGCGACGCCAAGATCCACGTTCTGTCTCACACGTTGCACTACGGATGCGGCGCCTTCGAGGGCGTGCGGGCCTACAAGACGCAGCAGGGGACCGCCATTTTCCGGCTGCGCGAGCACACCGAACGGCTCTTCAACAGCGCCAAGATCCTCCGGATGAAGATCCCTTTTTCCATCGAGCAGGTGATGGAGGCACAGCGCCGCGTCGTGCTCGAGAACAAGCTGGAAAGCGGCTACATCCGTCCGCTGACCTGGATTGGCGACAAGAAGCTCGGCGTCAGCCCGAAGGGCAACACGATCCACCTGATGGTGGCCGCCTGGACCTGGGGCGCGTACCTGGGCGAGGACGGCATGAAGCGCGGTATCCGCGTCAAGACCAGCAGCTACACGCGCCACCACGTCAACATCACGATGACGCAGGCCAAGGCGGTCAGCAACTACACCAACTCGATCCTCGCCAACATGGAAGCCACCGACGATGGCTATGACGAGGCGCTGCTGCTCGATGCCAGTGGCTTCGCGAGCGAGGGGGCCGGCGAGAACCTGTTCATCGTCAAGAACGGCGTGGTCTACACCCCCGACCTGTCTGCCGGGGCATTGAACGGCATCACGCGCAACACCATCTTCGCGATCTGCTCGGACCTTGGCCTGAAGATCGTCGAAAAGCGAATCACGCGCGACGAGATCTACATCGCCGATGAAGCCTTCTTCACCGGCACCGCGGCCGAGGTGACGCCGATCCGCGAACTCGATCGACTCGAGATCGGACAGGGATCACGCGGGCCGATCACCGAGAAGATCCAGAGCGCGTTCTTCGACATCGTGAACGGCCGCAATCCGAAGTACGCCGAGTGGCTGACACCGGTCTGAAGCACGTTCCAACTTTCTCGACGGAGCCCACATGAGCGCAGCCCCCTCTGCCATCGAAGTCACCGCACACGATCTGCACGGCCCGGGTGTCGTCACCTGCCCCAACCCGAAGATGGCGCTGTGGAGCAACCACCCGAAGGTCTTCATTGACGTGGTCACCACCGGTTCGGGCAAGTGCCCTTATTGCGGCACGGTGTATGCGCTCAAGGCGGGTGAGAAGGTTCATTCGCACTGAGTGCGCCGCTCCATGACCGCATCCGGAGGCGGCGACGCGGGTCCGAGTGACTACGAGACGCTGGTCCGCGCGGCGCTGCTCGGTGCCGGTACTTCCGTCTGGGAGTGGAATCCGCAGACCGATGTCATCTCGGGCGTCGATGGCGACCTGACACTGCTCGGCTACACGCCGCAAGAGAGTCGTCGCACGCAGGCCGCCTGGGACCGCATCATCCACCCGGACTATCTCGCCGAGAACGACGCTCGGTACCAGCGCCATGCGCGCGGCGAGACACCGTTCTACGAGCACGAGTACCGCGCGCTGGCCAAGGATGGTCAGTGGCGCTGGATTGCGGAGCGCGGCCGCGTCGTCGAATGGACCGACGAAGGCAAGCCGCTGCGAGTCGTGGGCACGCTGAGCGATGTGACCCAGCGGCGGGAGGCCGAGAGCCGCGTGGTCGCGATGGCCGAGCACCTCAGCCACACCGCGCGTCACGTGCCCGGGGTCATCTACCAGTACCGCCACACCGGCGAAGGCCACAGCGCCTTTACCTACGTCAGTGAAAGTTGTCAGGCGGTGCTGGGGGTGCCGGCCGACGAGTTGCTCCGCGATGGATCCAAGGTGTTGCAGATGATGGAGCGCGAGTACCTCGGCTCGACCGTGGCCAGCATGAAGGTCTCGGCACGCACGCTGGCTCCGTGGCGATTCGATTTCCGTCTGCGGCGCCCGGATGGCGAGTTGCGCTGGATCTCTGGAGCGTCGACCCCCGAGCGCGATGCGGACGGCGCCGTCATCTGGCATGGCTATTTCGAGGACACCACCGATGTGCATGAACTGCACCTCGCCCGCGAAGCTGCCGCCATGGCACAGGCCGCCAACCAGGCCAAGACCGAATTCCTGTCGCGCATGAGCCACGAGTTGCGCACGCCGTTGAATGCGGTGATGGGTTTCGCGCAACTGCTGCAACTCGAGGAGGACGACCCGCTTTCACCGAACCAGCGCCGGCGGGTGGCGCTGATCCACGAGGCAGGCGGCCACCTGCTGCACATGATCGGCGAGCTGCTCGACCTCACGCGCATCGAATCGGGCAACCTCGCACTGGAGTGCGTCGATGTCAGGCTGGAACCACTGCTCGTCGATTGCGTCGAGATGCTGCGGCCGTCGGCCGAAACGGCCGATGTTCGTCTGCTGCCGATCGATGTTCCGCCGAGCCTCGCGGTGCGCGGGGACCCGACGCGCCTGCGTCAGGTGGTGCTCAACCTGGTCAGCAACGCGATCAAGTACAACAGGCCGGGTGGATCTGCACACATCAGTGCCAGCGCGTCGCCGGAGGGCGTGGTGCTGCGCGTCGCCGACACCGGGGTCGGCATTGCAGCCGAACACCTGCTCGTGCTCGGTGAACCCTTCAATCGCCTGTCGCACCAGCGCAGCGTGATCGAAGGCACGGGCATCGGGCTCGCGGTCACCCGCGGGCTGATCGAGCTGATGGCCGGCCGCCTCGAAGTGCAGAGCGCCTTGGGCGAGGGCTCGACCTTCAGCGTGTTCCTGCCCTTGGCCACCGACGTGTGCCTGGAAGCGGTCGCTCGACCGGACGATCCCGACGTTTCGACGGTGCGCTGACGCAGCAGGGGCCCGCGAGCCCTCTTGGCGAATTCCGGTTGGGCAGGGTCTACAGGGCCAGCTTGCCGACGTACAGGACTGGTCCGGTCGGGGCGCCCGTCGTCGAACCGCCAGGCGGTTCCAGACTGACGGCCAGCGCTGCGGTACCGACGGGCAGCTTGTTCTTCCTGACGACGCTGGCCCCGGATGCCGAGATCAGGCCGAGCGAGCGCGGCGCACCCTTGCCCGGCACCGCCCACAACTCGAGTGCGCGATCAGGCTGCACGCTGACGCTCATCAGCGGCCGCGTGACGATGGCCCGGCCGTCGCCGCTGATGCTGGCGACAAAGCCGGTCGCAGGCACCGCCGAACCCGCGGCATCGGCTGGCGACGTGGTCGAGTTCAGCACCACGACGATCGGCGGCTGCTCGGGCTGCGGGTTGACGAACAGGACCAGCAGGCTCAAGGCGACGACGCCGGCGAACATGGACAGGCTGCGCCAGAACGCCAGCGCCGACGACCATGGCGTGCCGGTCGCCTCCGCAGGTTCAGCCGTCGCGCCGATGCGCGCGACGATGCGTTTCCAGACTTCTGCGGAAGGTGCCTGTGGAGACACGCTGGCGGTCAGTGGCATCAAGCGGGACTCCCATCGCCTGACTGCAGCACGCAGCGCAGGATGGGCCGGCACCAGCTGCTCGAAGCGTCGCCGCGCCGGGCCGCGCAGCGTGCCCGTCACGTACTCGGCGGCGAGTCGATCGGCGAGATCAGGTCGTCCGTAGTCCATGGGTCAACCCGCAGTCTCGCTACCTCGACGGTCGCGCAGGCTGGCGTTGTCGAGGCAGCTCTTCAAGGTGGCGAGCGCGCGCCGGACCCACGATTTCACCGTGCCCAGTGGCTGGCCGAGATGGCTGGCCACCTCGGCGTGCGTCAGTCCATCGTAGAAGGCGAGTGCCACGCTTTGCCGCTGCTGCGCACTCAAGGAGTCCATGCAGTGGGTCAGCTCGCGCGCATCCGAAGCCTGGCTCAGCATCTCGAGCGGTCCCGCCGCGGGGTCGGCCATGTGTTCATAGACATCGCTGTCTTCGTCCTCGGTGAGGTTGGACTGTGTGGGCTGCGCGATCCTCGGCGTGGTCTGTGCGCGTCGCAAGCCATCGATGGCGCGATTCCTGGCGATGCTGGTCATCCAGGTCAGCGGCTGGCTCTGCGCCGCGTCGAACGAACTCGCCGAGCGCCAGACGTTGACATAGACCTCCTGCAGCACATCCTCCGCCTGACCCCGATCCCTGTTGATACGCAGCACCACTGCGAACAGATGCGCGCTGGTGCGTTCGTAGAGTGTGGCAAATGCCGCACGATCACCCAGACCCGCGCGCGACAGCAGGTGAGACAGCTCCTGGCTCTTTTCAGGCCAGTCGGAAGGGGGCTTGGACATGGGCTCGGGTCGTCCGGGTGGCTTCGTACAATGGCAGGTCGCGCGGCCGACGCTAATCTTTCACTACGCTCGCCGCAACAGATGAAAGGTCGAATGAACACTCCCAAGGCTCCGCTGATGTCGCTGTCATCACCCGATGAGGCGGAGCTGCAGTTCTACGAAGCGCTGCAGTTGGGGGATCTCGAGAGGTTTCTGGCAGTCTGGAGCGACGAGGAAGATATCACCTGCGTGCACCCCGGCGGGCCGCGGCTCATCGGGCTGCCGGCGATCCGGGCGAGTTTCGGCGAGATGTTCAACAGCGGTCCGATCGATGTCCACGCCGAAAAGGTCCACCGGCTGCACACCCACTTCGGCGCCGTACACAGCGTGCTGGAGCGTGTGCAGGTGCTGACCGAGCAGGGACGGCAGTCCGCCTGGGTCATCGCCACCAACGTCTACCTGAAGACCGCCCTGGGCTGGCGCATCGTTGCTCACCACGCAAGTCCGGGTACGCCGCGCGAGGCGCAGGAGATCCTCGAATCGGCGGCCGTGCTGCATTGACCGTCACCTCGTTTCGATCGCCGCCCTGGCTGCTCGGGACGGGCGCGCTGGGTGGCAACCTGCAGACGATCTGGCCTGCGCTGGTGTCGAAGCGTCTCGACGGTCGCGCGCCGACGTACGTCCGGCACCGCTGGACCACGCCCGATGCGGACTTCATCGATGTCGACTGGCTGGCTGAACCGCCTGGCACGCACTCGGCCGACCGACCGCTGCTGGTGCTGTTCCACGGGCTCGAGGGCTCGTCGGCCAGCCACTATTCGCGTGCCTATGCGCAACTGGCCGGGCGTCTCGGTTGGCGGTTTGCCGTGCCGCATTTCCGAGGCTGTTCGGGCGAGCCCAATCTCGCGCCCCGCGCCTACCACTCGGGCGATTACGAGGAAGTCGGCTGGATCCTCGATCGGTTTCGCAGGTTGCACACCGGCCCGCGTCTGGCGGTTGGTATCTCCCTCGGCGGCAACGCCCTGCTGCGCTGGGCCGAGGAGGCCGGTGAGACGGCGGCGAACAGCGTGCGTGCGTTGGCTGCGGTCTCCTCTCCGATCGACCTGACCGCGGGCGGCCATGCCATCGGACGCGGGTTCAATCGGCAGGTCTACACGCGCATGTTCATACGCTCGCTGCGACCGAAGGCGCTGTTGAAGCTGGCCATGCACCCCGGGCTCTTCAATCGCGAGAAGATGCTTTGCGCAGGCGACCTGTACGACTTCGACAACCTCTACACCGCGCCCGTCCACGGTTTTCGCAACACCGACGACTACTGGCTTCGCGGATCGGCCAAACCACACCTGCACCGCATCCGCATCCCGGCGCTGGTGCTGAATGCGCGCAACGACCCGTTCGTGCCGGCCGCGTCGCTGCCCCGCCCGCAGGACGTTGGCGACCACGTGACCTTGTGGAACCCCGAGCATGGTGGGCATGCCGGCTTTGCGAGTGGCGGGTTTCCCGGGCACCTGCAGCCGATGCACGAGCGCGTGGCGGGCTGGCTGCGCGCGCGCGCCGGAGTCTGAGCACCCGGGGCGCCTGGCATGGATGACATCGTCGCTGCGGCGCTCGTCAAGTGGCCGAACGTGCCCCACTGCCACGGCTGGCTTGCGCTCGACGCACGCGGCGACTGGTACCTGCGCGACGAACGCA
>Ga0116178_10004063_pt1 | contig 10860 bp, 10 predicted proteins | sample AD_STIC12_MetaG_FD_89880 | JGI IMG/M metagenome (GOLD analysis project Ga0116178, IMG submission 89880) | Active sludge microbial communities of municipal wastewater-treating anaerobic digesters from USA - AD_STIC12_MetaG | ecosystem: Engineered > Bioreactor > Anaerobic > Digestate | place: USA...
ACCCCGTCTCTCAGGGTGTTCCGCCGTGGGTCAGAGGTAAACGATGCCCTTGAACACGAGGTGCACGACAACGGCAAGAAACAGGGCAAAAGCCAGGGACCGGTGCACGGTGAGCCAGCCCGAACGGAGGCTTCGCCTCAGGAAGAATCCGTATGCGCCCGAGGCGGCGACACAGACCAGAACAAGACCGGCAGCGAGGCCGCTTGCAGAGAGGAACGAAAGAAAGAGAACCAGGGACGCATGTACGAAAAGGCCGGCCAGGGCGGCTGCGCCGAAAAACCGGTGCTTTCCGACCATGAACTTCATAAATCTGCGATAGGCGTCTGCGAAGCCGGCATACTCTTTCGGGAGAGTCTTTACATATTCCCTGCCGATCTGCTTGAGAAAAAACGTGGAGAAAGCCCCCAGAAGTATGAGTATGGTCAGCCACCCGGCAAGTGTGTGCGCGTTCATGCGAATCGGTCCCCCTTCTGCTTCTTCAGTGTGTACAGCATGCCAATGTGAATAGATTCCTGGACATAGGTCTGTCAATAGCCGAAGGGAGCGCGGGCGGGAGATCAATAATTATCTCAAGATGTGAACCATGTTCACCGATACTGCAGACAGGAGTCGCCGGGAACTGCGCCATGAACACGTATATTGCACGACAACCCATCTTTTCCCGGGACAAGAAGATCTACGCATACGAGCTGCTCTTCAGGGACGGAATGAAGGACTTCTTCCCGGATATCGACGGTAGCAGCGCTACCTCGCGGGTGCTTTCGAGCGCCTTTTTCTCATCTGACATCAAGCAGATAACCAGCGGGAAAAAGGCCTTCATCAACTTCAACCGAGACCTGATCAACCAGCGTATTCCGCAGCTCTTCCCCTCGCAGGTCACCATCGTCGAGATCCTCGAGGACGTGGAGCCGGACGGGCTGTTTATCGAGAACTGCAGGGCGCTTTCGTCAAAGGGCTACAAGATAGCGCTCGATGACTTCCAGTATCGCAGAGAGCTCGATGCGCTCATTCCCATCGCTGATATCATCAAGATGGATTTCCAGAACACCGACCCCGAAACGCTCGAGCAGTATGTGGAGATGTTTTCCCGCAAAGGATATACTCTGCTCGCGGAAAAGGTGGAGACCGTGGAGGAGTTCAGAAAGGCCTGCAGCATGGGCTTCACGTATTTCCAGGGCTATTTCTTCAGCAAGCCCGAGCTCGTGCGGGAGACCGAGATTCCCGCGCTGAAGATGAACCTCATTCAGATCATGTCAGAGGCGGGAAACGACGAATTCCGGATCAACGAGATGGAGCGGCTGATCGAGCGCGACGTGGGCATATCCTATAAGCTCCTGCGATACCTGAACTCTCCCTTCTTCCGGACGCGCAACGAGATCAGATCCATCCGCCACGCCATCATCATGCTCGGCGAAAAGGAGCTCAAACGCTTTCTCTCGGTGATCGTCATGTCCGAGCTCAGCCAGGACAAGCCGGACGAGCTCATCAGGAGCTCCATTATCAGGGCAAAGCTGTGCGAAAACCTGGGGTTCCTGAGGAAAGGCGGATCCGACCCCTCCGAGCTCTTCACCCTGGGCCTGTTCTCGCTGATCGACGCCATTCTCGACTCCCCCATGGAGAGCGTACTGAAGAAGCTCCCCCTCTCCCGGAACATCAAGGCCGCGCTGCTCGATCAACAGAGTCCTCTGGCCCTGTACCTCGAACTGGCTCGAAGCTATGAGCGGGGGAACTGGACCGAGGTTATGGTCCAGGGATCATCGCTTGGGATCGACATACAGAGGTTGCCCGAAATTTACTTCCGCGCGCTGGGCTGGGCCGACGCCCTGTTGGAGGCGTAAGAGGGCCGGACTAAAAAAAGGCGGGCGTGACAGAGCCTGTGTTCCCGGACGCCTTCCCGAACCTTTCACGCTGAAGGCCTGCGGTTCCCGATATTGTCGCCTTCAAAGGTCAGTACTCGTTCGCGTACTGATCGAGATAGCCGTTGATATATTTTCTCACCCTCTCTCTGCCGGAAAATATCCCGAAGTGTCCTTCGCAGAGGATATCCGCATCGAGATCCAGGAGCTTTTCCATGGACTGTCTCCAGGCCTGAATGTCTGAATGGAAATCATCGCTGAAAGGCCCGTGGATGTCCTGTCCGAAAAGAACGCGTTTCCCGGCGCGGTCGAGATACACGGACATCGATCCCGGGGTGTGCCCGGGGGTGTGGATGCAATGGATTTCATCTCCCCCGGCCGAAAGGGTTTCGATTGCGCCGGTGATGCGCCTGTCCACCGGAGTTCGGGGCAGCTTTGTATTGTACCATGACGCGGCGGTGACCCGCGGGTCTCCCGACTCGATTGCGTCGGCATCGAGGTCATGCGCTACGACTGTGCAACCGGTGGCGTCCCGGAAATACCGCGCCGATCCGATATGATCCACATGGCAGTGGGTGAGAATCAGGGTGGACAACCTTTTCGATCCGCCCGGTATGGACCGCATGTTCGCCTCCAGCGTCTGAGCGCTCTTTCCCGCTCCGGAGTCGATCATGACGAGCTCCTCCCCGCAGTCGATGATGAACACCGCTGCATCCTGAAAGTGAGAGACAGACGGACCTCCCACCAGATAGATCCCGTCATGGATCGATTCGGCGGCACCCATGCGACCTCCCGTATGTCATCGAGATTGCTCTCTGTATACCACCATCGGGGTCAGGTCTCAACATGTGACATGTGCGGACAGTGAAATCCTCGATTTGCCAAAGGAGATACATGTCACATGTTGAGACCTGACCCCTGGGTTTTCGGCGGGATCAGTCCTGTACGCGGTGCCTGCGGTCCATGAGAATCTTCAGGGTGAAGATTGCCCCGGGCCCCGCCTGCGGCACCACCTCGATATACGATCCGAGCTTGGCCATGGCGATGCGGGCTTCGGTGAGGCCGAGGCCTATCTTGGCGGGATCTGACGAATAGAACGGGGCGAAGATGGTCTCCGTGTCCCCGAGGACGCCGGGGCCGTAATCCCGCAGCGATACGTACGCATACCCGCTCCTGCTCGACAGTGCGACATGAAGTCTGTCCGAGCCTGTTTCCACAGCGTTTTCCAGTATCCGGAAGAAGGCTGTCTCCACATGGCCCGCATCGGTATACGCATGGAAATCGTCGCCCCCTTCGATCGTGACCTTGTGGGCCGGAGCATGCCGGGAGATCACATCACGGACCAGAGCGCGGATATCCGTTTGTCCGTAGGAGAGCTCCATATTGACCGTGGCCTCGTATTGCTCGATCCGTGCGATCATCCCCTCGATCCTGCTGATGGATGAATGGATGCCCGAGAGCGCGGCCCCCAGAGAGTCCGCGTTTCGGCCGCAGTCCTGCCTCTCGATTCTCTTCATGTACGCCCCGATGACGGTCAGGGGATTTCTCAGCTCGTGGGCGAGCCCGTTGATCATGGTCGTGAGGTCCTTGGCCTGAAGCGAGAGCCTCTGCTGCATGGCCCTGATATCGGTGACGTCCCTGCCGATCACGGAAAGCGCATAGATGTGGCCCTCCTCGGCGAGCGGGGTGCTCATGCAGGAGAAAATTCCTGTCTTTTCCTTCACAAGATGGAACTTCGCCTCGACACGGGCGGGAACACCTTTCCGAAAACCCTTTCGGACCATGTCTACGACCGCGTCTTTATCTTCATCCACCACATAATCGACGAGCGCCTCGCCGATGATGGAATCTCTGCCTCCTGACAGATATCTCTTGGCTGTCTCGTTGCAGAACATGATCCTTCCGGCCGGTCCCAGTGCAAAGATGAGATCGGTGGCGTTCTTGATGATCGCGTTGTAGCGTCTGCTGTCGCGCAGCATGATCTTCTGCTTCTCCTGGATGGCAAGCTCCTTCTCGTTGAGCGATCTGATGAGTCTGTCGCCGATGTCGTACGACTCGCGCATCTCGGTGTACAGCGTGACAATGGCCCTGATTACCATGGCGTCGCGCGGGATCACCCCGACCACCTGCTTGGGCAGAGGTGTGGATATGGGGAGATCGGAGACGAGGTATGCCCTCCGGCACCGGATCCCGTCCCACGGAATGCGGCTTCTGTCATCGATGAACAGGAGACTCTCCTCATCAATACCGTTGAGGGTCTCGGTCTGAACGATACCTGTCATGTCTGCGGGAGGAGAACCTCCATACCAGAAAACGCCCATAAAAAGGCTGTTCGGAAGAGCGGGCGCTATTCTTTATTCCACTTCCCCACAGACGGATTGATTCCGCTCACGTAATCCTGTAGGGGGAAACCCATGGACAGAAAATTTCGGGTCGGCATCGCGCTCGACAGCGGGGGCACGATGGGAGGCGCGCATATCGGCGTGCTCGAGGTCCTGAAGGAGCACGGCATTCCGATCGACATCATCGTGGGCTCCAGCGCCGGAGCGGCGGTGGGGGCCCTGTACGCGTGCGGGGCGCTGGAGGCCTTCAAAGAGCTTATCTCAGGGCTGTCGTTCATCGATGCCCTGAGCTTCTATGCCGATCCGGTGTTCCCGGTCTCCGGGCTTTTCGCGGGGAAAAAGGCGCGGAAATTCTTTCAGTCCCTGCTCGGCGACACGAAGATCGAAGACCTTCCCGTCACCTATGCAGCGGTCGCCACCGACCTTCTTACCGGAGAAACCGTCGCCATATCACGCGGATCCCTGGTAGACGCCGTTATGGCAAGCATCTCCATGCCCGGCATCTTCAAGCCCGTGGTGCTCGACAACAGGCTCCTGACCGATGGCGGCGTCTCCGACCCGCTTCCCCTGGACATTCTCATGGACTGTTCTCCGGACATCACCATTGCGTGCAACCTGCACTCGAAGCTCCCGGACAAGCTCTCGGCAACACAGAACCGTGCCATCGTGAAGGCCCAGGAAAAATCATCCCGCAACGACGAGGACCTCCCCTCCTGGTTCATCGATCGCGCGCTCGGGGTTTTCAGGACGGAAAAACTCGCCGCGCAGGTGAAATCCATTCGGGAGACGTTTCTGAGCCCGGGCAGGACGCCCGCCGGGTCCATCCGTGACCACGAGCTGTTTATCGCGCTGCAGCAACAGCTCAATCAGAGCAGAGACAAGATCGCCTCCCTCATCGGCAGGAGCTTTGCCGAAAAGGATACGGCGGGCATGCTCAATATCTTCGAGGTCATGCTGAGCGCCACGAACATCCAGCAGTACCAGAAGAACCGCCTGATGCTTATGCACCTCAAGCCCGACATCCTCATCGAGCCGGTGGTCGATGGGGTGCGCGCCCTGGAATTCAACAAGGGAGAGCGGACGATCGAGCAGGGAAGGATAAAGGCGCTGGAAGCCGTCCCGAAGATCAGGGCCCTGCTGGAGAGGAGAGAAAAAGAGCTCGAAGGCGGGCGTTAAAACGCCGGACCGGTCTTGTCCGGGCGGGGGGATTCCGGAGAGTGAAAGCCTCCGGGGCTATTTGACGATGAGGAGGTTCGCCTGCTTGAGCCTCTGGGCAAGGGACAAGATGATCTTATGGGCGACTTCCGGGCTCTCGCTGATCAGCTTCTCGAGCCCTCCGTCCTGCACCGGGATGACCTCCACCACGCTTCTGCCCACCGAACGGATGGTGGCGCTCCTGGGCTCGTTCAGGATGAAGCTCATCTCGCCGAAGTACTCTCCGGGCTTGGTGATCATGGCGATTCGAACGCCCTTCTTCAAGACCTCGAGACCCTGCTCCGTCTGATAGAGCTTGAATATCTCGGTCCCGCTGGTCCCTTCCTCGATGATTGTCTGACCGTCGGTGAATTCCCGGACATCGAGGTTGATGGTCTCGCTGTAGGGGATATTCGATTCCGCAACCGCGGTGGTCTGCTCCAGCTGCAGATATGCTGAACGCAGGACCATGCTCACCAGCCCCGGCTTGCTGTATACGATATCTTCGATGCAGTCGGACTGATAGGTCGCGATGCGCGAGAGCTTCACCGCTTTGGCGGTCGTGCTGTAGGGGATGCCCCGGTAATAGTTTTCGAGGCCGAACACATCCCTGTCGGAAAGGATGCGGATGGGCTTTTCCATCTGGTATATCTGAATCTCGCCCTGGAGGATGGCGTAGAAGAAGTCGTTCGTGTCCCCTTCCCGTACGACGAACTCTCCGGGACGATACTCCTTTACCGACACAGCCTCGATTGTCCTGGGCTCAAGCATATCTGCCGTTTCGGCAATAAATGGCAGAAACTTTACCCCTCACCTGAGGGTCAGAGGCCACATACTGCCGTGGATTCTGATGAAGTTTTCCAGCTCTGGGAAGGCGAGAGGTTCGATGTCGGGTGCCGGTTCGCCCTTGAGGACATGTATCACCCGGGAAGCGGAATCTTTCAGGGCGGCGAGGTTGTATCCGCCTTCGAGGGAATAGACCACAGGGGCGCCCGCATCGCGGGCGGCCTCCTGAATAACCGCGGCTATCGCCGCGAACCCGTTCGAGCTAAGCTGCATGCCGCCGATGGGATCCATGGCATGAGCATCGAAGCCAGCCGAGACGAGGATGAGATCAGGCTCGAATGATTCGATGACCGGTTGCAGGATATATCGGAATACGGCCAGGTAATGCCCGTCGCGCTTTCCTCCCCGCATGGGGCAGTTCAGAGTATACCCGGCGCCTTGCCCCGCCCCGGTCTCGGACAGCGCCCCGGTGCCGGGATAAAACGGGTACTGATGCGTGGAGAAATACAGAACCCGGCTGTCCGAATAAAAGCTCTCCTGGGTGCCGTTGCCGTGATGGACATCGAAATCGACGATGGCCACCTTCTCGGCCCCGAGAGAATGGATGGCCTTGTGTGCGGCGATTGCGACATTGTTGAAGAGGCAGAAACCCATCGCTTGGTCCTTCCGGGCGTGATGCCCGGGCGGCCTCACACAGGCGAACCCGGCGGATATCCTGTGATCGAGCGCCATCTCCGTGAGCCGGACGACCGATCCTGCAGCGAGGAGGGAGACGATGTACGAATCCCGAGAGCACGTGGTGTCGGGGTCGAGATCGGTGTAAGCGTCCGAGTCCGCGGTCCTGGCGATCGAATCGATGTAGCTCCTGCCGTGGTTGAGCAGAATGTCTTCGATTGTCGAGCACACGGGCTCCGTCAGCATGATCCCGGAGTCAGGCCGGGTGAACAGGGTGTGGAGGTACTGGATCCTCATGGGGCTTTCCGGATGATACCCGCCCGTATCGTGATCCATGAATCTCGGGTCTGATACCACGCCGATCATAGCGCCTTCTCCGCCGGCTATACGAAGAGATCCAGAATGCGGGGTGTCTCTTCCTTTGGAGCCGGATAATCTCTTCTGTTTGCGAAGCCCGTGAAATCCACCGCCATCCTCCCGTAGGACAGCTCATGGATAACCGATGCGCTCGACACGAGCGGGTCTGCGCCCAGACTCGCAACCTCGGCAGGCCGGACATATTCGATGCGCCGGACAGGCGCTTCCCGCCGCCCGATCATTTCATGTGAACAGGACCTGACCCGGTGACGGTTCGCGGATACGGAGCCGCCGCCCGTGTCTCTTTCCATGGTGACGTACCTGAACCTGCAGAAAGGGAGGTCGACCGCAATCCCTTTTACATTCTGGATATGAGAAAAGGGATCCCCATATTGCATCATATCATTGCTACGCCAGAACAGCGCCTTTGGCAAGCGGAAAAGTATCCTGCCCCGCCTGTCTCTGTGAGGTGTCTCCCGTTTCATGGAAGATCTTCCGGACGAACTTCATGCACCGGCGAACCGCCGGAGACGTCCTTCGTTCTCCGGGCTGTCGAATGCCTGCCCGGTTGTCAAGCAGTCGATGCTCCTCGATCTCCCTTGAGAACCCCTGAATCTGAAATAGTATATATAGTTATAATAGTGTGAAGGAGGTTTATTACCATGAGGAGGATTCTCTTCGAAGGCATTCTGATTCTGTTCGTCGCATTGTTGCCGGGCTTTCTCGCGGCCCAGGACGCTTCCGAGCAAGGCGCCACGGCACAGGACTCCATGGCGCAGGCCGATGCTCTGTATGAGCAGGGGGGGCTCGACAATCTCCTGAAATCCGCCGAGCTCTACGCGCAGATACTCGAATCGGATCCCGGCAGTTACGATGCGGCATGGAAGGCCTCACGCTCATACCGGGAATATTGCAACCAGTCCAAGGAGAACAATGTGGAGGGCTGGCAGAATATCTGCAAGCAGTACGGCAAAAAGGGCATGATGTACGGCGAGAAGGCAATCGCGCTGAATCCGGACAGGGTCGAGGGGAACTTCTGGTACGGGTGCTCGGTTGGAAACTACTCGGACGGTGTGAGCATCCTCACGGCCCTGAGAGAGGGGCTGAAGGACAAGACCCAGACGAGCTTCGAGAAGTCTTACGAGATCGACAAGACCTACAGCGACGGAGGCCCTATCAAAGCCCTGGGTCGTTACTGGTACGTGCTGCCCTGGCCGATGAATGACAACGAGAAGGCCCTCTCCTATCTGAAGGAGTTCAACCAGGCATACCCCGGCGACCCGGAAGGGCAGGTGTTTCTCGCGGAGGTCCTTATCGATGAGGGAGGAGACGAGAACATCGCCCAGGCAAAGGAACTGCTCGCCCAGGCAAGCGTCTGTGAGGAAAAATATTTCAGTGAATGGGCAAAACGGCTGGTGGCGGATCTCTGACCGGTGACGCTCCCGGGGTGCCTTGTCGGGCATCCCGGGAAAGGAAATCACCGGGTCCGGGGTTCATGCGTCCACGGCAGAGACGACTGGATGTCCTTCGTCTCAGACGATTCCCGGCTTCTTGTCGGTGGAATATATCCTGAAATGCGTGACGGCTGTACGGACGGAATACCGGCCTGCTCTCATTCGCCAAGCGCGGACCGGCTCAGGGCAAGGAGAGACGCCTGATCGAGCTTTCTTATGGTACTGAGCAGAAGGCGGATATCCCGATTGTCCTTGTCATCGAACTCGATGGCCATGCCCTTGCCCCGCTCTATGCGCACCACCCTGCCGGACACGTCAATCACCTTGCCGAGATCGTGAGCGTCGAGGCTCACGTGCAGTGTATCGTTTATTTCGAGGGGATTCTGCGTCTCGATGAAGACCCCGCCGAGACTCACATTTCTTACGGTTCCCTTCAGAACCCTGCCGCCGGAGTCCTGATATCTGGCTTCGATCCTGAGCAATTTTCTGGAGTGCCTTCTCTTGTCCTTCTTCACTTCGGCTCCATAGATCTCATATGACAGTATTATTCGACATGCTGGATCTATTTCTTAATACCCATATTCAATCCTGTTTTAGTGAGATGCGTTCAGGGTTTGTGAAAAAAAGCACACGAGAAAAGGATTTTCCCTCACGACCAAGCTGTGATAGATAGTCAGGGGCGTTCCACCTTTTTAGGCCGAGAAAACAGGACGAGTGAAATGAAAGAGAGGGAAATCCAGGGACCATGATCAGAATCAACGAAAACTATCTGAACCTCAAGGCGTCGTATCTCTTTTCCGAGATAGCCAAGCGTGTAGCGGCCTTCCAGGAGAAAAACCCGAAGGCGAACGTGATCAAGCTGGGCATCGGCGATGTGACCCGGCCGCTGCCCAGGGCGTGCATCGAGGCCATGCACGAGGCCGTGGACGAGATGGCTGTCCGGAGCACGTTCAAGGGATACGGGCCCGAGCAGGGGTACGCCTTTCTCAGAGATGCCATCGCCGAGAACGATTACCGCTCGCGAGGAGCGGACATCTCCGCCGAGGAGATATTCATCAGCGACGGCGCCAAGTGCGATACGGCGAACATCCAGGAGATTTTCGCTTCAGACATCAGGGTCGCCATCCCGGACCCGGTCTACCCGGTCTATCTGGACACCAATGTCATGGCCGGCCGGGCCGGGAGCCTTCTCGACGGCCGGTACGGAAATATCCTGTACCTCGAGAGCACCCGCGAAAACGGGTTCGTCCCGGAACTTCCCAGCGAGAAAGCGGATCTCATCTACCTGTGCTTCCCCAATAATCCAACAGGCGCCGCCATCACAAAAGACCGCCTCGCACAGTGGGTGGAGTATGCCCGTGAAAACCGGGCGCTGATCCTCTATGATGCCGCCTACGAGGCCTTTATCAGGGACGAGGCCCTGCCCAGGACCATCTACGAGATCCCGGGCGCCAGGGAGGTGGCCATCGAGTTCAGGAGCTTCTCCAAGACCGCGGGCTTCACCGGGACCAGATGCGCGTTCACCGTGGTGCCCAAAGACTGCGCAGCTTTTGACGCCTCCGGCGCGAGACACCTGCTCCACGGACTGTGGAACAGACGGCAGACGACCAAGTTCAACGGCGTCTCCTACCCGGTCCAGAAGGCCGCCCGGGCGGTATATACCGAGGAGGGCAAAAAAGAGGTCGCCTCTCTGATCGATTACTACCTGAAGAATGCCGGCCATATCCGGTCCGAGATGGCAGGCTTCGGCTTCGAATGCGCGGGCGGCGACAACTCGCCGTATATCTGGGTGCACACCCGGACGGATTCCTGGGAGTTCTTCGACCTGCTCCTGGAAAAGGCGGGCGTCGTATGCACCCCGGGAGCGGGCTTCGGCAGATGCGGGCAGAGATATGTGAGAATCAGCGCGTTCAATGATTTCGAGAGCGTTCGGGAGGCCATGGAAAGGATCGGCCAAGCGCTGTAGCCGCAGGGTTCGGAAGCATGTCCCGTGCTCCTTGTCTGCGACTCAAGACTTGAATTTAATGGACGTATATCAGTCTCCAATCCCCTTGACTTGAGAAAAAGAGTCTGTTAATGCATGCACACTCCCGAAGGCTCCCAACGGGGGTTACCTGTCTGTTTTTGATGCGTTTGTGAGAAGGTTCGAAAAAAGATGAGGACTTCCCGCACCATGGAATTTACCAAGATGTCCGG
>Ga0116178_10004065_pt1 | contig 10857 bp, 9 predicted proteins | sample AD_STIC12_MetaG_FD_89880 | JGI IMG/M metagenome (GOLD analysis project Ga0116178, IMG submission 89880) | Active sludge microbial communities of municipal wastewater-treating anaerobic digesters from USA - AD_STIC12_MetaG | ecosystem: Engineered > Bioreactor > Anaerobic > Digestate | place: USA...
AAAATGCTTGTCGATATGGGTAAAATCCCGGTTGAGCAAAGAAAAGAATACGGTACGCAGATAAATATTCTAAAAAAAGAGATTGAAGAGCAGATTAATTCTTATGGAAATAAGTTGAAAGAAAAGTTGGGAACTCCGCAATATGAGGATTTATACAAATCTTTGCCCGGAAAAAAGTTAAAAACGGGTCATTTAAATATAATTACACAAGCTATTGATGAGATTGTGAAGGTATTTGTACCTTTAGGTTTCACTAGAGTAAGATACCCTGAAATTGAACGAGAGTATTTTGCTTTTGAAGCCTTAAATATGCCCGAAACACATCCTGCAAGGGATGAGTGGGAAACATTTTTTATTGATGAACCGGCAGATGAGAAGCTGGGAAGACTTGTTATTACCCCTCACACCTCTAGCGGTCAAATTAGAGAGATGCAAAGAGGAAACTTACCAATAAGAATGTTAAACATTTCAAGATGCGGAAGAAGACAGATAGATTTAACACATGTCCCAAGCTTCTATCAGTTCGAGGGGCTTGTAATTGATGAAAACATAAATATCTCTCATCTCATCGGAGTTCTTGATTACTTTGCAAAATCATTTTTCGGACCGGATAGAAAAACTAGGTTAAGACCTTATCATTTTAGATTTACCGAACCGAGCTTTGAAGTTGATATAGACTGCGGTTTCTGCCACGGTAAAGGATGTAAGTTATGTAAGAGCGGATGGTTGGAATTAGGCGGGGCTGGTATGGTTCATCCTAACGTACTAAAAGCCGGAGGTGTGGATTCAAACAAATACACCGGGTTTGCTTTTGGCTGGGGAGTTGAAAGAACCTATATGATGAAGTCAGGTACAAAAATAGACGATATTAGACACCTTTTTTCAAATGATTTAAGATTTTTGGAGCAATTTTAATATGAATATATCTATACCCTACTCTTGGTTAAAAGATTATATAAAAACTGACGTAAAAGCTGAGGATGTGGCAAATTTATTATCATTGCACTCTTTTAGTGTAGAAAAAATTCAGCACGTAGGCGGGGACGATATTTTTGAAATTGAGGTTACACCTAATAGAGGCGATGCTCTTTCAGTTTTAGGTGTAGCCAGAGAAGTTTATGCAGTTTTAGTAAGTCATGGTCATAAATGCGAGTGGGTGAAACCAAAAAATGAAAAAGATATAAAGTACGTTAATAAGGATTCTATAGAAGTTGTAATCTCTGAAAAATCATTGGTACCTAGATTCACCGCATTAGTTATGGAAAATGTGAAGTTCGGACCTTCCCCAAAATTGATTAAAGATAGGCTTGAGAAAGTTGGTATAAGACCTCTTGGAAATGTTATTGACGTAACAAATTATATGATGATTGATAGGGGTCAGCCTATGCACGTTTTTGATTACGATAAAATACTTGGTCATAAAATGATAGTAAGAGAGTCCTTAGAAAATGAAGTAGTTATAACATTGGATGGGGTTGAGAGAAAGCTTCCGAAGGGAGTAATTGTGATAGAAGATGGTGGAGGTAGATTGATAGATCTTTGCGGTATTATGGGCGCTAAAAACAGTGAGGTTGATGAAAATACTAAGAAGATTCTTTTATTTGTACAGATATACGATCCTGGAAAAATTAGAAAAGCTTCGATGAGCTTGGGTCATAGAACTGATGCCGCTTTAAGATTTGAAAAGGGTATTGATTACGGAGGTGTGCTTGAGGCTTTATGGGATTCATCAAAAATGATTTCAGAATTTTCAGGTGCTGTTGTGTCCTCGAATTTGGTTGATTTTGAAAATATATCATTGGAACCGAAAAGCGTTTTGGTAGATTATGAAAAAATAAATAAAATTGCGGGTGTTGAGATAGAAAAAGAAAAGGTTTTAGAAATATTAAAAAGTTTGGGGTTTGAAGTGGGATCAGATAATTATGTTAATGTACCAACTTGGAGACACGAAGACATAAATATTCCTGAAGACATTGTTGAAGAGGTGGTTCGCATGTACGGGTATTATAAATTACCGGTTAAACTCCCTTCAGGGGAAATACCAATAAGAGAGGTTGATAAAACATTTTATTGGGAAAAAGTCGTTAGGTATTTTTTGAAATACGCCGGATTTTTTGAATGCTATAACTACTCTGCTACCTCTTTTCAAAGTGCCGGTGAAAATGCTATTAGGTTAGCTAATCCTTTAAATGAAGATATGACTCACTTAAGAACTTCTTTGCTTCCTCAATTGGAAAGTGTTTTAGATAAAAATCAGAGTTATTCTGAAAAGATAAAATTATTTGAGCTAGCAAATGTTTATCTTAAAGACGGTCTTAACACTGGAGAATCACTACCCTATCAACCTTTAAGACTTGCGTTGGTGGCTAAAGGTGTCGATTACAATGAGTTTAAAGGTTACATAACTTCTTTATTTGAGATCATGGGTTTAGATCGTGATAAATACCTTGGTAATTATTCTATCGTTGATTTTGGCGGTCAAAAGCTCGGGGTTGAGTTAGAATTTTCTGAATTGGTTAAAAAAGCTACTAAAGATAAATCTTATACCCCACTAACGTCTTTTAATTCAATAAAAGAAGATTTGACATTTGAAGTGCCGGAAAAAGTTTTATATCCTCAAGTAGAAAAGGTAATTTTGGAAACAGACGTAAGAATATTTAAATTAGAATTTAAGGATATTTATAAAAATTACCTCACCTTCTCTATTGAATACTTGGATAATAAAAAACAAATTTCTTCAGAAGATACTCAGGATATAAGAAAAAAGATTTTTAAGAATCTTGAAAAAATTGGCGTCAAACTGAAAATCTGATTCTTCGTTTTTATTCTTTTTAATTTACTTTTAATTTTGTATGGGTAAAATAGCTTCTATGTTTAATCTAAAAGACTTCGGAGTAACCAAAAATATTGCAGTCTTAAAAAATGGTTCAAAACTTTACCATTTTTATAAAAAGAATATGCCGATTTCTACTACAGTTCTGTTTGACGCAGGTTCTTGTAATGATCCGCTAGGAAAAGAAGGACTTGCTCATTTTTGTGAACATATTCTGTTTAAAAGTACTAAAAAATTTAAGGATGAGACTGAAGTTGGGCTATTTATTGAAAGCATTGGTGGTCAGATGAACGCATTTACGGGCGTAGATATTTTAGGAGTTACTGCGGAAGTTGGTTTTACAGAAGATTATCCGAAAGTAGTAGATTTTTTGCATGAACTTACAAGGAATTCATTATTTGACCAAACAAAAATTAATATTGAGCGGGGTACAATATTAGGTGAGATCGCTGATTATGAATCAAACCCAGCCTTTTATATACACGACTTAACTCAACAAGTTTTATTTACAGGTTCATATGCAGAAAGGTCTATTGCCGGCAGTAGTGAAACTGTAACCGGTATTTCCAGAGAAGATTTATATCAATTTTACGTTAATAGGATTGTTAAAAGTAAAATGTATATCCTTGTCGCTGGGGATATTGAGTTTTATAAATTAGTAGGTCTCTTTAATGATGGTTTTCAGGAAAATAACACATCCCCGATTTTAGAAGAAAAATCAGAGTTAGTTCTGCCAAGAAGTGTTGATACAAAAATAAAAGAATACAAGGACACCGACCAGATTTATATGAGTTTTTCTTTTAGAACGTGTCCCGCACATAATAATGATTCCTCGGTTTTGGAAGTTATACGAACAATCATTGGAGATGGTTTTTCATCCTCTTTGTTTAGAAAATTGAGAACTGAAAACGGTCTTGTTTACATGATTAATGTCTCTTCCGAGAACCTTTTTGATAGAGGTTACTTTTCAGTTGTAACGTCGACGTCAAAAGATAGAGTTCAGAAGGTTCTGAACGTTTTAACTGAAGAATTTAGAAGACTTGAATCTGGTGAAATTACGCAAGAAGAATTGGATTTAGCAAAAAATAAAATAATCAAGTCAAAAGTTCGGGAGATGCAAAACTCCTCCTCGTGGGTTGAAGCTCATATTTCTGAAATATATTTTAATCCTAAGAATCCTAAAGATTTAGCCGAGATTCTTAATGAGGTAGAAAAAGTCAGCTTAGATGATGTAAAAAATGTTACTAAGAAGTATTTTTCTAATAACAAGTGGTATTTAGCTATGTGCGGGGATATTAGTGAAAAAGACTTCGAAGTAAAATATTAGATTTACTCTTTATAGCCTTCTGCTTGAAGTTTAAAGCTATTTGCATACTTTCCACCGAGTTTTATTAACTCTTCGTGTGTACCCTGCTCTGCAATTTCTCCGTTGTCTAAAACAATAATTCTATCCGCATTTCTTACTGTAGAGAATCTATGAGAGATAATTATTACAGTTTTGTCCTCAAAAAAATCATAAATTTTGGAAAATATATTATATTCTGAATCTGGATCTATCGATGCTGTAGGTTCATCAAATATAACTAAAGGAGAGTTTCTATAAAAGAATCTCGCTAAAGCAATTTTTTGCCATTGTCCAGTACTTGGTCTGATACCCCCCTTATATCTTTCGCTCATTATTGTGTCGAATTTATTTGGGTACTCTTCAATGAAATTCAGGGCATCAGCAGTTTGGGCGGCTACTCTCATTCTTGTTTCGTCTATGTTGTCAATGTTACCAATTGTTATGTTTTCCTTAACCGTTAAACTGGAGTACTGGTTAAAATCTTGAAACAGAGTTCCTACATTTTTGTAAAGTGATTCAGACTTAATTTCTGATAAATCTTCACCATTAATAGTTATTTTTCCTTCTAATGGTTTGTAGAACTTGCAAATAAGTTTAACGAGTGTAGTTTTACCAGCACCATTTTGTCCTACTATAGCAACTTTTTCTCCAGATTTTATTTCAAGATTTAGATTCTTAATAACTTTTTTGTCGTTTCTAGGGTAGGAAAAAGTTACATTTTCGAATTTTATAACAGGGCCTTTTTCCATACTTGGTAGTACTTTATACCCATCATTCATCACAGGCTCGGTATTAAAAAGTTTATAAACGTCTTTAACCTGTATTGCTGACTCGGACACATCGTTAAAGTTCTGTACTAATCTCGTGACCGATCCTTCTAATATATTAAGCGACCTCATCCAAAAAGCCACATTTCCAATACTCAGTGATCCATTTAAAAATCTTTTAAAAATTTCAAGATATCCGTAAAATGTTAATAAGTCTCGAAAAAATGCAACGATGTGACTCCAAAGTCTCGATTTTTGTGAGAATCTTAGGTGTTGCTTAATTATCCAATTGCTAAAATCTGTATATATCTTATCTATGAATCCAAAGGATTTTGTAATTGTAATTTCTTGAAGAGACGCGGGGCTTTGTAACGTATAGGCGGCTTCATTTACCCTTCTATTTTTTTCTGTGTTTTCAAATCTGAGTTTATATATTTTTCCTCTCATAACCCTGTCAATTAATAGATACGGGATAGATATCAATAGTGTGAGAATTACGAATTGAGGCATGAATCTTAAGACTAGTACAAACGCAACTACTACTTTGACAAAATTAGCAACAAAATCTATGCTGCTATCTACGTATCTAAAAATATTCCAAAGATATCCGTTTGCTCTGTGTACTCTATCACTAACATCTGGTTGCTCTAAGGTTTGTATGCCTAATTTATTTAGTTTGTAGTAAAACTCTCTCCTCAAGAATAAATCACTGTTCAACCTAAGTATAGATTCAGCATGCCATATAAAGTAAGAAAGGATAGTTTCAACAACGCTATATCCAAGGAGTATTGCGAGATATGGATACATGCCTTCAATAATCGCATTTGGTTGTTGAATTACCTTCATTAACTCATCAAGTGCCTTGGCAAATATTAATGTATAGATTATATCCTCCACCTTAAATATTGTTTGACCCACGATGTAGGCAGTTGTCGCATACGGATGATTTTTAAAAAATAATGATAAGCCCCATTTGGATATTCTAAATGCTTCGGTAAAACTTACTTTTTTATAATCTTCGTTTTCAGAAGGAGCATTTTTTTGTATAGGAGTATCTTCTGCCATAAAAGATAATTATAGTTTGAAAAATTTCCGAATTAAAGGCTTTTCTTTACTTTTTCGACTATCTCGTTGAAAGATTTGGGATCGTTAATCGCAATTTCTGATAACATTTTTCTGTTTAGCTCAATTTTTGATTTTTTTAACCCAGCGATGAATCTGCTGTACATAATACCGTGATTACTCAAGGCTGAATTAATTCTGGAAATCCAGAGTTGTCTCATATCTCCGGGTCTTTTTCTTCTTCCTTCAAAGGAGTGCTCCCCGGCTCTAAGTACGGCTTCGTGAGCTCTTTTTAAGAGTTTGCTTCTTGTTCCTCTATATCCTTTTGCAAGTTTTAATATTTTTTTATGTTTTCTATTGGTCCTAAAACCACCTTTTACTCTTGGCATTATTTACCCTTTCCGTGCTTATTCAGCATCTTTTTAAACATTTTTTTATGACCTTTATTTTCTTGAGCCACCATACTTGAATTTCTTGTTTTGTTGGGACCACTCTTTTTCTCCTTTAAGTGTCCCATACCGATACTTCCTTTCATTATTTTACCGGTTTTTGTTATTTTTACTCTTCTAAGTAGAGTTTTTTTTGTTTTGATCTTTTGTTTTGCCATTTTTTTCCTTTTTACCTTTTGTTAACTTTATTAAATTACTTACCAACAAATATTGCCGAAATAATATTGCCCATTCTTTTTGGGTCACTTTCAAGTTTTGCTATTTCGGTCAATTCTTTTTCTATCTTTTTAACTTGATCAAAGGCGACTTCAGGGAACATTACTTCCCTCCCCTTCATTTTCACGGTAATTTTTACTTTGTCACCGTCCTCTATAAATCCTTTTGCTCTTTTTACAAATCTTTGTATGTCACCTTCTCCGGTAGTTGGACCGAGTCTAAATTCCTTGACGTCTGTTTTCTTGCTTTTAGCCTTTGCACTACTTGCCTTTTTTCTTTCTTCGTACAAAAATTTAGAGAACTCCACAATTTTTGCAACAGGCGGGTTTGCGTTAGGCACTACCAAAACCAAATCCATTTCCTCGTACCTAGCTTTTTGAATAGCTTCCCCGGTCTTCATCACTCCAAGATTTTCACCTTTGGATGATATCACCCTTACTTCGTTTGCTTTTATCTGTTCGTTTTTTGTGTACCAGTTTGGTATATGCTTTTCTCCTTAAAACTTATGTAAATTACCACAAATTAAGAGATTTGGTCAAATACATATTTTCAATCTTTTCAATTACTTCATTTAGGGGTTTAGCTCCTAAATTTTCTTCAGTGCGAAGTCTAACACTTACAGTATTATTTTCAACCTCTTTTTCCCCGACTATCAACATATAGGGAATTTTCTTAACTTGCGCATCTCTAATTTTTGACTGCATTGTTTCGGATCTATCATCTATTTCAACTCTGATGTGTTTTTCCTTTAGTAGTGCTGTTAGCTTTTTGGCATATTCAAGGTGTTTATCTCCGATTGGTATTATTTGAGCTTGAACCGGTGAGAGCCATACCGGAAGTGCTCCTGCAAAATGCTCCATTAAAAATCCCACAAATCTTTCACTTGATCCAAGAGGTGCCCTGTGTTGAACGATAACAGGTTTTTCTTTTCCATCCTTGTCGACGTACTTTAATCCAAATCTTTCAGGCATGTAAAGGTCAATTTGATTGGTGGAAATTCCGTATTCAGTTCCGATAGCTGATTTTATCTTGAAATCCATCTTAGGACCATAGTGAGCTGCCCCTTCATTTACGACTGTATATGTTAAACCTGATTTATCAAGAGCTTCTCTCGTGATTTTTTCAGCTTTTTGCCACATAGATTCTTCTCCGTGGTATTTATCCATTTTGGTAGGATCCCTTAGGTTTAGCTCTACATGATAATTGGTTAGTCCTAATGTATCGTAATAATATTTATGAAGGTTTACTATTTCTAAAAATACATCCACCGCCTGCTCTTCGGAACAGTAAACGTGGGCATCATTTTGGCAGAAAACTCTTGGTCTTAGGATTCCGTTGATAGAGCCCCTGTTTTCGTATCTGGCGACTGTTCCGTATTCGGCTAATCTTAATGGTAGTTCTTTGTAGGTTCTGGTTTTTGATCTAAAAACTAAATGATGAAAAGGACAGTTCATTGGTTTTATGTAATATTCGTCTTCTTCTTCTCCAGGGACATCGACTTTGAACATTTCATCTCCGAAATAGGACATATGACCTGAAATCTCAAAAAGTTTTCGTTTGGTCATGAAAGGTGTAGCTACTCTTTGATAACCCCATTTTTCTTCCGTTTCTTTACCCCATTTTTCCAACTCCTCTCTAACAATCATCCCGTTGGGAAGCCAAACCGGAAGCCCGGGACCGATTTCTTCAAATAATGCAAATATTTCTATATTTTTGTTTAAATTTCTGTGATCTCTTTTTTTTGTTTCTTCCAGCTTTTCAAGGTATTCATCCAGCTCTTCTTGAGTTTCAAAGCTTGTAGCATAGATTCTTGTGAGCATTTTGTTTTTTTCATCACCGCGCCAGTAAGCTCCGGCTACACTTAAAAGTTTAAACGCACCAATGTTGCCGGTTCTTCCCGTATGATTTCCTGCACAAAGGTCTATATCGTAAAATTTGTCGTCCTTTTGACCGATTTCACAGGCCGTAGCTTTTCCTCCTTCTTTTTCAATGTCTTCTATCATTTCAAGTTTAAAGGGATTGTTTTTGAAAATTTCTTTTAGTTCGTCAAAACCTGCATCTCTCATTACAATAGGAAGATTTGCATCAACAATATCTCTCATTCTCTCTTCAATTTTTGGAAAGTCCTCTTCTGTTATTTTTCCGTCATAATCAAAATCACCATAAAAACCATCTTCGATTGGAGGTCCCATTACTTTTTTAGCGCCTGGAAAAAGGCTTTCTACCGCCATATGCATAATGTGTTCGGCACTGTGCCTTAACGGATATATAGGTTGTTCTTTTAATTTATCTATTACTTTTTGTTTTTTCATGTTTTATTTTTGAGTGCTTAAATTATTTAATTTAGCGCTCCTAACTTTCTAATTATATATTAAATTTTGTTTAAATGAATACGATTTTATGAGTTTTAATATAGTTAATTCCCCGCTTTTGGCGAGGTTGTCGTTGTGTAGGTTGTGTAAAAAAAGTTGAAAGTCACCGTGTATAAGTATTACTACTTGAAGATTGTTGTGTCAATAAAAAAGAAACCTCGGAATTTTGTGTTTTTCCGAGGCTTAGTTAATTTTCTCCTTTCCTACTCTGTGGCTTTTTCTTCAAAAAATTTTGAGGGAAGATGTTCTTTTAGTAGATCTGCCCTTAATTCTACAGGTAACTTATACCATTCATCTTTTTTATATTTTTTTAACCTTCCGATGATGGCGTAAAAAATAAACCTTTCATTTATTGTTAAACCATCGGGTCCAAATTCTGCCCATTTTAGGTATAGCCAAAGATAGTTGCTAGCATACCTAAGGAACCCCTGTTTACTAATATCTTGGACGGATTTTTCCAGCGATATTTCTTCGTTGAATTTATAGCCGTCAATTTTATCAGGATATTTCTTAAAAATTTCCCAAATAATATAGATTAACCATATTTGGGAACCAAGTAAGAAGAAGATTGGCCAGAGAATATTCTCTATTTGTATCCAAAAATCTCTTACAACAGCGAGAACTCCATAGTCCTTTATCAGTGCAATTAATAATTTAAGCCCTGAAATAACTATGTCTCCAAAGGTGTGAACAACAAACACAACCAAAAGTAATACTAACCACGATACAATTAAATCTGTTTTACTTATTTTCATTTTCTCTCATCCTTTTTTATTTGTTTTTTTTAAATTACCCGGAGTATAACATACTATCGGTCTGTTTTCAAAACGTTAGAAGATAAAAAAAGCTTCACAAAATTTTTGTGAAGCTTATGCAGCCACATTCTGAAAAAACATTTAAAACTTCGGTTGTTTTTTCACAAAATGATAGCTTATTCCACAGTAGTTTTTTATCATCCTGCTTTGGAGTACCAAAGTAAGCAGAAAAAACTGCTGCGTCATGGATGTGAATAATTTGATTTTTCCCATTCTGTGTTGCCAGTACTCTTTTTACACTTTCTGATATGTTAGTCCCTACATTGGTGCAATCTAACACTATACCTTCAGAAATACAGTGTGTTTTTTCAGGATCGACAACAAAATCAAGAATCTCAAATACAGATTTCTCTTCCATATTAAATTTACCTCTTTTACCTTTCTTGTTTTTCTGGATTATAGCAGATTAAAAATAAAAAGCAGGAAGATTAAGATTAAAGCTTAAAAATTTCTTGTTCTGTGGGAATTTTTTCGATTCTAATAAATTTAAGTTTTCTTAGTAAAAGTAAAAAAAGAGGTGAAAGACTTGAATAAATAAAATATGCGATGGTGTGATAAATCTGAAGCATTCCAAATACTAGAAGTGCTAAAGTTGGGCCGAAAAATTTTCGGTAGGGTTCTATGGATTTATTTACTTGATCGGATATAGACTTTTTGATTGTACCTGCAATATTCTCTGAAATATTTTCAGAAGCTGGGATTTTTATAGGTAAATCGTTTATTCCAAAGCTACTAAGAACTGAAAAAATTTTAGGATTTGATTCTCTTAGAGATTGCAAATTTATGTTGTTAATATTCTCGGGAAGTTCTTTTTCGGCCTCCTTTTTTATAGCATCTTCAATTGGTTTTTCTACGATATCAGCTGCCCATTTTCCTATATCTATTGCGATTGCATTATTCGAATTTAAATAAACAGCTACGGATATAACCGCACTTATCGTAAGGAGAAGCCCTTTAGTTACGGGTCTTGCAGAGTGACTGATGTTAATTTTTAAAAC
>Ga0116178_10004073_pt1 | contig 10845 bp, 7 predicted proteins | sample AD_STIC12_MetaG_FD_89880 | JGI IMG/M metagenome (GOLD analysis project Ga0116178, IMG submission 89880) | Active sludge microbial communities of municipal wastewater-treating anaerobic digesters from USA - AD_STIC12_MetaG | ecosystem: Engineered > Bioreactor > Anaerobic > Digestate | place: USA...
GGGCAGCTGCTCATATTCTCCTATAAGTGTTATGGATCCTGATGTACTGTCACCGATCCTGCAGCCGTTATTAATAACTGATTCCAAACCGATTATGGCACGTTCCACTACTACCTTTTCACCAATCATAACCTTTGGCATTACCACAGTGTCTATAACTTTTGTGTCTTTACCGATGTAAACCCCCGGGAACAGGACGGAATTCCTGACTTCCCCGTGTATGACACAGCCTTCGCCTACCATGGAGCACTTTATGTCAGCTGTTGCTCCCGCAAAATGAGGCGGCTTTATAGCATTAACCGAGTATATCTTCCATTTGGGATCGAAAAGATTAAGCCTGTTATCCTCCTTCAGCAGGTCCATATTAGCTTCCCACAAGCTTTCAACAGTCCCGACATCCTTCCAGTATCCGTCAAAGTGATATGCAAAAAGTCTTATTCCGCTGTTCAGCATCTTGGGTATGATGTTTTTGCCGAAATCATTGCTGGATTCCGGATCTGCTTCATCCTCAATAAGGTATTTTTTCAGGATATTCCAGTTGAATATATATACCCCCATTGAGGCAAGATTGCTTTTTGCATTCTTTGGTTTCTCCTCAAACTCTTCTATCCTGCCGTCAGGCCCGGTATTCATAATTCCGAATCTGCAGGTCTCTTCCCATGGGACTTCAATTACTGCAATGGTTGCTTCCGCCGATGTTTCCTTATGATAGTCCAGCATCTTTGAGTAATCCATTTTGTAGATGTGATCTCCCGAAAGTACTACAACATAATCCGGATCATAGACATCAACAAAATTTATATTCCGATATATTGCATTTGCAGTGCCTTTATACCATTCTCCCCCCCTTTCATTCACATATGGCGGCAGAAGTGTGACTCCGCCTTTCTTTCTGTCCAGGTCCCAAGGGCTCCCTATCCCTATATACGAATTCAATACAAGGGGCTGATACTGTGTCAATACACCTACAGTATCAATTCCTGAGTTGGAACAATTACTCAATACAAAATCAATGATTCTGTATTTACCTCCAAAGTACACAGCAGGTTTTGCAACCTTTTTGGTAAGCAATGCAAGCCTGCTTCCCTGCCCGCCAGCCAGGATCATTGCTATCCATTCCTTTTTCTTCATGCGTACCCCTCCTCTAATTAATATGTTTATCCATATTTATTAAAGCCCCCGATGATTTATTCTATAAAACAGGTTTATTATTTTACCGCTGCGGTTTCCAACTTGACTGCTTCCGCTTCTCTTTCCTTCTCCGGAACGGCGGCAGGTTTTAAATACAATACTGCTAAAGGCGGAACATTGATTTCGATCATATTCTGCCGGTTGTGCCATTCCTTCTTAACAGCTGAAAATATTAAGGTACTATTGAAGCCTGAACCTCCGAACTCCTGACGGTCACTGTTGAATATCTCATAATAGCTGCAGTTGTACGGCACCCCGATTTTATAGCCCTCGTATACTGCGGGAGTGAAGTTGCATACTACAACAACGGTATCTTCCGGCCTTTTCCCCTTACGCAGGAAGGTTATTATGCTTTGCATCGAATTATCCGCATCAATCCATTCAAACCCTTCAAATACATGATCCAGTTCCCAAAGGGCCGGTTCCCTTGCATATACCTGATTAAGCATTTTTACATAGTTCTGTATCCCCCTGTGCATTTCATAATCCAGCAGCATCCAATCCAAGGGATGGTCATACCTCCACTCTATAAACTGTCCCAGCTCCCCTCCCATGAAAAGCAGCTTCTTCCCCGGATGCGCCGCCATATACCCCAGAAAAACTCTAAGGTTTGCAAATTTCTGCCAATAGTCCCCGGGCATTTTATCAAGCAAGGACTTCTTCCCATGGACAACCTCGTCATGGGACAGCGGAAGAACATAATTCTCTGAATATGCATACATAAGAGAAAAGGTGAGAAGGTTGTGGTGCCGCTTCCTGTCCGAAGGATCTGTTTTCATGTATTTAAGCATATCGTTCATCCAGCCCATATTCCATTTATAGTTGAAGCCCAGTCCGCCCAGATAGGTGGGGGCCGTCACAAGGGGCCAGGCGGTGGACTCTTCGGCTATCATCATTACACCGGGAAAATACTCAAAAACAACTTTATTAAGCTTCCTGACAAAATCCACGGCCTCAAGATTTTCCCTGCCCCCGAAAATATTGGGTATCCATTCTCCCGGTTCCCTGTCATAATCAAGGTACAGTATGCTTGCAACTGCATCAACTCTCAGGCCGTCTACATGATACATGTCAAACCAGAACACCGCATTTGATATTAAAAAGCTATGCACTTCGGGCTTCCCAAGATCAAAATTGCAGGTTCCCCATCCGTAATTTTCGCCTTTTTTGGGATCTTCGTACTCATAAAGGGTTGTACCGTCAAAAAGCCTCAGGCCATGATCATCCTTGCAGAAATGCCCCGGTACCCAGTCCAGTATCACCCCGATGCCCTCCTGATGGCATTTGTCTACAAAGTACATGAAATCATAAGGCGAGCCATACCTGCTGTTGACTGAGTAGTATCCCGTGGACTGATACCCCCAGGAACCGTCAAAAGGATGCTCTGTAAGGGGCATCATCTCAATATGAGAAAAGCCCATATTCTTTACATAGTCCACCAGTTCTTCCGCGAGTTCCCTATAGGAATAATACCTACCATCGGGTTTTTGCCTCCATGAGCCTGCATGTACCTCATAAATGTTTACAGGGCTTTCATAAATATTTGTTCTTTTTCTATTCTCCATCCAATTGCCGTCATTCCATTTATAGCTTCCAAGGGAAACAAGCTTTGATGCGCTGCCCGGCCGAAGCTCTGAATAAAACGCAAAGGGGTCTGATTTTGCAATAACTCTTCCATCCCTGGAGTGCATCTCATATTTGTACATATCCCACTCTCTTAAGCCGGGAACAAATACTGACCATATTCCGGAATCATCGTCCTTTACCATGGGATTGGCACCGCTTCTCCAATTGTTAAAATCCCCTATCAGATGCACAGCATCGGCATTGGGAGCCCATACAAGGAATTGCGCTCCGTCAGTACCGTTAATATTAGTGAAATGTGCACCCAAAAAACCATAACTCCTATAGTGGTTCCCCTCCCTGAAGAGATAAGCGTCATATGAACTGTGGGGTTGCCCCTCCATAAGCATCTCCTCCCTGGCTTATTCATCAGGCTATTTGCCTTTTCTCTTTTTTCCCCCGAGCATCTTCCCGGATTTTTCGGCGTATCGAAAACACGCATAGCACAATCATAAATCCTTATATATTATGATATTATAATTCGACTCATATTATATATTTCCTGCTAATACTAAATTTAACATTACGGCACAATTGCTCTTGGAAAAATTTGCTTTTCACAAGTGCATAACTGTAGTATAATGAAACTAATTAGACAGGCTGAATGCTAACCCGTAAGCCTTTTGAGAGGAGATATCCAATTGAAAAAATCTGCTTACAAAAGAATAGCATTAGCTATGCTAACCCTGATCATACTTTTTATTACGGTTATTCCATCTTATGCCGACACATCCGTATACAAAAGAGGAGATTCTTCGGCGGAAATTGCAGAGATTCAGGCTGCACTTAAAAAGCTCGGCTTTTTTGACGAGGTCTGCACAGGCTACTTCGGAGAAGTTACCGAAGGCGCAGTATTGAAATTTCAAGAAAAATATAACTTAGACACCGATGGAATAATAGGCCCCATAACCATCGGAAAGCTTAATGAGCTGACGGGAGGGCATATTGCAATCCCAAGCCGTTCCTCCTCCGCCAAAAAAGACACTACAAAGGTTAATGTCCGGTATAAAATAAAAAAGGGGGATACCATATGGGATATTGCGGGTGACTATAATGTCTCCGTAGAATCCATCCTTGATTATAACGGACTTAATGAAAAAAGCATACTTACCATAGGTGATGAAATAATAATTCCCAATGTTGTAAAAGTAGTGAAGCCTGCCCTTGTGCAGACGGTACCTCCGCCCTCCGTGCAGGACAGTTCGGAGCTTGGCAATATATATGAGCATAACAAAAATATATATGTGGTAAAGGAAGAAGATACAATAGAATCCATAGCGGAGGATTATGGTGTTTCTGCAGAGTCAATAAAGAATGAAAACAATTTTAATAATGATACCGTTATTCAGATTGGACAGGAAATAAAAATTCCTGAAGGAACCGATCAAGATGTTGAAGAAGATACTACGGAAGCTTCCGATGCCTCCGGCACAAAGGGCGAATACCTTGATTGGTTCAAAGATGTTCAGTACATATACGATAAGGGTGACAAAGCCACAGTCACCGATGTAGAGACAGGCAAATCCTTTAATGTCCGGAGATTGTACGGCAGAAACCACGCCGATACCGAACCTCTGACCCCTGAGGATACAAAAATCATGAAGAGCATATACGGCGGAAGCTGGAGTTGGAACAGAAGGCCTATAATATTAACTATAGAAGATGATGAGGGCGTTCTGAAAAAAATTGCAGCCTCCATGAACGGGATGCCCCACGGGGGAGAGGATATAACCGATAATGGAATGAACGGGCACTTCTGCATACACTTCAGGAACAGCAGGACTCACAGCGGAAGCAGATCAGATCCGGGGCACCAGAAAGCAGTCAAGATAGCCGCAGGATTAGAATAGGCAGGGCCCTGAGGTTACAAAGGGAGGGTAACACAGAATACACGGATGTCTTTGTTTTCTCCACCGTGTTTTTAGTGGATTCCCGTTTTTTTGCTACTCATTGCTTTACCCGCAGCTCAAATCCGGCTTCCGGTGTTTGAAGAATGTTTTCATAATTTTATTTACATTTTGCAATTTAGTGTTATAATTAAATTATATAATATATTTGTTAATATTTATTATTGATAGCTTTCGTACTATATTTATCAAACTTGACAAATTCTTCCTAATTAATATTGACAAAAATAAATTATTACATTATGATTTTTGTATGTCATGTTGTGGAAAAATTTATCATAATGAGGACAGCTGTAATACATGCATCCTGCTGTAGTTTCCAGTTCATTCAGATAGTATAGCGCATCAATATGGATTATTAACTTCTTTTTTTATAAAAAATCTCGCTGGAGGAATGAATATGATTGATTTAATTAAATTCTTAAAAGAAAAGGGCTATAAGTTACTCCCCAGCGTATAGCCGTTTACGACATACTGAAGAATACAAAAGAACATCCGAGTGTTGACATGCTGTACAGCAAGCTTCAGCCGGTATATCCCACAATGAGCCTGGCAACGGTATATAAGTCCCTTGAGGTATTCAAGGAGCTTGGGTTGGTTCAAGAACTCAATGTAGGGGAAGATAAATTCCGGTATGACGCAAATGTAAATCAACATCCTCATATTACTTGCATAAATTGTGGAAAAGTTGAAGATGTATACGATGAAATGCTTTTTGACCTTGCGGATCAAGTGCAGAAAAAGACAGGTTACCAGCTTACCAATCAACAGCTTTATTTCTTCGGCTATTGTCCCAGCTGCAAACGCAATCACTAAACGATTTTCCGGATACGAGGCACGAAACACGGGGACACGGGGGGGGGACACGGGGACGTTTCGCCTGTCCCGCTGAAAGCGGGACAGGCGAAACGTCCCCATGTCTCCCCCCATGTCCCCGTCTCCATGTCCCATTCTTTTTTCACTGTACTAACATAGATTCATTAAGGGCATTTCTTACTGCCTTTATTACCTTGCTCAACACATAGGAGGCAGTTCCCGTATCACTTGCAGCTGCCACATCCTGTTTCTTTATTATTGTATAGATTACGTCGGAAATTTCATCCTTGATGTTGGGATTGTTGCTTATGTAGTCGGGGGGCATTTCGATAAGCTTTATGTCCTTAATTTTTGCGTTTTTTATTGTTACCTCCGCCTTGACATCCCCGGATTCCGTTTTCTCTGCACCTACATATACCCCATCATTGTATTTCAAATATGTATAGCCTGAAGCAGCAAGCCCCGCTTCATTGCTTCTTAATGTAAACAATAAGACCAAGCCAATAACCAGAACAATGAATAATACAGCATAAATTATGAGATTTTTCTTGGTTAATAAAATAATTCTCGGTTTGATAAATATCCCTCCCATCTTAGTCAATTACTTTTAGCCAGTTATATTTCTTTATATAAAGTTATTACGGAAGGAATAAATATATGCAACCTTTTAAAAAAAAGGCGCCTCAAGATATACTTTTTTCGCTGTGATACCGGCAATCCTACAAGGGATTGTTATTGACAGAATTAGTCCACTTGCCGCATCTGTCCCCCCACATTGCCGCAACCTTGCCGTCCATTTCAACCTTAATTACTTCACAGGAATTGTCACAGTCGGAGCACTCAAAGCTTGCAGGCACAAAATCAAAGTCATCGGCCTCAAATCCTCTGAACCCTGTTGTTTTGCCGCTCCTTAAAATATACTCCCTGGCAAGCATTGCCGCACCTATTGCCCCCATTACGTTGTAATGCCCGGGAACAACAACCTGATGCCCTATTACCTTTTCAAAGGCTGTTTTTATACCTTTGTTTGCGGCTACTCCTCCCTGAAATACAAAAGGCGGTTCAAGCTTTTTCCCTCTTCCAAGATTGTTTATGTAATTCCTCACAAGAGCTTCACACAATCCATTGATAATGTCGGCTTTTGAGAAGCCATACTGCTGCTTGGCAATCATATCGGATTCAGCAAACACTGTACACCTGCCGGCGATCCTGACGTTCCTTTCAGCTCTCAGAGCAAGGTCTCCGAACTCCTCGATTCTCACCTTAAGCCTTTCGGCCTGATGTTCCAGGAAGGAACCTGTACCTGCAGCGCACACTGTGTTCATTGCAAAATCAACTACCATTCCATTCTTAAGCATTATAATCTTGGAATCCTGTCCGCCGATTTCAAATATGGTCCTTGCGTCAGGAAAATATGTAATAGCAGCAGTTGCATGAGCAGTTATTTCATTTTTTACTACATCTGCTCCCACCATTATGCCGCTAAGCTGTCTGCCGCTGCCGGTAACACCTGCGCCTAAAACCTTTGAGCTGCTGCCCAGCTCTGCTTTAAGGTTTCTCAGTCCCTCCTTCACCGATTCAAGAGGCTGGCCGTTTGTTCTGATGTATTGCTTTGATAATACATTGAAGCTGTCATCCACTGCTACTACATTTGTACTCACAGATCCTACGTCTATACCTATGTAGAACTTCATCATTTACCTCCGATTCTGCTTAAGTAAATTCTCAACTTCAAGTGTTCCCTATAAGTTATTTAAGTAATCAAAAAAACATCATAATTTTCTATGTTTTCATTTAAAAAATATTATATAATTGTAGCTGATACTAAATATCTACAAAATTCGACAATCAACAAGGAGCAATGAATATGACAGAAAAAACCGCATTTATTGATTTCAACAGCTTTATAAACTCCATTTCATTATCCCTGGATTTGGCGGAGGGGGCTGCCTTTAAGGACGAACACAAAAGGATTAATTTTAATGTTCCTATACCAAGATTCAGCATATATAACCACAACTTCGCCAGCCACTCAAAACGGACAGCCCTTGCATCACTTTGCATTGCAGAAAAGCTTAATTATGACGGGGAGAGGCTTAAGAATCTTTATATTGCCTCAAGCATGCACGATATCGGTGCGGTTGAAGCCTTTGCCGAAGCTCACGGAGACAGCAGCTTCATATATGAGCATTCCGAATTCGGTTCCAATATAATTAAGAAACTGCCTCTGGACAAATGTATTTCAAGATTCATAAAATTTCATCACGAAAACTGGAATGGATCAGGCCCCAACGGGCTTGCAGAAAGTGACATTCCTGAGGAAGCCCAGATAATACATATAGCTGATATGTTTGAGCTTATTTACAATGATGAACAGCCGTACTGGATGCAGAAGGATTATATAATTAACTGGATTCAATCCAACAAAGGAAAAATGTTCAGCAGCAATATTTCGGATGCATTTATGGAAGCATGCAAAAATGAGAGGTTCTGGCTTGACATGGAAAATATCAATACCAATCCTGTTATCTTAACCCGCAAACATCCCCCTATCAAGACATCGGTATCTCTCAATACAATAAAAAATATTGCCGTTGTCTTTGCAGCAATAATAGATAAGAAAAGCACCTTTACCCATGAGCATTCCATAGGTTTATCCAATCATGCCTCAATGTTTTGCAAGTATTACAATTTTGACAAGGAATCAACAATGAAAATGAAAATTGCGGCCTTGCTCCATGATATAGGAAAGCTTGCCATCCCCAACCACATATTGGACAAACCCGGGAGCCTCAGTGCCAATGAATATTCTATAATCAAATCCCATACTTACTATACAAAACTCATACTGGGCAATATTTCAGGCATGGAAGAAATTACTCCATGGGCAGCAAACCACCATGAGACCCTGAGAGGTACGGGCTATCCGGAGGGTATTGGTGCAGAAAGGCTATGCCATAAATCAAGAGTTATGGCTGTGTGTGATGTGTACCAGGCTTTGACGGAAGACAGGCCTTACAGAGAAGGAATGAAAAAAGAAAAAGCCCTTGAAATAATTGATTCAATGGCTGAGATCGGAAATCTTGATGCAAATGTAGTAAAGGACTTAAAGGAGATTATTTAGCACTGTCTTTAATCTCCTCCATTACATTTCCTATTATTGATATTCCTTCCGCGATTTTTCCGAGGCTTGCAGCGGCAAAGCTTATCCTTATATGCATCTCTCCGGCCTCCCCCTTTATGAATACGGTGCCCGGCGTAAAAATCACTTTCCTGTCTCTGCACCTTTCAAAAAGTTCAACGGATGATACCTTCTCCGGCAGCTTGACCCACAGATTCAACCCTCCATAAGGCTGGGTGAAGCTTGCCCCCCTAAGATACTTTCTTGCAGATCTTACTGCTTCAAAATACCTCAAGCTGTATTCCCGCTTCATATATTCCAAGTGCTTGCTCCATATGCCGCTTCTGAAATACAAATCAAGAACCCTTTGCATTAATCCTGAGGTATATATGTCTGTTATATGCTTGATGCCCATAACATTTTCCTTTAAGCCTTCCGGAATTATCAGATATCCCACTCTAAGCCCCGGCATGAATATCTTGGAAAAGCTTTTAATATATATCACCCTGCCTTCCCTGTCAAGCGCCTTAAGAGGCCTTTTTCCCACATCAAGATAACTCAGGTCGCTCATGTAATCATCTTCAACCACCGTAACATCATATTTTTTGCATAGCAGCAGAAGATATTTCCTCTTCCTTTCAGAATAGGTGTATCCGGTAGGATTCTGAAAGTTCGGCATAACATATATAAGCTTGGGCTTAATAAGCGCAAGCTTTTTTTCCAGTTCCTTCATATCCGGGCCGTCTGCCATAAGCGGTATTTCAACAATCTTTGCCCCCCTTGACTTGAATACGGCTACAGCCCCGTTATATGTCGGACTCTCTACAAAGACGCAGTCTCCGTTGGTTAAAAGAACTCTGGATATAATATCTATGCCCTGCTGTGCACCGGAAATAACGTGTATATCGGTGGCTTCCGCGTTAATTCCATATTCCGTCAGGTATTTTGATATCGACTCCCTTAAGGGTTTATACCCCATATTTTCATGATACATGAAGGCTCTTCCCCCGTCCCGTTCCAATACCTCATCCAGCATCCTCCTGAAGTCTTTTATGGGGAAAAGCTTTGGGTCCGGGGAAGCTGTTGAAAGATTTATGATATCCTCATCAGCTCCCATATCCATGTCAAACTCTATTTCATCCAAAGAGTAGGTGAAATTGCTTTCAAGGTTTATCACAGCCTTCAGCGGCATTACGTAGGTTCCGCTTCCCACCTTCTTATAAACCAGCTTGTTATCCTCCAACAGCTTGTATGCATTGACTATGGTTATACTGTTCACTCCCAGATGCTCAGCGAAGTCTCTGATTGTTGGAAGCTTGCAGTCTTCCGTAAGAATACCTTCAATTATATATTTTTTCAGCTGCTCATACAACTGTATATAAATCGGACTGCCGCTGCTTTTGTCTATATTTATTTCTATATCTTCCGGAATTATCACTTCACCCATACCCTCACCCCTTTTTGTATCGATACAATTATTGTAGCATATTTATGTATACACATAAAGAATATGCGGAATTTTTCCGATAACTTATATAATAATCTATACCAAAGCAAAAAAGGATTGCGGCTTTGGCGTAATATCACACGGAGGTGAAAAAATGAAGATCGAGAATTCAAACATCTGTTTAAAGAGCGAGCACTCCTCGGTAACCTTTAAACAAAAACAGGAAAACATGCAATTCTGGATAGGTGATAATCCTGAAACATCAATGAATAGCCCTCCCGGAATCATCATTGATATCTCAAAAAGAGCCATGGAACTGCATCAGCAAATCAGCAGCAGCAATTCCCAATGCATTGATTCTGATGTTGAAGAGGAACTTGCCGGAGAAGATAAGCAAAAGCTTATGCTCATTGAAGCAATGCTGACACAGCTTCTGGGCAAAAAATTCAAATTCAAAATACCGAAAAAGATCAGAATCAACAGTGATACGCCCATTAACCGGGGTGTTCCGGCAAATCAAGGCAATGGGAACCCAAGAGCCGGGTGGGGATTGATCTACGACAGCAAATCCATTCATTATGAAAGTGAAAAGGTGTCCTTCAGCTCAACCGGAACTGTAAGAACTTCCGACGGGAGGGAAATTAAAATAGACCTCCAACTGAATATGAGCAGGGAGTTTTTCTCAAGTGAAGAAATCCACATAAGAGCGGGGGATGCGTTAAGAAAGGATCCCCTTGTCA
>Ga0116178_10004083_pt1 | contig 10827 bp, 9 predicted proteins | sample AD_STIC12_MetaG_FD_89880 | JGI IMG/M metagenome (GOLD analysis project Ga0116178, IMG submission 89880) | Active sludge microbial communities of municipal wastewater-treating anaerobic digesters from USA - AD_STIC12_MetaG | ecosystem: Engineered > Bioreactor > Anaerobic > Digestate | place: USA...
AATTAATTAATAGACCAAACTACAAAAATTAATAAAGAAACTATAAATATTTTCTTAATCAATATTTGCCCAATAATACCAAACAAAAAAGATAATAAAGTGAAGATAAGCAATGCCATCAGAAATTCCATAGTTAACCCCTCCTCTAAACAAAATGTCGTTAAAGAAGAATAATGCGTATTAATATGTATAGATAGCTTAGAATGACTTGTTAATTATTCTTTCTTCAATAATTCTAATTTCTTTGATAAATGGCTCCATGCTGATTATTTGCTCTTTAGTCAGACCTTTTGCATCAAAAACGATCTCGCCGGATACATCTAAACTACTGCCTTTGATGACAGTCTTATTTACGTGTATAACTGTATCTCTGTCTGAAACCCTATCTTGGAATTCCTGCGATAGCACCGGCTCAACAGAAACAATTTTAATATCTGATGCATCATTGTTTGTTAAGGTCATAATGTATTTAAAGCTTTGTGTTTCAAAGTCATTTGTATTTTCCCCCACTGCTCCGATGCTTGATGTTATACTGTTAATTTCTATGCCCATGGTATTTAAGGCATTATTGCCGGAACACCCGGCAAGTAATAAAAAAACAGATAATAAAAGCATTATAGCGACTTTATTATTCAAATCTTAATCCTCCCCGTGGTTATCCAAATTTCAATACATAGCTCCGTCTAAGCCGTTTATGATTTCGATACCGGAAACCAATCCGTCTTTAATGAGAAAAACCACGCTTTTGGTTCCTTCTTCAGGGGTATAGGCATAAGCAAAATCACATTTGCCGAACCATACCTCGTCGTCGTAGGAGATGCTGTCCATCTTCTTTAGCGGTTTTCCGGTCCAATGTTCTAAAAGGGTTTCCTCTGTGTCGCCTATGGTGACGCCCGCTAAGGAACAGCCTTCCTTGACAGTGCGGATAGTGATAACGGTATGCACACCTTCATCAGGGTTAAGATACGTTACCTGCAGATTATCGCTTTCCACAACAGTTACGTTACCAAAGCTCTCAGCCCTGAAGCTCTTGCGGCTCTTCTCGGTCAGGTCCAAGCCGAAAGGAAAATCCACCGGGTACGCATTCAGAGACAGGGTGCCGGTTCCGGGGATAGCAAGAGAAAATATGCTTCCGTCGGAGCGTTGGTCTAAGCCCACATCCGCCTTGTTGTCGTCTTCAATTGGTTTTTCACAATACACATTTGATACAAAGAGATAGCTGCCGTCTTTTTCCTGCAGTGTCAGTATCTTTTTCCCGTCAACGAAGAAAACATCGTCATAGAAAAGGCGGATAATGTCTCCCTCCCGTTCGCCTCCGGAAAAGATAATCTCCATTCTATAATTGGTGTCACCGTGGTAATAGTAATAGGCATCATATTCCTCCAGGTAAGTAAAATTCTCCAGCCCTATTTCATCTGTATCCGCTAAAGTCAGTCCCATATATTTGCCAAGCACCGACTCCATGTTGGAGCGGCTGATTTTCGTACAGACGCAATCCGGCTCCATATCCCAGTTGTTATATGCAACAACAGCTGCTCTTTCCTCTTCTGTGGAAATTTCTTCAATGCCGCTGCCGCAATAGAACAATTGAAACATATCTATTTCTTCGGGCCTTTCATATGTGGAACTCAAAAACTGGTTGCGGATATTCATATATTCTCCGTTAAAGAATTTATCTCCGTTAAAGTATGAAAGCTCCTCATCAGTCAAAGCTGTTATTATCTCATGACTTTTTCCTGAATAAGTACATCCGGATACAAAGGCCATAATGAGAAACATGATAAGCATTGTACTAAGCAGCACATTAGGTTTTTTTACAATCATCATAATCTACTCCTCAATTTACTCAGAAACTTTTTGATATAGCTAAAATTACCTGCTGTTCCATTCCTCTAATAATAGACGATTAAAGTTTCCAAATGTTTCATATATTATGAAGAATGCGACGGGGACATGGGGACGTTTCTCCCGGGGACACGGGGACGTTTCCCCTGTCCCGCTTTCAGTGGGACACGCGAAACGTCCCCGTGTCCCCGCGTCCCCATGTCCCCGTCGCAATTTTCTTCTCATATGCAATTTCCTCTTTCCATTATAACGCAAATCCAAATAAAACTTAACAATAATCGGATAATATATACGAACATATGTTTGCATTCTCCGGCAAAGTTTGGTAATATAATAATATAAATATCTTCAGGGGTGTTTTTATGAACCTTAATGAGAAAATCAAAATATTATCGGATTCTGCGAAATATGATGTATCCTGCTCCTCCAGCGGAAGCAGCAGAAAGAACAAAAAAGGCGGTATAGGAAATGCTGCGCCTTCAGGCATCTGCCACAGCTGGACTCCTGACGGCAGGTGCATATCACTGTTGAAAATACTGCTTACAAACTACTGCATATACGATTGCAAATATTGTGTCAACCGCTCTTCCAACGATGTTCCCAGAGCTGCCTTTACCATCGATGAACTGGTTAACCTTACAATAAATTTTTATAGGAGGAATTATATTGAAGGCCTTTTCCTAAGCTCCGCCGTATGCGTAAGCCCCGACCATACCATGGAGCTGCTCCTGAAATCTGTCAAAAGGCTTCGGGAGGAGGTCAATTTCAACGGATACATTCATGTAAAGGCCATTCCGGGAGCAAGCAATAAGCTGATAGAGGAGACAGGAAAATATGTGGACAGGATGAGTGTCAACATTGAGCTTCCTTCGGGCGAAAGCCTCAAGCTGCTGGCGCCCCAGAAGACCAAGGAATCAATAATCAAGCCTATGGGGCTCATAAAGTCAGGAATAATTCAATATCAGGAAGAAAAGCTTAAGTTTAAAAGCACTCCCCAATTTGTCCCGGGAGGCCAATCCACCCAATTAATCGTTGGTGCCACAAAGGATAATGATTTAAAGATTTTGAAGCTGTCCGAGTCTCTTTATAGCAGCTACAAGCTAAAAAGGGTATACTATTCCGCCTATGTGCCGGTATCAAATCACCCTAATCTTCCGGCAATCAGCGGTCCGCCCTTATTGAGGGAGCACCGGCTGTATCAGGCAGACTGGCTCCTCCGGTTTTATGGTTTTAACTCCGGTGAGTTATTAAATGAAGAAAACCCGAACTTTGATGAGCTGTTGGATCCAAAAAGCGGCTGGGCTATCAGGAACCTTGACAAATTTCCCGTAGAAGTCAACAAAGCAGATTATTATACATTGCTGAGAGTACCCGGAATAGGAGTCAAATCAGCTCAACGGATAGTTCAGGGGAGAAGGGTATCCATGCTTGACTTTGATGACCTAAAAAAACTCGGAATAGTTCTAAAACGGGCAAAATACTTCATTACCTGCAAAGGCAGGTATTTCCCGCAAAAAAGCATACCGACCAATGCTGTATCCATAAAAAACAGGCTGCTGCTGGAGGATAATATTAAGAACCGCGAAAATATTGAGCAGCTCTCCATATTTTCACTTTTCCCGGGCATAATGGATGGTGAATTTTGATGCTGTATTATATTTATGACGGGAGCTTTGACGGGCTTTTGACAGCCATATATGATGCATACTACAATAAAGATTTTCCTGAGCAAATAGTACCCCAGGACAGCTTCACAGACAACTTTTTGATTAGCAAGGTTTACATCCGGACGGAAGAAGAGAAATCAAAGAAAGTCCATGATGCCGTACTTCAAAAAATATCAAGACGGGCAATGGCTGGTATTATGTATGCTTATTTATCGGAAGATGAGAATGCCGGAATATCTATTTTGGAATACCTGCGTTTTGGCTTCAAAGTCGGAAGAACTGTAGATTCTTATCTCGCCGATGACAGGGTAAACAATATTAACAGACTGGTAACAAAGGTTGCGCGGGAAAAGCATCTGCTGGCAGGAATTATAAGGTTTCGTCTGCTTCATAACAACATTTATTATGCTCCCATTGAGCCTCAGTATAATACATTATGCCTCCTGGGTAAACATTTTGCCGACAGGATGTCTGATCAGATATTTGTCATACATGATGTGAAAAGAAGCTATGGAGTTTTTTACGACAAGACGAAATGGTTCATGAGTGATATTGAAATGAATAAGGACATTGTATTGCACGAAAATGAACTATTCTACCAGGAGCTTTGGAAACGATATTTTGATAATATAACCATAAAAAGCAGGATAAACCCAAAGCTCCAGTCAAATCACATGCCTAAAAAGTATTGGAAGTATCTGATTGAAATGAAATAGTCATCTTGTAGTCAATGTGCTGTTGTTTCTGTCCATAATCACTTTTGCACTTACTTTACCGATCATGACTTTTTCGATCCATGCCGACAGAGTATCCAGCGCCGCTTCAAGGTCTTTGTGCCTTAAGGGGTCTACCGACTCAATAACAGCAATTGCATTTTTCGTATCTTCAGTCAGCATAGTTCTCTGCCCGTCCCTCCAATTCCAGCAGCGGCATACCGCTCCTTCATCATCTAAATAACAGATCTCCCCCGGGAGGGTGTAGTCTATTTCTTCATCGCCTAAAGCAAGAAATGGATTACCTCCATTTGTGACTGTCAGTTTAAGATCCCCTTTGAATGTATCAATATCCTCCATTCCGCACGGTAAGGCGAATCGGAGCGAAATTCCATTATAAATATCTACCAGCGGGTTAATCGCTCCCACCTCATTTCCTTTTTCTATGCGCTTAAGCAAGGCTTCAATGGAGGACCTTGCCCCTTTTTTTGTCTTAAATTTTGAAAATGCATCCCTCCAAACGGATATTACTTTGTTTTGGCTCAGTACAGGTTCCGTTAAATACTTCCTCGCTTCCTGGTTTGATTGTTCAAGGAATTCAATAATATCAGGCCGGAACTTTTCGCATCCCCCCTCAGTGTTGTCAATATTACCAATCAGAAGTACACCAATCTCACATTCCGGGAAGATATCCCAGAAAGGCTGTTCAATTATAAATCTGCTCATTTTCTTCCTCCGTTCTTTTTTCGTCGTATTATATAAAAAATTTGCACTAACTCAACCATCAATTATGCTCATTATCAGAAGGTCATTTTACCCGTTCTCTGACGGGCATAAGTAAATCAAGTTGTAAATCCCCTAGTTCTGTATTATTTAGATAGATATGGTTCACATAATTGAGATGTTCCTCAATCAGTCCGCACATATGCTCTTGATCTTGCATATCTCCTGCAAACTCATATTTTTCGTTCTTATCTACCCAATCAAGAAGCAATTCCCACTCATTAAAATTGCCCATTGCAATCATATGAGCAGCATACAATCCTCCAACAAAATACTTTTTGATAAGAGGGAACGGAGGTTCCATATCATCTGGGATTGTCACCCATATTTCATAACCGTGGTAACCAGTTTCATCCATAGGATTTGGATGATTAAATCCATAATGCCTTAAATCCGGTTTGATTTTGCACAGACCAGTCTCCTGCACAAACCTGTCAATCATCATATAGGCATGATGCTCGGGATCGTCTCCGATGTAATGAGCGGCAGCAACGGTTGCAGGTGGTAAATAGACAATCCTTACATCGTTCAGCTTTGACAGATGCCCATCTGCTTTTTTTAGTTTATCCATAGCCTTATCCTCCTTAAAATTGATACTTGTCAGAGATAAGGACTCTATAGAAGCTAATATAGTATCATCTTGTGTAATCAAACTATGAATTTGAATATCCGCCGCTTTCTGCAATTCATCAACAAAACGGCTGAGAATACTTTTAATGGTTGATAATGCTGCTATCTCATCATCCAGTTCACTTATATTTTGTTGAAAAACCTCTATGGCTGTAACAACATCAGGTTTCTGTAGTATCTCTTGGATTTGCTTTAAAGGGATCCGCAGTTTACGCAATATCAAAATTTGACTTAATCGGGAGAGTGCAGTTTTATTGTACATACGATAGGCGTAATCTTCTTTTTTAAAGCTTTCTATAAGTCCTATTTGCTCATAATAACGTAACATTCTTGTAGAGATGCTATAGCTTTTTGAAACTTGGCTAATCGTCATGGCTTCCATATTTCCTTACCTCCTTTCTCAATTGGAGTATAAACTACGACACGATGTCAAAGTCAATATGTATTTATAGATTATATTCATTATTTTTCTCCGCTGCCTTATGTGCCTCATTGTTCTCTTCTTTTTTTCTTTTTAAGCAGTGTGGATGTATCCAGATTTTCCGTCTTAGGTTTTTCCGGTTTTGCTCCCGTCTCCTTTGCCTCAGGCTTTCCCTCAGCCTGCGAAGGCATATGAACCTTCTTTTCAACGGCCTTGGGTGCTTCACCCATAGAATTATTCGGCCCTTTCACTTTTGCAGGCCTTTTAATCTGTGGAATCAGCTTTGCCTTTGCGGCCGAAAGCTTTTCCTCCACTGCTGCCAGAGGCAGATTCAGCCTTCTTAAGGCAATATCAAGCATATACAATATAAGCGCAAGTATAAGAAGCGTGGGGGTCAAATCAACCGTCCCGAATATATCCTTCATTTCCCCTTTGTATACATCTTCAGGGGAACTTATAACGGTTCCTCTGGCTTCCTTTATTAATCTATCCAAATAGCCCCTCTCAGGCTGTATTCTGTACTCCGGAGAGTATTGCACCGATATTCCGGTACTGGCGGCATTTATCGTCTCCCCATCCTTCTGTTGAAGCGCCTTAATAATATATGCTCCTGTCTCGGTTATTTCAAAGTCTCCCCTGTACTGCCCCGGTGCAACAGGATAGAGAGTGATCTCACTGCTCCCCAGAGAAGGAAACACTATTGCGGCTTTAGTCTCAAACTCACCTTTATCCGCCTTGTTGTTAAGAGTTATAATGCCTTTTCCTCCCTGCACTTCAGTCTCTACAGTTATATCGTCCTCCCGGTATTTTTCAATAGTCCAGTTGATAAGATTCTGCCACAGCTTTATGTTATTTTCCCAGCCTACATAATTCCTGCTCCATCTTCCGTTTATATCGGAGTTCCATGCAGCGGTCTTACCCAGGCCATACTGCCATACTGTAAGTATCGGATCCTCCTGGTCGCTTGCCAGCACCACCCGGGAGGCACTCTTGGGACTGGCTGCCACATAGCCCAGAAGGGCCGGCAGTCCTTCCTCGGCTGCTCCTTCCAGCACCGGATGAGCATTGGTTATAGCAGGCACAAATTCCCTGTTATTAAGATACGCCCTTGCAGCCATAAAGGTCTCTTTGGCAAATATCCTCGGAATGTTTGCAAACTCATCAGTATAATAGAAACGTCCGTTGGCTCCCTTTGCTATATCCTGAAGGAGCTGGACATCAGAGCCCTGTCCTACCGCTACGGTTGATACCGTAATATTGTCCCCGGCAAGCTTCTCAACGAGTTCCGTGTATCCGGTCCTCTCAGCCTGGCCGTCTGTGAGAAGTATTATATGCTTTATTTTTGTATCGGTTTTCTTTATTGAATCATATCCTTCCTGCAAGGCAGGAATTATGCTTGTTCCCCCACCCGGCCTTATGGTGCCTATGTCATCCCTTATTTTTTCCGCATCATCCGCCTTGCGGGTGGGAACCACCCAGTAGTTGGTATCGTCAAAGGTCAGCACCCCTATCTGATCATTGGGTCTTAAGGACTCCAGGGTTCTTGCCGCAGCTTCCTTGGCAAGATCAAGCTTCATTATCCCCCCCCCGCCTTCTGTCATGCTTCCGGATTTGTCTATTACAAGGACAATGGACATATCCGGTATTTCCTTCCTGCCCTTTAGCTCCATATGTACCGGAAGCACCTTTTCCAGGGGTGTTTTGTAATAACCTCCCAAAGCGAAGGAATTTTCCCCGCCGGCAGCAATAAAGCCTCCTCCCATATCTTTGACATAGGAATCCAAAGAATTCAGAAAGCCGTCGCTTAGGTTTTCCGCGGATACATTGCAGGTAATTATTGACTTGTATGCAGACAAGCCCTCCAAGGTCCCCGGTACACCGGCAGCATTAACCCTGACATAGCTCATGTCGGTAGCTTCAAGCATCCTAGCCACCTCATCCGCCTCTCCTGCCACGTCCTCAACAACCAATATTCTGGGCCTGTCAAGGACATTTGTGAAGGTTGAGGCCTCATTATTCCTGCTTTCGGTGTCGGTATCCGGCTCCAGTAGCGCCTTATAGCTCTTGAAGCCTCCTGTTTCCGCCGTATCCCGGAATACAAACCTGTTGCTTCCCTTCTGCAGCGCTACCCTCTCTTCAGCCCCCTTATCCTTTCCGCTGATAAGTGTAAGCTTTGCCTCTGTCTGAACAGTGCTTTCCACAGTCACTATAATGTTGAATCCTTCTCCGATCCTCAGGCTTTTGGGGACAGTAACACTTTCTACTGCAGCCTCTTTGCCTATTTCACGGTTTATCCTGTATACCTTGAAATCGATATCCTGCCCCATCAGGCTGGAAGCCAGATTTGCGCTGTTCCCTTCATTTTCCTCTCCATCGGTTATCAGTACTATTCTTTTTTTGCTGCCCTGGGGCAGCAGCGACACCGATGTTGTCAGGGCATTTTCTATATTTGTGTATATTCCCCTTGGCTCAGTTTCAATTGTATTAAACCCCGAATCTACGGATACAAAGCTCTCAATGAGAGAGTTATCCCCAAAAGCCACAACACCGGACTGGTCCTTGGAACCCATCATTTCCAGTGCTTTCCTGACAAACTCCTCTGCGGTTGTCCTGTATTCCCTCATGCTGTCCGAGACATCCACCACGAATAATGTGGTGGTTGTATCCACAATCCATTTGATATTGACCCCCGTAAGGGCAAGTATCAGAAGTACAAACACGCTGTTTCTCAGGAACAGTATGAGCCTTCTTCTGAGCTTGTACATCTTGCCCAGCTTTCGGGCAGTGTACAATACAAAAAATACGGCTAATGGAATTAAAAAAAGCAGCTGCGGTCTTTCAAAATCAATAACCACGTATATACACCACCCATTCTATAGCTGCCGCCATCAGCAGCAAACCCAGGAACAACTCCTGAAGCCTTGTTCCCCCGGGTACATTACCTGCTTCAGAAGCTTCCTGAGCAGCTGATGCATCAGGTTTGCCGCCTGCCGATTCGGTTTCTGCCGGAAAGTTGACGGCAAAGCTTGAAACCGCTTCAGCCTCACCTATCCTTTGTGTCAGTTCATATACACCGTACTGCCCGGTATTATCAAAGGGCAGCATGGGATACGTCAATTCCAGCTTATATTCTACACCCTCCGGGGTTTTTACAACAACCTCCTCAGCCTCTGGATTCGGATTCAAATCTATTGCATCACCGCACACATATGAGGTTTTACCTTTTAAATCAATCCCGACAAGGTATGCAGCCAGATTATACATAAAAATAGGATACTCCGTAGTCAATGCAAAGTCACTGTCGTGCAGGTCGAAGCCTATTACAGCCGTTTTTCTGCCCCGGTACTCCCCTGAAATGACAGCCGCATTTCCATCCAAGGTTATCAGCACATCAGCCCAAAAAGGCACTTCCATTTTCTTATACTTTGAAACGGTAAAGCTTGCTTCCTCCATATATTTTGTTAAAGGGTGGGCTGCAATATCAGCAATTCCGCCTTCAAGCCCCGCTCCGGCCTCAATAATTCCGTTGCCCAAGGAAGGATTTATAAGCATCACGCTGCCTGATTCCGGCAGCTGAGATATTTCGGCCGAATCAAAAATATAAAGGTCATAGCCCTCGTATAAATTCTCATCAGGATTTGTCTTGTAAAGCTCAAGACCTTCTATATTGGACAGAGCCTTTTCCAAAAAAACATTTCCCGCTGATACCAATAAAGCCTTTTTGGGTTTTGCGGGATCCAGGATGCAATATACCTGGTTGTCTTCCGCCAAATCGTCCTTCTCGGTAAGCTCCGCCCATATATATGGGGCATTAGCGGATATTCCCTCAAAATATACCGACATTGTCTCACCTGCAGGTATTTCAACATTCTTTATATCCAGCACCTTGTCGTTTCCATAAAGTGATATTTCCCTTTCGAGAGAAGTATTTGACCTGTTGGATGCACGCACCAGGACCGTCAGCCTTCCGTTATCATCGGAATAAGAAATATAATCCAGGCTAACATTCTGAAGCTCCGATGCAAGAGACACCACCTCTGCATTCAAATCCTCAGTATTCACCGGACTGTCGGTATAGAATACAGCCTTATAGCTGTCCCCGCCCTCATACTGCTTGATCATAGCCCTTACGAGGCTCACACTGTCATTGATGTTTCCCGAGGAATTGCCGGGATTTATATCTCTCAGCTTGCTTATTGCCTCCCCCTTATCTGTTGTCTTCCCGATTTCAACCCTGGGACTCCTGCCCGCCGTCAAAAGGGTTATATTGGCCTTTGTCCCCGAACGGCTTATCATCTCTTCCGCCAGCTGCTTTGCTTTAGCCAGTCTTGTGCCATTCTCATATCTTGCATTCATGCTTCCGGTATTGTCTATTACAATTACCAGGTTGGAATGCATACCTCCTCCGGTATAAAGATAGGGATCGGAAAGCGCAAAAACCAAAAAAAGAATCGATAAAAGCTGCAAAAAGAGGAGCAGGTTTTTCTTAAGCTTCTGCCAAGGGGTATTGACTTCGATATCCTTCAATACCTGCTGCCAAAGGTAGATGCTCGAAATCTGCCTCTCTTCGAATTTCTGCTTCAATATGTACATAAGCACTACAAGGGGCATAAAGGATAAAAACCACAATGCCCAAGGTGAAAACAGCGTCATAAAATCACTTCCCAATAATACCCGCTCTGGTAAATTCCTCAAGAACTATCTTCTCTATGGGTTCTTCCGAAGAAACCTGTATATAGGCCGCTCCCATCCTGCTGCAGAATTCCCT
>Ga0116178_10004086_pt1 | contig 10823 bp, 9 predicted proteins | sample AD_STIC12_MetaG_FD_89880 | JGI IMG/M metagenome (GOLD analysis project Ga0116178, IMG submission 89880) | Active sludge microbial communities of municipal wastewater-treating anaerobic digesters from USA - AD_STIC12_MetaG | ecosystem: Engineered > Bioreactor > Anaerobic > Digestate | place: USA...
GCAGGCGCTCGAATACTTCAAGGGCGCGGCCGGTTCGCAGAGCGACATCGGCAAACAGGCGGCCGCCGAATACACGTTGCTCGACCTGCCGCGCAATCCCGGCAACTACGTCGCCGCGGGCGCCCAGCAGGATGCGCGCGGCGCGCTGGTCGTCGTGCTCGAGAACCGCGCCCCGGTGGCACTTACCGAAATCACATTCACGCCCGTGCTGCTCGATGCCGCAGGGCAGATTGCACAACAGGCGCGCTCGGTTCGGCTGGCTCGCACCCTGGCACCAGGCGAGCGCACGAGCGTGGATGCGGGCGTAGGTCCGGTGGCCGGCGAAGTTTTGCCGCGGGTCAGGATCCGGATCGATCGCGCCGTGCCCGCGAGCCCCTGAACCGCGCCCGACCCGTCAAAAAAGGCAACCTCACCCTCAAGGCCTACGCCCGCTGCGCCGTTACGGAATCGAGCCACTCGAACCCGGACAAAGAAGCGCACCCATGGCCGACGCCGCAGACTGGAAGGCGACATATCTCAATTCCATCCGCGAGATGGAAGTGGAAGAGAAGCGCTGGCGCGACCTCGAGCAGGTGCTGCGCCGCATCGTCAACCGGCTGTGCCTCGCCGGACGCGGACTGGATGACGCGCTGGACGCGCAACTGAGCAAGGTCACCGAAGCCAACCGGCGCAACGCCGGTGCCGGCGAACTCGAGACACTGCTCGGTACGCTGAGCACTGCCGTCGCGGCGCTCGATTCGAAGCCGCCGCCAGTCATCGCGAAGGCTGCCGCTGCGAAGCCTGCAGACGTCCCCGCCGTCCCGGCACCCGCTGCCCCGCCGACCGACTCCGGGGCTGGGCCAATCGCGCCATCGATCACGGCGCGGGTCACATCGCCGGCGCCGTCGCCTGAAGTGCCTCTCGCGCCGGTGGCACCTGCGGTAACCCCCCGTGAAGTGCCCGCACCTGCGCCGCCGCTGCGCTGGTCAGCGACCTGCGATGCGGTCGGGTTGCTGCTGCAGCGCCTTTCCATGGACGACACGCCAGATCCCGTCGCATCTTCGCTGATCGAGCAGCTGCCGTCGGTGACGACGGATGCCGCGCTGGCGAAGATCCTGACGCATGCCGCGGACGTGCTGCGCGAGCGCGCCGAGCATCTCGCAAAGCAGCGCGATGAAGCGACCGCGCTGCTCGCACAGGTGACGACGCGGCTCGAAGAAGTCGCAACGTATCTCTCCAGCAGCAGCGACGACCGGCGCACCACGCTCGGCGATGCCGAATCACTGAACTCCCATGTCATGACGGAAGTGCAGGAGCTGACGCGCGAGGTGCAGGTGGCGCGCGATCTGGCGCCGCTGCAGCGCATGGTCGGTGCGCGCCTCGAAGTGCTCGCGAATCACGTCAAGGACTTCCGCGCGCGCGAGGAGAGCCGCTTCCTCGAGCACAGCGAACGGACGCAGAAGATGACGGCGCGCGTAGCCGAACTCGAGAACCAGACCCGGGACCTGCACCGCAACCTGCATCTCGAGCGCAGTCGCGCGCGGCTCGATCCGCTGACGGGCGTCGCGAACCGCATCTCGTTCGATGAGCGCCTGCAGGAAGAGATCGTGCGCTTCGCGCGTTTCGGCAGCCCGGTCAGCGTGCTGATCTGGGACATCGACCATTTCAAGTCGGTCAACGACACTTTCGGTCATCGCGCCGGCGACCGCGTGCTGCGCGAAGTCGCCAAGTGCCTGGCCGGGCGGCTTCGTACGACCGACTTCGTCGCGCGCTTCGGTGGCGAAGAATTCGTGATGATGTTGATTGGTACGCCGCTCGCGGAAGCCAACCGCGTGGCCGAAGAACTGAGAAATTCCGTTGCCTCGCTGAAACTGCATTTCCGCGGCTCACCGGTGAAGGTGACGATTTCCTGCGGCATCACCGAACTGCGCGCAGGCGATGACGCCGACGCGGTATTCGATCGCGCCGACAGCGCGCTCTATCGCGCCAAGAATGGCGGCCGCAATCTCTGCGTCGCGGCCTGACCGGACTTGCCGGGGCCTGAGCAGGCCCTAGGAACGTTTCGCCGGATCGCGTGGGACGTGACCGGCACGTTCTTCTTTCACGCGCAGGTACCGCGCGTTGTGCGGATTCACCCGGCCATGCAGCGGTTCCTGCTCGACCACGTCGATGCCCGCCTCGCGCAGCGCCGAGACCTTGTGCGGGTTGCTGGTCAGCAGGCGTATGCGCGGCACGCCGAGCGCGCGCAGCATGTGTGCCGCCATATCGAAGCTGCGTTCATCGGACTGGAAGCCAAGGTGATGATTGGCATCGAGCGTATCGAAACCCGCATCCTGCAGCCGGTACGCGCGCAGCTTGCTGGCGAGCCCGATGCCGCGCCCCTCCTGCGACAGGTACAGCAGCACGCCACCGCCCGCGCCCGAGAGCTGTTGCACCGCGCGCTGCAGTTGATCACCACAATCGCAGCGCAGGCTGCCGAGCAGATCGCCGGTCAGGCAGGACGAGTGCATGCGCACGCGCACGGGCTGGCTGCGATCCGGCCGGCCGAGAATCACGGCCAGATGTTCCGTGGCGTTGCGCGAATCGCGAAACACGACGAGCTCGCTGTCCTCGATACCTTCCAGCGGCACGTGCGCATCGCTGACGCGTTCGAGATCGGCGGCGAGCGGCAGTTCGAAGCGGGTGACATCGGCCGCGGTCACGGCGAGCACGGTGTCGAGTGCAACCGATGCAGCCGGGACCGCGCAGACCGCAGCCGGCAGCAGGCCCGCGTGCCGCGCGAGTGCGATCGCCGCGGCATGGGCGGCATCGGCGTCACGTCGCGGCAGCGTTGCAGCGAGCGCCGCCGCGCCGTCTGCCGCCGGCGCGCCGGCGAGCAGCGCGACCTGCGGCGCACCGAGAGACGCCGGCAGGATCAGGCATTGCGCTACGGACGGGACGGCCGGGAGGCCCAGGGCCGCGGCGCGCTCCGCCGTCACGGCGAGGACCAGTTCGCCGCTCGCCAGGCCACGCAGCGTCTGCAGCGTTGAATCGCGCAGCGTCTCGACGGCCGCCACGACCTGGCGCAGCACGCCTGCCTGGGCGGGCGCCTCGACACGCACGATACGGCCACGGCGCATCTCGCCCAGCGCGCGGTCGACCGCCAGCGTGGCGGGGTCGCCGTTGATGGGCCCGGGGATCGGTCCGTCGATCCGGGCGGTACTGAATGGGGTCTGTTTCAAGGGTCGTAGCCCCTGGAGTCGTCCGTGAACGGGCCGCCTAGCATAGCGTCCCGGGCCATCCGGGGCACGGCATTACCAGCCGATTCCATAATCCTCACCGTGATTGCTGGAAGCCCCCCAGAGGCTGCCGCTGGCCGGGTCGATCAGGATTGCGTTGATCGGACCCGAGGTGCGCGAGCGGAAATCGAGGCGATACCCCCGGCGCACGAGGTCGCGGCGCACCCACTGCGGCGTCTCGTCATCGAGCTGCATGCGCCCGGGTTCGCGCCGGTGATCGCCGAAGGAGTCGTACATCTGGAAGCTGTTCATGTTGGCGGCTTCCGCCGCCTCCTGCGGCGTCATGTCGAACTCGGCGACGTTCAGGAAGAACTGCAGCAGGTTCTGGTCCTGGCCATCGCCGCCCTGCACCGCGAAGGCGAGCCAGGGCTTGCCATCCTTCAACGCGAGACTGGGCGTCAGTGTGGCGCGCGGCCGCTTGCCGGGCTCGAGCACGTTGAACGGATTCTCGGCCGGATCGAGCACGAAGGACTGCAGACGCTGCGACAGGCCGATGCCCGTCCGCCCGGCGATGACGGCCGGCACCCAGCCGCCGCTCGGCGTCACCGACACGAGCCAGCCCTCGCGGTCAGCGGCCACCACGGTCGTCGTGCCGCGGAAGAAACGCTCTTCGTCCGGCGACATCGCAGGATCGAGGCTCGTGCGCGTATCACGCAATGCGGGCCGGCCGCTCGGCGTCGCCAGATCGGCGGCGCGCTGACGCAGCAGGTCGGTGTAGGGATTGACCTCGCCCTGGAATGGGTACGGATCACCCGGCCCCGCCAGCGCGTCGTTGCGCAGAGGGTCGATCGTGGCCGCCCGTGACTTCGCATAGTCCTTCGACAGCAGGCCGCGGATCGGCTCTGCGGGTGGGAACGCCGGGTCGCCGTAATAGAAATCGCGATCTGCGAACGCCAGGTTCATTGCCTGATAGAGCGTGTGCAGGTAGCGGCCCGAGTTGTACCCCATCGCTTTCAGATCGAAGTTCTCGAGAATGTTCAGCGACTGCAGCAGCGCCGGACCCTGTACCCAGGTATCGAGCTTGTACACCTCGATACCGCGATAGGTCGTGCTCCGCGGTGCCTCGATCTTCACCTGCCAGTTGGCGAGATCGTCACGCGTGATCAATCCGCCGTTCGCCTGCACGCCCGCCACGAAGTCGGCGCCGATGTCGCCACGATAGAAGCGCTCATAGGCCGCCATGATCGCGGCCTTACGCGTCGCACCCCGTGCGAGCGCGCGCTTCTCGGCTTCGACGAGCCTGCGCAACGTCGCCGCGAGTTCAGGTTGGCGGAAGATTTCGCCGGCGCGCGGCGCTTCGCGCGCTTCTCCCAGGTGCGGCAGCATCACGCGCTGCGAATCCGGCCACTGCTTGAGCAAGGCCTTGTCGCGCTCGATCGCGTTGGCAGTTTCCGCTTCGATCGGGTAGCCATCGGCCAGCGTGATCGCAGGCTGGAGAACTTCGGCAAGCGACAGCTTGCCGTATTCGGCCAGCATCACGAGCAGCGCCCCCGGCGTCCCGGGCGTCACCGCGGCGAGCGGCCCGAACTCCGGCGGATACTTCATGCCCTGCTTGCGAAAGAACTCGACGGTGGCACCGCTCGGCGCGACACCCAGCCCGTTGATCGCAATCACGCGCTTCAGTCCGGGATGCCAGATCAGCGCCTGGGTCTCGCCGCCCCAGGACAGCACGTCCCACATCGTCGAGGTCGCCGCGATCATTGCGCAGGCGGCGTCCACAGCGTTGCCGCCGCGCTGGAAGGTCATCGCGCCCGCCGTCGCGGCCAGCGGTTTGCCGGTGATCGCGAGCCAGTTCTGCGCATGCAGCGGTGGCTTCTGCGTCTTCTCCTGCGCCAACGCAACAGGGCTCGTGAGGAGCGCCGCGAGCGTGGCGACGAGCCAGCGCGATACCGTGTTCTTATTCCTGGTCATGTGCGCGTCTCCGCAATCTGGCGAAACGTGAGGTTGATGCGTGGCCCGACGGGTCGCGCGGTCTTGGTGATCGAATGCTGCCAGTGATGCTGGGTCGCTCCGGCCATCACGAGCACGCTGCCGTCCGTCAACTCCAGCGCATGGGTCAAGGAACGCTCGCGCCGGTGCCGCAGGCGGAAGCGGCGCGTCGCGCCAAAAGACACCGACGCAATCACCGGGTTCTGACCGAGCTCGGGCTCGTCGTCCGAATGCCAGCCCATGCCGTCACGGCCGTCACGATACAGATTGGCCAGCACGCTGTTGAACGTTCTCTTCGCCAGCTGCTGCGCGCGCGTGCGGACACACTCGAGCGCCGGCGTCCATGGAGCGGGTTCGTGCAGGACACCAGAGTACGCATAGCGCGCGGCGGGATCGCCATGCCAGGACACGAGCCGAGGCACCGCGCGCTCACGACCGAAGATCACGAGCTGCTCCTGGTGCCAGGGAAGGGTCTCGCGCAGTTCCGCGAACAGCCGGGCCGCCTCGAGCGGCGCAAATGCCGCGGCGTGCCAGCCGAGCTCGCCGTCGCGCAGCGTGATTCTGTCTGACTGATCCATACCTTTACCGATATTGCACCAAGGGGGCGCGATCGCGCACCGCCATGGCGCAGATGCGCCAGTGCATCGAAAAGCAGGCTAGGATCCGCCCATGGCCCGAGCCTATGACGAAATGTACGACGACGCCGGCAGTCCGCGTGCCCACTGCACCGGATACCGCGACTGGCTCGAAGCGCAACCCGCAGAACGCCTCGCGCAGAAGCGTGCGGAGGCGGATGCGCTGTTCCATCGCCTCGGAATCACCTTTGCCGTGTATGGCGAGAACGAGGGCACGGAACGCCTGATCCCCTTCGATTTCGTGCCGCGCATCCTGCCGGCCGATGAATGGACCGTACTCGAGGCGGGGCTGAAGCAGCGCGTGCGCGCGCTGAATGCATTCCTCGCCGACGTGTATCACGACCAGGAAATACTCAAGGCAGGTCGCATCCCGTCCGAACCGGTGCTGTGCAATGCACAGTATCGGCCCGAAATGCAGGGCATCGACGTCCCCGGCGGCATCTATTCGCACATCGCGGGCGTCGACATCGTCCGTGCCGACGACGGTCGTTTCTACGTCCTCGAAGACAACCTGCGAGTGCCCTCCGGCGTCTCGTACATGCTCGAGAACCGCAAGATGATGATGCGGCTGTTCCCGGAGCTGTTCTCGCGCCATGCGGTGGAGCCGGTGGAACATTACCCGGATGTACTGCTGCACAACCTGAAGAGCGTCGCGCAGGCAGGCATCACGGACCCTGCCGTCGTGCTGCTGACGCCCGGCGCCTACAACAGCGCGTATTTCGAACACGCCTTCCTCGCCCAGCAGATGGGTATCGAACTCGTCGAGGGTCAGGACCTCTTCGTGCGTGATGATGTGGTCTACATGCGCACGACGCGCGGCCCACAACGCGTCGACGTGATCTACCGGCGCATCGATGACGACTTCCTCGACCCGCTCGCGTTCCGCTCGGATTCGATGCTGGGCGTGCCGGGCCTGCTCACGGCCTATCGCGCTGGCCGGGTCACCATCGCGAATGCGATCGGCACCGGCATTGCCGACGACAAATCGATCTATCCCTACGTGCCCGAGATGATCCGCTTCTATCTCGGCGAAGAGCCGAAGCTCGCCAATGTGCCCACCTGGATCCTGCGACGCCCTGACGAGTGCTCGCATGTACTCGCAAACCTGAAGGATCTCGTCGTCAAGGAAGTGCATGGCGCAGGCGGCTACGGCATGCTGATCGGACCGGCCGCCAGCAAGGCCGAGATCGAGGATTTCCGGGCGCGCATCAAAGCGAATCCCGAGCGTTACATCGCCCAGCCGACGCTCGCGCTGTCCACATCGCCAACCTTCGTCGAACAGGGCTTTGCGCCGCGCCACATCGACCTTCGCCCCTTCGTGCTCTCCGGCAAGGACATCACCATCGTTCCCGGCGGCCTGACGCGCGTCGCGCTGCGCAAGGGGTCGCTGGTCGTGAACTCATCGCAAGGCGGGGGCACGAAAGACACCTGGGTACTGGGGTGCTGAGCCGTACCGCCGATCACCTGTACTGGATGTCGCGCTACAACGAGCGCGCCGAGAATCTCGCGCGCATGCTCGATGCGCACTATCGCCTCTCGCTGCTGCCACGCACGCCCGAGGCCGTCCGTCAGGGTTGGGCCGCCACGCTGACCTCGCTCGGAATGATCGATGCGTTCCGCGCCAAGCACCGCGAAGCATCGCCGGAAGCGGCCGTCCGCTTTCTCGCCTTCGAGCGGGAGCATCCCGGCAGCATTCTGTCCTGCCTGCGCACGGCGCGGGAAAATGCCCGAGCGGTGCGCGGCACGGTGCCATCGGAAGTCTGGGAGACGCTGAACTCGACGTGGCTCGAAGCGAGAAGTTTCGGTCGCGCCGGCGGCGAACCGCCGCTTGGCGAATTCCTGGAGTGGGTCAAGTACCGCGCGCACCTGACTCGCGGCGTGATCGTTGGCACGATGTTGCGCGACGAAGCGTATTTCTTCTCGCGGATCGGTACCTTCCTCGAACGTGCCGACGCCACGACCCGCCTGCTCGAATCGCGCTGGCGCGATCCGGGTGACGGTGGCGAGCGCCCCGCATCGGAGGCCTCCGAATGGGCCGTGCTGCTGCGCGCGCTGTCGGCGTTCGAGGTCTACCGCAAGGTGTATCGCGACAGCGTGACGCCGATGCAGGTCACCGAACTGCTGCTGCTGAACGACAGCATGCCGGGCTCGGTGCACCGCTGCCTCAGCGATCTTTACGGTAACCTGCGCGAAGTGCGCAACACCCAGTCACGTGAGACCGAACGCCTCGCCGGCGAGATGCATGCCCAGCTGCGCTTCGGTCGCCTGGAAGAACTCTGCGCCGATGGCGTGCCGATCTTCCTCGATCGCTGCCAGAAACGCCTGAACGAACTCGCCGCCGGCATCGCGCGCGACTTCCTCGTGCCGGGAGCGTGACGCCGTGGCACTGAAGATTCGCCACGAGACGGTGTATCGCTATGCCGAGCCCGCGCGGCAGAGCGTGCAGAATCTGAAGCTCACTCCGCGTGCGGAAATGCGTCAGCGCACGCTGCGCTGGGAGATGAGCGCGCCCGGTCGTCGCAGTGAACAGATCGACGCACACGGCAACATCGTTCACCTGCTGTCGATCGACGAGCCGCACGAAGAGATCAGCATCGTCGTCAGCGGCGTCGTAGATGTCAGTTCCGGCGCCATCACGCGCGAGCGCGGCATGCTGTCGCCGCTCGTCTATCTCGCTCCCACCTCGCTGACCAGCGCTGATCCGGCGCTGATGTCGCTCGGGCTCGACTACCTGTCCGTGCCCGCGAGCACTCCCGGCCTGCGTGAACGCCTCGAATCTCTCGCCGGCGGCGTGTGCTCCGCGATCAGTTATGTGCCGGGCGCCACGACGGTGACCGACACCGCGGCGAGCGCCCTCGCCCGCGGCGAGGGCGTTTGCCAGGATCAGGCGCACGTGTTCCTCGCCTGCTGTCGTGCCGCATCTGTGCCCGCGCGCTACGTCAGCGGTTACCTGCACACAGGCGACGGCCGCGAGATCGCGAGCCACGCCTGGATCGACGCCTGGCTCGGCGACGACGTCGGCTGGCTCGGCCTGGATGTCACCCATCGGCGTGCCGTCGACGATCGCTACTGCCGCCTTGCCGTAGGCAGGGATTACCTGGACGCCGCGCCGGTCCGTGGAGTGCGCCGCGGTGGCGGTGGCGAGACGCTGGAAGTCATGGTCACCGTCACGACCGAGCAGTAGCGCACAGAACGGACACTCGCGTGCGCCGAGCTTTGACGGCACCGATGGCGCTGCCTAACATCGAAGGATGACTTACTGCGTCGGCATGCTGCTCGATACCGGGCTCGTCTTCCTTTCCGATTCACGTACCAACGCGGGCGTGGATCAGATCAGCACGTTCCGCAAACTCGCCGTGTTCGAGAAGCCGGGCGAGCGCGTCATGGTGCTGCAGACTTCCGGCAACCTCGCGATCTCGCAGTCCGTCGCGAGCCTGCTGCGCGAGCGGATCGATGCCGGCGGTCACGAGCCCAACCTCATGAACGTACCGACGATGTTCGACGCGGCGCGCTGTGTCGGCGATGCACTGCGCGAAGTGCACCGTCGCGACGCCGAGGCACTGAAGAACTTCGCGATCGAATTCAACGCGGGGTTCACGCTCGGTGGCCAGATCCGCGGCGAGGCGCCCCGGTTGTTTTCGGTCTACGCTGCCGGCAACTTCATCGAAGCGACGGCCGAGACCACCTATTTCCAGATCGGTGAATCGAAGTACGGCAAGCCGATCATCGATCGTGTGATCCGCCGCAGCAGCAGCCTGAACGAAGCGGCCAAGTGCGCGTTGATTTCAATGGATTCGACGATCCGCTCGAATCTATCGGTGGGATTGCCGCTCGATCTGGTGATTCTGCGCCGCGACCAGTACAGCGTCGCGCGACACATCAGCATCGATGGCGAGAACGCTTATTTCCAGAGCATTCGCGGCATGTGGGGCGAAGCCCTGCGACATGCATTCGCCGCACTGCCTGAACCGGACTGGCTCAGCGCAGCGCGCTGAGCCGCAGCTTCCAATGCGGCGGTCAGCCGCATGTTCCATTGCGGCGCCCGGCATCTTCAACTCAAACCCGAAATGAGGGGGGACGGGTTCTCGCCTCTGACACCGGACGCCGCGCCGGATCAAACCTTCTGGCCACTCACACGCCGGCGGCGATCAGCGACTGATTGCGCACGACGAAGTCCGCGTCCGGAGCCAGCATTGCCGCCTCAGCGATCAGACTCCGCGCCGATGCCACGTCGCCGGACAACAGATACATGACTGCCGCATTGGAGAGAATCGCGGCCTGGGCCTGGGGCGCGAGTTCTACACTTTCGGTGCGCTGCAGGTTGCGAAGTCCGCGCAACGCCGCCGTGCAGAAGCCCTGTGACGTGCGGCTGTGCGACTTGCGCACCGCAGTGGCGCAGTGATTGTTGAAACGCACCGCGTTGGGGACCGCGTCGAGACTCGGTGCGAACTTCACCACCATCGGTGAGGCGGCCTGAACCTGGGCGATCGATGCGATGCCGACGGCAGCAAGGGTGATCAGCGCGCGATTGAACTTCGTCATGACTCTCTCCTGATGATGGCCCCCTGCAGGAGTCAAGCTACGGCGATGCAGCCATTCCGACAAACGCGCAATTCTCGCGTCACGCATGAATAAATTCCGCAATCGCCCAGTCGCGTATCGCTGACAGGGCTGGCCGCCCGATGTCTTCGGCCCGCCACACGACGAAGTATTTCTCGCCGGTGGTGATTTCGACATCCGATGCGCGAGCGAGCGCGCCTGACTGGAACCACGACTGGCTGACGATCGACGGCACGAGTGCCACGCCGACGCCGCGTTCCGCCGCGCGCGTCACCGCGAACATGTTGTCGAGTTCGATGACGTTGCGCGGCGGCGGCGGCGCGAAGCCGGACTCTGCGGCCCACTGGTCCCACACGCCTGGCAGCATGCGATGCACCACCACCGGCACCTGCGACAGCGCCACACTGCCGAGTTGATCGAGGCGCGCGCGGATCTCGAGGGA
>Ga0116178_10004091_pt1 | contig 10816 bp, 7 predicted proteins | sample AD_STIC12_MetaG_FD_89880 | JGI IMG/M metagenome (GOLD analysis project Ga0116178, IMG submission 89880) | Active sludge microbial communities of municipal wastewater-treating anaerobic digesters from USA - AD_STIC12_MetaG | ecosystem: Engineered > Bioreactor > Anaerobic > Digestate | place: USA...
CCCCTCGCTTCACAATACGCATCGTACTCGCTGAACGTCACTGCGTACTTTCCGATCCAGAAATCGTATGTCAGGTTTACCGTGTGAACTGGTTTTGCTCCGTATTGCCCTTTGCTGTCATTCCGCGCTTCCCCCATCCGGAAGCTCCCGCCTCTGGCAAGTACCATCCTTCCCCAAGTGGGTTTATGGCTCGTATTGTAGGTTTCTAAGAAGACGGTCCTGACGAGGCGAAATCCGATGTAGCCGTAACCGGCTTCCTCGTCGGCGTAGGAGTGGAACCGATAGGCCACACGGCAGTCCTTCACGGCATCACACCAACTACCGCCCCAGTGCACCCGACCCCTCTCACACTCGTCATCATAGTCGCTATCCGCCTCATCGGGTCCCGTCGGGTTCGTCGTGACTTTGTCAGTATAGTAAGCCCACCGGTCGTGACACCATTCCGCTACGTTTCCACTCATATCGTAGAGCCCCAGTTCATTCGGTTTCTTTTGTCCTACCGATTGTGTCTTATCTCCAGAATTTCGGTTGTACCATCCCACTTCGTTCAGGTCGTTGCTTCCTGCATATAAGTGCCCTCGTGAGTATTGTCCCCCTCTTGCTGCGTATACCCATTCCGCTTCCGTTGGTAATCGGTACCCCTCAACCTTCGTGATGTTTGTCGTTACTCTTCCTTTCCTGTCGAGCAGGTTCCCGTCGCTGTCGTACGCTTTCGCCAACCCTTCTCTTTCACTCAGCCAGTTGCAGTACCCAATGGCATCATACCAACTCACGTTGATCACCGGCCACGTCCACCGCCCCCAGCCTTCGTCGTCCGGCTGGACTTGCCCCGTCGCCGCACAGTACGTGTCGTATTCGTTAAAGGTCACGGGGTATTTCCCTATCCAGTAATCGTACGTCAGGGTTACCATGTGTACTACCGTGTGTACCGATTCATCCCTGCTATGCGTTACGTTATATTCTGTCAGGAACGTCCCGCCTTTGACTTTGATCAGAACCGATGTAAGTGACAGACTCGTTTGAAGCCTTTCTTTCGCCTCCATCAACCGTCGATGGCACTCTTCTGGATCCGCGCTACCCCGCTCTTCGATTATTTCCTTGATGATCCCTTGCGTTTCATTAAAGGTCAGCTGGCGTTCCTCTTTCCAATTCCACGGTATCCACAACGTCTCCTCGTTTTCCATAAACCCCTCCTTTCTCTTTCCCTCGGCTTAGGCCCCGTTAACTCGCATGGTCATCGCGGGGTAAATGCCTCTTGCCTTTGCGACACCATGATACGCTTGGGAACGACCGAGGAACGCCCTGGGAACGCCGGACTTTAGTCCGGCAAGTCTTTACTTTTTCCGGGAGAGTCCTGTTCCTTGCCAGTTTTTCCTCTGTGCCCTCTGCGTGAACCCTGTTTTTTAGACATGCCAATTTAAAAGTTAGCGTTCCCAGGCGTTCTCAGTTGTTCCCAAAGAGACGACCAACTGGAAGTCGCCTCTACAAATAATCTGCGATCTTTTCTCCGTGCCCTCTGTGCCCTCTGTGCGAACCCTATTATTTTATCTTTAGAAGTGAACGAAAACCGGGGTATCGCGCCATCGCGAAAAGAAGAAGCGCTTACGCCGCGATGCCCGTGGTTGGCGATCCCGCCGGTTTGCCTTTTTCGGAGATAAAATCAAAACCCAAGTTCAAACCCTTTCAAAAGGTTAAAAGATAAAAGACCGTCCTGGCAAGACGAAAACCAGCGCCGGGTTGTCCCGCATAGGAGGATTCCCGATAAACCGGGCGGCAGGACAACTCCGCTTTATAGAAGTAGCCGCCCCGTTGCACCCGGTAGGTGCCGCTACTCGGCCCAGTCGGATTTGTCTGCGCTGCGCTACTGTAAACTCCATACCGGTCGTGGCACCATTCATCCACGTTCCCGCTCATATCGTAGAGCCCCAGTTCGTTCGGTTTCTTCTCGCCTACCGGGTGCGCCTTGCCGTCGGAATTGCCGTCGTACCACCCCACTTCGTTTAGGTCGTCGCTTCCCGCATATATGTACCCTCTTGAGTTTTGTCCCCCACGCGCAGCGTACTCCCATTCCGCTTCCGTGGGCAATCGATACCCTTCTACGTGCGTGATATCCGTCGTTACCTTTCCGCTCTTGTCCAGCAGATTTCCACGGCTGTCGTACGCTTGCGCCAATCCTTCTCTCTCACTCAGCCAATTGCAATACCGGATGGCATCGTACCAACTTACGCCGCCCACCGGCCGCGTCCCGCGACCCCGTCCATTGTCGGCTAGCTTGCGCTTTCCCCTCGCTTCACAATACGCGTCGTACTCGTTGAACGTCACTGCGTACTTTCCGATCCAGAAATCGTACGTCAGGTTTACCGTGTGAACAGGTTTTTCGTTGCTATCCTCTTTTCTGTCATTCCGTGCGTCACCCATCTGGAAGCTCCCGCCTCTGGCAAGAACCATCTCTCCCCAAGTGGTTTTTTGGCTCGTTTCGGGGGTTTCTAAAAAGACTGTCCTGACGAGGCGAAACCCGGTGTAGTCGTCGCCGTCTTCCTCGTCTTCGTAGCGGTTGCACCGATACCACACGCTGCAGTCCTTCGCGACACTGCGCCAACTACCGCCCCAGCACACACGGCCGGTCGAACACTCGTTTTCCTCGTCGGTCTCCGGCTCGTCGGGTCCCGTAGGGTTCGTCGAGGCCTCGTCTGGATAGTAACCCCACCAGTCGTGGCACCATTCCGCTACGTTCCCGCTCATATCGTAGAGCCCCAGTTCATTCAGTTTCTTTTGCCCTACCGATTGTGTCCTACCTCCAGAATTTTGGTTGTACCACGCTACTTCGTCGATAGCATAGCTTCCCGCGTATTCATATCCTTTCGCGCTCTGTCCGCCTTGCGCCGCGTATACCCATTCCGCTTCCGTTGGTAATCGATACCCCTCAACCTTCGTGATGTCTGTCGTAACTCTTCCTTTCCTGTCGAGCAGGTTCCCATTGCTGTCGTACGCTTTCGCCAACCCTTCTCTTTCACTCAGCCAGTTGCAGTACCCGATGGCATCATACCAACTCACGTTGATCACCGGCCGCGTCCACCGCCCCCAGCCATTGTCGTCCGGCTTGACCCGCCCCGTCGTCGCGCAGTACGTGTCGTATTCGTGAAAGGTCACGGGGTATTTCCCTATCCAGTAGTCATACGTCAGGTTTACCGTGTGTACCGGTTTTGCCCAGCTAATCATCGAGCTGTTTTCTATCTTGAGCGTCCCGCCTTTGACTTTGATCAGAACCGATGTGGGCGATAGAATCGTTTGATACCTTTCTTTCGCCTCTATCAACCGTCGACGGCACTCTTCCGGGTCCGCGCTGCCCTTCTCTTCGATTATTTCCCTGATGATCTCTTGCGTTTCATTAAAGGTCAGCTGGCGCTCCTCTTTCCAATTCCACGGTATCCATAACGTCTCCTCGTTTTCCATAAACCTCTCCTTTCCCTCGACTTCGTCCCCGCCCCCTATATCCTTACCCGCGCCGTTCTCAAGCGCCGCGCTTCGCTTGAAGAGCGATCACCGCGCTGTCAGCGTTCGCAAATTCGCTTTATTGAGTCAATACCCAAATCACAGCCAACGGTGAAAGACGCTCGTTTGTAAAAAAAGGGGTGTCGTCGTCAATGATGCCGGTCACGCGCCGTAAGTCCGGATCCGCTTTTTGGACGTACGTGTCCCCGGCAGTCATATCCTCGCCCCGCTCCCTTTCAAATAGGTCTCCGATTCGCGCTTGTTCAGGGATTGATGAACACCGAAAAATCGCGGGTAATCGCCGGAACCCATCGGCCGGAGGGGTCCAGCGATAAACCCACGATCAGGGGATCCAAAACGTTGAAGTCTTTTATTCCAAAAGCTTTTTGGAACATTCGCGCCGGTAGGATAACAGCAAAGATCCTCCGGCAGAATCCCGGCCAGGCGAATATCCAGGCAGTCTCATTTGTGTTCACGCGCGTTCTGCCGCGAGATATCGATATTTCTGATACCGGAAGGTCAGCGCAGCAGGATGGGGAGATGGGGTAATCGCTCATCATAAAGATCGAAGGCTTTTTTGGTTTCTTTGGGGGTTAATCCCAGCTTTTCCATAAAGCGTCTCCTGACATCTTTCCATTCTTCTCGAGATCAGCCGGAATCCATTATCGGGCGACATAAACGGAATCAGCCGAAATTACACCAACTCTCCGCAGTAAAAAACGCGCGGCGATCGGCAATGCGTTTCGGGGTAGTACCAACTACCCCATCGGATCACGCTCAAATGACTCGTTTGCGCTATAACGGAAAGGCCTCATACCCGGGGGTTTGAATAGCGTCTTCAAAATTCTATCCGCCCCTCTTTTGTCATAGCTGGCATTTCTGCCGGGCTCACTCTCGGCTTCGTCTTTTGCGCCCGCTTGGCCGAGAGAAGCGCAAGGTACGGGGTATGTAGTACTTCGCCGTTATGACTCTATATACCCCGCAATTTTCATTTTTCCGCAGGTCGCTGCCGAGGCCCTCGAAATATTATACCGAATTTTCTTTTGGATTAGTCTGGCATATCTTTTTTCTCAGACACTTTCGTGAAAAATCCGCCAACTCGAAAGCTGCCATTCCCAGAAAGGCAGACCGACTGGAAGTCGGCCCCTCAAATTATCTTCAATCTTTTCTCCGTGTTCTCTGCTCCTTCTGTGCGAACTAGATCATTTATTTTTCCAATCCGGGCATTTTTTCTTTTTGTTCTCTCCGCGCCCTCTGTGTTCTCTGTGCGAGCTAGATCTTTAGTTTTTTATCCGGGCTTTTTTTCTTTGTGTTCTCTCCGCGTCCTCTGTGTCCTCTGTGCGAACCCGATTTTTTGATCTTTGGAACAAACGAAAACCGAGGTATCGCGCCGTCGCAAAAAGAAGAAGCGCTTACGTCGCGATGCCCGACCGGGGTTATCGCGGGGTAACCAACGGGACCCCGCGATACGATCTTTGTTCTTTTTAACCCGCGTTGCTTGTTTTCTCTGTTTTCTCTGTGTTCTCTGCGCCCTCTGTGCGAACTAGATCTTTCATTTTTCCAATCCGGGCATTTTTTCTTTGTGTTCTCTCCGTGCTCTCTGTGTTCTCTGTGCGAAACCTATTTTTTGATCTTTGTAACGTCCGAAAACCGAGGTATCGCGCCGTCGCGGAAAGAAGAAGCGCTTACGCCGCGATGCCCGCGCGATTCACCTTTTGCCTTTCTCTTCTAAGACATACCAACTTGAAAGCTGGCGTTCCCAAGGCTTTCACAAGAATCATTTCTCCGCGCCCTCTGCGCTCTCTATACGAACTAGATCTTTTATTTTTCCAATCCGGGCATTTTTTCTTTGTGTTCTCTCCGTGCCCTCTGTGTTCTCTGTGCGAGCTAGATCTTTGGTTTTTTATCCTGGCATTTTTTCTCTGTGTTCTCTCCGCGCCCGCTGGGCCCTCTGTGCGAAACCGTTTTTTCAAGACATATTCAAAAGCGTATCGCGCCGTCGCAGAAAGAAGAAACGCTTACGCCGCGATGCCCGTGGTTGGCGTTCCCAGGCGTTCCCGGGACTCGCGAATAATTTATTTTTCCGATTTTTCTGGTAGAATTAGGAGTAAGCAGTCTAGCGATTGCGGGTTCACACAACCGACGCGATACCCCGAGAAATTTGGAGGGCTCTAATCGCGTTATTACGGAGGGATCGAGTTGAAAGTAAGCGCGATTTTTCTCATCATTCTGTTTTGGGCTTGCTCTGTGTTCGCCATCGTTTTGGGTATCACCGGAACCGAAGGCACCATTCAGTTATCCGGCCGGACGGTCAAGGGGATACGCGTCGAGTCCGTATCCGACGGTTCTCTGGGCTCCCGATTCCTCAGGGCGGGAGATTGGATACTGTCTGCAGATCTGTTTAAGCCTTGGGTGATAACCCCGCAGCAACCGGGTTCGCGAGGGCCGAATTACCAGATACAAAGGGAAAACGTCAGCCTTTCGCAAGGTTTCGAAATGATCAATAGTTATGGTTCCTGCGACGGGAGTTCATTACGCAAACTCCTCGACAAGAAAGAATCTTCTAACGTTTTGCAGCTGCTTGTCTCTAGAAATGGGCAATTAACTCTCGTGTCCATCCAATAATCGGGAGCCCGCGTGAAAAAGCTTCTATTGGTTTTCTGCCTCCTCATCGGAGGAATTGCCCTCTTTTTCGGCAATCCCAGCCGTTTACCGGAATTCTTGATCGTTGAATCGCCGGAATTGCGCGGGGCCTATCACGCTAGTCGGATCGCGGCCTTCTTTTCTGACCGCCTCGTTCGAATGGACTCCGAGAATCCAGTTTATGAAGAAGACCCAGTTATCCGCCCAGTATCGGTCTTACCGCCTTCAGACAAGGTCGTCACTATCGTTTTTTCACAAAAGGGCAAGTGGTTGTATGCGACCGATGCTAATGAGATACCGATCGATGCTTTCGCCGATCGGTTCCGAGCGAATACCTTCATCCTCTTGTGCGTGTGCGGAAACCCCGAGTTCGATACCGCAGCGATTCTCGAGAGCCGTGGTGACATAATCGAATTCGAGCTCGCGCTCCTTGAAGCGGAGAGGACAATCGCGTCCATCGGTTGTTTCACCCTGAACTATAACCGTTTACCCGCGATTGTTCCTTGTACGTTTACCTTTGAGTCTGAACCGGAAACGGTCTTGATCGATGGGATGCCCTTTTCTCCTTCTGAAGAGATTTCTTTGACAGAAGGGCTTCACTCTTTAGCCATATGCCAAGAACCGGAGATCGTTTTCTTCAGTTTTGAGGTCGGCGGTTCTCCAGCGAAACGTCGATTCTTTATTCCCGCTAGCAACCGTTTTCCGGTCACCCCGTCTTCCTTGCGGTATTATTCGGTAAATGCTCCGGCCGGGTACTATCCGCTGAGCGACAAATATTTCGAATACTACGGAGCTGAGAGCGTCTATTGGGGAAGTGTCAAAGCGCTCTACCTGATTCAGGAAAAGAAAGCGGTCATTCTTAGAGAAACGGTGTTGTCCCGCTATCCGGTCAATACTGGGAACCTGGAAATATGCCTTTATTCTGCGCTACCTTTGGATGGCCTCATTCTGGTACAATTCGTCATCGCAAGCGACAGTGTGGAATTGTTCAGCCGATATTTCACCGTAAAAAATGGCCATTTGCCTTCTTTTACAGAAGGCGAAGATCGCGCCTCGATTATGGACTCCGAGTGGTTCACCTATCTGTCTCAGCGCGAGGATCTCGAGGTGTCGGTGAAAAAGCTCCCCGACCCTGAAGTCGTTTCAACCTCCTACGAAAGTTTGGAGACTCCGATAGAAACCGGAATACGGAAAGTAACAGAAAAAATCATACCGCTGAGCCCGTATATGTTCTTGGCTGAAATATCCTATGGGAAAGCGCATCTTCTTCATTCACTGTATGGGTTAAGGGACGTTCTAACGGCTTACTGACGATGATCGGGAGGAAGGTTTTTCTCTGCTTTCTTCCGATCCTGTTTGGATTCCGTCTTTTTGCGGCGCAGCTTGGCGTGCTGATCGTTCCCGAGGCTCCAGGATTGCGGATCACCCGCGTTTTTGAAGGCGCGTTGGCCTACGGGGTTCTTCGGGAAGGGGACCTCTTGCTGTCAGTCTCGATCGCCAACGCAGAAACGGTAGAAAGCGTTCGCCCCTATATCGGAGCGCCCCTTTTCCTCGATCAAGCGGAGGGCGGCGAGGAGGATCGCGCATTGACGGGAGAGCAGCTTTCGGAAGTCCTCGCGAAAGCTCATCCGGACGACCTCCTTGAAATCGTCTTTCTCAGGTCGAATAAGGCGCGCATCGTCTATCTGCGGGCAGCAGCGTCGATTCCGGAGCATCCCTTCCTGAAGGCGCAGGCGTCAACGCATACCGCTCCGATCACCCGTATGGGGTTAATGGCTAATCAAGGCGTTTTGGCGACCGTTTCCTTGGATAAAACGATTATGCTGTGGGATTGTCGGACCCGCCAGCGGCTTCACACCTTTCGAATTCCGGAAGGCGATGGAGAAGAAAACCGGCCTTTCAGCGTCGCAATTTCCCCCGTAAACGGCGATATCGTCTGCGGAAGCTGGAAGGCCTCGTGGGAGACCTCCAACGTTCTCTACGTTCTCGATGGACATTCCGGCGAAATCAGCGCCATCATCCGGAGCCTTCCGAACATTGCCTATCACCTCGCGTTTTCTCCTAACGGGAGGTTCCTTGCCGCCTCGCTCGGTTGGGGCGCCGGTATCCGCCTTTTCGACGCCCAAAACGGTTACGCGCTCCTCGATACCTATCAAACAGACGATTCTAATTCATTCTGGTGTGATTTCAGCCAGGATTCGTCGAAACTTGCCGTCTCCTCTGATACGGGCGCCATTACGGTGTTCGATCTGAGCGATGGAACACTTTCGGTTTCCTCAAAGAGAATCGAAAGCGGTAGAACACCCTATACCGTGGCATTTTCTCCGGATGGCAGGAGACTGGCTGTGGCTTTCCTCGACGATCTCGTTTCACCGATCGATGTCTATGACGCGCACGACTTGTCTTTACACTACCGCCCGTTGATGCAGGGCATTTCGAACCGGTTGACCACCCTCTGCTGGTCTTCGGACGGTTCCTTTCTATTCGCGGGCGGGGCTCCTGAAACCCATACAAACCAACTGTTCTGCTGGGAACGTGGCGGCCGCGGCGCTTATTCCACGATTTCGCTTCCAACGGACGAAATCACCCAACTCATCCCTTACAACGATGGGGTCCTGTGGAGCGCTTACGACGGTTCCTGGGGTATCGCTTCGACCCGCGCCGTCTTGTTTTCTCAAACCCCCGCCGTTCTCTTCAATATACGGGATTTAGACCCTCTGCAGATAGATGAGAAAGGAGAAAGGCTGCGATTTTCCACTCCGGGCTGCCCATATGCCCTCGTATTTGACTGGTCGGAGCGCGTTCTGTATGAAGAAACCTCCGAAACGACACCCTTCCCCTCGCTGCCGCCGATTACAACCGGGTTAGACATTCGCGATTGGAAAGAGGGAGAAACGCCGACGATCCACGGAGAGGTTCTTCCGTTACAAGAAGGGGAACGTTCAAGGGTATTGAGCGCGCATCCGTCCTTGAATCGTTTCCTCATCGGCACCGAATGGTACCTTCGGGAGTATGATAGCGAAGCGCGTTTACGATGGCGCATCCAAACCCCTGGTATCGTTTTATCGGTACGCTACACCAAAAACGGCGCGCAATGCGTCGCGGCTTATTCCGATGGGACAGTTCGCGCCTATCGCAGCGAAGACGGGGAAGAGTTGTGCGCGCTGTGGATCGATCCGATCGCGCTTGAATGGATTACCTGGACGCCAGCGGGGTACTACGCATGTAGCGAAAGCGCGGATCAGAGGATCGGATGGGTCGTGAATCGAGGAACCGATCGCGCGCCTGATTTTTATCCCATCGAACGTTGTTACGAGTCTTTCTATCGACCGGATATCGTATCTTCCTGCCTGATTGAAAACCGCACGGATGTGGAAGCGCTTTATGAAAAGCGTCTCGATCCGGACCGCATCGGGTTTTACAGTCCTCCGCCAATCCTGACGGAGCTGTCGGCGCAGCAGAAAGAGGAGAAGGAGGGGACAGAAGAAAGCGGCTGGGAAACCGTTCCCCGTGTGAGGCTCGTTTATCAGTGCGAGGGCGGCTCGGAAACGGAGGAGGTCTTCCTATTCGTGGACGGACGAAGGAGAATCCCGACGCAGTTCCTGCGGGAAGGATCGCTTCGCCTTCTCGAAGCGCCGATATATTCGGGGGAACGCGCCATCGTTCTCTATATTCGAAGAGAAGACGGCGTCTATTCGAACCGATGCGCCGTTTCGATTCCGAAACCGATTCCGGAAACCAAGCGGCCGAACCTTCACATCATTTGCCTCGCGGTATCGGACAGTGAAACCGGGGGATTGATAAAATTCGCGCATAATGACGCTGAAAGCTTCATCGAACGATTTGTGACTCAACAACCTGAACTCTACGAGCGCGTCCACATCCATTACCTGAAAAACAGCGCCGTCACATCGGCGGCTATAAACGATTTGCTGACCCGGCTGCTTCACGAGATAACCGAACAGGATATCTTGTTGTTCTACTATTCGGGTCACGGGCTTTTGGACAGCGAGACTCCAGCGATTCCCTTCTCTCTTATCGGATTACGAGGAGAAAGGATTCCCTTCGATGGACTTAATCAGTTCTTTGAAACGGTTAAAGCAAGGGCCGTCGCGATCTTCATCGATGCCTGTCAATCCGGAGCGTTAACCGACGCCTACACGCGCGCCATTTTGGAAGGAAGGTTCTTCGATCTCCACCGGAAAGCCGGTATCAGCGTTTTCTCCTCCTCCTATTCAGCCGAAGCGTCGTTGGAAGTCGACCAACTCCAACACGGCCTTTTCACATTCGCGCTACTCGAAACCATCGACCGCTCCGGCGAATCGATCACGCTGAAATCGCTGGCCGACAACCTACGAAACTTGGCGCCTGCGATTTATAAACAATATGGACACAGTTCGTCCTATCCGAAAATCCTGTTCGCGGGTACTGATTTTCCGTTGATTAAACGCCTTCATACCGAAACAGGAGCCAAAATTGACGCGTTCCACCGAATCGAACAAACACCCGGAGCCCTCCCTCCGGGATAACGGGCTGCGTTTCGCGCCGACTTCCTATTGCGTCGCCCGGCGTAAGCGCTCCTCCTTTTCGTGCGAGCGCGATAAGATTTTGTGCGAGGGCATCGCGGCGTAAGCGCCCCTTCTTTTCGCGACGGCGCGATACGCTTCTGGTGAGGGCATCG
>Ga0116178_10004097_pt1 | contig 10810 bp, 13 predicted proteins | sample AD_STIC12_MetaG_FD_89880 | JGI IMG/M metagenome (GOLD analysis project Ga0116178, IMG submission 89880) | Active sludge microbial communities of municipal wastewater-treating anaerobic digesters from USA - AD_STIC12_MetaG | ecosystem: Engineered > Bioreactor > Anaerobic > Digestate | place: USA...
AGCGGGCAAGGGCAGAAGGGGGGAATCTCTCAAAACGGGCATTCACCGGCGGGAATCGGCTCGGGAACGCGCTCGGGCTCGGCCGATGGCAGCAGGCCCCGGGCGAGGGCTTCGGGTAGCGTTTCCCTGTTAATCCACAACACAACCTCCCATTGCGCCTTCCCCAGCTTGCGCAACGAGACGTATCCCTGACGGATCTCGCGCCCGCATTGCTTCCACCTGCGCCAGAACATGGGGCTCGGGGTGCCGGTCACAATGTCCTTGGTCTTGCCCCGGGCGGTGACGTAGGTGGACGGGCCTTGCCACTCGACGTGGGCGAGGATCTCGACGGCGGCGGGCGTCACGCGGCACCCCCTTCCCGCTTCCACTCCGTGAACGATCCACACGTGCGCTTAGGGACAAAACCAAGGGCGCGGAGGGTTTCATCGCACGCATCGCGGTTCGTGAATTCGCACAGGATGCCGAAACCGCCGTGCACCTTGCCTTGCGTTGTCGATTCCGGCTCAAAGTCGGGCCGGCGTTTTATCTCGGCGTTTAGCACGGCGACGGCGCGGAGATTCTTAACGGTGGGCTTCATGCCGCACCTCCCGTGGCCTTCGCGATGGCGGCGCGGGCGGCGGCCACGTGCGGCCAATCCCGGTATGGGGCGGGGACTTGCTCCGCCCACGCAACTGCAAGCCTCGCAGCGGCCAGCAGCTCGGGCGCGGCGGCGATCAGGCGGGCGTTGGCGATTTGCTCGGCGCGGGGCAGATAGTCGGGGTGGGCGGAGTTGATGCCGCTCGCGATGTCCCAGACAAGCGGGGGATTGTCCCCATGCTTCACCCTGCGCTCCACACGGTCAAACGAGTCGGACAGACTCCACGGTCCGGGCGTATGCTGGCGGGGGACGTAGGGTATTCCGGCAATAGCTTGAGCTTCGCCACGCTCGATTGCTCCGGTGACATGGTGACGCAGTGCGGACAGGGCGGGATTGGTGGAGGTCTTCATTGGGATGGGTTGACGGTTGGTAGCGGGTCTGAGGGTTAAGCGGTCAATGGCGCTCCCACCCGGCAGGGTGGGAGCACGAAACGAACTGGGAAGAGTGTCGCACCCAATCGGGTTGCGCGCAAGAAATATGTTGCGAATTTCCGCAAGTCGTTGGGCAACCAAGGGTTTGCGACTGAAGTATTTTTCGGTGAATACGCGAAAACTGTGCTGAGACAGGCGAGAGAGTGTCCAACTGGCCAAGTGGCCAGGGGGTAAAAGCTTTTCCAGACGATTAAATTTCCAGTCAGTACTCTCTTCTTTTCCCGCGCATAAAGGAAAGGATTTGCTTGGCCACTTGGACACTGTCTCAAACTGTTGCAACTGTCCCACGGTATCCAGAGGATGGATTTTCAGAGGAGAAAAGGCGGGTTGTCACTGGAAATTGGAGACAACTTTTGGGACAGTTGCGACAGGGCCAGGTAGTTGGCCAGGTGAATTCAGTTGGACACTGTCGCGGGGTTGAGCCGGGCGAAGCCCCCCATGGAATTCCGACTGGGTGGGGGTATGGGGGAGGGGTTGCCTTGTTGAGACTGGTTCGCGATAAGCATGGATCGGCGCAGGGCGATGCACTGGTAGCTGGTGCACTGGTAGCTGGTGCACTGGTAGCTGGTAGCTGGTAGCTGGTGCACTGGTGCGGTGGGGAGTTCCGACTCGGCCAACACCGCACCGCCGATTCGCATCGACGCGCACGGAGCTAATGAGACTCAATATCAACAAGGCCACGCTATTGCGTCTAGTCACCTATCTCGCCCCGCTTGCGCATATCCGGCTCGGCCGGTCGGCTGGTCGGCCGGTCGGCTGGTCGGCCGGTCGGCCGGTCGGCTGGTCGGCCGGTCGGCCGGTCGGCCGGTCGGCCGGTCGGCTGGTCGGCCGGTCGGCCGGTCGGCCGGTCGGCTGGTCGGCCGGTCGGCCGGTCGGCCGGTCGGCTGGTCGGCTGGTCGGCCGGTCGGCCGGTCGGCCGGTCGGCTGGTCGGCTATGCGGAGCAGAGGGGGGGTGGCGGTGGGGGGTGGGGGTCCCTTTCTGCTCGGGTCCTGTATCTAGGTACCCCACTCACACATTCGGTCATCCACCAAAGGACTGTCTCACCTATCTCGCCCCCCCCACACCACCAATTCACCACGTCTCCGCATCCCCGCTTGACGCAAGCACCTCTCCCGGTCATATTCCCGACGTGCCACCGTCTGATCCCCTCACACCAACCGCACCGAGACGCTCCGGTATGACTGGAGACACCTTCCTTGGACGGCAGGATTTCGCCAAGTACGTCGCGCGGATTTACCCCACGATCACCGAGGAGTCCAAGGTGGCGTTCGCCAACTGGGTCCACAGCACCCCCACGCGCATCGACCGGACGAAATGGTGGATGGACGCCTATCCCCAGGTCCGGAAATTGAACCACTGGGGCCGGCTCGACTTGGTGGACAAGATCCTCGCCGACCCCATCGTGCGAGCGGAGCTTGACCGACTGGCCCTGGAGGATGAGCAGGCCGGAGTGATGACCCAGCGCCAGCGCCGCCAGAAGCTCAAGACCATCGCGGACACCGCCGAGCACCCCACCCGGGGCTACACCGACCACATCAAGGCGATGGAGCTGGATGCCAAGCTCGATGGGACCTTGGGCCGGTCCACCGATGCCTCCTCCGCTGCCTCCGCAGCGGAGCGCCCCGCGCTCAACCTCTTTTTCCTGAACACCGCCGAGGTGAAGCCCGCCATCGCCGTGGGGCCCGCACCACAAGCGGAGCGAGCCGACCTTGCCATCTCGCAGTGGACACTGGACGTGCCAGCGGAGCCGGAGAGCCCCCCACCGGACACCGACGACATCCTGTGACGGTGGCTTGACTCCCGCCGCCCTCAAGGCATAAGTTCCCTGACGTGATCCAGCGCACCTACGGACAGGTCAAGGACTTCCTCTCCACCTACGCCTTGAACAACGGGGTGCCGGTGGATGACACCCGGCTGATCGACTACACCAACCGCGCAGTCAGAGAGTTGATGAACGAGGGCGACTGGCCGGGGGTCGTGGACACGTGGTACCTGCGCTACGACTCCACCACGGGGATGCTCTCACTCCCCGGCCACTTGGATCGCCTGCTCAACGTCTCCATCGACGACGCCCCCAAGGAGATTCGCAGCCCGTGGTTCGAGTTCGTGCAGTACGGCCCGGGCAGTGTGCGCGACGAGGAGGTTGACAGCTACGGCAATACCCTCGGCAAGCGGCAGAACTGGACGGGGTGGCTGGTGGATCGCGGCATGGCCTGCACGCAGTACGAGCTTCCCACCAAGTCCGAGGACTCCGCCACCCAAGCCGCCGCGCCGTGGTACTTGCGAGTCTACGCCACCGTGGACGAGGACATCGATTCCGTCTCTCCCGTGCTGCATGTGGATGGCCTCGACGAGGATGGCTACTCGATCCGCACCACCCCCGACGCGGGCGTCACTTGGATCTCCGGCGAGAACATCGACATCGACTTTGCAGCCGCCGGTGGGTTCACCCAGTCGGTCAAGGCCTACTCGCAGATCGGGGCCATCGTCAAGCCGGTCACTAATCAGGCGGTCAGACTGACGGCGTGGAACGGCACCACGGAGATCGAGCTGTCGCGCTACGAGTGGGACGAGACCACCCCCGCCTACCGCCGCTACTACGTCCCCGAGCTGGCCAAGCCCGCGGCCTCCCTCGGCCTCAAGGACCGGGTCGTGCGGGCGCGGTGCCGTCGGCGCTTCATCCCCGTCGCCACAGACAACGACGTGCTCATCATCGGCAACGAGCTGGCACTGGTCGAGATGATGATCGCGCAGTGGAAACGGCAGAACGGGAACATCGACGAGTACGCCAGTCACAAGATGGTCGCCGTGGACATCCTGCGCAAGGAGTCCGTCGCCCACAACGGCAAGACCCGCACGCCCGCCATCACCTTCTCCCGTGGCTGGGGGCTGGGCAGCGACTTCAACCCCGTGCGATGAAAGTCACCCGAGCAGACTGGGCGGGGTCGGTCCCTTGGTCCGGCGTCACCGGCAAGCCTGCCGGTCTCGGCAGCTCCACGGCCACCGACCTGACCGCACTCACCGCCCGCGTGGCGGCTCTCGAAGCCGCCCTCAACTCCCTCTCCTCCGCTTCCGATGACTCCCCCGTCACCACGCTGCACGTCGAGTGGACCATAGACTCCCTGGAGCCCTTCCAGATGGGCTACGAGGACATCTACCTGCCCGGTCTCCAAGCTGGAACAGCTTGCGTGCTCGTGCCCCAAGACCCCACCGCCTACCTGACCGCCTCCGCCGTGGCCATCGCCCCCTCGACGGTGCGCCTGACCGCCGTGAACTCCGGCCCACTCGTCCTCGCGCCTGGACTCACCGTCTGGACTCTCTTCATCCTCAATGGCTAAAGTCACGCCAGCATGGCTGTCCGAGGGGTTCACCTCCGCTCTCACGGGGGTCAACTCCGCCGTGGCCCCCGACCTCGTGGGCACCTCAGCCCTGGCGTGGGGCTACAACGTCGCCAACCGAGGCAGTCGGCCGCACACCCGCCCGTACTTCATCCGACGGATGACTCTCCCCTCGGGGAGAGTGCAGGGGGCAAGCTACTTCGGGGTGCAGGGCGGCATGGGCGTGGCCGTCATCGACGGTCGGATGTACCGGCTGCGGCCGGGGGAGGCCCGCGATTCGTCCGATAGCTCGTACGAGGAGATTTCACTGCCGACTCTCGGCTCACCGGCCACCTTGCGCGTCTGGATGTGCCAGACGGTCGAGAGCCTCGTGGTGCAGGACTTCCTCAACCAGCCCGTCATCTACGACGGCTCCTCGGCGAGACTGGCCGGGGCGCTGGAGGTGCCCCGGGGCAAGCAGATGGCTTACGGCAACGGGCGGCTGTGGGTGGCGGTCAACAACACCACGCTCGAAGCGGGCGACATCCGCACCTCTACGCCAGGCTCGGAGCTGGTCTTCACCGAGACCAACTACCTCTCCGGAGGCGGCACCTTCACCTTCCCCGACGGCATCACGGCGCTGGGCTTCATCGCCACGACCGGCACTAGCGACTATGGTTCGCTGCTGGTCTTCAGCGGCAACCGGGTCGATTCCCTCCGCGCTGACATCACCGCCCGCGACGACTGGCAATCCATGCCCGGGTTCATCACCACGGTCCTACGGCATGGTGGCACGCCGGGGCAGACCTGCCTCGCCGAGGTCAACCAGGACATCTACTGGCGCGACAGCGACGGCGGCATCCGCAGCGTGCGGTCCTCCCTGGCCGACGAATCCGGCGCGGGCAACACCCCCATCAGCCGCGAGGTGTCACGACTTACTGACTTCGACACCAAGGACCGGCTGGTCGATTGCCCTGCGGTCAACTTCAACAACCGCCTGCTGGTGGGCTCGTCGCCCTACATCAACTTCTACGGGCGCACGGCTTGGAAGTCCATCATCGCCCTCGACTTCGCCCCCGTCAGCACGATGGCCGGCAAGTCCAGTCCCGCCTACGACGGCGAGTGGACCGGGCTCGGGGTGACTCACATGTTCGCCGGGCGCATCGGTGGCAAGTCGCGCTGCTTCATGGTCTCCTGCTCGGATGCCGGGGAGAACTCTCTGTGGGAGGTCCTCGACGACAACAGCGGGGAGATCGCCGACCGCACTCTCGACTGCTCAACTAACGAGTTAGTTGACTCGCGGGTGACCAGCTACTTCGAGACGGCCCGGCGGTCCTTCGATACCCTCGGGACTCGCAAGCGCCTGGAGCGGATCGACGCCTACGTCTCCGGTATCCTCGGACGGGTGGACATGAGCATCTACTGGCGGGCCGACCAGAACCAGAAGTGGCGGCTGGCCGACAGCATGGTCTTCTGCGCTCAGGTCAACGACCCTGAGGGGGCGACGCCGCACGTCTTCAAGAACCTCGTGGCGCAGCACCGCAGCCAAGTGAAGACCTTCACGCTCTCCCCGAGCCGCGATCTCATCAGCAAGTACGCCACCCACATCGGCTTCGAGTTCCAGTTCCGCGTCGTCTGGACCGGGCACTGCGAGGTCACCCGCGTCGTGGCCCACGCCAGCCCGCTCGACGAGTCCGTCTACGCCCACCGGGTCTGGGACGACTCTTGTGTCCCGGAGGACGTGACGTGAGCAACACCGTCGGGTACTCCCTCGGGGCGTGCACGGCGGGGGTGAAGTACAACCTCACGCAGGGAGAGGATGCGACGGGGAACACGGTGGGGTATGCCCTCGGGGGGTGCTCTGGGTGCTGGAATGACGACTACCGAGATCGTCGATACTGGGCCCAGATCCCCCGCTCCGCAACAACCGTGACCGGGGGGACGGACTACTACGGCGCTTTGGCACCCACCCTGAAGTTCCAAGGGGGCGGCACCTACCGCGACATCTGCCCCACCGTCTGCTACTGCGAAGGGCCGGTGGCCGAGGGCGTGACGGTGACCAAGTACCTCGACAGGTACGAGACCCGGTGGATGGCTCTTCTAGAAGGTGGGCTGATCTACTACGGTCGGGTGGACGGAACGCTGATCCAAGCCCCGCTCGACCTGTTCCCGGACCCGCTCCCCGACACGGCCACACACATCGCCCTCTCCTTCGATGCGAACGCCCGACCGGTCTTCGCCTACGAGGACGAGGGGACTATCTACGTTCGGAGGTACGTCGCGGACGTCCCGACGACCTACTCGTGGACCGGCACCAACCCCTGCCTCTTCTTCAACGGGGTAATCAACTACGATGATTCCCTGACAGACGTGGTGTGCTACTATCTCACTGCCTCGGGCGGGAGCCTGTACGCTCGCTTCCAACGTGAGAACTTCGGGGTGGCGAACCTCGTTCTCGAAGATCCGGGCCTCGATTCCCTGATGGCGGTGGACCGTGGGCGCGGGGCCTTGGCCTCCTTTATGGTGGTCGAGTTGTCGGGGAAGCGGATCTTCGCCTCGGTGTATCCTCCGTGGCCAGTATTGGCGGGGGACACTGCCACGGCTACGGTAGCCCTTCAGGGGGTAGGGGACTATTCTTTTGAGATAGTCCACGCGGGGACGTACGCAGAAACTGCCACAGCGACCGTTGGACTTACTGGAGAAGGTCTCTACGAACTTCAGATCCAAACCATCACACCTAACGACTCGACTACGGCAACCGTGGAGATCACGGGAGTAGGGGCGTATGAACTCCAGATCGTTGTGGCCCCTACGGCAACGGACTTGGCGCAACCCTCCATAACACTGTACGGGATTGGAGAATACTCACTTCAGATCGTCTCTGGGTCGGCCTACACCGATTCGGCAACAGCAACTATCACACTTTATGGGACTGGCACCTATGAACTCGAATAACCACATCGGGGTATCCGTCTCTGGACGGTACAAGATTTTTGTTCTCAGCAAAGGGATCATTGTGCAGGAACGTCCTTGGGCGAATAATCTAATTCTCGACCAAGGTAAAAACTACTGGGCTGGCGGAACAGGATCGTTTGCCGATCTCGTCAGGGCGTGTGCTGTCGGGACTGGAACAACACCTGTAACAGCTTCAGATACCGGACTCCAATCCGAGGCGAAGCGTACAACGACCTACTACAAGGCATCAGGCGGATGCGGCTATTCCGACACCGGGGCTACACGGAAGCTCTGGAGGACGTTCGATTTCGCGATCGAGAGTGGAAGTGTGAACTACACCGAACTTGGCTGGAGTTACAGCGACAGTGCAGGGGCCAACCTGTTCAGCCGCGCCCTGATTTCTGGGGGAACTGTTTCTCTGACAGCCGGGCAATCGCTTCGCGTAGTCTATGAGTTGAGCATCACAGTTGCTCCGGCTTCAACCACAACCGAGAACCTGTCAATTTCTGGGTGGCCTGTATCTCCAGCTACTAGTACGGAGGTTACTTGGAAGATCCAAGGTGAACAGACGTTCTCACGTATAGATAGTAACGGGAACTCGGATGGTGGGTTTATTGAACCAGGGTGGAGGGCTGGGACAGGATATTACGACAAAGCAGTTTATTTTGCCCCAGCAGTTTACTCAGCTAACGCGACATTAAACGGTGTGTTCTCGAATGTCTCACTCGCCGGAACTGACCTCCATCCAAACGTCTATTCCGGCTCTGGGTGCGCCGCATATTCTCCTTACGTTAGCGGGTCGTTCGCGAGGACCCTGCCCTCCCTTGGGTTTATCAGTGCATCGCAATTCGCATCCACAAGTATTCTGTTCCTAGGATACGCTCCGCGGTACAGCGAATACTACTTTTCCGCCGCCCGGTCTGTGATCTGCTGCAACTTCACACAGGCTCAGACGAAGGATGCCTTGTATCGGCTTAAGTTCCCTGGATTCACAATCACTCTTTCATCCTAACGGGTCACGAACTTACGGGATTCCTTGCAAACTGACACCCCGCAACTTACCTAGGACGCAAGCATATGGCCCTCACCCCATACCTCTCCCCCCTCACCTTCCCCTCCGGCACGGAGATCCCCGGCACGATGCAGGGGCTCGCCAATCTCCTCGCCCAGTACCTCGCCGTCAACGGCCTGTCCGAACTGGGGGGTATCAACTTCGGCCCCACCACGCCGTCGGAGGAGAACCGTGACAAGCCGTGGTTCAAGACCGACAGCAGTTTCAACCCCATTGGCTTCTTCTCGTGGAATGGCTCCGCGTGGGTGACCTTCGACACCGGGGCTATCCCGAGTGGTTCAACGGCCTCCCGCCCATCTTCTCCGGCGGTGGGTCAACTCTACCTCGACACCGACATCAACTGTGTCCTCGTCTGGGAGCGAGCCAAGTGGCGCACCGCCCACGGCTCCCCCGGGGATGTCAAGTTCGTCAAGGCGACCGACGTGGCGACGGCCATCGCGAATAACCCCGGCTGGGTTGAGGATACCGTCGGGCAGAACTACGTCATCGCCGGGGCCTCCTCGACCCACTCCTACGGCTCGACGGCCGGGGCGGAGACTCACACCCTGACGGTGGCGGAACTGCCCCCCCACACCCACGGGTTGAGCGAGCAGAACGACACCAACGGCGGAGACCACAACGCCTCGGGCACGGACTCTTTCCTTCGCACCGGCACCGGCCGCTCCACTCTCTCGGCTGGCTCCGGCGCCGCCCACAACAACCTCCAGCCGACGCGCTACCTCTGGTGCCTCGTGAAGGAATGAACCACCTGATCGACATACGCGACGGGGTCACCGAGCTGTCTTTGGACACCCCCGAGTTCACCGAGGAGGTGCAGGCCCAAGTGGACGCTCTGGAGCAGAAGATCATGGACATGCCCCCGGCGGACTGCCCGGTGGTGCATCGCTTCACCCCGGGGCTCTACATCCGGGAGATTCTGATGCCCAAGGGCACGCTCATCACGAGCAAGATCCACTTGACCGAGCACCCCTACGTCATCTCGAAGGGGGTCGTCTGCGTGTTCATCGAGGGGGTGGGCTGGAAGAAGTACGCCGCGCCCTACACCGGCATCACCAAGCCCTACACGCGCAGGGTTCTCTTCATCGAAGAGGACACCATCTGGACCACGTTTCACCCCACGGATGAAACGGACCTTGCCAAATTGGAGGAGCAGCTCATCTTACGCCGTGACGACCACTTGAAAAACATGGCCACAATCGAATGCGGGGGTGAAGCATGAGCATGGGCATCATCGCCGGGGTCGTCGGCGTCGCGGGCACCGCGTATGGAGCGATGTCGCAGGCGAAGGCGGCAAAAGATGCCGCCAAGGCTTCTGCGGCCAACCGGGTGGCTCCCGTTGACCTTCAGGAGGAGCAGACCAAGGCGATTGAGGGGAATCTGGCGAACCAAGCCAAGATCGAGTCCCTCGTCTCTTCGACCAACACCTTCAACCAGTCGCAGGCTACGTCCATGATGGAGCAGGCCATCCCTGGCTTCTCCGCCTTGCAGAGCAAGCTGATGGCGACTACCAACGACCTCCTGACCAACCCCTACGATCTGCCCAAAGACGTGCAGACCAACTTGGAGCGTCTCGCCGCCGAGCGCGGCGTGAGTGCCGGCACTCGGGGCACCTTCAATGAGTTCAGCCTCCTGCGCGACCTCGGGGTGAACAGCTTGCAGTACGGCCAGAGCCGCATCAATCAGGCTGGGGGCCTCGCCGGCATCATCTCTTCCATCGCCCCCAAGGCCAACGTGATGAGCCCGCTGTCGTTCTACAACACCCCGGCGCAGTACGCGGCGAACCAGCAGCTCACCAACGCCAACAACCAAGCTGTCGCGCAGGGGGCCATCAACGCGAATCTCGCCGCCACCAACTACCAGAACGCCGGCATCGCCAACGCCATCACAGGGTTGGCGGGCTCGGTCGATTGGGGCAAGCTCGGTGGGTCGCAGAAGACAGCCAAAGTAAATTACGAACTGGGTTCTTTCTTCGGGGACTTGGACAAGAAGTCCACCACGATGAACCCATAACCGACCATGCCTGTCCTAGCTGATCCCGGCTTCGCCTACTCGCAGAAAAACCCTCTCGACACCTTCCGAGAGACAGCCTCCATCATGGAGCGAAAGCAGGCGGCGCGTCAGCGCGAGCAGGCGCTGGCGATGCAGCAGCAGGCGCAGGATCTCCAGCGGGAGAAGTGGGAGATCGAGAAGCCCGTCCTGCAAGCGAAGCTCAACGCGGACTTTCTTTCCTACGGCTTCGATCTCACGGACCGCAAGGCGACTGAGGAGCTTCGGGCCAAGGCGGCTACGGCTGCGGCTGAACTCGGGGCGAAGTTCCGCGAGGTGGTCCAGATCAAGGACTGGGAGGAACGCAGCACACAACTGAAGAACCTCCAAATGGAGTATGGCTGGCTCAAT
>Ga0116178_10004102_pt1 | contig 10804 bp, 8 predicted proteins | sample AD_STIC12_MetaG_FD_89880 | JGI IMG/M metagenome (GOLD analysis project Ga0116178, IMG submission 89880) | Active sludge microbial communities of municipal wastewater-treating anaerobic digesters from USA - AD_STIC12_MetaG | ecosystem: Engineered > Bioreactor > Anaerobic > Digestate | place: USA...
ATAAAGAGAGAGTTTACGCAACAGTTTTTGAGGGTAGCCCTAACGAAGGTGTTGAGATGGACTCCGAGGCAAAAGACCGCTGGAAAAAATATTTACCAGAGGAACGCATTCTGCTTGGCAACAAAAAGGATAACTTCTGGGAAATGGGCGATACAGGTCCTTGTGGCCCTTGCACCGAAATCCACGTTGATATTCGTAGCGACGAGGAACGCAAGGCAATCCCCGGACACAAAATGGTTAACACTGGTCACCCTCAAGTAATTGAGATTTGGAACCTTGTGTTTATTCAGTACAACCGCAAAGCAAACGGTACACTTGAGCCACTTCCAGCAAAACACGTCGATACAGGGATGGGATTTGAGCGTTTGGCAATGGTTACCCAAGGTAAAAAGAGTAACTACGATACCGATGTATTCACTCCAATAATCAACCGCATATCACAAATGTGCGGAATTGAGTACGGCAAAGACCAAAAGGCCGATGTTGCAATGCGTGTTATTGCCGACCACCTACGTGCAATTAGCTTCTCAATTGCCGATGGTCAACTACCATCGAACGTTAAGGCTGGTTATGTAATCCGCAGGATTTTACGCCGTGCTGTACGTTACGGCTATACATTCCTAAATTTCAGAGAGCCATTTATCGATAGCCTTGTGCCAGTTTTGGTGGAGCAAATGGGCAACCACTTCCCAGAGCTGAAGGCTCAAAAGGATTTAATTATCAACGTAATTAATAAGGAGGAAGCAGCATTCCTTCACACACTTGAAACAGGTATTCGTCTTTTAGACCAGCAAATTGCAAAGGCTAAAAAGGAAAAACTTTCGGAGATTTCGGGCAAAGAGGCATTTGTGCTTTACGATACTTACGGTTTCCCACTCGATTTAACCGAGTTAATTCTTCGTGAAAACGACCTTGGCGTTAACCGCAAGGAGTTTGATGCCGAAATGACCACACAAAAGGAGCGTTCGCGCGCCGATGCTGCTGTAGAAGCTCACGATTGGGAAGAAATTTTGGATATCGACGAGGTTGAGTTTGTTGGTTACGACTCGCTAAAAGCCGATGTTCGCATTGCAAAAATGCGTACCGTAAAAACTAAAGGAACTGAGCAATACCATATTGTACTGGATAAAACTCCATTCTACGCTGAGTCGGGCGGACAGGTTGGCGACAGCGGAACAATTGAAGGCGATGGTGAACCTATCAACGTTATCAATACATTCAAAGAAAACAACTTGATTATTCACCTAGTTGACCGACTACCAAGCAAACCAAAAGCACAATTCTTTGCGAAGGTTAATGTAGAGAACAGAACTAGCACCGCCAATAACCACTCTGCCACTCACCTACTGCACAATGCGCTGCGTAAAGTTCTTGGAACACACGTTGAGCAAAAAGGCTCGTTGGTTGGCCCAGACTACCTACGTTTTGACTTCTCGCATTTCCAAAAGATGACCGACGAGGAAATCCGTCAGGTGGAAAAGCTTGTTAATAGGGCTATTCGCCAGAATATTACACTGGACGAGCACCGCGATGTTCCAATGGAGCACGCTCAACAAATGGGTGCTATGGCGCTATTCGGCGAAAAGTATGGCGACTCTGTAAGAGTTATCCGCTTTGGCGAATCGGTGGAGCTTTGCGGTGGAACTCACGTTCACGCAACCGGACAAATTGGGATGTTCAAGTTAACATCGGAAGGTGCCATTGCAGCTGGGATACGCAGAATTGAGGCCATCACTGGTGTTAAAGCCGAGGAGTTTGTTTACTCGCAGGTTGAAACAATCAAGGAGATTAAAACCATACTTGGCAACCCAGCAAGCGTAACTCAAGCAGCCAACAAGTTGGTTGAGGAGAACGAAGCGCTACGCAAGGAAATTGAGATGTTCCAAGCAGAAAAGCTTAAGGAGATTAAATCGACCTTAAAGCAAAAGGTTCAGCAGCACGATGGTATCAACATTATCAGCGAGTGCGTTACAGTTAGCAATGCCGATGCCATTAAGGACTTAGCTTTCCAGCTAAAGAACGAGGTTGCCGACCTTTACCTAGTACTTGGTGCCGAAATTGCCGGAAAAGCAGTTCTAACCATTATGATTTCCGACAAACTGGTAGAGGCACGCCAGCTAAACGCATCGAATATTGTACGCGAAGCCGCTAAGGAAATACAAGGTGGTGGCGGAGGACAAGCATTCTACGCAACCGCAGGTGGTAAAAATCCAACAGGACTAGAATCGGCCATTGCTAAGGCAGTACAGATTATAAAGTAAATAGCATTAATGCAAACCATAGAACGCCGCCATTTTTTGGTGGCGTTTTTTTGTTACCGGAAAATTTTATAAAATTGGATAAAGAAATCTGACTATGAGTTCAATTACCCCAAAATTCATCCTCCGCCCATTCAGGGAATCCGATGCCGAGAGCATTGCCAAGTACGCCAACAACCCCAGAATTGCAGCAAACCTCACCGATGGCTTCCCAAACCCTTACGGCCTGGACGATGCCAAAAAGTTCCTTACAATGGCCATTCAGAACGAGCCATACACCATTTTTGCCATTGAAATTAATGGCGAGGCCTGTGGTTCCATTGGAATTTTTGTACAATCCGATATACACCGCAAATCGGCGGAGTGTGGCTACTGGCTCGCAGAGCCATACTGGGGAAAAGGGATTATACCTGAAGCCATAAAGCAGATTGTCAATTACGGTTTCCGTACTTTCGATATTGTTCGAATTTACGCCCGCCCGTTCAGCTTTAACAAGGAATCGCAAAGGGTTTTGGAAAAGGCTGGCTTTACGCTTGAAGCCACGCTAAAAAAGGCCTGCTTTAAGAACGGCGAGTTCTGCGATGAGCTGATTTACTCCATTGTAAGGTAACTGAATTTTCTTGCCTTAAGGTGTTGCTTATAATACGATAGTAAACCTATGGCAATTCTTACCAACAAAAAAACTCACTAAAAAAATATAGTAATAATTTGAGAATAGTAGATTAATTTGATACTTTTATCGAATATTTACTAAACATGAATGCGAAAGAATATATAAGATATCTGTTATCAATTGAAAATTACTCATTTTCATTGGATGAAATTGCTAAAGAAACAGCAGGTAGCAGTAATTCTTTAAAATTCGAACTTCTTAGACTGTCAGAAAAAGGAGAAATAGTAAATCTTCGTAAAGGCTTTTATTTAATTATCACACCAAGATATTCTTCAGCAAAAAAACTTCCAATTCAACTTTATTGTGAAAAATTATTTAAGTATCTGAATAGGAATTATTATGTAAGTTTATTCTCCGCAGCTAAATTTCACGGAGCTAGTCATCAACAGGTTCAACGAGATTACTTGATAACCGAGCAACCAAAATTTAACGATATATCAAAAAAGAATATAGACATTCGATTTTTCACTACAAGAAACTGGGCGGATAAAAATATTCAGCAAAAAAAATCAGATGCCGGAGTTTTTAAAATCTCTAGTCCTGCTTTAACAATAGTAGATTTAATTCATTATCAAACAAAACTGGGTGGCATTAACAGAGTGCTTGCTACAATTGAAGAATTGACAGAAGAATTAACAAAACATGACTTAGCTGAACTTTTAAGCTGGTACCCAAACAAAAGTACATTGCAACGATTTGGTTTTTTGCTTGAAGAACTTGGAGCCGAAGAAGAGTTTCGAGAAATGATTTATTCAGAACTAAAAGTAAAAAACTTTTTTCCGGTTTTGTTAAGCCCAAAATCAAAAGAAAAGCCCGGCGCAGTTGATAATAGGTGGAAAGTAGATGTTAATGTAAAACTTGAAAGTGACTTATGATACCAAGGCCATATATTGCTAAATGGCAAGAATATGCACCTTGGAAAGAATTTTCCCAAGTGGAACAAGATTTAATTATTTCAAGAACCTTGGTTGAAATATTCTCCGATGAATATTTGAGAGAAAATCTAGCATTTAGAGGAGGAACGGCATTACATAAGTTATTTCTTAAACCAGCTACACGATACTCTGAAGATATTGATTTAGTTCAAATCAAACCTGGCCCCATTAAGCCAATAATGGAAAGACTTGCTGAAGTGGTAACTTTTTTCGAGGAGACAAGAACAACACAAGTTCGTGGACACGGAGCAAAAGCCTTGTATCGTTTTACTTCTGAATATGAAGAAATACGAATGCGATTGAAATTGGAAATAAACTGCAAGGAACATTTCAATGTACTTGGTTGGGTTTATTTTCCCTTTGAAATTGAAAACGAATGGTTTTCGGGCAAAGCAGAATTAAGAACATACAATATAAACGAACTCTTAGGAACAAAACTCAGAGCGCTATACCAACGAAGCAAAGGAAGAGATTTATTTGATTTATATTATTCACAGCAAAATATCGATTTGAACTATGAGCAAATAGTAAATTGTTTTAAAGAATATACCTCATTTGCAACAGGAAAACGCCCTCCAAGCAAAAAAGAGTTCCTGCTTAATATCGAAGAAAAAGAGAATAGCGCAGAGTTCACTGGCGATATGGAAGCATTGTTAAGGCCTGAAATTAAATACAATCAGAAAGAGGCTTTTAATTGGTTAAAAACAGAACTAATTGAAAAAATCTAAATCTGAAAATACCCTTGAAGCCACGCTAAAAAAGGCCTGCTTTAAGAACGGCGAGTTCTGCGATGAGCTGATTTACGCCATTGTAAAGTAACAACGGCTTCTTGTCTTGCTGAGCTCCGAGAAGCATCTCACAAATAGGCAACAAACTTTATTTTAACTCATTAACCGCAAATTCTCTTTTGCGGTTGAATAACTTTTTTATACTTTTATAAGACACTCTTTTATATAATACACCTTTGAGTTGTATATCATTCATAAAAGTTAGATTGATTTAAGTAAGTGAGGTACATAGATAAAAGAGTTGTAACCAATGCTAATATGAAGAAAACAATATTTATCGCTTTGATAACTTTGTTCTGTGAAATGACAATTGCACAGAACGAAAAGAATATTTTTAAATTCAATGACCTTGGTTTTCTGAATAAGGACAACACGTTTGGAAACTTTGATGGAGGCATGAATGCATTTAAGGTTGTAATAAATGACTATTCATATCAACGACAAGAAAATGAAATAAGTTTATTTGGAATCGTTGTTGACAAATCTACTAATGAACCTTTTTGTGACATTCAATTACTTTTAGGAAAGAAAAACGTAGTTGAAAAAAAACTGCAAATTGAAAAGAAAGTAAAAATTGATTGTACAGGAAAATTTGAAATAAAATTCAAATTGGAGAAAGACATTAAAATCTATTTCTGGATAATTGGATATTCGTTGCTTGAATGCGAAATTGATATGACGAAAATATAGAAAGCACTGGCTACAACACGTGGTTACACCTACTGGGGCTGATGATGCAGATATGAAAGTTTTTAGTATTTTAGTATAGTTTTTAACGTGGTATGACGCCGCTGACGGTTAACTCCCCAGCAGTTGTAACCACGGAACCGTTAGCATCAATTTAAAAAATGGAAAAAATAGAAACCAAATATTTTACAAACAGAGAGGATTGGCGAAAATGGCTCGAAAGCAATTTTGAGACACAGGATGATATTTGGTTGGAATACCCCAAAAAAGAAACAGGAAAAAAGAGGATATTGTACAACGATGCCGTTGAGGAAGCCCTGTGCTTTGGGTGGATTGACACTACTGTCAAAGCACTCAATGAGGAGGTAACTGTACAACGCTTTTGTAAAAGAAGAAACAACCTATCCTATTCCCAAGCTAATAAGGAACGGCTTAAATGGTTGCTCGAGAATGGACTAATTCACAAGTCGGTGCTCGAAGACATTGAAAAAGTAATGAAAGAAAAATTTGATTTCCCAAAGGATATTTTAGAGAAATTGAAAACGGATAAAAGCACCTGGGAAAATTTTCAGAAAATGTCTGAACCATATAAACGCATCAGAATTGCATATATTGAAAGTGCAAGAAACCGACCAGAGGAATTTGAGAAACGCTTGAACAATTTTATCGACAAAACCAAGGAGAACAAAATGATAAAAGGGTTTGGAGGAATTGAAAAATATTATTAAAAACCCTCTGCTGGTGCGGAAATGCTTTCCGTGACAATTGCTTCAATATAGTATTGCTTTGCCTTTACAGATATAGTTTCTATTCTCCCTGCCTACAATTGCAAAACCAACCTAGTTTGCGTAGTTTTGCCCAAAATTATTTAGCATTGCGATACTTTGTTCATATCGGTTTTAATGGTTACAACTACCGCGGCTGGCAAAAGCAGGCCCGAGTTGTAACAGTACAGGAGGTTTTGCAGGAGAAGTTTAGCGAAGCTTTTAAGAAGCCCATTACCTGCATAGGCTGTGGCCGCACCGATGCTATGGTGCACGCCGTGCAGTACTTCTTCCACTTCGACTACTATGAGCAGCTCCACTCCGATATCAAGTTCCGCCTTAACAAAGCACTACCCGACGATATTGCCATTTTTGATATTATCCCGATGGATGGCTACCCCCACGCCCAGTTCGATGCAGTGGAGCGTACCTACAACTACTTTGTGCATACGCACAAAAATCCATTCCTAAAAGGGCTGAGTTCGCTTTACGAGTTATCGGACCTAAATCTTGAGCTGATGAGCAAAGCAATGAACCTGATACCTAAATACACCGATTTCTCGTTGTTCTGCAAAACACCGATGAAGAACGATAGCAATATCTGCAATGTAAGGTCGGTGGATTTGTTTGCTAGCCCCAACGCCGAAAGGCTTCGATTCCAAATAACCGCCGATAGGTTTACCAAAGGAATGATTCGGATAATTGTTAAACGCCTCTTAGATATTGGAACTGGCGAACTAAGCATCGATGAATTTGAGGGAATTCTTTCCGGCAAAAACCGTCCCAGCGAAATTACCATTGCTTACCCACAAGGGCTCTACCTAACAAAAGTTACCTATCCATTCCTCGATATCCCTCAACGCCCTGAGTTTGCATCGGTTTTTGAGGTGAATGGCGATTCGGGCTGGAAGAAAATTTAAACTTTAGAAACTATAATAGTTTAGAATTTGGCATATTAGTTATACTACTACAAACCCAAAGGGTTTGAATATCTATAGCAAACACATGTTTTGGAATTCGACTCCAGCTGGAGTCGAATAATTATTAATCACAAAAAATTCCTATAAGTATTTGATGCCGCTGGCATCATTGAATTATAGCCAAATGCTCAATACAAAAACAAGACACAAAATTTTCTTTGTGTGCCTTTGTGCCATACCTTAAGCGCCTTCGTGGTTAAATCTTCAATCACCACCAAACTCCTCAACTTAATTTTTAGAAAATTTCACCACATATAAAAAACAATAGCTATCTTTGTGCTGTAATTAAAACATTGATGTCGCAATCAAAGGAAATATTACTAAGCAACAAGCACACAGGGTTCGAAAGTTTACTATCGTTTAAATATTTAAGTCTGCCAAAATTGGCAGACTTTTTTTTTGCCTACCTAGGACCATTATCTGATTCAAATCATAGAGCTTATCATACTGGGGTTGACTATTGTCAACCCTTTTTTATTTCACTTAACCAAGCATAACAATGGAGAAAATTAAAGCAAAACTGGTACTGGAAGATGGCAGCGAATACACGGGCTACTCCTTTGGGTATCACGGAAGCTCCGCTGGCGAAGCGGTTTTTAACACTGCAATGAATGGCTACCCCGAAAGTTTGACCGACCCATCGTACCGCGGCCAAATACTTGTTGCCACATTTCCGCTTATTGGTAACTACGGTGTCCCCGATAGCGATACCGATGGAAACATCCAAAAATTCTGGGAATCGGACAAAATACATATATCGGGGTTGGTGGTAACGGAGTATAGCGAAACCTACAGCCACTGGAATGCCAGCAAAAGTCTATCGGACTGGCTTATTGAGCATAAAATCCCAGCAATATCGGGGCTCGATACCAGAGCATTGACAAAGAAAATCCGCGAACACGGCTGTATGCTTGGAAAAATAATAGTTGATAACGATGTGGAGTGGATTGACCCCAACAAGCAAAACCTGGTTGAACAGGTTTCAATAAAGCAGAAAATCACCTACGGGAACGGTAAGCACAAAATTGTTCTGGTCGATTGTGGCGTAAAGAACAATATAATAAGGTGTCTTCTGAATAGGGATACCACAATAGTTAGAGTTCCTTACAATTACGATTTTACAAACGAAGATTACGACGGGCTCTTTATCTCCAACGGACCGGGCGACCCAAAAATGAATATCGAAACAATTAATCACCTAAAAAAAGCAATGCAGATTGACAAACCCATAATGGGCATCTGCTTGGGAAACCAGCTGCTTGCTTTGGCATCGGGAGCCAACACCTACAAACTACCCTACGGACACCGAAGCCACAACCAACCTGTAATACTAAAAGACACAAACCGATGCTTTATTACATCGCAGAATCACGGATTTGCGGTTGACACCTCTACCCTACCCAACGATTGGAAAATTCTCTTCGAGAATGCCAACGATGGCACCTGCGAGGGGATTAAACATAAAACCAAGCCAATATTCGCAGCGCAGTTTCACCCAGAGGCATCGGGCGGTCCCAACGACACTGAGTTTTTGTTTGATGAGTTTATTGGGATGATTGAAAAAACTGAAACTAGAATTTTGAAGATAGAATGAAAATCAATCTTTTAACGTTTAACCTTTAACGAATAATGAAAAATCAATATAAGAAAGTCCTAGTTCTAGGCTCAGGTGCGCTGAAAATAGGCGAGGCAGGCGAATTCGACTACAGCGGCTCGCAAGCATTAAAGGCACTAAAGGAGGAAGGAATAAGCACAATACTTATCAACCCAAACATTGCCACCGTGCAAACCAGCAAAGGAATAGCCGATAAGGTTTACTTCCTGCCAGTTACCCCGTACTTTGTGGAGAAAGTAATTGAGAAGGAACATCCCGATGGTATATTCCTGTCGTTTGGCGGGCAAACCGCGCTGAATTGCGGAACACAACTCTACAAAAGCGGAATACTTGCAAAGCACAACATCCAGGTGCTTGGCACTCCTGTTGAAACAATTATCAATACCGAGGATAGAGAACTATTCGCCAATAAACTGCTCGAGATTGATGTAAAAACGCCCAAAAGCATTGCTGTTGAAAGTGTTGACGAAGCACTGAATGCCGCAAGGAAGATTGGTTTTCCGTTAATTATAAGGGCTGCATTCACACTGGGCGGACAAGGCAGTGGATTCTGCTCCAACGAGGATGAGTTGAGAACACTCGCTGTAAATGCATTTGCCTACGCTCCGCAAATTCTGGTGGAGGAGTCGCTCAAAGGATGGAAAGAGGTTGAGTACGAGGTTGTGCGCGATAGGTTCGATAACTGCATCACGGTTTGCAATATGGAGAACTTCGACCCACTTGGAATCCATACAGGCGAGAGCATTGTGGTGGCACCATCGCAAACGCTAACTAACTCCGAGTACCATAAATTGCGGGCGCTATCAATAAAAATAATCCGCCATTTGGGCGTAGTTGGCGAGTGCAACGTTCAGTATGCGTTCGACCCAAACAGCGAAGACTACAGGGTGATTGAGGTAAACGCACGCCTTTCGCGCTCATCTGCACTGGCATCGAAAGCCACTGGATATCCACTTGCCTTTGTTGCAGCAAAACTGGGCTTGGGCTACGGATTGCATCAACTTAAAAACTCGGTAACACAAACCACAACTGCCTGCTTTGAGCCTGCACTCGATTACATCGTTGTAAAAATCCCCCGCTGGGATTTAAACAAGTTTCAGGGTGTTACCCGCGAAATTGGCTCATCGATGAAAAGCGTGGGCGAGGTTATGGCGATAGGTCGCACATTCGAGGAGGCCATACAGAAAGGGCTCAGAATGATTGGACAGGGAATGCACGGCTTGGTGGCAAACCCAAAGTTGAGTTTCCCTAACTTGGAGGAAGCCCTCACCCACCCTACCGACCAGCGAATATTTGCGATTGCCGAAGCGATGGAAAAGGGTTGGACAATTGAAAAGATTCACGAGTTGACAAAAATTGACATCTGGTTCCTCTATAAAATGCAGAATATCATATCGATGAAAAACCAGATTGAAACGATAAAATCTTTGAATGAGATGGATTACGAGCTTTTGCTCGATGCCAAAAAGAAAGGCTTTTCGGACTTTCAAATTGCCCGAATAATATTCAACCCAGAACCCAAAGAAATTGAGAAATACCAAATAAGAGTAAGGAACCATCGAAAAAGTGTTGGAATACAACCTTGCATTAAGCAGATTGATACACTTGCAGCCGAGTACCCCTCGGAAACAGCCTACCTGTATGCAACTTACCACGGAATTGAGAACGATATTAAGCATAACAGCAAGGATAAAACAGTGATTGTGCTTGGTTCTGGGGCATACCGCATAGGAAGTTCGGTTGAGTTCGACTGGTGCACCGTAAGTGCAGTAAACGAAATTCGCAAACTTGGCTACAAATCGGTGATGATAAACTACAACCCCGAAACAGTTAGCACCGATTACGATATGTGCGACCGACTTTACTTCGACGAGTTAACGTTTGAGCGGGTTTTAGACATTGTTGATATGGAAAAACCCATAGGAGTGATTGTTTCGGTGGGCGGACAGATTCCCAACAACTTAGCAATGCGACTACACCAGGCTGGCGTTAAAATACTAGGCACTTCGCCCGACTCCATTGATAAAGCGGAGGACCGACAGAAGTTTTCGGAGATGTTGGACAGATTGGAAATTGACCAACCCCGCTGGAAACAACTTTCGAC
>Ga0116178_10004111_pt1 | contig 10791 bp, 8 predicted proteins | sample AD_STIC12_MetaG_FD_89880 | JGI IMG/M metagenome (GOLD analysis project Ga0116178, IMG submission 89880) | Active sludge microbial communities of municipal wastewater-treating anaerobic digesters from USA - AD_STIC12_MetaG | ecosystem: Engineered > Bioreactor > Anaerobic > Digestate | place: USA...
CAAGCGGGTGGACTTTCCGCGTTAAAAGAAATCTCGGGAATTGGACAAGCCTTGGCCGAACACATTGAAGAATATATTAAAACCAATCATATTAAAGAATTTGAAGAGTTGTCTAAGAAATTTCCAGTGGAAATAGACGAGTTATCAAGGATTGAAGGTTTAGGGCCTAAAAAAATTTGCTTACTTTACAAAAAATTAAAAGTTAAAAATTTGGCCGATTTAGAAAAAGCAACTGCTCAGGGGCAAATCGCCATTCTGCCCAATTTTGGGTTAAAAAGCGAAGAAAATATTAAAAGAGGAATCGCTTTTATTAAAAAAACTACTAACCGGGTGCCGTTGGGTCAGACTCTGCCTTTGATTAGAAAAATTATTGATGATTTAAAACAAGTTAAGGGTGTAAAAAAAATAGTTACGGCTGGTTCGGCACGACGTTGGCAAGAAACAATTGGCGATATCGATTTATTAGCCACTTCTATTGCTCCACAAAAAATTATGGAGGCTTTTGTGGCTTTACCAGAGGTGGTCAGCGTCTATGCTCAAGGTCAAACTAAAACTTTAGTTCGTCTTAAGAATGGTTTGGATGCTGATTTACGAGTTGTCGCCCCAGAATATTTTGGGTCTGCTTTGCAGTATTTTACCGGTGATAAAAATCACAATGTTCAGTTGCGGGAATTGGCTATTAAAAAAGGCTATAAATTAAACGAGTATGGGTTATTTAAGGCCGAGAAGAAAATTGCAGGGGAAACGGAACAAGAAATTTATCAAAAATTAGGTTTAAAATATCCAGAACCAGAATTACGTACAGCTTCTGGAGAATTGGAAGCGGCCAAAAAAGATCTCTTGCCTAATCTGATCCCTTTTGGATCCTTAAAAGGCGATTTACAAACTACGACTAATTGGACCGACGGTGCTGCTTCCCTTAAGGAAATGGCCGAAGCAGCAGAAAAATATGGCTTAAAATATATTGCCATTACCGATCATACCCAATCTTTAGCCATGGCCCATGGTTTAGATGAAAGACGGCTGGCCCAGCAGGGTAGGGAAATTGATAAATTAAATCAAGTAAATAAAAACTTTAGAATTATTAAAAGCGCTGAAGTTAATATTAATAAAGATGGAACTTTGGATATTAAAGATGAGGCTTTGGCAAAATTAGAAATCGTGAGTGCCGCTGTTCATTCCTCCTTTCGGATGAGCAAAGAGGAAATGACTAAAAGAATTTTACGAGCCATAGAACACCCGTTATTAAACATCTTGTTTCATCCTACTGGTCGGCTGATTAATCGCCGTGAGCCTTACGAGCTGGATATGGACAAAATTATTAAAGCCGCCAAGGCTAACCAAGTGGCATTGGAGTTAGATTGTTTTCCTGACCGAATGGATTTAAAAGATATTTATGTGCGTCAAGCTGTGGCTTTAGGAGTTAAAATAGCCATTGATACCGATGCTCATCATCCCAGTCATTTTCAGTTTTTAGAGTTAGGAATTGGTACTGCTCGGCGCGCTTGGGTGAAAAAAAGCGATGTAATTAATACTTGGGGGGTGGAAAAATTGTTAAAATGGGCTAAGGGTAAGAGATATTGACGACCTTTTATTTTTTTGGTTTAATATAGCTACTGCCGCTATGGTGAAATGGTATACACGACAGACTTAAAATCTGTTGAGGGAAACCTCGTGTCGGTTCGAGTCCGACTAGCGGCACCAAAAAACTCCTTTTTTAAAGGGGTTTTTTGTTTGCTTAAAATACTTAAAAATGTTAATCTTTAAGCATATGGAAAGAATTGTTAATCCCCAAATTAAAGAAGACGAGGTAAAGTTAGATACAACTTTGCGCCCTCAGTGTTTAAATGATTTTGTCGGTCAAGAAAGAATTAAGGGTAATTTACAAATTTTTATTGATGCGGCTAAAAAACGAGGCGAAACTATTGAACACGTGTTGTTGTATGGTAATCCTGGTTTGGGCAAAACTACCTTAGCTCATATTATTGCTAAAGAAATGGGAGCTAATATTAAAGTTACTTCCGGTCCTGCTTTGGAAAGAGTAGGCGATTTAGCGGCTATTTTAACTAGTTTAGAAACAGGGGATATTTTGTTTGTTGATGAAATTCATCGCATGAATCGAACAATTGAAGAGGTTTTATACCCTGCTTTAGAGGATTATGCTTTAGATATTATTATTGGTAAAGGACCAGGGGCTCGGACTTTGCGAGTGGATTTGAATAAATTCACCTTAATTGGAGCAACTACAAAAATGAGTTTGCTGTCAGGTCCATTGCGCGATCGCTTTGGCGCAACTTATCATCTTAATTATTATGAAGATCCAGAAATTGAAAAAATTGTGCAACGCAGTGCTAACATTTTAGACATTGTTTTAGATGAATCATCTGCTAAAAAAATTGCCACTTCCTCTAGGCATACTCCGCGTATTGCCAATCGGCTTTTAAAACGAGTGCGTGATTTCGCTCAAGTTAAAGGTAATGGTGTAATCACTAAAGATTTATCAGAAGAAGCCTTGAAAATGTTAGAAATCGATACTGCTGGTTTAGATAGAATTGACCGTTTGATTTTAGAAACGATGATTGAAAAATTTGACGGTGGGCCAGTTGGCTTGAATACTTTGGCAGCAGCCATTGCGGAAGAAGTAGAAACCTTGGAAGAAATTTACGAACCGTTTTTATTGCAGAAAGGATTGATTAATCGCACACCACGCGGCAGAGTTGTTACAGCTTTAGCTTATAAACATTTGGGGCTGACTCCACCTGCCCAACAAAATTTAATTTAATTTTTTATGGCCTTCCCACTTTATTATTTACTTCTCCCCGTTGCGCTTTTTGGGTTAGTTTATGTAATTTTTGTTTTGCTGGATTTATATCATTTAGTAAGTTTTGCTGACTTGCATTTGTGTAGTTTTGTGGTGACTTTCATTTTTTTAGCTGGAGTGGTTTATATAACTTTTTGGGCTTGGACTTTAGCCGCCCCTTTAAATTGGCAAGAGTCTTTAAATATATTTAATAATGTTACTTTTAGCGCACCAACTTTTTAAACTATGTCATATCGTCAAATCATTAGACAAAAACCTTACGAAAAAATTCTCAAATTATTGAGGCGTGATGTAATTACTTTTATTCCTCAAATTTTTACTTTGGTTATTTTGGCCGGAGTGGAAGTGGGTATTTATTTTTTGATTAAAAATTTATTTCCCGGCTTATTATTAAAAAATTCTAGCTTAGCTATTTTATATTTGGTGGCCTTTATTTATACTTTGTCAATTTGGTTATTTTTTTTCACCCATTTTGTAGATTATTTTTTAGATTTATGGATTGTTACTAATGATCGTGTAATCGATATTCATCAGAACGGATTATTTTCTCGAACTATTGCCGAGCTGGATTTATTCAGAATCCAAGATGTTACATCGGAAACCAAAGGAATTTTTGGGACCATCTGTAATTTTGGAAATGTCTATGTGCAAACGGCCGGTGAGCAGCAGCGATTTACTTTTTATAACGTTCCCAATCCTCATCAAATTAGAGAGATGTTGATTCGTTTAGCAGATGAAGATCGTAAATTCCATAATGCCGATTCAATAAAAAAAGAGTAATAGAAAAAGAGGCCAAGCGGCCTCTTTTGGTTTTATAAAAACCAACCTCGAGGGAGGTTGGTAAAAGTTTATCAAGGCTGTTTTATAGATAAGCTTATATTTTTAATACATTCTTTGTAGTTCAATTCCCGTGTAATAATATTTTAAAATATCATCCCAATTGGCTCCGTTTTTAGCTCGATAAAGAGCGTCGCGGGCAGAAATACCTACTCCATGGCCCCATTGGGTCATACCTTTGTCATAAGGAGTGGCTACCGGCTGTAACCAGGGTTTATCCGCACCCCAAACAATTTTAGCACTTTTGGTTTTTCCATTAGAACGGGCAAAATAAGGTGTATCTACTGGCAAACCGTTATAAGTAGCTACTGTACCCCAAGTTTCGTCGACTGCCGCAACAGCATTGGGTGAAATTTTTTCCCGTACATAGCCACGATAAACTTGATCATAATCCGCATCTAAATCAAAACCACCAGCAATATGTTTGCCCGGATTTTTTAAATAGTAGTAGGCATAACTGCGTTCAGCTACGGCCATCGCTTTTAAGAATTCCTTAGGTGAAGAATCACTTTCTTCAGCCATGCCTTTTAAATAATTTTCCATGTCTAGTTCATTAATCAACCAAGTGTAGCCGGTTTTTTCTGCCCAGCGTATTTCTAAAGTGTCACGAAATTCATTGTAATTAACATTGTTGCCCCAACGAGCCAATAATTCATGATTGCTAAGGGTAAAATAGGCATTAGTATCTAAAGGGGCAAGACGTAAGGGATTTTCAGAAATAATTTTTTGTTCTCCCCAGCTTGCTACATATTGTTTATTGGTTTCATTATAAGAAAGATAGACTTTAGTTCCAGGAACAATTTTGGTCAATTCCAAATTTTTGTTGTTTTGTAAAGAATAATCAAAAGTAGAAATAAATTCCATTGGTTCTTCTGTGGTGAATAAGCCAATCCTGACCCTAGGGTCATCAATAAGAGTTGTGGCAGCTGTTTCTGTAATTGGGTTAGGGTCAATTACAGTTACAGGAAGATCAAAATTGCCACCCTCAATTTTTTGACCATCAACCAATAAAGAAAAATGCAGAGTAAAAATTCCAGCCTGTTCAGGAGCGGTTAGGGGAATGGTGTAAATTTCCGTTTGTCCTTTCTTAACTAATGAGTCAGAATTTTCTATTACTTTATTAGTCTCCAGCCAAGAATAATTAGCAAAAGAGGCATTGGTATTTACTCCAGCTAAAGAAACATTATTTAAAACTATACTTCTAGAAGCCCAATCTTGTTTGCCTTGGTTTAAAAAAAGTAAAGAAATAATTTGGTCTTCTCCAAAATTTAATTTAAGTGGTTTGACTAAACTTAATTTCATGGCCGCGTAATCTACTTTTTCCATTTCAATTTTGGGTGGATTTAAAAAAGCATTTTCTTCTGTTTCGGCTTCAATATTGCCTTTTTCATCAACTTCGGCGGAGTTACTAACTTTAACTGTAATAGTAAATTGGCCATTTTGTACCCAGGCTTTATTTTCGGCGGCTAGGGCAAAAGTTTCGGTGTAAGTCCCAGTTTTAGATGGGGCTTTAATTTCAAACTCAAAATAGCCCTTGCTATTGGGTCCGGCTAAAGAATCTTTCAATTTAACTATGTGGCTGGAAGACATCCAAGACTCAGCTGCCAGTTTGCTGGCGTGGTATTTAGGATTATAGGTATACAAGGAAACATAATTTTTGCCGGTATTCCGCCAGTTGTAAGCGCCGCGGTTGTAAAAACCAACTTTTATTTTAGTTGTCTCTCCAGGCTTGAGGTTAATTTCTGAAATTTTGGAATATTGTTCGGCTGCCCAGTCAGGTCGGGAATCAGCAGAAACAATTTGGACTTTAGAAAGTAAGAATAAAAAAGCTAAAATAACAGATAATTTGATTAAAAAATTTTTATTCAACAACATAAGCAGTTTAGAAGTTTAAGTAAGATTATTATAGCATTTTTAAATTGGTGTTTCAATTGCTAATTCAGACTATTTCTAGTAAACTGAAGTTAGTTTATGTCATTAAATAAAGCTGTTAAACACACTTTTATTCAACTAACCGGCAGGTTTTTTTCTACCTTGTGCGGGGTTTTAGCTTTGGCAGTTTTGACCCGTTATCTAGGACCAGAAAAGTTTGGTTGGTTTACCACTATTACAGTTTTTTTGCAGTTTTTTGGTATTTTAGCTGATTTTGGTTTAACCCTAATAACAGCTCAGATGTTGTCTGAGCCAGGAGTTGATAAAGAAAAAATTACTGCCAATTTGCTTTCCTTAAGATTGATTATTTCCTCAATTTTTTTTGGCGTAGCTTTGGTTTTAATTTGGTTTTTCCCGTATGCTTTAGTGATTAAGTTGGGTGTCTGTATTTATGCCACTTCGCTTTTTGCAGTAACCTTGCAAAATATTTTTGTTGGCTTTTATCAAACCAGAACGGACATGGAGCGAGTAGCCTGGGGTGATATTTTAGGACGTGGTTTAATTCTAATTGGGTATTTAATTTGTATTTTTGCTAAATTAAATATTTTGCTGGTTTTATCAGTTAATGTTTTAGCCAATCTGGCTCAGCTATTATTATTGTGGCAGGGAACAGCCGCTTTGATTAAAGTAAAATTGGCTTGGAATAAGGAAGTTTATAAAGAGATTTTAAAAAGAAGCTGGCCGATTGCTATTTCCGTAGCGTTTAATTTATTGTATTTAAAAGCAGATACACTAATTTTATCTGTTTTAAAACCACAAGCAGAAGTTGGTTTGTATGGCGCGGCTTATCGAGTGATTGATGTTTTAACTACTATCCCGACCATTTTTATGGGGATTATGTTACCTTTATTAACTTCTTCTTGGCTCAAAAATAATAAAGAAGAGTTTACAAAATATTTTCGTCGAGCCTTTGATTTAATGGCTATTTTAGGTTGGCCAATTTTAATTGGAGGAGTTATTTTGTCATCTCAAGTTATGACTTTTATTGCTGGCGATGATTTTAATACTGCCGGAAATTTTTTACGAATACTTTTGATCGCCATGTTTTGTATTTTCTTTGGTGTTATTAGTTCCCATGTTATCTTGTCCCTGAATAAACAAAAGCAGATGATTAAGTGGTATTTGGTGGACGCGGCTTTATCTTTGGCAGGATATTTTTTGTTTATTCCGAGGTTTGGCGCTTATGCTGCGGCCTGGATCACGGTTTTTTCCGAAGCTTTTATTATGGCCGTAACTTATATTATGGTGATTACCAAAACTAAAATTCATCCCAATTTTTCAATTTATTTTAAAAGTGTAGCCGCTTCTACAATTATGGCTGGAGTGATTTTTAGTGTTCGATCTTGGCCGTTAGTGCTGGTTTTATTATTAGCCATTGGTGTTTATTTTGGGAGTTTGTATTTATTGGGTGGCATTACCAAAGAAATGTTAAAATCTCTGTTTAAGTCGGCTTAACTTTTATTTTTTGTAGTTTTAACTTTAAGATCCTCAGTGGGTCTTTTTTATTTTAGCTGTTTTTGTTATGCTATTAACATATGCTTTTTATTGTTTTGTTAGCCATTTTTTATCTTTTATTCGCTTTTTTGAGTTATCGCAACTTATTGTGGGGACTAATTTTGATTGGCGCCTTTTTGCCTAGTTATTTGATTCGTTATAATATTTTTGGTTTTCCTTCCACCGTTTTGGAAGGAATGATTTTAATTGTTTTTGGGCTTTGGATTGTACAACATCGTCGGCAATGGGCAGGAGTTGTTCAAGCTGCTTCTCGAGGTAAAAAATTACCCAATCCTTTTGGCCGTTGGTTTTTTGCTACGGTTTTATTTTTAATTGCTTCTTTAGTTTCTATCTATATTGCCCCCAATCATTGGTCTGCTCTAGGTTTATGGAGGGCTTATTTTTTAGAACCAATTATTTTCTTTATTATTTTAATTTCTACTGTTAAGAATAAAGAAGACGCTTATAAAATTATTTGGGGGGTTGTTCTAGGGGGTATACCTGTAGCTGCTCTGGCTGTAGCTCAAAAATTTACCGGCTGGTTAATTCCCAATCCTTTTTGGCAAGCGGAGGCTACTCGTCGAGTAACTAGTGTTTTTGGGTATCCTAATGCTGTGGCTTTATATTTAACTCCTTTGCTCCCATTAGTGGTTTATCTTTTTGAAAACTCGGTTCGTAAAACCAAAGGTTTGATTTGGCAAGATTTATTCTATTCAGTTATTTTCTTTTTATTTATTTTGGCAATTATTTTTACTAAATCAGCCGGTGCTCTGATTGCTTTAGCCGGAACTTTGATCGTTTTGGGTTTGTTATTTCGTCGAACAAGGAAATTTGTTGTGGGATTGATAATTGTTGGGGCAGCATTATTTTTGCTTACTCCCTTAAAAGATCCCATTAAAGAGGAATTTTTATTTAAAGGAGTTTCGGGACAATTGCGAATAAGTATGTGGGGGGAGACTGTGGAAATGTTGCGCAATCATCCTATTTTTGGAGCTGGTTTGTCTGCTTACCAAGAGGTGGTCCACTCTTATCACATCTTGCCTTGGGCGGAAATTTATCTTTATCCTCACAATTTATTTTTAAATTTTTGGTCAGAAGTTGGGTTTGTCGGTTTAGTTGCTTTTTTGTGGTTGTTGTTATTGTTTTTTCGAGCGAGTTGGGAAATATTAAAGCCACATCGAGGTGAGGATTTGTGGCTGGTAGAAATTATCAGTGCTTCTATGTTAATTATTTTTATTCAGGGTTTAGTGGACGTTCCTTATTTTAAAAATGATTTAGCCATCTTTTTTTGGTTGTTGATGGGTTTAATGGCTATCAATCTTAAATTCAGTCAGCAATATGATAGAAGCTAATCTTGGTAAGAAGTTGATTATTGAAGTTGAGGGGAAAAAGTGGGCGCGTTTTCCAATTAAAACGCCGGTTATTAAAAAGGGTGATGATTTAGTTAAAATTATTCAACAAGAAACAGATTTATATTTGAGAAAAGGCGATATCATTTTTATTAGTGAAAAAATTGTGGCCATTAGCCAGGGCAGAGCTTTTCCTATCAGTGAAATTAAACCTTCTTGGTTGGCTAATTTTTTGGTTAAATTCGTTTATAAGTCACCTTATGGGATTGGATTAGGCAGTCCTTGGACTATGCAACTGGCAATCCAAGAGGTAGGGTCATTGCGTATTTTGTTTGCGGCTTTATTAGCAGCTTTTACCAAACCTTTAGGAATCCGCGGTGTTTTTTATCTTGTAACAGGTAGAAGAGTTGCGGCTATTGATGGTCCTTGTGCCTATACTTTGCCGCCATATAATCAATATGCTAAATTAGGTCCGGCCAAACCGCGTCAAACCGCCGAATTTTTAAAGTATAAATTAGGTTGCGAAGTGGTTATTATTGATGCTAATGATTTAGGAGTTAATATTTTAGGTAAATCAAGCAAGAAAATTTCTAGTAGTTGGGCCGCAGCTATTTTTAGAGATAATCCCTTAGGTCAATCATCTGAGCAAACTCCGGTTTGTCTGGTAAGGGAAATTACTAGTCGGGTTTGACAATTAGGTTTAATTGTAGTATTATTAGGACTAGTCAAACCGTAGAAAGCGGGCCGTTAGCTTAGTTGGTAGAGCGCCACATTTGCAATGTGGAGGTCAGCGGTTCGAATCCGCTACGGTCCACCATTTAAGCCGAGGTAGCTCAGTGGTAGAGCGAAGGACTGAAAATCCTTGCGTCGAGAGTCCGATTCTCTCCCTCGGCATTTGTTAAAAATAAACCCGTGAACGCAATTCACGGGTTCAAAGTTCGGGCTGTGGCTCAGTTGGCTAGAGCGTCTGCTTTGGGAGCAGAAGGTCGCGAGTTCGAGTCTCGCCAGCCCGATAAAAACATCTTCTTCGGAAGATGTTTTTAAATAAATTAAAATATAGTAAAATTAAAATAGAGAATAAAATAATTTCTATGAAAATTCATCGTTTTTTAATTACCGAGAAAATTACCGAAGGAGAAATGGTGGTTCAGAACAAAGAATTAATTCACCAACTACAAAATGTTTTAAAGTTAAAAACTGGAGAGTTAATAATTATTTTTAACAATCAGGGTGAGTTCCAGGGTATAATTAAGGATTTAACTAAAAAGAGCCTAAAATTAAGCGCGGTGGCAAAAAATCAGCGGGTTTATAAATTAAAAAATCAAGCTATTCTTTATTGTGCTATTTTGAAAAAAGAAAATTTTGAAATGATTGTGCAAAAAGCTACGGAGGTTGGGGTTAAAAAAATTGTTCCCCTAGTAACTGGGCATACCGTTAAATTGAACCTTAATCTTAGTCGTTTAAGAAAAATTGCTCAAGAAGCCGCAGAACAGTCGGGTAGATTGGATGTGCCGGAAATTAGTCCAATACTTTCTTTAAAAGAGTCCCTAGATTATATTCAGGAAGGGGAGTTGGCTTGGTGTCTAGATACCACATCTCAGATTGAAGTGATTACTCCAGTTGAAAATAAAATGATTCATCTTTTTATTGGTCCGGAAGGTGGTTGGACTGATGAAGAAAGAGTTTTATTTACCAAACATCATTTTTCTTTTTTAAGTCTGGGTCCCTTAGTACTGCGTGGGGAGACAGCAGCAATTATTGCCAGTTACCTAGCTTGTAATGGTTAAAAGGTGATAAAATAGAGGTAAATTAACTCTGTCCAAAAAGAAGTATGAGTAGAATTATTTATGGTTTGGCCGGAGAGGGGATGGGCCATGCCTCGCGTTCTAAAATTTTAATTGAACATTTATTAAGTCAGGGGCATGAAGTAAAAGTCATTTCTCACGATAAGGGGTATGAAAATCTTTCCCCTTATTTTGAAGTGTTAAAAATTTCTGGTTTGCGGATTACTTATGAACATAACCAAGTCAGATATTTGGAAACGGTTTTTGATAATATTTTAAAATTACCGGGTTTACAAAAAAGTTTTAATAAGATTTTGAAACTAAAAAATGAATTTCAACCTCAATTAATTATTTCGGATTTTGAACCCTTAACCGCTCTCTTGGCTCACTGGGAAGGTATCCCTCTTATTTCTGTCGATAATCAGCATCAATTAATCTATACGAACGTTTATTATCCTAAAGAATATTTGCAAGAGGCTTTGGCTGCCAAAACAGTTTCTCGATTGATGGTTAGCCGAGCCGAGGCTTATTTAATTACATCTTTTTTTAAGACTAGAATTAAACACCGCCATAC
>Ga0116178_10004113_pt1 | contig 10788 bp, 11 predicted proteins | sample AD_STIC12_MetaG_FD_89880 | JGI IMG/M metagenome (GOLD analysis project Ga0116178, IMG submission 89880) | Active sludge microbial communities of municipal wastewater-treating anaerobic digesters from USA - AD_STIC12_MetaG | ecosystem: Engineered > Bioreactor > Anaerobic > Digestate | place: USA...
AAAATTAAAAGTAAGAACAAACGCTGATACTCCACATGATGCTAAGGTAGCTCTAGATTTTGGAGCTGAAGGTATCGGACTTTGCCGCACTGAGCATATGTTCTTCGATGATGAAAGAATTCACTTCGTTCGCAGAATGATTTTGGCGAAAGACGTTGAAGGTCGCAAAGAGGCTCTGAGCCATTTGTTGCCTTATCAAAAAGAAGACTTTATTGGAATTTTTGATGTAATGAGAGACAAACCTGTCACTGTTCGCCTACTTGATCCACCTCTACATGAGTTCTTGCCTGAAAAACAAGACGCTATTGAAAAATTGGCTGATGAGCTCGGTGTAACTGTAGACGATCTTCATATTACGATCGCTTCATTGCATGAGGTCAATCCAATGCTTGGACACAGAGGTTGCCGCCTTGGAGTCACTTATCCGGAAATTTATGAAATGCAGGTCAGGGCTATTTGCGAAGCTGCTATTGAAGTTTCTGCAACAAGAGGGTTCAAAGTAAATGTTGAGATTGAAGTCCCGTTGGTTTGTGAATTAAAAGAATTACAAGCAATGAAAGAAATGATTCAAGAGGTAGTAAACGAATATGGTCCTCGTGTAAATTTCAATTATAAAATTGGAACGATGATTGAGTTGCCAAGAGCTTGCTTGATCGCTGACGAATTGGCTAAAGAAGCTGAATTTATGTCTTTTGGTACTAACGATTTGACTCAGACCACTTTCGGACTTTCTCGTGATGATTCCGGCAAATTCATCCCTGTTTATTTGGACAAAGGTATTATGGAGCGTGATCCTGCCGCCGGTATCGATGAAAAAGGAGTTGGCAAATTAATGGAGATGTGTGTGAAATTGGCTAAATCGACTCGTGGTGATATCGAAATTGGCATCTGTGGTGAGCAAGGTGGCGATCCGGCTTCTGTATGGTTCTGCGAGAAGATTGGCTTGGATTATGTAAGCTGCTCTCCATTCCGAGTGCCGGTTGCGAGATTGGCTGCTGCACAGGCTGAGGTGAAGAGAAAGAAATAGTCTATCGTGTGTAGTGTGTAAACTTTTGAATTAGATAAGAAAAGGCCTCCATAAGATGGGGGCCTTTTGTAGACAGAGTATTTTGGATACTTTTAATTCATGTTCTCCCAGTGAATACCAATGCTATCTCCTATAACTTCCAATATAGATTCTCTTGTTTGACCGAACTGTTCTGGACTTATAACCTCAAAACCCCTCCCATCAGATCTTTTTTGAAGTATTTGTCCTGGCTCAACTATTGAATTTGTGTCTGTGCGAGGCTTCATAGTCCCTGTTTTTAGCGCTTGGATTACAGCATCACGAACAAACTTTGGGGCTGGAACCATTCCTCCATATGTTGGATGAATATATAGTTCAATGTTTTCGTATTGATTGGCTTGATCGCCTTGGTTACCTGTTTCCTGTTTTTCCATTGGATTGTTTTTAATTAATAAAAATTAATCAATGAAGTCCTGCATCTCTAGTTGAATTAGCAGTTCGTCTCTTAATTTATTAGCTTTATCTTCATCTGGAGTCCCTTTGAAATGATCTTTTGTACGATTTATTGCCTCTACAATCCTTTTTTTAGTTATAGATTCTGTCTTTAATAACTGATTTTCTTCTTTAAGTTCCTGCGTATACATAATCGCCAGTCCCATTGCTCGTCTTGAAAGAGCTGAGACCTCTTTTTGAATTTTAAAATATTCTTGAAATGCTTTATCGTTACAGTTTATGGTAGGCTGTATTTCTTGAGACCCTGACTGTTGTGCTTCCTGAACCTCAGACTGTTTGTTCTCTGGCTGTTTATTGTCCGGTCCACACCCTATCGCTCCTGTTGCTAAACTAACCGCTAAAACTGCTTCTTTTAATCCGAATCCCATAATAAAAATTATTAATGTTAAGGAGAGTTTTATAACATATGAAGCTTTATTTGGCAATAGCTGTTAACTTGGCCTACTTACTGAACACAAGTTAAACCTGGCTCAAATGTGCATACAGTGCCACTTTCACCAAAATTAATCTTACATGAACTTTTTGCATTTCCAGCCTTTACGTTCAATAGGTATGTAGAAATATTTGCTCCTGTACCTGTACATGTTGTAATAGAATTAGGCACTTCAAATAAAGAGTCGTTCATTTTTTTTATTCCTGTATCTATCATCTCGTCCGTAACCTCATGATTTTCTCCATTTACATCTGTAATACCTACAACTTTCAATTCTGCTCTTTTTTCTTCTGATATTGAAATGACTGCTGTATTCGCCTTAATACTTAGCATGCACTGTCCGCTTGCATCTTTTCCTTTGAGCACGAATTGCGTACTCCCACTCATAGTGAACCCCCTTGTGAATGGCGCTGGTACTGAGTAATTGTATACAACCTGGCCTTCCCCGCATGTTTTCGCCAATTCAGCTAAACAGTCTAAAGAAGTACAACTCTCTGTTTTTGGAGCCGTGGCAACTGATGTATTCGATGTAGTTGGAGGTGTTATTTGTGTACCTGTTTCCACCTCTTTCTTTGCAGGAATCTCTATTCCTTTAATTGATGGAGCTTTTACTTCCGGTTTCTCAACCTTCTCTTCTTGTGTAGAAATTAATGTTTTTTCTTCTGAAAGTTTTCCTTGGTTTTGCTCTGCTTCTTGTTTTTAACAAGCCGATAGAAATAACACTGATGCCATTACTAATCCGATAATTGTTAGCTTTTTCATTGGTTTTTGTTAATTAAATTTAATACTTATCTGTAGTTTTATAGCACACTACTCCCCCCAGCTCAGTTTTTGTCTCAACATTTTGTAGTAGCGAGAACCTTCGCGTATGAGATGTAGGACGCGATGCGATTTGCGAATTTTGATTTCGTCGCCGTATTTCAGCGGGATTGATTCTTGACCATCGAGTGTAAGGCCCAAAAATTCTATTTCATTACGACGTTCTGTTTCTATATGAATTGTTATTTGGCGATCGTCTGGGATCACAATCGGTCTCATTGAAAGTGAAGATGGACAGATTGGAGAAATTATGAGACCTGGGACGCCTGTGTGAACTATCGGACCACCTGCCGAGAGAGAGTGAGCTGTGGAACCTGTAGGAGAAGCCACTATCAAGCCATCGCCTTTGAATCTCACAACAAGTCTTTGATTAACTTCAATTCTAATTTGAATGAGCCTAGCGAATGAACCTTGATTGATAACCGCATCGTTCAGACTCAAATATGTTGAATGTTTTTTCCCTTTGCGATAGACGGTCACGCGAAGGATTGTCCTTCGATCCAGTCTGCATTGATTTTTGAAAACGCTATCTAAAACATGAAACATTTTTTCTGGCACCGTTTCCGTGAGAAATCCGAGATTTCCCATGTTTACGCCCAAAATAGGTACGTGACGACGCGGATGTCTGCGTGCTATTTTCAACAATGTTCCATCTCCTCCCAAAGAAATCCCCATATCAACCTTGCTCAATAATTGTTCTTTTTTCATTCCACTGCCTCGTTCCAAAAGCTTTGATAAATTTTGATCCAAAAGAACTTCCAGTCCTTTTTTCTCGAGATATTTGACCAGTTTTTCGATTATTTTTTTGTCGTTTAAATCGCGTTTTGATATCAATCCTACTTTTTTAATACGTTTACAATCAAATGGTTTGTCCATGTATTTGTATTAATGCTTAATTAAAATGTTTCGAGCAGATTATACAGCACTTGTGCTGAATTCTCCCAGTTAAATTTCTTTGACTGAATGCGTCCTTTATTTATTAAGTCCGCCTTAAGTTCTTCGTTTGAAATTATTTTTTCCATTGCAAATGCAAACTCTGCCGGACTGCGTGGATCACAATAAATTGCCGCTTCGCCCAAGACTTCCGGAATCGACGATGTATTGCTAGCGATAATCGGACATCCTGCTTTCATGGCTTCCAGAGGCGGGATTCCAAATCCCTCATAAAGCGACGGAAATATAAAAGCTTGAGCGGTATTATATAGAAAATTCAAATTTTTACTCGTAATGTATCCGAGCAAATGAACGTGTTTTTGTAAATAATTTGCTTCAATAATTTTTGAAAGATCGCTTTTCCCCCATCCGGAACTTCCAACTATTATCAGGTGGTAATTTTTGTTTTTTTCATAAAACATCACAAACGCTTGCAACAAAGCTTCATAATTTTTTCTTGGTTGGATAGTCCCTACTGTTAAGAAGAATTTTTCCGGTATCGATATTTTTTCTTTTAATTCTTTTACTTTTTCTTCTGTCGTATTGATCGGGCAGAAATCAGCCGACGCCGCGCAGTGAGTAACCTCTATTTTTTCGCTTTGAACTTTGAATTTTTTAATCAAATCTTTTTTTGTATTTTCTGATACGGCTAAGATTTTGGTAGCTGCTTTTATGGCTTTTTTAATAAATAATTTTTCCAAAATAACTGCTTTTTTTTCATGAAATTCGGGGAATAAAATAGCCGCTATATCGTGAATCGTTATTATAACTTTTATTTTTTTCTCAGCCGATGCTTTCGCGAGCATTGATGGAATAATAAAACTGCTTGGGGCGAAAAATACATCCATGTTTTCTTTTAGCACATCTTTTGCCACCGCTCTGTGCCAAAAAATCCCTCGTTTTTCTATAATTATGGTCTTTGCGTTTTTGAATTCTTCAAATCCCGCCACACCAGAATCGGCATACAAAAAATAATCGTTTTTTTTGTCTTTTTTTAGAAGTTCACGCGTGATGTGAAGAGTATAAAATCCTTTTCCTGTTTTTTCTCCACCTGCTGAACGTATGTCTATACCTATTTTCATACTTGAATTCTATTGTTTTTCTTTGGAATTTGCGAGCTGTTTTGCTATCCTTTAGACGAATTAAATGAAATATTATGATAAATGAGCGATTTACAGATAAGTTGATGAAGCTGCCGTTGCCTTTTAAGTTGGTTGGCGTCGGGAGTTTTTTGACTATGATCTCAACTGTTTTGCCGTGGTATCGAGATTTGGATACTTTTAAGACAGGTGATAAATTTATCGGACTTTCAGGGCCTCTTTATCTTCTTGGTTTTTTGATTTTGACTTTTGCGATTGCATCTTTTGCCATGACTGCATACAAAATTTTGAATAAGAAATTGCCGAAATTACCTATAGCTGAAGAGCATTTTAATATTGCGAGCGGAGTGATGTGTTTATTTCTTTTAATAATCACGAGCAGTATTTATTTTCATCCTAAATTTGGAGTGAATATAACTATGAAAGAAATGGGCTTTGGTATGATGATGGCTTTTTTGGGAAGCGCTGTCACCGTCTTGGGTGGTATATTTCAGACTAAGAAAAAAGTGGGGACATTTGAAGCTGAGGGGAAACTTGATAAATTAATAGATGTAGATACTCATCAAAGAGTCCAACAAGAAATCCGTCCTATTTCTAATGTTTCTCATGCACCACACGTTTCAAGTACTCATAATGCTACCGCTGAGCAAGTTGAAATTAAAATAGAATCTAACAACGAACAAAATGCCTTCTGAAAATACTGCGAATTCCGCTTCGCCTATTATTTTTTATTGTAAAGATTGCGGGAAAGTCGTCGATACGGAGCGTGTTGGGAAAAAGTATGTGTATAAATGTAAAATTTGCGGCACAAAAAATGTCGCTTTTGGTACCGACAAAAGTATCAAAAGTTTTTTCAGAGTTCCTGAAGAAAAAGGCGCTGTAGATGTAAACGAAACTGCTAAACGTGTAGAAGATGGTGAGCTAGCAACAGCTAATAAAGATAGCGAAAGCGCAAAGACAAATGAAGGGGGTGAAGCTGCTGAAACCTCTGAAAAAAAGGATTAATTTTAATTTTATTTATACTAAATTTTAGAAATATATTATTTTTTTGAAAGTTTTTTTTGAGAGCCGACAATTATTATTCTCACATGAATAATTGCGGTTGTATTAAATATGGTGATTTTAATTATCCAAAACAATTAGAATCTTTATCCAAGCCTCCAAAACATCTTTTTTATGATGGAAATTTGGATTGTTTAAATGATGTTTTGATTTCTTTCGTTGGCACTAGAAGAGCGAGTCAATATGGAAAATATTGTGCTAATTCATTGATTGAAGAATTGTCTTTGTGCGGAGTTACTGTTGTGTCGGGACTGGCCAGTGGAATAGACACGCTATGTCATAAAGCCGCATTAAATCACGGACTCAAAACCATAGCTGTTTTTGGGACCCCTTTGAATACTGTTTTCCCGAAAGAGAATGAATCTTTGGTGAAAGAAATTGTTTCCAAAGGGGGGCTTGTTTTGAGTGAATATTCTCCCGACACTTTGATGCAAAAATATTTTTTCCCCGAAAGAAATAGAATAGTTGCAGCGTTAAGTCTTGCAACAGTGATAGTAGAAGCCCCTCAGGAATCTGGAGCTTTATTGACAGCTCATATTGCATTGGAGTTGGGACGCGATGTTTATGCTGTGCCGGCCGATATTAATTCTTCAAATTCCGCTGGATGTAATAATCTTATTAAAAATTCATCTGCAAAAGCGATTACATGTGGAGCTGATATTATTGAAGATTTAAGACTTCAGCCTTCGATATTCGTCGACGCTTTAAAAAATAAAGAAAATCAATTCGATTTTGATGATGATGTTAAAAAAGTGTATTTGGCGATTTCTGCGACGCGCCCTACAAGCATAGAAAAAATAATGAAAGAAACCGGATTTGATATTCAAACAATAAATAAATCTATTTCCCTTCTGGAAATTAATTTTTTGGTCGCGTCTCTTTCGACTGGAGCATATTTAAAAATAAAGTAGGCATTCCCATATGCTAAGAATTCATACTTCGGAAGCTTTGACTACACTTCAGTACACTTCGGCTTTATTACGCCTCGGAAACTTTGACCGTTCTATACACTTCGTCGACTGTTGTAAGTCCGAGCGCAATTTTTTTGTATCCATCTTCTTGCATAGTCATAAATCCCTGCTTACGAGCAGATTCCATGATTTTGTGCATTGGAGCTCTGTTCAAAATCAACTCTTCAATTTCATCTGTGACAGTACACATTTCCGCTATCACAAGACGGCCTAAATATCCCGTGTTACTGCATTCATCGCATCCAACGGCGTGATAAACTTGTTCCGGAGTTTGTGGTACCAAAGTCGGATTTGTTTTTTTCAAATCTTCAAATGCTTCTTCAAATTTTTGTTTTTCTTCCGGCGTAATCGGCTCCAATTTACCACATTTTTTACACACTCTTCTAACAAGTCTTTGCGCTATCAATGTGTCTAACGCAGGAGCTACGAAAAACGGTTCCATCCCCATATTTATCAAACGCGGAATACTTTCGAGTGCGCTGTTCGTATGCAACGTAGCAAGCACTACGTGACCTGTTAACGCCGCTTGCGCGGCTGTATTTGCAGTCTCTAAATCACGGATCTCACCGATCATCACTATATCCGGATCCTGACGAAGAATTGATTTCAATCCACTCGCAAAATCATAATTATGCGCTTCGCTTACTTGCGATTGGACGATTCCATCGATGTGATACTCTATCGGATTTTCCAGTGTGATGATTTTTTTATCCGGAGTATTCATACCTTGTAGCATTGAATACAAACTGGTTGTTTTACCTGATCCGGTCGGACCTGTTATCAGTATCATTCCATGTGAAATTCCCAAAAGTTGATTCAATTTATCTAAGTGAACTCCTTCATATCCCAAATCTTCGAACGATGTAAATTTCTTTCCACTGTCCAAAAATCTACATACAATTGACTCGGAATTTTCTGTCGGAATTACGGAGACACGAACATCGATCTTGCGATCATTGTAATTAAATGAATAACGTCCATCTTGTGGTATGTCGCTGACATTCAACTTCATTCTTGTCTGATATTTAACCTGATTCAAAATGTTTTTATAAACACTTGGCTTTAAATCGAAAACTTTATAAAGCACTCCATCAATTCTAAATCTGACCCTGACTTGATTTTCTTCCGGCTCATAGTGAACGTCTGAAGCCTTTGTTTTCATCGCTCCAATATTAATCATGTTTACGCCTTCTTCGGCCGTCACTCCGGCTATTTTTTCACCAAGGATTTTTAATTCGGCTATTTCTTTCTCGTATGTTTTTATTTTTGCCTCCTCCACTTTTTCAACTATCGATTTTTCTTTGTATACCAATAAAGAATTGTATTTTTCGATGACTTCCAAAATTCCGCTTTGTGAAGCCAAATTTACATTCAACTGATAGCCTTGTCCGCGTAATGACTCAAGCACTTTTTTCGTCTCTTCATCATCCGGATTTACAACTGCCACTCTTAATTTGTTTCCGAATTTAAAGAAACTGACTATTTTCCCTTTTTTGGAATCTTCAAAAGGAATCAATTTCATGTAGTCCGGATTCAAAGGTGTTTTCCCGATGTTTACGTATGAAAGATTTAATGCCTCGGCTTTTTTCAATGTATCTTTTTCCTCGAAATCTCTGTTGATGCCTTGCAAAGCAAGTGTGCGTTCCTCTTCTTTCTTCTCTTTTAATTCATCTTCCGTCACTTCGTTTTCATTTTCATTCGCCAAACTTTTAGCTTTTGCGGCCGATTTCTTTTTGGAAGGATCAGCTATAAAATCCAATTCGACTTTTTCATCTCCTTGTGAATTTGACTGAGGATTCCCTGCTTGTGAGCTTTCATCTGTCATTTTTTGTTTTCGTTTTTAATTTTTAATCTGTTAAGTATACCACAAAAAAGGCAAGCCTTGAAGTACAGAGGGCTTGCCAGATTTATTGTTTATGTTGAGCGCTGTTGGGAGACGCTTTTACGTAATTGTAACTCTTTTTCCAATCTTTATAGAGCTTTCATCGCTTCTACTATTGCTTTTGCTGACTCTTCGTCTATTCCTTCAACTTGAGATATATCTTTTACAGATAGACCTTTTAATTGTTCTATTAGTGTGAGATTTGCCGCTGTTAATTTTTCCGCAATTTCAGGAGCAAGATTTAGAAGCTCAATTGTTTGGGTTTGTTTTTCTTCTTCTGTTGGAGCTTCTTTTTTTGCAACTGCTTCTGCGGCCTCTCCTGTCAATTCACTGATGTCGAGAATATCAATCTCCCAACCTGTTAGGATAGAAGCCAAACGAACATTTTGTCCCATTTTACCGATAGCCAACGGACGTTGATCGCTTTCTACGTATACTGTTGAGTGTTTCGTCTGGTCGTTCAATATGATTCGAGCTGTTTTTGCAGGAGCTAGAGCCGCTTTCAAATAAGCTTCCTGGTCTTCTGACCATTCGATAATGTCGATTCTTTCACCGTTTAATTCATCCATTATGTTCTGTACGCGTACACCTTTTTGACCTACACAAGAACCGATCGGATCAATCTTATCGTCGCTAGAGAATACCGCCACTTTACAGCGGACTCCCGGATCACGAGCTATCGATTTCACCTCAACTACTCCTGATTTTACTTCAGGTATTTCTAGTTCTAATAGTTTTCTGACTAAATTTGGATGAGTTCTTGAGATCAAAAGTTGAGGTCCTTTTGTTGTCTTCATAACTTTGTCCAAATACAATTTAATTCTCTGTCCTGAGTAGTATTTTTCGTTGCGGATTTGTTCATTCATCGGAAGATTTGCTGTGATTTTGTTGTCGAGGTTTACATACACATCGTTGCCGTCGACTCTGTGAACGACTGCATTGATCATCTCGTTTTCGCGATCTTTGAATAAGTCGTACATCATATCGCGTTCAGCCTCTTGGATTCTTTGAATGATAACTTGTTTTGCTGATTGTGCAGCGATTCTTCCGTATTCAGCTGGTGTAACGTCGATCTTAATTTTGTCTCCGATTTTAGCTTTTTTGTCGTATTTTTTAGCCTCAGTTTCGGTCATTTGAAGATCTTCAATTTCAATCTTTTTAACAACTTCTTTTATTAAATAAACTGTTGCTAAACCTGATTTCTCATCTAATTCAACGTCAATTTCCTGATCTTTTGTGCCGTAGTCTTTGCGGTATGCTGTGCGAAGAGCGGCTTTGATCGTCTCGATGACTTTGTCTCGAGGGATGTTTTTTTCGTCGCAAATCTGATTGATTGCGGCTAAGAATTGTGTCTGCATAATTTAGTATGTTAAGTATAAATTTTATATATTGCAGTGCGAAGATAGACAAAAAGAAAACAGAATCTTTATTTAAGATCCTGTCTATATCATCATCTATATTGCGGTGTTATTGTACCAGCGGTCGATGACTTTGTAAATAGCATCGATCTTGAATCCTCTCGAGGAAAGGAAGCGCATTGCTTTTGCTTTTTGTTTTTGTGGAAGATCCCTTTGAATTGTTTTAAGTTTTTTCTTTAACGCCTCTTGCGCGAGCGCGACTTCATCTATGTCTTGCGATTCTAAAACTCGTTCTGCCAAATCTGGATGAATGCCTTTGCGTTCAAGTTCACGTTTGAGAAGGAATCTCCCCCTTGGACGAAACGCAGTTCGATTCTCTATGAAATCATTTGCGAACCGCGTGTCGTCTAAGTACCTCAACTCCTTTAACCTATTTAAAACTTTCTTAATAGATTCTTCTATTTCCGACTCAGTTGCTGATGATAAAACGTCCATTTTGTCATCTTCGAGTCGTGATTTGCCTTCGACTATTCTTTTCTTCTCTTTGCTGATAAATTCTATGATTTTCTTTTTTAACTTAAGCACTGTATAGCTTCTCTTAGAAACCAATGAAAGTGCTTTCTGCAAGAATAAATCATATAGTTTATCCATTCATTATTCTGTTATCTCGCCTGTGTCTGTATCAACCGCCTGAACTGCACCAACTTCTTC
>Ga0116178_10004126_pt1 | contig 10757 bp, 10 predicted proteins | sample AD_STIC12_MetaG_FD_89880 | JGI IMG/M metagenome (GOLD analysis project Ga0116178, IMG submission 89880) | Active sludge microbial communities of municipal wastewater-treating anaerobic digesters from USA - AD_STIC12_MetaG | ecosystem: Engineered > Bioreactor > Anaerobic > Digestate | place: USA...
CTGGCGGCCCGCTTAAGGGTTTCTCTGGTCAGGGCGACCAGAAGTGAATAGGCGCCCACATCGGCTCTGTTCTTCGTCAGCCAGTCCTGCAGGCAGTCCAACAGCGGTTTCATAGCCGCCTTTGTACCGGTTCATGGGCGGTTCGCGGGTGGTTGAGCGGCGGACGGATGCAAAGACTGAGTTCCTCCCCAACTTCCCGCTTCCGAGGAGCTGCCCATGTCTTCCCTGTTCGGTCTGGACCCCACCGGTCGCTTCGTCTTCGTCAGTGAGGTGCCGCGCGGCCTGGCCTGCGAGTGCCGGTGCGTTGTGTGCGCCGAGCCTCTCATCGCCCGGCAGGGCGTGGTGCGCGAGCATCACTTCGCTCACGCATCGGGCCGTGAGCCCTGCGACGTGAGCTACGAGTCGTTGCTCCACCGGTACGCCAAGCAAGTCATCCAGGAGGCTGGCGGCCTGCAGGTGCCGGTGGACTCGGCCGTCATTGGGCACCTGGGCCTGGACGGAGCGACACCGCCGTCCGCAAGGCTGGATCTGCCGCGGCTTGACGTCGAGCGAAGCGTCCAGGACCTCCGGCCCGACCTGCTAGGGCATACCCACGCCGGCCTGCAGGTAGCCATCGAGGTGGCCTACACATCGTTTTGTGACCTCTTGAAGATCGACCGCTTTGCCCAGCTTGGCCTGCCGGCGCTGGAGATCGACCTGCGGGCCTTCACGCCCGAGGGCTTCGAGCCCGAGGCGGTGCGCGCGGCTGTGTTGCACGAGCTGCACCTGAAGACGTGGCTATGGCCCAAGCCGCCAGCTGCAGCTGCGCCGGATCCTCAGCCAGCGCCGGGACAGTCGGTTGTGCTCGAAGTCGGTGCGACGCCGAAGCAACGACTGCCCGAGGAGGTCATCACAATCTCGGGGCGCTGGGTTTCGATCAAGGAGTTTCCGTCGGGTGACATCGCTGTGAAGGTGATCACCTATGACCCAGATCTCGTGTCGATGATCAAGACCATCGCCAAAGCTAACCACGGGCGGTACTCGCCGCAGTGGAAGTCTTGGAACGTGCCCAGGTGGCGCGCGGAAGCTGTGCGCCTGGAGTTGAGGATGCGGGCGGAGGCCGTCTCGATCGTCATCAAGGACCGGACCGGCCGGTGATCACTGAATCCTCGGGCTTGAGGAAGTTTCTATTGAATCTGCGGGCCACCGGTGCCTTGCTTGGTCGCTTCGATCGTCGGGCCGTCGTCGCGCGGGGCGTCGCCGCTGACTGCACCAACTTGCGGATGTCGGCCTCGGCTTGCTCGACACGCTGGCGATCAGCCAGCCCAAGCTCCTAAATTGACTCAACGATTGCTTCAACGTACCGGGCAGGTGCTCAGAGTTGACTTTGTCTGCGTCGACGCACAGAGCCCTGCTTCTAGCCTAGGTGATTTCCTACGCCCGCCGCGTGTCGATGAAAGAGATCGTCGACAACGACTACAACCTCAACATCTCACGGTACGTGAGCACGGCCCAAGACGAAGCCGAGGTCGACCTCGCCGCTACGCATCGTCAACTGGTCAAGATCGAGGACGAGATCAGGGCTGCGACGGCGAAGCACAACAAGTTTTTGAGGGAGCTTGGCTTGCCTCTACTGCCCGAAGTGAACGTTGATCCTGGGAAGGATCAGGCCAGCTCGCGCTGAGGCACTTCGAGTTTGTGCTGGCGGACCACGTCGGTCCTCGCCGCACCGCTCCGGGGCCTTGCGAAGACTGGCGTCGCTGCGCCACACCCGGGAAAGTCCTAGGGTTGCGTCAGTCACGTGCTCTCCTTCCATCTGACGACAGAAAGCCGCTTGCATTGGCGAGTCGTCAGGCCTGATCTTTCCGCCGTGCGGAAACTCTTCCGTTTCACGCAAGGTTGATGGCCCGCTAGATCCGGTGTGCCACCGAGCGCGCCTACTGGAAATTCACCGCCTGATCTGCGAAATTAAATCGCCTGACGTTCAAGGTGCGATGTGAAATTTGGATCGGCTGTGGCAACGACGAGACGGGCAAAGGGCGTATCTCAGACAGAGCTGGCATCACGACTGCAGGTGAAGCCGGCGAGGGTCTGCGCCATTGAACGGGGTAGATCGGTGCCCGTGAGCGATGAACCGGTGGAGCAGATTGCGACGGCGCTGGCCTGCAGCGACGCCGAGCGAGCTGCTCTGTACAGGGCTGTCGCTTACGACCGACTGATGCGCCAGGTCCGTGCGACGTTTCGAAGCGATCACCAGATCGAGACGTTGTCGGTCGCGATCGAGGCCGCACAGGAGCTCGGCGAACAGCAGTTGCGGACGGTCATCAGCCGGCTTAAGCGGCTGGTTCAACCGGCGGCAGAGTGGAATCGTCTGCCAACCGATGAGGAGGCGCCTATCGAGTAGCGCAAAGAAAAATGGCGAGTACCCGATGAGCAACTCGCCACTGAAGCCTTGGACTCAATAAGCAAGTCCATGACATAGCGTTTTCAGTATCTTCCCAAGGCTAAGGCCAGTCAAGGTGGCGCCCGCCCGCCATCTCGAGTTGCTCTCCTTCCCCTTAACCGGTTTGTGTTCAGTCTTGAACACGAAGGAGTGAACTCATGTCGAAGGTTTGCAAGGTCAACCCCAGCGACCAGGTACTGGCTTTCGTCGCGCCGGGACTGCCGCGGCGCGGCGCGAACAAGGTCGTCACGCGCAGGGGCAAGCGCGTCCGAGGGAACTTTCCGTCGCTGAAGGCCACGTGCTCCGCCAGGTTCCAGAGTTTGGGCGAGGAGCGGACCTGGGGCGTGTTTGAGCTGGCTCGCGCGGTCGAATCCTTCGTGACGCACCCGGCGTCTTTCCGAATTGACGTCGACGATGAGGACGGCGGCTTTCGCTACACGCCCGACTGCGCGATCACCACGCATTGGCGCGAGACGTTGTTGGGCGAAGTGAAGCCGGACACCAAGTTCGTGCGTCCGGATGTGCGCGAGAGGCTGCATCGCGTGTGGCGCGCGTTTGAAGAGGAGGGAACGCAGTTCTTCGTCGTGCTGGAAAGCGATCTTCTGTGGGTGCCCGGCCTCCTCAACCTTATCGAAATCGCGTTGCGGAATCGCCCGTGGCGGCTGAACTGGATCGAGTGCCGCGACGAAGCATCGGCAGCGGAAGCCGAGCAGAACTTCGACCAGGCGGCCTGGAACCGCGCGGCCATCGCCTGCGATGAGCTGCTTGAGCGCGTCATGGCTCGCGACTTCAGGCAGACGCTGAAGCAGGCGCAAGACTTCACACACGCCTGAGGGGTCCAGCATGAGTCAACAACCCTTCAAGTACCACGACGTGCTCTATCGAGCCGGTGTTCCGTGCGAAGTCGTGCGCGTGCTGCCGGACAAGCTTCAGCTCGAGAACATGCAGACGGGCGAGCTGCGGGACGCGACGGTCGACGACCTGCTCAAGGAGTACACAGACAGCAAGCTGAGGGTCGGCCTCAAGCCGGACGACAAGCAAGCCGAGAGGCCCGTCGCAGAGCGTGCCAACGCGGACACGGGTCTCGAGCAGCTCGGCGAGAAGGCCCGCGCGGCCACGATCCGGCGAATCACCTGGATCACGAAGCTGGACGACATGGGTGCGTTTGAGCGCCCTCGTCTGATGGGTGAGTGCATCCAACGTGTCGCCGAAGAGCTCGGAGAGGAAAGCCCGCCGCACGTCAGCACGATTCGCCGCTGGCGGCGAAAGCTCCAGCAGTCCAAGAAGGATGTCAGAGCTCTGTTTGCGCGCCTCGACCTGCGTGGCGGTCGAGGCGGAACGCGGTTTCCCGTGGGAGTCGAAGCGGCCATCACGAACGCCGTTGACCGAATCTTCCTGGGTCAGAAGCGTGCCAGTGCCGCCGAGGTGAGGAACGCAGTTGAGCTCGAAGTGAGGCGGCTGAACCAGTACCGCCTCGAGACTGAACAGCTCCCCGTCCCGAGCTTGCGCACGATCCAGAGTCGACTCGCAAGGCTTTATGCCTTCGACGTGACGGTGGCGCGTCACGGTGTCCGCGAGGCGCATCGAAAGTACGGCGACTCGGTCGGCGCCAGACCCACGACCCGCATTCTGCAGATCGTCGAAGTGGACCATACCCCGGTCGACCTATGGGTTGTGGATGAGTCCGGCGTCGTGCTCAGCAAGCCGAACCTGACGCTCCTTCTGGATCGGCACAGTCGTTGCGTGCTCGGCTGGTTCCTCTCGTTGGAGTCGCGCGGTGTCGACACCGTGTTTGGTGCCATGAGGCACGCGCTGTTGCCTAAGACGTATGTTGAGGAACGGTATCGCGAGGTCCAAGGCAAGTGGCGCTGCTACGGATGGATGGAGAAGGTCGTGGCCGACAACGGGCCGGAGTTCGCCAGTAAGGACTACGAAACGGCCCTTCTCAACCTTGGCATCGTGCTCGAGTTTGCGGGTGCCTACGAGCCCAACCACAAGCCCCACATTGAGCGGTTCTTCCGGACGTTCAATCACGGCTTCATCCATCGATTGAAGGGGACGAGCCTCGCTCGGGTCTCTGATCGAAAAGGGGAAGAGCTCCAGCAGGATGCGTGCATCACGCTGGCCGAGCTGGAGCGCCTCATCCATGTGTGGGTGATCGACGTCTACCACCAACGACCCCACGCTGGCCTGGACGGGCGCACGCCTGCGGCTGTGTGGGCAGAGAGCGCCGAGGTTTACCCCCCTCGCCTGAAAGTCGATGTCGACACGTTGGACGTCGAACTATCCGAAGTGGACGAACGCTCGCTCGGCCGCGGAGGCGTCGAGATCAACAACAACCGCTATACCTCAGAGCGCCTCTGCGCGCTGCGTCGGATGCTTCCCGAGAAGTCAAAGGTGAAGGTCAAGCACCGCCGTGCCAACGTGGGACACGTCTTCGTGCTTGACCCGTTTTCGAGGGAGTACTTCCGAGTCGACAACGTCAAGGCGGACAAGGACGGTCTGAGCCTTGAGCAGGACAAGACCGTGCGCCAGCTTCGCAGGGCGGCTGATCCCGACAGCAGCCTTCAAGTGGCGTCGGCTGAAGCGGTCATTCGTGACCACGTCGATGGCCTCTTGGCTGCGAAGGGGTCGAAGAACCCGCGGCGCGCCGCGAAGGTCCGCGGGGACAGCAGCGCTAAGACACGGCCGGCGACAGCGAAGCCGTCCGGCAAAGGGCCGGTCTCGCCAGCGGCGGAGGTTTCGCCCGAGGTCTTCGACACTCCGGCTGAAGAGTTCGCTGAGGAGGTGCACTGAGATGACTGAAGCGACCGTTGATGCGGTCGCTCCGCCCACCCAGGCGGAGCAGATCAAAGATGCAATCGACTCTGTCTTCCTGCGCTTCGATCACGTCGATCGATTGAACGAAGAGCTGGAAGCCTGCTATCGCTCCGGGGCTCGGCGCGCCAAGCCGAGGCACTTGGTCATCTTCGGCGAATCCGGGTCTGGCAAGACTCGCCTGCTGGAGAACTTCGCTGACCGATACCCGGATCAACAACTCGCCGACCGCACGTTGATTCGAGTGCTCTTCGCGAAGATGCCGAGCAATCCGACCCCGCGGAAGATTGTCAAAGCAATCCAGCTTGCACTGGGGTCACCCTTCGCGGGCAAGGGCGAGGATGAAGACCAACTGCAGCACATCAAGACGCTGTTTTGGGAGTGCGGGGTCAATGTCGTGCTGATGGATGAGGTCAGCCACCTTGTCGATCGGGGCCGTGAGAAGACTCACTACAAGTTTGGCGACGCATTGAAGGAAGTGGTAGACGAGCTGAAGGTGCCCTTTGTCCTGACCGGCATCCCAAGGCTCAAGAAGCTCTTCGAAGTCAACGAGCAGCTGCGCAATCGCTTCGGTCGGCGTCGGACGATCAAGCCGTTCACTCTTGCGACCGTGGAGGGTGCCAAGGTCTTCCGATCGACGGTCAAGTCGTTTCAGCGGCGGCTCGAGCCGCTTGAGACGATCGACCTCACGAGTGAAGAGATTCTTCCCTGCATCTACTTCGCGTGCAACGGTCTGCTGAGGCCTCTAGTTGAACTTCTCAAGGAGGCGGTGGACCTTGCTTGCGGCAGCAAGAGGAGAGCCATCACGCTCGCGACGCTGCATCGGGCATTCCTGAACGCGATTTGGGACGAAGCCCCCGAAGAGAGGAACCCCTTCTCGCCGAAATTCAACGGCATGCCCCTTACGGGGCCGGGTGAACCTTATGCCGTTCCCGAGCGTGATCGCTGAGCCAGGGTGCACCAGTGCCCGCGTGGCGCTGGTGCCGACGACGCTGGAGCCAGGCGAGTGGTGGAGCGCATACGTCTTGCGCGCCCTGCATCGGAACGGTCTCCAGGTCGACCGCGAGTACCTGATTCGGCAGCTGGAGCCGAGGCTCGCGGCACTGTACCCGGAGGAGGTTGTCAACCAGCATCGCGCAGGGGAGCGGTGCGAATCAGGCGGCGCAGCCTTCGCCGGCATGGAGCTTCCGCACTGGGCTGTGCGTGGCTTGACTAGTAGCGTCCAGGTCTGTCATCAGTGCCTGCAGCAGGCCCCATTCCTGAAGATTGAGTGGCAGTTGCGGTCTATCGGCGTCTGCGCAAAGCACATGGTCCGGCTCGCTCATCGCTGTCCGAGGTGTCAAGCGCGATGGAAGCTGTGGGACGCTGTGTCAGGTCGATGCCGATGTGGGTTTGTCCTTGCAGACTCGCAGTTCGAAGTGCCCGTGAGGTGCGTGGAAGAAGCCTGGTCCCAGGTTGGGTACGACGAGAGCGCCGCCGACCTCGGTAAACGGCACCAGGAGCAGGTTGCCTGTGACGTGGTACTGACGAGGCTCCTGCGCAAGCTCGCCGCGAAGCCCGTGGTCGGAGCGGAGCAACACTGGTTGCCCAATGGCGAGGCCGATCACATCGCATGGGCCGAGGCTGCAGGCGTCCTCCTGTCACCCTGCGTCGAGAACGCAACAAAGCTGTGGTCCAAGCTTCAGTCGGTTGCGCACCTGAATCTCGCCCTTTCGGTCGTGTGCCGCGTTGCACACGAGGAGTTGAAGTCGCCATCGGCTCTGTCCTGCCTTCCGCTGCTCCAGTGGGCGCAGGAACTCGCCGACCTGGGCGCTAGCCCTGATCGTGCCATCGCCGCCGGTTGGGTGAAGCCAGGACAACTTACGGCAGGCCGGGTCTCGATGAAGCGCGCCGCTCGGATGGCGGGCGTCCGGCCTATGCATGTCCGCTTTCTGGTCAACAAGGGTCTGCTCACGCCAGTGACGGAGTTTCGGCAAGGCAATCGGCAACTTGTCTTCACTCTTGAACAGGTCGAAACGCTGAAGACGTTGCGGCCATCTGCCTTCACCTCGGGGAGCAGTCTCGTGGCCGGTCTCGAGGGCCGCGCACGAGAGGTTCTCCGACTGTCGCATGCCCTCTCGATGCGAGAGGACGTGCACGGCATTCGGCGGTTGGACGCGTCGGCGCTTGACGGCCTGCTGAGGAAGTTGGAAGCGAACGCGGTAGATGCACCGCACGAGGCCAACGGCCTGGTGGGACTCGGCACCAAGACTGTGTGGCGTCATCGCTTCTTGGCAGGACTGCCTTCTGTGCTCGAGGATCTCAGTGCCGGCCGATTCCCGGTCTATCGCAACGCAGGCTTCGTTGGCCTGAATGCATATGCGGTCGGCACTGACGTTTTGGTCGAGTTGCGTCGACGTTCGGTCGCGCGTTCGATCTGCGAGTCTGTGTGTGATCTGCAGCGGTCGATTGCGGGACTTGAGCCCGTGGCGAGGGTGCAGGTGCCGACAGTCCGACCCGGCATCGCGAATGGGCGGAGACCCGCGATGAGAATGCGCGTGAGGAGCCTCGCCGGACAGCTGTCGTTGCTGGAGGTCGCATGAGCGCCGACATGACTGGTACCGCGGCTGTTGCCAGATTCGCTAGCCATGGGCCGAACGCAAGTCTGGGCGCGTGCGCGGGCGAGGTGCGGAACGAGCAGCGAGCAATCGATCATCTCGCGCTAACCCTCCAGGTTCGCGCGGTGCGAGGACCATTCGAGGGAGAACGAGCGTTCGCACTTCGCTTGGCTCATCTGAATGGACTCGCTCGCCCGACTTGGGTGATGTCCCGCGCGGGCTTGAAGGCATTCGGCACGGTACGCCTGTGCTCGCAGTGCCTTTCGTTGGAAGGCTGGCTATGGCGCGCCAGCTGGGAGGAACCGAACGCTCTGTGGTGTGACATCCACCAGGTGTGGTTGGTCGATTCCTGCGACGTGTGTGGTCGGACCTTTCGTTGGAGCCACGTTGGGTGGCAGGCCTGCGGTTGTGGACGGCTCCTGCGGTCGTTGCCCTCGGCTCGTGTTACAGCAACAGCGTGGGAGTTGATGCGGAGTGGGGGCGCTTCGGCTGGTGTATTGCTGTGGCTGGGCGCAATGTCGAAGTTTGGTCCGTCGGCGAAGCCGCTAAAGAAGGCGCAGCGTCGCGGGGTGGCTGAGCTTGCCGAACTACTCGTACGTGGAGCAGAGGTCGCGGCGGGTTGGCCTCTGACATTCGATGAACTCCTCGACCGGCACCGTGTGTGGCCCGAGCGCATGGGCTCCGCTCAGCTGCTAAACGACGCGTTCCCTGCTCTGTTGAGGATGATTGGACGGATCCCAGACGCTGAATGGGCCGATAGGACCAGGGAAGCACTCGCCTCATATGCACTCAGGTCTCGGACCTCGAACGCGCCACTGCTGGGTCGCAACGAATTGCTGGCGAGAAGCAGGACTTCGATCGCTCGCGTCGCGTCGACGTTGAGGGTGCGAAGTGAGACGGTGGCCGGAATGCTTGACGCTGGGATAGCAACCGAACGTGCGAGACGCCTCACACAGTCCGGGCGCGCGCGCCGGGTCTTGTCCGAGGAAGACGTTGCCGCGCTCGCACATGCAGTGAATGAGCCGATGGGCGCCAAGCCGGCCTCGCGCCTACTCGGCGTTAGCGTCCACCGCATTCACAGCCTGACCCGGGATGGACTCCTCCACCAAAGCGCTGGCGCATTCGCCCGCTCCGAGTTGGATGAACTGTTGAAAAGCGTCCGCGACGCCGCTTGTGACGGCTCGCCTCCGGGGGCGGCCTTGGCGGTGGTCGAGGTGTTCCGGCGCCAGGTGCCAGCTAGCGACACCGCGGCGTTCCTTCGGGCCCTGCAAGCGAAGGTGGTTCCGTGTTACCGCGTTGAAGAAGAGCGTGGGATCGCGTTGCTGCTTGTGTGCAAGCAAGACCTCGATCGCTGGTCAGCGCAACAAGACCGGACTCCCAGCTTTTTCACCATCCCGCAAGCGGCTCAGCGGCTCAGAGAGAAACAGCAGGTTGTCTATGGACTGGTCAAGGCTCGGCTGTTGCAGACACGTCTGGCGGTCATTTGCGGACGCGAGGTGCAGGTACTGCACCAGTCCTCGGTAGAGGAGTTTCAGCGCAAGTACCTGCCGCTGTGCGAGCTCACGTCGCAGGTCGGCGTGCAGGCCAAGGTCGCGTACCAATGGGCGCGCGAGAGAGGCCTGGAGTGCGTCACCGGCCCCGCCGTAGACGGTGGCCGCAAGTACTTTGTGCTTCGATCGAATGTGATCGAGCGACACGCGGCGCACCCCGCGCGGTGAACGGCCTCGTCGAGGCGAAGGAAACGAGAGGAGACGCAATGAAGATCGGAATCGTGAGAGTGGAGGCGTTCAAGAAGATGGCCTGGGCCGTGAAGAAGAGGATCGAGGGCTGCAAGCACCATCAAGCGCTCGACAAGCTGGCGAGGGCCTGCGGCATGAACCACTATCAGGAGATCTTGGAGATTCGTGAGAACGGCCTGCCGACGGAACTGCTGATGCAGGACTCACGTGACGAGTTGATGGGTGTTTGGGTCGAGCGGATAACCGAGCAGTTCGGCGTCGACATCGGCACCGTCTTCAACGACCAGGAACTCGACGCTTGGTTCACGAGAGTTTTTGTCGACCGAGCCTGGCTTGTTGCCGATGTGGATGCCGACGACGATCTCGTGAAGGAGGTTCACGACCCGCGCCTCGAGGCGGCCAACTGGCGTGACGCCGAGTTTCGACAGTGGCTTCAGCGTGTCGTTGAGCTGGAGATGCCGGACTCTCGGCCGCTGGTTGACGAGCAGGAAGACGGCGACGACTCTGACGAAGCGAGTACTGGGCAAAGCGGCATGCAGGGTCGTCCCTCCGCGGCTTCGTCTCTTGTCGAGGAGTGACCGTGCCGCGCGCCTTGGGACAAAAGGGCACTGACGAGTGCTGCCAAGGTGAGCCCTCGCGGGGGCAGAAGGGTGTGAGCCGGGCCGCCGCGACGGTTGCGTTCCACTTCAGATTTGTGATGCCCGGCCAGTACGTGTGCAATCAGACCGTGGCGGTCGATCGCCTCACTCGCGTCTTGCGAGCGATTCGCGCGGATCTCAGGGCCGGCACAGGCACAGTTTCGATACGTATGGGGCAACTCTTCTACACACAGGATCTTGGAGGCGACCTCGAGTTGGATTGGTGGGGCAGCATCTTTGGGATGCCGGTGATGGTTGGCGGGACCACCTTTCGCGCGCACCTCGATGACGCCGTTCCCCTCGACCGCATTCTGGTCGTGTCCGTGTCGGGCGATCTGGCCGGAAGGCTGGATCTCTGGAGTCGACGAGTCGAGGAAGTGGCCGGCGACAGATTCCTCTTTGCGCTCGCGCCGAGGAAGGGGAGAGCCGGCTCCGCTCATCTGAACACGCGACGCCCAGAGATAAGTGGATTGGCTGCGGTTTGAACTTCTTCAATCCGGGGCCCCTGCCAGGCCGCCGGAGGCGCCCCGGTTGAGCCCATGTA
>Ga0116178_10004128_pt1 | contig 10755 bp, 6 predicted proteins | sample AD_STIC12_MetaG_FD_89880 | JGI IMG/M metagenome (GOLD analysis project Ga0116178, IMG submission 89880) | Active sludge microbial communities of municipal wastewater-treating anaerobic digesters from USA - AD_STIC12_MetaG | ecosystem: Engineered > Bioreactor > Anaerobic > Digestate | place: USA...
GAATTCGGAAATGCGGGGCGGGGGCTGGTCTTTCCGGGACGAGTAGGCCGAACGAACGAATCGCCTACCATTTACTCTTCTTCATCTGCAAACTGGGAGACTAAAAGGATTCTTTATACTAACCAGCCCTTACCTATTGGTATTGGCGCTATGACCTTGCAAACGAAACAGGCTGGTGCTACCCTATCGTTAAGAACAAAATCAAGTGATGGAATAAGCTATGCATTTAACAAAGTAACGTTTCTCTTTCAAAAAGACTTCAATAGTTACAACCTCGTAGTTAAAGATTCACTGGGCGAATACCTGGCGTATGTTGGACCCTACACGTTTGAAACCACGAATACTTCCAGGATCCTGCTCCCCTTTGCTACCAATCAAATTGAATTTCAAACCCTGCAATCTACTCCTTCCCAAAATCAGTTTGTACTTTTTGGCATCAACCTGGAGAACAGCAAGCCCGGGGTGATTTACCATGCCACAGGAGGTAACGGGGCTAAAGTTAAACACTATCTCGAGGCAGTCTATTTTGCAGAACAAAGCAAAGAACTCTCGCCTGACTTGATTATCATTTCACTGGGTACCAATGAAGCCAATGAGTATCCGTATGTTGATCCTAAGTTTAAAGACCAATTGAATACATTTGTCAGCGTGCTCAAACGAGAGAACCCGAATGCTCAATTCCTGTTTACAACACCACCCGACTTCTATAAAAAGAAGACGCGAAGAAATCCGGGAGTCGAGGTGATCCGGGATAAAATAATCGAATACGCCATTGAAAATAACCTCGCCTATTGGGATCTCTACACCAGCGGAGGTGGCAAACATTCAGCCGACCTATGGAAGAAAAACGGGCTTTTACAAAATGATGGGATTCATTTCACAAAAGCCGGCTACGAACTGCAAGGGAGTTTATTATATGAAGCGCTAGTTAAAGGATTCAATGAGTATGTTCTCTATCGATATCCTTAAGCTGTTTGATCAGTTTCTTTACAACCCGGAAGAGCCGTTGATCTTCAACAGTGGGGTTTTCCTGTTTCTGTTTTTAGGTTTTTTACTCATTTACATTCCTTTGAGTAAAACTCATCGTCCAAAGCTTTTATTCGTCACCTTATTCTCACTTTACTTCTATTATAAATCAAGTGGTATCTACTTTCTTTTGTTGATAAGCACAACCCTGATTGATTTCACGTTAGCAAATCTGATTTACCGGACTACTACAGAGTGGAAACGAAGCAGTCTACTGGCGTTAAGTCTTATTGCTAACCTGGGCGTATTAGGTTACTTTAAGTACACCAACTTCCTCCACGAAATCTTTAGCAATATTGCTGGTATTCCCTATCAACCCTTTGATATTTTCCTGCCGGTGGGAATTTCGTTCTTCACCTTTCAATCCTTAAGCTATACGATTGATATCTATCGAAAAAAATTGCAGCCAGCAGCACACATTCTTGACTATGCCTTTTTCGTTTCCTTCTTCCCCCAACTGGTTGCCGGCCCGATCGTAAGGGCTGCTGATTTTTTACCGCAACTCAGTAAGCCTACGTTTGTATCCAACGAGATGTTTGGGCGGGGTGTATTTTTAATTTGTACGGGCTTGTTTAAGAAAGCTATCATCTCCAATTATATCAGTTTAAATTTTGTTGACCGGATTTTTGATGCCCCTACTTTATACACCGGCCTTGAAAATCTTATTGGCGTGTATGGCTATGCCTTACAGATCTATTGCGACTTTTCAGGATATTCAGATATGGCCATTGGCATTGCCCTGCTGCTTGGGTTTCATTTCAATATCAACTTTGATTCACCTTATCAGTCTAAAAACATAACTGAATTCTGGAGGCGGTGGCACATTTCCTTATCGACCTGGCTTAAGGATTATCTATATATCTCGCTGGGTGGAAGCAGAAAGGGAAAGTTCCGCACGTATTTAAACCTGATCATTACTATGCTGTTGGGCGGCTTATGGCATGGCGCTGCTTTTCGGTTTATTCTCTGGGGTGGCTTGCATGGCCTGGCGTTGGCAATACATAAATTATTTACCTCTCTCAATCTGAGGCTACCCAAACAAAAACCTTCTGTTAAAAAACTGCTCTCGATAACGAATGTATTTATAACCTTTCACTTCGTTTGCTTTTGCTGGATCTTTTTTCGGGCTTCTTCGATGGAAGTTGCCGGACAAATGATTAGCCAGGTTGCAACCCAATTTAAACCTCAAATATTTTTTGAATTTGTAACAGGCTATAAGGAAGTTTTGTTTCTGATGCTTGTAGGTTATGTACTTCATTTCCTTCCCACTTCAACAGAAAAAAGAGCAGAAAGATGGGTTACTCAAATGCCGTTGGCGGGCAAAGCTGCCCTGGTGATTTCTATTATAATTCTTGTCGTTCAAACAAAATCAGCAGGCATTCAACCATTCATCTACTTCCAGTTCTGATTTATTTAATTGGTGTTACGCAAAACGTTGCAACCTGTCAGTTTGTCCCGATAACTATCGGGACGAAAACTGATCTGACCAATTGAAGAGCCTTCGACCCCAATTCATCGGGGAGGCTGACACTACTACTTTTTATTTTGCGTAACATCAATTACTTAATCACTTGCACCCAACCTTTACAGGCTGCTTCCCCCTCAACTTGGATGTCATAATAATAGATCCCTGCACCCACATTTCCTCCATCCCAATCATCCTGATAGTCGTCACTTTCATACACCTTGCCGCCCCAGCGATTATAAATTATCACCTGGGCTGTCAATGAGGATAAGGATAGCTTTTTCCCTCCATACAGAAGAGTGAATGCATTGTTTTCAGGGAATTCATCGGGTGTAATCACATTAGGGACCTTCAATTCATAAATGGGCAGTATTATACTTTCTTCATAGATACATGATTCCTTTCTTCCCAGCAACCTTACATTGAAAACTCCGTCCTGAGCATACATATGATTGGTTACATCCAGATCAGACGTAGTGCCGTCACCAAAATCAAAAAATACTTCTTCGGCAGGATCGGTGAGATTTTTCACTTCCAGGGACGGCCTTGAAAAGCAGTCATACACTTTGAGATAGTCAAATTGGAGATCAATACCTGGAACGACTTCAATATTCACAGTATCGTTAATTACACAACCATTTACATCAGTAATAGTAACAACATATCCATCGTCCTCTTTGGGATTGACCAAGGGTGATGCTGCAGTTGACGTAAACGACTTGTCCCAATTTTCCCATATATAAGATACTCCCCCTGTTGCAATTAATCTTGCTCCGGCATTAAAGCACATAATCTGATCAGGGCCTGCAAACCCAGACGGCTTGGAAACAAGTACGTTTGCAAACGTTGAGTCCTTTCCCACACATGTTCCAATGTCTATAGCCAATAATTTCACCCGGTATGTTCCGGGATCTTTGTAAGCATGCATAATCAGTGTGGTGTCCTGCTTTACCAACTGACCTCCATCACCAAAATCCCACTCATAAAACTGGCCACCCGTGCTCTTATTTTGAAAGACAATTGGATCGGGCAGGCATATTTTATTTAACCCCGGCATATCCAATTCGACAGAATTGGTTTGGATCCGTGCCTTCAATGAAGACAAGTCAAACTTAAAGGCTGCATTGTTACAATTTAGGCTGAGGTTTTGACGACTCCAGGCTCCTGTTGTGGTTGGAAAATCATCAAACCCACCGCCACAACCAGCGCAAACGGCATGGTAAACAATTCCTCCTTTATCAAAGCGACTGGTACCGCCATCCACATGTGTAGGTGATTGATTGCCACCTAAGAAAGTTGCGTATAAGAGTTCTGAAGCATCATCGGTAAGCACTATAAAATAAAAATCAGAACCCGCAGTGGTTTTCTGATAGGCATCTGGAGTGACGGGCATACCCAGGGTACTACTGTTCCAAAATCCTCTCGAAATATTTATTAACCCACCCCAGCCACTCATGTAGATGTTATTACAATCATTAACCAGGAATGCTGTTGGAGAAATATCAGGAATGCCACGGCCAGCACCAAATACTGTTGAAAACTTCAATGATGTAAGCGCATTGTCAAACTTTTGCACAAACTGGCCGCTGTTTGCATTTGAATAAGTACCTGCAGTAATCGGAAAAGTTCCTGCAGTTTGTCCATACACATAAACATTTTCCTCATTATCCAGATCAATAAAATAGACCTGATTGAAGGCCGATGTACCTGTGTAGGTCGAAGCAAGTATTGCTGATCCATCGCCTTTGGTCTTGGCTATCCAACCATCCACTGAGCCACCATGAATTGACTGATAGACGCCAACGGTTGTTGGAAAGTCTGCGCTGGAACTTCCCCCTGCTATCAACAAATCTCCTGCATTATCAATCTTTATAGTGTGTGAGGCATCCGCTGCACTGCCCCCTAAAAATGCAGCCCAGATAACCTGAGTTAACCCAGCATTGAGATGCATTACTAGGGCATCCGTTTCGCCTCCATGATAAGTAAGACCAAAACTATTACCCGCTGGAAAATCCGATGAAGAAGTTACCGAACTGATATAAATGTTGCCGGATGGGTCGGTGATAATGTCGCCCCGCAATTCATCTCCATAATTTGCCACCAAGGGACTGCTTTGTGGATTTAATCCATCGTTGCCCGAGCCGCCTAGATAGGTGCTGGATAATAATTGGCTTCCATTACCACTAATTTTTGCTACAAACAAATCAGAGCCATTGTTGTACGGTATTACATTAGCTTCTGGAATTCCACCATTGAAAGAATTATCAAATGCACCCGCAGTTGTCGGAAAATTAAACGAACTGGTAGTACCCAATACCAATAACTCATTTTGTGAGTTCATGACCAGGCTATGCGGTGAATCATTATTAGATCCGCCCAGGTAAGAGGCATATACTAATTTTTGTCCGGTTGAATCATACTTTAAAATAGCCACGTCATACGCCCCACCATAATTTATCTGAAAGGCTCCTGTTGTTGCTGGAAACGTGCCACCCAAATGATGATTAGCAACACCCGATGAATAAAGTGTACCATGCTCGCCTGGGGTTGCCGTGCTTCCCCAGTTATCGGCAGTTGAACCTGAATAGGTGGAGAAAATCAGCAACGGATCTATTACCAAAGGATAGCAAGCGTCAAAGGATTCAGGAAAATTAAAACTCACCCGATTACCTTTTAAAACATATTCACACTTTATAAATATTTTTCTTCCATTTATAAACTGATAAGCCACTGGTTTCTTTTCGTAGAAAGTAAATTTCGATGCATTCACAACGAGGTCGCCATTTTCTAAACTCACCTGGTCAACTCCTGTGTATTGAAAATTAATTTGTGATGGATCGGCACCGGCAGCCAGATTAAAATCATATTTCACATGAGTACCCTGCGAATAGACTTTCAAATCAATGCCCTGATAGTACTCCTGATAAAGTACACCGTCATAGGCCGATACATATGAACTCCACCCAGACTTATCACTTCCTAAAAAATAATTGTAGTACTCCGGATGTTTTCCAAATGGAACGGGAACTGAAGTCTTATTAGAACCCACAAAGGAAACCCGTACCCGGTGAGCCTGAATTTGTAAATCCGATTCCGCTATTGATGATTCCTCCTGATGATGACCCAATTCATGTAACTCGTTCAACCGCTGCTGATCAATAAATGTATAAGCAAAGGCTCCGGGCGACAACTGCATGGTTCCACCTGGTAACTTCGCGGAAAACTGTATTTGCTCTGGCCACTGACACTTATTCTCAATAAATTTAATTTCAGGCGGACCAGCCCAACTACTAAAGCAAAACGAAAGTGCAGAAACAATAAGAATTCCCCGGATAGTTACCCACACACACATAATCACAAGTTAACTCTCCTTTCGCAATACTTGCAAGGGTGGCGTTGAGATGACTTCCCGCGAATTCCACCAGCCAATGAATATGGTAAGTATGATTACACCCGCAGAGATGATTACTAATTCTAAAACGTTAACTGAAAACTCAACTTCAAAGAAAAACTTTGTTAATAACCACCCTCCGCCCAAAGAAAGGGCCATCCCGGTGATTGCCGAAAAGATACCGACATAGCCATACTCAATCAGTGTAATTTTCATAATCTGAGCGGTACGTGCACCGATCGTTCGCAGAAGTACATTTTCCTTGATGCGTGCAAACTTGCTGTTCATCACAGCCCCGGCTAACACCACCAGACCCGTTACAATACTGAACAAAGCCAAAAAGCGAACTACCAAACCAATCTTACCGAACAATTCATCTACAGTACTTAAAATCAAACGCAGGTCAATAAGTGAAACATTTGGAAATCCAAAAACAAGCTCTTGCTGAAATTGAACCGCTTCTTCAGGCTTGTTTACGCGCGTAGCGGCTACCCAAATCTGAGGCGCATTTTCAAGCACCCCTGCTGGGAAAACAAAAATGAAATTGGGTGGATCCTGCGGCCAATCTACTTTACGAATGCCACTGATAAATGTTTTAATTGGAACTCCTTGCACATCGAACATGAGTGAATCGCCCACGCCTACTTTCAAAGTCTCCTGCATGCCATCGGAAATAGTAACCCATACCGAATCAGTACTCCCTCTCTTAAAAGATTGAATTTCTCCTTTTATCAATTCTTCAGAAGCATGGAGACTATCGCGAAAAGTAACACGATACTCACGTGTCATAGCCCAGTTCGGAATTCTCATTGAATCACTTCGTTGCAGCACCTTGTTTAATGAATCTCGTTTTTTAAGTTCCTCAATGGGCACGCCTCTAATCTCGCTTAAGCGACAGGTAACAATGGGCACCACCTGATTTACCGGAAGATTGTGTTTGCTGATTAATTGCACGACAGCATCCTTCTGACTTGGTTGAATATCAAACAGGATTGTATTCGATTGATTTTCATTTCCCTTGAACTCAACCTGGTTAAGCAAACTGCTCTGGATAATATTTAATGTGGCAATAATAAAGGCCCCGAGGCCAATGGTTACCAGCAATACCTGGGTTTGATTGTTTGGCCTGAACAAATTTGACAAGGCATGCCTGAAAATGAACGATCCATTTTGCGGAAAATATCTTCGCACCAGATACAATAGCCCTGTTGCAACCAATGCAAGACTACCCAGTGCCAGGGCAAGTCCTAATGAAAACAACCCGCCTGCCATAAAACTGCGGGTTTGATAGGCTGCGGCCAGAATAGGAAATAAGGCTATCATAATAATTGCAGCCCATTTGGTTTTAGAAAACACTCTTGACGGAGCAAAGTCCGCTCTTAAAACAGTAAGCGGAGGAACAAACCGAACAGCGACTAAGGGCAGTATTGAAAAGAGAACAGAAACAAGAACTCCTACAAAAATTCCTTCTGCAAATGCCCGCCACGAAATACCAAACTGAATCTCTACCGGTAAATATTCACCAAAGGCTATTGGTATTACTTGTTGAATCCCCACTCCTAATGAAGCCCCAATCACACTGCCTAAGAGGCCTAGTATAAAAATCTGAATAAAGTAAATATTGAAAGCCTGCCATCCGGAAGATCCAACACAACGCAAAACAGCTACTTCGTCACGCTTTTCACGGGCGTAAATATGAACTGAACTTGCAACCCCAATACACCCCAGCACCAGAGCAACAAATGCCAGCAGTGAAAAGAATCTGTATACTGAACGGAATCCATCACCCAAATCATTTTTTCTTTCTTCTACAGTATCATAGGAGTAGCCCAGTTTATCATTCAATGGCTTAATCAGTTCAATAGTGCTTTCTGTTTGCTTCTCGGAAACTGTTTTAATGTAAAGACTATAATTTATCCGACTACCAAACTGCACCAGGCCCGTAGAGTCCAGCGCTTTTAATGAAATGTAAACAGCTGGAGCCAACGTTGCAGTAAGCGCTCCACCACCCGGAAATTTTTCTACAACTCCTGCTACTTTAAAAGTACGGGTACCAATCTTAATAGAATCTTCAGAACTTACCTGGTATTGCCGGGCCAGAGATTCATCCAGCATCGCAAACTCACCGGACTTTACTAACTCATACGCATTTGCAGGTTGTGTAACTAAGTCTCCATAAAACGGAAACTCGCCTTCCAGTGCAGTCAATTTCACCAGTCGGCTTTGCTTTGTGTTCCAAAACATAACCATTGATGCCATGTCAGCATCTTTGGCTAATTCACGCTTTGCAGTGTCCAGTACATTTATAAAGTTTTTATCAAAAGGCTTATTACTGTTTATTACCAGGTCGGCACCCAGCAACTCTTTGGCATTCTTATCCAACTCATCCTGCATTGCATAGTTGAGCGACCCAATAGCCACAACAGCAGCAATGCCCGTAATTAACGAGGCTACAAAAAGAAAAAGTCTTGAAAAGTTATGGCGACCATCGCGCCATGCCATTGACCAAACCCAACGATCGCGAAAGATCGAGCGAACCTCGCGTTTAACTTTAATGATGTAATCGATCATGCCAGGTTAAGGATCCGTTCGTTCACTAATTTTCCGCCCTTCATTTGAAGAATTCGTTCTGTCTTCTCCGCCAATTCAAGATTATGAGTGACCAGGATCAAGGTTGTTTTCTCTTCCCGGTTCATTCCAAAGAGCAGGTCGACTATCTGCTTCGCATTTTCTTCATCGAGGTTACCCGTGGGTTCATCAGCAAACAAAATCCTGGGCGAGGTAATAAAAGCCCGCGCCATGGCTACGCGTTGTTGTTCTCCGCCAGATAACTGGGATGGATAGTGGCTAAAGCGTTCACTCAATCCTACCCGTGCTAGTAAATCTTTTGCCTTGGCGGCTACGTGTCGTTCGCCTCTAAGCTCTAGAGGCACCATTACATTCTCAAGGGCAGTGAGGGTCGGCAGGAGTTGAAAGTTCTGAAAAACAAAACCTACAAATTGATTTCGGATATAAGCGCGGTCATCCTCATCCATCTTGTTCAACTTAAAGCCCATCAGTGAGATGGAGCCTGAGGTAGGCACATCAAGACCTGCACAAAGCCCTAACAAGGTTGTTTTACCGCTCCCTGAAGGCCCTATAATGGAAAGGCTTGTGCCTTGTACCGCCTCAAAAGTAACATGGTCAAGAACCATTAAGTCCTTATCGGCTGATTTATAAATCTTGGTAAGCCCCTCGGCATGCAATACTGTTTCTGGCATGATATTTAAGTTAACCGATCAGGAATTAAATCGTTTATTGAGTAAAATTGTTTCAAAGTAGATACCAACCCACGGTAATAATATGTTAGTCGGTAAAAATGCATTGATTATTGTAATCTTTTTGGTGTTTAACACCTTCCAAACTCCTAAAGTAATTCTTTTTTTTGGCGATAGCCTGACTGCCGGATACGGCCTTTCGACTGAAGAAGCTTTTCCGGCACTGCTTGAAAAAGACCTGAACAAGACCGATAAGAAAGTGAAAGTGGTAAATGCAGGACTCAGCGGAGAAACTTCGGCTGGCGGACTCAGTCGTATTGACTGGATCTTACGCCAACCGGTAGATATTTTTGTTCTGGAACTTGGCGCCAATGATGGGCTGCGGGGCTTACCCATTGAACAAACCCGTCAAAATCTGCAAAGCATTATTAATAAGGTAAAAGCCAAAAACCCAAATTGCAAAATTGTGCTTGCCGGTATGATGGTGCCCCCAAATATGGGCAAGCAGTATACCGATGACTTCAAAAACATTTATCCGGACCTTGCACGCAAGAATAATGCTACTCTGATTCCTTTTATTCTGGATGGTGTTGCCGGAATTGAAAAACTGAATCAGGCGGATGGGATCCATCCTACCCCGGAAGGTCACAGGATCATTGCTACTAATCTTAAAAAGGTTTTTGAGAAACTGATTTAGATTTAGGCTTAGGCGTCTGACCGCTTAAAGCGGTCTGACGCCTGAAAATAAAGGCGAATTCGGCAAAGGCATGACAGGAATGACGTTCCTTATTTTATTGAGGAGTCTTCAAATCCTTACTGATTAGCTCCACCCAAAGCGTATACATTTTCCCAGACGGATGCAACCCATCCGCTGCTACCAGAGTAGGGTCATCAAGTCCTTTTCGGGAGATATCAGTGATGTTGAAATAAATAATCTTGTACTTATCCGCGATGCGTCTATTGATCTGATTAAATTCATCAATCTGTGGTGTGATTGTTTCCTGTTTGGGTTTACCAAAAGGAGTATACCCATAATCGGGAATAGAAACCACAAACACGTTGATGCTTTTTCCTTTTGCGAGTCTGATAGCGGTCTTCAATAAATCCTCAAACTCAATTTCATATTGGGCTGCCGACTTACCCTGATATTGGTTGTTAACTCCAATAAGAAGAGAAACGAGATCATACTCATTCTTAAGATTGGCCGACTTAATCGCACCGTTCAGATCATCCGTACGCCAACCCGTAGTGGCAATTATCCTGGGGTTAGGAATTTTAAATTTCTGAGCCAGCTGATTAGGCCAGCGTTCGGCTTCGGCAACACTCTCACCAATAGTATACGAATCGCCTAACGCGAGGTACTTAAACTCTTTCTTTTGCATAGGAAGAAAAAGGCTGAAGATTAGTAGATAACTTATCACACATTTACAGAGTTAGTCACAGTGATTTCAAATAAACCCAAAAAGTCATTAGACTTTTTGCACTACGTGCTGACGATTGAAAATGATGGAGTTGAAGTTTGATTCTGTAAGTAGTGTTCCTTCATTTTCAATGTCAGGTCTGATGACTCCTACAGTCGTATCAGACACGTAGGAGGTTAATCCTGACAATGCGGA
>Ga0116178_10004131_pt1 | contig 10750 bp, 10 predicted proteins | sample AD_STIC12_MetaG_FD_89880 | JGI IMG/M metagenome (GOLD analysis project Ga0116178, IMG submission 89880) | Active sludge microbial communities of municipal wastewater-treating anaerobic digesters from USA - AD_STIC12_MetaG | ecosystem: Engineered > Bioreactor > Anaerobic > Digestate | place: USA...
ATTTGCGAGGATATCATTCGCGACGCCGCTGCGGCAAATCCCGCAATAAGAGCTATTGCGCTAAGGTACTTTAACCCCATTGGTGCGCACCCTTCTGTCTACATTGGCGAACAACCCAGGGGAAAACCCGACAACCTGGTGCCATTTATCACCCAAACCGCTGCAGGGGTAAGGGACATGCTCCAAATATTTGGAGGCGACTACCATTCCCCTGATGGAACAGCCATTCGCGACTACTTCCACGTTGTTGACCTGGCTAAAGCCCACATTCTGGCTGTTGAAAGGTTGATGTGGGGGAAAAACAAGTCTAACTTTGAGGTTTTCAACGTGGGTAGCGGACGTGGTGTTACTGTTCTGGAAATAGTTAGGGCATTTATGGCGGTTACCGGGGTAAACGTTCCCTACGAGGTAGTTGGCCGCCGTGCCGGTGATATCGAAAAGGTTTGGGCCGATACATCCCTTGCTCAAAAGGAGCTGGGTTGGAAACCGGAAAGTAGCCTCGAGGATGCCCTGCTCTCGGCATGGCGCTGGGAGAAAAAGTTGAGAGGATAATAGCACCCTACTAGCCTCTTCCGGCCTTTTCTGAGGTTCATAAGTTTTTAGATTGGACGTGCGGAAGCGTCCAATTCTTTTTTACCAATCCCAATACATTCTTCCATATTAACACCAGCAGCAAGTTGATGGCTTTACTCATCATGTTTATTAACATAGTCATGGGGTGATGTTTACCTACCGGCTTGTAATACTTTTGCAGCGTGTTTTTAAGCCATACTACACCATTGATTTTTTGTAAGGGTTTTCTATAATACTTTGGGCGTTTGCCTACGACACGTCCTTTGGGGTTCATTTCAGCACAAACAAGTGTAGGGTGTTGATATATAGAATATTATCAATTAATAGCACTAAAATTTTGTATGGATGAAGCATGCCGTACTTTTCCTGTTGGGATTCCCGTTGCCTGCTTTAGCACAGCCCGATTCAACTTCCATGAAGGTAAATTTGGACACTGTATGGGTTTTTTCCCCGCAAAGAGTTTCGTCCTACTCGGAGCTTAGTCGGATGGTTGGCGTTGTCAAAAGGAGCGAGCTGCGCCAGATGAAGGCAACTTCCCTTTCGGAAGTGCTGGAACGCTCCGCATCTATTGATATTCGTCAGCGGGGTACTCATGGTGTGCAGGCCGATATTAACTTTCGGGGAGGATCGTTTGACCAGACGCTTGTCATGCTCAACGATATAAACATCAGCGATCCACAAACAGGTCACCATAACCTGAATATTCCCGTCGTTCTCGATGCGGTTAGTCGTATTGAAATACTTCAAGGCCCCGGGGCCCGGGAGTTGGGACAGGGCGCTTTTTCAGGAGCCATCAATATAATCACAGGGCCTTCGGCAAAAAACGAGTTCTCACTTTCAACTTTTGCCGGTGAGTACGGCTTGCTGAAAACCTCTGCTAGCGCAACATTTGGTTCAGCAAAAATACGAACCTTTACTGCTGCCTCCTTCGAAAGGAGTAATGGCTACACCGATAATACCGATTTCACCGGGGAGAACTTTTTTTTCCATACTCATTTTTACACCGGCGCTGGCAACTTTTCCCTATTTTCGGGTTACCAGGATAAGGGTTTTGGGGCTAATAGCTTCTACACCCCAAAATACCCCAACCAGTTTGAGGCTACAAGAACGCTGCTAAGCGGACTTAAGTACATTCGGGCTTTTGGTCGAACCTCAATTTCAGCCAGAGGTTACTACCGTAAGAATTTTGACAGGTTTGAGCTTTTTCGTGAGAATCCTCCTTCGTGGTACATGGGGCATAACTACCACACAACCGATGTTTACGGGTTAAAGGCAAACATCTCAATGCTGTATGGATTTGGCAAAACCGAAGTTGGAGCCGAAATCAGGAGGGAGGAGATTCTTAGCAGCAACCTGGGTGAGGCACTTTCAGATTCGGTGAGGGTGAAAGGCCGTAATGCCTGGTACACCAAGGGTGGAAATCGAAATTTATTGAATATTTTTGCCTCCCAAACCTTTTACTTAAAAAGGGCTACCCTGTCGGGTGGACTGCAGCTGGCTTACAACAGTAGTTTCGAATACATTTGGTGCTGGGGTGCCGATATTTCCTACTCGCTGAATAACCATTCCAGGTTTTTTGCCTCGGTCAACCGCTCATACAGGGTACCAACCTTTACCGATCTATACTACAGCAGTCCTACTAATGTTGGGAATCCAAACCTTAAACCTGAGTTTGCCACAACCATTGAGGGCGGGCTAAAGGCCAATAGGAAAGCGTGGTCGGTGCAGCTTGCCGCATTCTACCGACAGGGAAGCAGAATAGTTGACTGGGTGAAGGAGCCCACCGACGAGGCGTGGCATACCATTAACCATACCAGCCTGAACACAACTGGCGTGGAAGTTTTTGTACAGGCTGATTTGAGTGAAATTTTTAGGGATGCCGGTAGCATAAATTTCAGCTACTCCTTTACCAGCGCTGAAAAGAACGAGGATGCTCTGCTCGACTCATACTATGCAATGGATTACCTACGGCATAACCTGAGGTTGGCTTTAAACCAGCAATTTTTTAAGAGCCTTACGCTAAACCTCTGCTACCATTTTATGGCCAGGGCAGGAGAGTTTCAGGATTTCGCCACCTCGCAAATCAGGAAGTACCCCGGTGTTCATCTGGCCGATGTTAGGCTTACCTACAGCACCACGAGAAAGCTTGATCTGTTTATTGATGTTTCGAATATTTTTAACGCCCACTATATGGACGTTGCCAACGTAATGCAGGCCGGACGTTGGGTAGGTGCAGGCATGAACCTAAATTTCAACTTGTAGTACTGTTTTAAATGCAATCAAAGTTGAACATGCGGTATTTTGAATTGGCCTGCGATGTTTTTCTTTAAAAATTCCCAGTGAGTTTTGAAAGGTGTTCTTAAATTAAGGTACCCGCATGATAACCCCGCTAACCACCTTACCTGTTTCATAGTTGAGCTCCGACCCTTTAGTGCTATGAGGAATTGAGAAAGCCACTATCGTAACAATTGCTGCAGCAATTACTATCTTGGGTCGGGAGTGCTTGCGGTTGGCTATAACCGCAGCAAGCCAAATTAGCAGGGCGATGAGAGTTTTGTTATCGGTCAGGTCAAATCCAAGGGGAAAGCCCGTCCATGCCTGTCCAAAGGCGTAGAACTGGATAATTGGTCCCAGAACAAAGCCTCCAACCAGCAAAAGCACCAGGGTAATAATGGCGAATTTCCTGAAGGATTCCATTTTGAAGGCAGCTGCCAACCCTGCCAGGCTGGAGTAGAGCATAGCCAGGAACATGGCCAGGATATGAGGGATAAGCGCCCATGCAGGTACATCACCCTTGTACCTTATAACCACCGGGCTATTTTTCATAATTTCCATGGGGTTGTTACCTTCGTTTACCACAATATAGTATTCAAGTTTGGCAGCGGGCGGCATTTGGGGCAGGTATGCGCTTTGTGTCTTTTCATCTTCAGGGATGAAAGGGATGGGCGAGAAACTATCCTGTGTGGAGTAACGCCTGAAGTATAGGGTTGCGGTTGAGGTAAGCGGCAGGCTTAGGTTAACCTTGCAGCCGGATGTGCTGTTGCCACTGCGCGGAAGTTTTGCCTTGTAGGTGGTTCCCTCGATGGTGTAGGTAATTCTTTTGGGGTTGGTGGGGCCGGTGTCCCTTTGGTAAATAGCCGCCAGGATGGTTACAATGATGGCTGCTATCCAGAGAAGGGCTTTCTTCATTTCGGTATGTTTTAGTTTGTAGTTTCTAAAGTTTAAGCGCGAACGTCAGCTCCTGGTTATTTCTAAGAACTTTTACCTCTACCGTGATGCCGGGTTCCAGCTTGCCCAGCTGTTCGGTGTAGTCGTAGATGTTAGTAACAGGAACTCCGCCCAAAGAGGTGATGATATCACCGGTTTGAATGCCAGCCTGCATTGCCGGTTTATCATCGGAAACGGCTATAACCTTAAGCCCATTTCCTGTGGAACCGCTCACATCGGGCATAATACCCAGTTTTACCTTAACCTTGTTGCCGTGGTTTGTGGGTGCCATCCGGCTACCCGACTTGCTGAAGGTGAGCGAGCTGTCCATGGTGGATAGCTTATAGATTAGCCGGTAGGCGTAATCGGTTACCTGCGCCATCCCTGTAAGGTTCAGCTTGTCAACATCGTCGAAAGGCGTGTGGTAGTCCTGGTGAATGCCTGTGGTGAAAAAGAAAACCGGAATGTTTTTGGAGTAAAACGAAGCGTGGTCGGAGGGGCCAAAACCATCGGGCGATAGCGAAATGGCCAGCGCACTATCCGCATTCAGCTCGTTCAGGATTGCTTCGGCTTGCATTGAGGTTTTAGTGCCGCCAATTTCCAGCTTACCATCAACCATTCTGCCTACCATGTCGAGGTTTACCATGGCCTTGATGTTCGGGATGGGAACAACCGCCGAGTCAAGGAAGCGCTGCGACCCGACAAGCCCCATCTCCTCGGCTCCAAAGGCAGCAAAAACCACGCTGCGTTTAAGCTGTTTTTTTTGTGAGGCCATTTCTCGTGCTATTTCCAGCATGACAGCCACTCCCGAGGCATTATCATCGGCTCCGTTGTGCACCGCAACCGTATCGGGCATCCGGCTGTTGGCCTCCTTGCCCCCCATGCCCAAGTGGTCGTAGTGGGCACCCACCACGATGTACTCGTCAGCCAGGTTGGGGTCGCTTCCTCTCAGGACACCTACAACGTTTTGGGTTTCTATCTCATTGTAGGGTTTGCCTGCTTTTCCGCAAATGGTAAGGGGCAAATCCTGCGACAAATTTTGTCCACCCCTTTCCAGTATTCCGATCACCTCGTCAGCTGGGCCAATACTCTTCAGTATCAATTCTGATGATTTCCCATTTAGAATAAAAACCGGCAGGTTGAGAGCTTGCTGCTGACTTCCCATGGAAATGAAGCGATTTTCAGCTTCGCTGGCTATCAGGATTATGCCCGCTGCTTCGTGCCCTACAGCCCCATTGATGCAGCTGAGGTCAACCTGTTGAAGTTCACCGCTGGAGGCATCCTGCACCTTCAAGCTGGGGACAAGCATAACTGCCCACTTTTTCTTCACCGAAACATTTTTATAGTCATCTGGGTCGGCAGACCCGCCCGTGCGGCCGTAGCCTACAAAAACTGCCTTAGCACAAAGCGAATCGTTTCCGCTTGTGGCAAGGGCAGTGTAGTCGTTGCCGTATTGAAGTCTTTTGCCATTAACCACCAGGAAAGTGCTTGTTGCCCTATTTGGGTTAAAGGTTTGGATGGCAAAGAATTGGTAGCCGTTTTTTTGTTGAAAGGAGAGACCGTAGCTCTGAAGCTGGTCACGGATGTACTTGGCCGAAATCCTGTCGTAGGTTGTGCCAGGAAACCGTCCTCCCATACTGTCTGAAGCCAAAATACTTACATGATGTAAAAGTTGCTTATTTGCTACACTACCGGTTCCTGTTAGAGGTTGCGATTGGGTAGCGTTTAAAAATAAAAGTAAGATTACCAGCAGCGTGTAATATTTTTTCATGTTTATTGTTTGGTAGTTACCCCGTTATAAATTCAACCGTCAAATATAGTGATATATGAAATAAAATCAGTAAGTGTTCACGGCCTGCAATTTAAGTGCCACGGTAACTAGTCGGGATTGCCAAAACACCGTTAGCCATTCCGGTTGGTTGACCAAAAAATATCTATTTTTGCTTGTTAAACATGTTGACGGGCGGTGCGGGGGCGGGTTCAAAAGCTGTTGGTTTTTCATCAGCCGGGCAGCTGCATTGAATCCCAAATTCTGATTACTTCTAATTAGGTTATGGAGGCTAAAAGATTTTCGGAGCGTAAGCTAATCCTTTTTACCGTGGTGCTGATGATTGCAGCCGGACTGGTTAGGCTGGTTAGCTACAAGGTGGGTGTTGTTCTGTTCTACCTGTCCTTCCTGCCTTTTATTATTCACAGATTAAACTTTTACCATAACCACAGGGGTAAACTTACCGATGTTGACCGGCGCCGGCGGGTTACGTTAGCCCTTCTGCTGCTGATGATGCTTCTTAACATGGTTGGATGGCAAAACGTAGAATTCATCCTGCTTATCATCCTGGCAGTGGACTATATGCTGATTAATAACCGTAGGAGTAATGGTGAAAAGGCCGATGATTTTGGGGTAAAGCATTAAACAACTTGAGGGTTCCTTATTTGCTTCCAGCACTTGGTTAACCAAAAAAATTATGTAATATTTGATTATCAACATATTTGCTTAATACCAAGCAGTTAAAGTTAACTTAACAATTACTTAACATTGGAGAGATTCTCATAGCTTATTTTTGTGTTTCTTTATAATTGAAAATCAAACATATAAACTTAACATATTTCAGAAAGATGAATGTGAACAGTTTTTTCCAATTTCTTGCCCCCAAGGAAAACAAATTCTATCCTCATTTTAATGCAGCGTCGGATAACCTGGTTGAAGTTTCGCTGCTTTTAAAGAAAATGATGGAGACCGATACATTAGATGAACGCTTGTCGTTTATCAGTAAAATTAAGGAGCTTGAAAGGAAAGGGGACGATATTACGCATAAAATGTTCGATCTACTTAACGGATCGTTTATCACACCATTTGACCGGGAGGATATCAACGCCCTTATCTCTTCCATTGACGATGTGGTAGACTACATAAACGGTTCTGCGCAGCAATTCCAACTGTACAAACCTGTATCGATTCCTGCGGAATACATCAAGATGGCCGAGCATATAATTGAAGGGAGCAAAACCATACAAAAGGCAATTTACCATATTAAGGAGCTGAAAAACCCGGTAGAGATTATGGATGCCTGCATTCATGTTAACGAGATAGAAAATCAGGCCGACGAAACATACCACCGGGGAATATTCCAGCTTTTTGAACACGAAACCAATGCCATTGAGCTGATTAAGAAGAAAGATATATTGCAGCTGCTCGAAAAAGCTACCGATAAGCTAGAGGATGTTTCCGACGTTATCAAGTCCATTTTAATCAAGCAATCATAGCCAGCATGAGCACCCTAGTAATTGTTATCGTCGGATTAGCCTTTTTGTATGATTTTATAAACGGCATGAATGATGCCGCAAACTCAGTTGCTACCGTTGTTGCCACCAGGGTGTTATCGCCTTTTGTGGCTGTGCTTTGGGCAGCATTGTTTAACTTTGCCGCTTACTTTTTGTTTGGGCTCAACGTTGCCAACACCATGGGCAAAGGTATTATTCAGCCCCATGTTGTTGAACCATGGCTCGTTTTCTCGGCTCTCCTTGGTGCATCTGCATGGTCGTACTTCTGTACCCATTTTGGCCTACCAATAAGCGTTTCACACGCCTTAATTGGGGGGATGGTAGGTCCGGCTTGGTTTGCCTATGGGGCTGGTAGCGTTGTGGCTTCGGGAATACTCAATGTGGTTATCTTCATTTTTGTTTCACCCCTTATAGGTTTTGTTCTTGGATATCTTTTGATGATCCTGATTAAGCATATCCTCAAAAGGGTTAAACCTGCAAATGTGGACTCCTGGTTCAGGGCGCTTCAGCTTTTATCGTCTGCCCTCTTCAGCCTTGGGCATGGTAGCAACGATGCACAAAAAACAATGGGTATTATTGCAGTCCTCCTTTTCAGCACGGGGTATCTCGGCTCCGAATTTTATGTTCCCGAATGGGTGGCTTTTTCATGTTACATCGCCATTGCGCTGGGCACATTAACTGGCGGTTGGAAGGTGATTAAAACGATGGGGGTTAACCTAACCGATCTTAAGCCGGTTCATGGCTTTGCTGCAGAAACCGCCGGTGCAATAACCCTTGGAATGTCTGCCTTTATGGGCATTCCCGTGAGCACAACCCACACAATTTCCGGCTCAATCATGGGAGTTGGGGTTACACGCAGGGTCTCGGCTGTCCGGTGGAAGGTGGCCCAAAACATCATAGGTGCTTGGATACTTACCATTCCAATGACGATGATCATTTCCGGATTGCTCTACCTGCTCATTCGGGTTTTCGTGTAACAGGCTCTTGAAAGTTTTTATGAAAGCTATTTTGGTTTGCTCATTTTCAAACCAATCATGTTTTATTGTACTACCCTAAGCTAGCCGTATGCTCTCCAGATTTGGAAGAAAACTGTTTGCAGTTTATGGCTAAAATATTTAGCTAAGCCTGGTTATAAATAGGCTAATGCAATTCTTGTAGAACATTTAAAGAATGGTTGTTTTTCACTTTACTTCCTAAACTACCCACCATATATCCATTGAGTAAGCTTGATGGTTTTACATTAAGTCTCCAATGCAGAAGGGAGTATTGAAAACCTTTCGCAATAGAGAGCAAATCTTAGGCTAAGCTCTTACATCGTTAAAAACTTATTTTTGTTATCCAGTTATGTTAATAGATAGATATAAAAATAAAAAAATGTGAATTTTAGTTAAATCATATACCCAAAAAATCTACTTTTGTGGTTGCAAAAAAAATGTGTTGGGTCTCCATCCTGAAATATTTAAGATTGATAGCAACTCAATTTACTATTTACTACTCGGATAAATTTGCTGAACAACCTCATACATTAATGGCATGAGCACTCAAATTTTAATTCCCTTTTTCATTACAGCCGTTTTTCTGGTGGCTGCCGGAATCACACTGGCCTACATGTTGTCGCCCAAATCGTTTAACCTGCAAAAACAAGAGCCCTACGAGTGTGGAATTCCCACGGTTGGGGTTACGTGGCTCCAGTTTAATGTTGGGTACTACACCTTTGCGCTGCTCTTCCTGATATTCGATGTGGAAACAGTTTTCCTGTTTCCCTGGGCAGTGGTAATGAAGCAAATAGGATTGGTAGGTCTGGTTGAAATCCTGATATTCTTTTTTATCCTGGTGTTGGGTTTAGCCTACGCCTGGAAAAAACACGCTTTGGTATGGCAATAAAATCAATGAAGGAGTCTGATTTTAAGGATACCGATACCTTAGATCAGCAAATGCTCGAGGAGAATGGAATCTTTTTTACTACTGTTGACAGCATACTTAACTGGGGTCGGTCCAATTCAATATGGCCGCTCACCTTTGCCACCAGCTGTTGCGGAATCGAGATGATGGCCACGGCGGCAGCACGCCACGATTTTGCCCGCTTTGGCATTGAGGTTTACAGGGCATCGCCGCGTCAGGCCGACGTTATTGTGGTAGCCGGAACCATTGTCAACAAGATGGCACCGGTGCTCAGGCGCCTCTACGACCAGATGGCCGAACCCAAGTATGTTGTGGCCATGGGGGCATGTGCTGTTTCGGGAGGCCCATTCTTCTACAACTCATACCATGTGCTCAAGGGGGTCGATCATCTTATTCCTGTTGACGTGTACATACCCGGTTGCCCACCCAGGCCCGAGGCTTTTCTGTACGGCATCATGCAGCTCCAGCGGAAAATCAAGAAGGAGACCATAAAGAATAAGTACGCCAGGAAAAATGTTGCCAACAACTACGATGAGAAAAATCCTTTACCCGAAAAATAGCAAACCATGACCAACCAGCAGCTAGAGGAAGTAGTAAAACGCTTGGGTGTTGAAGCCGTAATATCGGAAGCACAGTTCCTTACCGTAGAGGTGCCGTTCGACAAGCTTTTTGATTTGGCCAGAAACCTTAAGGAAAACGAGCAAACCCAAATGGACTACCTAATCCTGATTACCGGCGTTGATTATGTGAGTAGCTTTGGATGCACCTACTTGCTTACCTCCACCACCCACAACCACTACATGGTTTTAAAAACGAGGAATATTGATAAGGCAAATCCCCGGGTCGATTCCGTTACCTCTCTCTGGCAAACAGCCGAGTACCATGAGCGTGAAATTTACGACCTGATGGGTATCACCTTCAATAATCATCCCGATATGCGCCGAATGTTCCTGGACGAAAGCTGGGTAGGGCACCCCCTCCGAAAGGATTATGTTGACGAAAGTAATATCATCGAAAGAAAATACTAGCTCAATGGCAGAAGAATTTGTACATCTTGCGGTTGCCGGTACCGAGGGGCAGGATTTGGAAATCAACATGGGTCCCCAGCATCCTTCAACCCATGGCGTTATGCGTTTTGTGGTCAAGCTGAAGGGCGAGGTTGTGGAATCCGTTCAGCCGCATTGCGGGTATATTCACAGGGGTATTGAGAAGATGTGCGAATCCCTTTCTTACCCCCAGATCATCCATCTGACCGATAGGATGGATTACCTTTCGGCCCACATCAACAACGAGGCGGTTTGCCTGGCTGTTGAAAAAGCTTTAAATATAGAGGTTTCAGACCGTATTAAGTACATCAGAACCATTATCGCCGAGCTTAACCGAATTGCCTCTCACCTGCTCTGGTGGTCGTCCATGTGTATGGATATGGGGGCGGTAACCCCCTACTTTTACGCATTTCGCGATAGGGAAAAAATTCTCGATATTTTTGAGGAAACCACCGGCGGCAGGTTGCTTTACAGCTACAACTGTCCGGGAGGTCTAATGAACGATATTCATCCCAACTTCCAGAAAAGAGTTAAGGAGTTTATTCCCTACTTCAGGAAAAGTTTCAAGGAGTACGACGAGCTGGTTACCGGGAACGTTATTTTTCAGAATCGAACTATGGGTATAGGGCTTCTGACCAGGGAGCAGGCTATTGCCTATGGTGTTACAGGCCCAGCTGGCCGTGGTTCGGGATTTGCCTGTGATGTGAGGAAGAGAGCTCCGTACAGCGCTTACGACAAGG
>Ga0116178_10004139_pt1 | contig 10744 bp, 8 predicted proteins | sample AD_STIC12_MetaG_FD_89880 | JGI IMG/M metagenome (GOLD analysis project Ga0116178, IMG submission 89880) | Active sludge microbial communities of municipal wastewater-treating anaerobic digesters from USA - AD_STIC12_MetaG | ecosystem: Engineered > Bioreactor > Anaerobic > Digestate | place: USA...
ACCTCCGTGAACCTCCGTGTCATGCTGTTGAAGTAGTCCGGTCCACAGACGGCCGCACGTCGAGCCTCTGACGTCGCCCTCGCGCCGAAAAGAACCGCGCGCCTTCCCCCGGAAGTGCTCCTCGCGTCCCCCGCCAGCCACGCGATAGCTTCCCGCGCCTCTTCACCGCGAGAACTCCCGTGTCGGCACGTTTGCGCGCGCTCCTTGCCTCTCTTTGCACGCTGGCCCTCGCTGCCCCGCACGCGGCCGCCCAGGCCAAGCCCGGCGACTACACCCTCCCAGAGTATCGCTTCGAGTCGGGCGAGCGCCTCACGGACGTCCGCCTGCACTACGTCACGTTAGGCACCCCGCGGCGCGACGCCACCGGCGCGGTGGGGAACGCGGTCCTCATCCTCCACGGGACCGGTGGCACCGGGAGCCAGTTCCTGGGGCAGGGCTTCGCCGGCGAGTTGTACGGGCAAGGCCAACCCCTCGATACCGCGCGGTTCTACGTCATCCTCCCCGACAACATCGGGCACGGCAAGTCCAGCAAGCCGAGTGACGGACTGCACATGCGCTTTCCGCACTACGGCTACACCGACATGGTCAAGCTCCAGCGCATCCTCCTCTCCAAGGGGCTCGGCGTGGAGCGGCCGTACATCGTGATGGGGACCTCGATGGGGTGCATGCACGCCTGGGTCTGGGGGACGCTCTTCCCCGATGCGGCGCGCGCCCTCGTCCCGCTGGCCTGTGCCCCCACGCAGATTGCCGGACGGAACCGCATGATGCGGCGCATGATGATGGATGCCATCACCCAGGACCCCGACTTCAAGGGCGGGGAATACAGCGCGCCGCCGCGCGGCCTGCGCGCCGCCCTGGGGCTGCTCTACATGATGGGGTCGGCCCCGCTGGTGCAGCATCGGCAGGCCCCCACGCGCGCCGCCGCCGACTCCGTGATCACCGCCTATCTGGACGCGCGCATGAAGGCGACCGATCCCAACGACATGCTCTATCAGTTCGACGCGTCGCGCGACTACGACCCCTCCTCCCTGCTGGAGCGGGTCACCGTCCCCGTGCTGCACATCAACTCGGCCGACGACCTCGTGAATCCCCCCGAACTGGGGCTCATGGAGCAGCTGATCCCTCGGGTGAAGTCGGCGAAATACATCCTCCTTCCCATCACCGACCGCACCCGCGGGCACGGGACGCACACCATCCCGGCCATCTGGGGCGATTCGCTCCGCCGCTTCATGGCGACCCTCCCGCCGCCCCCCGGGGGCGGGCGGTAGCGGGCGGGACTGGCACTGATTTCGCCACGGAAGTCGACTGGTCCCGGGGATTGACCTCGGGCGACTCCAGTCGTCCCTCTGGTAATGCGCCAAGCTCTGCCTTATCGCCCACGCTTCAACGCGCCGCCGGCTGCGGTGCGACCCACATCGGGTGCGCGCCCTGCGTCCGGGGCGCGTGTCGCGGCGGAGCGCCGGCCACGTCCAGGCGTCGCCCGCTTCTGGTGGCTGGTGGGGGGGATGCTCGCGCTGGGCGCGCTGCTGCAGTCGGCAGAGGCGCAGCGCCCCGCGGTGGCGACGCGCCGCGCCCACGACTCGGCGCTGGCCGTTGCGACGGCCGACAGCGCGTGGGCCCGCATCGCGCACACCTTCTACGACACCACCTTCCGCGGCCAGGACTGGGCGGCGGTGGGGCGCACGGTGCGCGACCGCGCGGCCCGCGCCGAGGGGATGGACGAGGTGCGCGCGGCGATCGAAGCGATGTTCGCCTCGCTCGGGCAGTCGCACTTCGCCCTCGTCCCGTCGGAGGCGGTCGCGTCGTGGAGCGACGCCCCGGTCGATGGCGAGTCGTTAGGCGACGTCGGGCTCGAGTTCCGCTATCTCGACGGCGTGGTGATCGTGTCGCGCGTGGTCCCGGGATCGCCCGCCGACGTGGCGGGCGTGCACGCGGGCTGGATCGTGAAGACCCTCGGTGACCTCGACGTCGCCAGTTTCACCAGGACCCGCTTGCAGGTGCCGGCGGGGAGCGCGCGCAAGCTGGCGGAGTTGCAGCTGCCGCTCTCGCTGATGTCGCGGACGCAGGGGCGCGTGGGCTCGGTGCTGCGCGCCTCGTTTCGTGATGGCGAGGGGCGCGAGCGGACGCTGGCGGCGGCGCGTCGCCCGGTGCAGGGCGAGATCGTGCGCTTCGGCCACCTCCCGCCCCAGGTTGTGCGCTTCGAGACCCAGCGCTTCACCGACGAGCGCGGCTGTGTGGGCGTGGTACGCTTCAACGTCTGGATGACGCCGGTGATGCCCCGCCTCGACGACGCCATGGTCGAGTTCCAGCGCTGCCGCGGGATCGTGCTCGACCTGCGCGGCAACGTGGGCGGGGTGGCGGCGATGGTGATGGGCTTCGGCGGCTACTTCGTCGACACCGTCACGTCGTTAGGCACGATGACCACGCGCGCCACGGCGCTGCGCTACCTCGCCAACCCGCGCCGGAGCGACCGGCGCGGCGCCTCGCTGGCCCCCTTCGGCGGGTCGCTGGCGATCCTGGTCGACGGGCTGTCGGTGAGCACCAGCGAGATCTTCGCGGCTGCCATGCAGGTGGTGGGGCGCGCGCGGATCTTCGGCGAGACCTCCGCCGGGCAGGCGCTTCCCGCCATGCTCGCCCCGCTCCCTAATGGCGACGTCATGCAGTACGTGGTGGCCGACTTCACCGCGCCGGACGGCCAGCGCATCGAGGCCCGCGGGGTCACGCCCGACCATCGGCGCCCCCTGCGCCGCTCCGCGCTCCTGGCCGGACGCGACGAGGCCTTCCTCGACGCCCTGGCGTGGGCAGGCGGGGCCCGGGTGACGGCCACGACCACGGCGACCGATTCCCGTCCGGTCGTTCCCAAGCGCTAGGGCGTCCGGACTCCCGGTCCGCGAAAACTCCTGCAACTCGCGCCGCCCGACGTCCGTAGGATCCTGCACGAACGCCCCCGTTCCGGCACGTGTTAGCTTGTAGTCGGGCGCCGGTTGGCTGTCTGGCGTTCACCCACACTCTCGGAGATTCCGAATGTCGACTGTGTCCCTCCGTTCGCCGCGCGTCGTGCGCGCGCTTGCGGCTGTGCTCATGCTCCCCGTCGTTGCCTCGGTTGCCAGCGCGCAGGCGCTTCCGCCGGCCAAGGACCTCATCGCTCGCTGGGCGAAGGAAACCAACGCCGAGGGGTGGAAGAGCCACAAGTCCTCGCGCATGAAGGCGGCCTTCGACCTGCCGGCGATGGGGATGAGTGCGAACATGGAAGTGGTGACCGTATTCCCGAACCTGATGGCGTCGAAGACCGAGATCCCGGGGATGGGGGAGATGCGCCAGGGCTTCAATGGCGACGTGGCGTGGATGATCAACCCGATGCAGGGGCCGTCGCTCCTCACCGGGCCGCAGCTCGACGCGGCCAAGGAAGACAACGACCCGAGCAACTACTCGCGCATCTCGCCGGCCATCGTCTCCAGCGAGACGGTGGAGAAGGCGACGTTAGGCGGCCAGGAGTGCTACAAGGTCAAGCACACCTGGAAGTCGGGGAAGGTCTCGTTCGACTGCTTCGCGGTCGCGGACGGGATGATCACCTGGTCCAACGCCAAGTCGGTGACGCCGATGGGTGAGGTCGAGACGACCCAGACCTTCGCGGCCTACAAGGACTGGGGCGGCGTGAAGCGCGCCACGACCACGACGATCGACCAGATGGGGCAGCAGATCGTGATCACCGTCCAGGCCTACGAGTGGGACACGGTCGACGCCAAGGAGCTCGAACTCCCGGCCGAGATCAAGGCGCTGGTCGAGAAGAAGTAGGCGGGGCTGGCTGTGAGCCCCAAGACGCGCTGGTTCTGGTCGCTCGCTGCCACCGTCCTGGTGGGCGACGTGGTGTCCAAGCGACTGGCGGAGCAGGCCTTGCAGCCGATGCACGTCCCTCACGAAATCGTGGGGGACGTGCTGCGTTTCACCCTGACCTACAACCGGGGAGCAGCGTTCAGCATGTCGCTGGGCGAGTACTCCCGCTGGGGCTTCGCCGTCATGGCGACGATCGTCCTCGTCGTCCTGCTGCGTAGCCTGGCCTCTACCCCGGCTGGCGATCGCTGGCAGGGGGCGGCGATCGGGCTGGTGTCGGGGGGGGCGCTCGGCAACCTGATCGACCGCCTGCGGCATCCCAACGGCGTCGTCGACTTCATCGACATCGGCCTGGGCGACGTGCGCTTCTGGATCTTCAACGTGGCCGACATGGGCGTTACGTTCGGGGCGATCATGCTCATCATCGCGATGCTCAAGACGCCGGCCCAGGCTCCCCCCACCGAATCGGTCCTATGATCGCGCTCGTCCATGCGGCACTCGCGGCGACAGCCTGCCTCGCCTCGCCGGTCGCGGCGCTTCCCGGCCATCCGGTCGTCGTCGCCGCGGTCGCCTATCCGTCAGCCGCAACATCGGCGGTCCCCGACACCACGTACCGTCGCTTGTTCGAGGGCGGGGCCACGATGGAGGCATTCCTCGGGGCGGCGAAGGCGCGCAAGGAACAGTGGGCCGCCAACTACGCCCGCGGCGCCGTGGCCGACGCCGTCCTCGCGCGTGCGCGCTCGGCCCCGGGGCCGTGGAAGCTCCTCGTCGTCGCCGTCGACGGCTGTTCCGACTCGGTCAACACCGTCCCCTACATCGCGCGGCTCGCCGAGCAGGTGATGGGGGTCGAGCTGCGCATCGTCGACAACATCGTCGGCCGCGCGGTCATGGACGCCCATCGCACCCCCGACGGACGCGGTGCGACGCCCACGGTGATCCTCCTCGACGCCAACTACCAGGAGCGGGGCTGCTTCATCGAGCGCCCCGCCGAGCTGCGCGACTGGATCCTCGGCAGCAAGGGGAACAAGGCCGACAAGGAGATCTTCGACCACAAGATGTCGTGGTACGACGAGGACAAGGGGACCAAGACCGTGTCCGAGATCGCCGAGATGATCGAGGCGGCGGGGAAGGGGGAGGTGAAGTGCTGAGCTACATCTTGGGCTTCGAGCCCATGGCGAGGTAGTCGATCGCCAGCGAGGAGAGCGCCTTCACCCCCGGCACGAGCGCCGCTTCGTCGGCAAAGAAGCGCGGCGAATGGTTGGGGGCGATCTTCGCCGGGTCGGTCCCCTTGGGCGTGACGCCAAGGAAATAGAAGACCCCCGGGACCTTCTGCTGGAAGAGCGAGTAATCCTCGGACGTCGTCGTCTGCCGCCCGATCTCCACCTGCGCGGCGCCTAACGCACGACGCAGCGTGGGAGCCATCGCCTCGGTGAGCGCCGGGTCGTTGTACGTGACCGGCGTCCCGGGCGTGATCACGATCGTCGCCTTGGCGCCATTCGCGTCGGCCATCGCCGTGACGATGCGCTGGAAGCGGACGAGCAGCGAGTCGCGCGTGGGCTCGTCGAAGGTGCGGATGGTCCCGCCGAACTCCACGGAATCGGGGATGATGTTGTGGCGCACCCCGCCCCGGATGTAGCCCACGGTGACGATGGCCGGCGTGAGCGTGAGGTCCACCTGGCGCGACACCAACGATTGCATGCTGGTGATGACCTGCGACGAGACGGTGATCGGGTCGATCCCGTTCCACGGGAGGGCGCCGTGCGTCTGGCGGCCCCGGATCACGACGCGATAGGTGTCGCTCGACGCCATGAGCCCTCCCGAGCGATAGACGATCTTCCCGGTCTCGAAGGGGAAGACGTGCAGCCCGAAGACCGCGTCGACCTTGGGGTTGTCGAACACCCCTTCCTCGAGCATGACCGCGGCGCCGCCACGCTCCCCGACCGGTGCCCCTTCCTCGGCGGGCTGGAAGACGAAGACCACGGTCCCTTGCAGCTGGGCCTTCATCCCGCTCAACAACTCGGCGACTCCCATGAGGATGGCGACGTGGTTGTCGTGTCCGCAGGCGTGCATCACGCCGACGTCCTGCCCGTTGTAGGTGGAGCGCACGGTCGACTTGAACGGGAGGTCGACCTCCTCCGCGACCGGAAGCGCATCCATGTCGGCGCGCAGGGCGACCACGGGGCCTGGCCGTCCGCCGCGCAGGATCCCCACCACGCCCGTCTTCGCCACCCCGGTCCGCACCTCGATCCCCAGTGCCTGCAGGTGCTCGGAGACGAGCTTGGCGGTGCGGAACTCGCGGTTGCCCAGTTCGGGATTCTGATGAATGTCGCGCCGCCAGGCGACGACCTTGGCCTCGAGGGCGTGGGCGCGGCGGTCCACCTCGGCGTCGAGCTTGGTAGGCGCCTGTGCGGAGAGCAGGGCGGGGGCGAAGAGCAGGGGGATCAGCGTTAGGCGCATGGTCGGGTGCCGGGCGTGGTGGGGCCTTGCTTCGCTACCGCAGAGAACACAGAGACAGTACGAGAACGCGGGGGGGATGGTGCAGCGTTGAATCCGGCGCGCGTCGTGCGGAGGAGAAGCATGACACGGAGGTACACGGGGGGAACACGGGGGTTCACGGAGGCGGACAGCAGCTGACCGGCATGATCGTCCAATGGCGCCAGTCCGCGAGAGGGAGAGGAGGATCTGATGTGCGGGCAGATGCCTCGCCACAAGGAACTCCTCCGTGAACCTCCGTGAACCTCCGTGAATCCTCCGTGAACCTCCGTGTCGAGCTCTTCAACGCAGCCCCTGCCGTGATGCGACGTACGCTCGGCGGCGCAGAAGCTCACCCAACAAACATCGGTCCCGCGCGCGAACACGCCCGCTCTGTGTTCTCCGCGGTGAAATACGGCCACACGCCCGAGCTACCGCCCGTCCCCCACCCGCCCCACCGGCGCAAAGAAGTTCACCCCGCGCACGTTTTCATCGATCGACAGCGCCCGCTGCAGCGACGGAAAGGCCCGCGCCTCGCAGCTGATGCGTTCGCAGGTGCGGCAGGTGATCCCCACCGGGACGGCGGCGTCGATGTTGGTGAGGTCGATGCCGTCGGCATAGACCACGCGCCGCGCCGAGGCGAGGTCGCAGCCCAGGGCGACGGCGTACATCACCGCCGGCGTGCGGAAGTCACCCGAGTGACGGCGCACCGTGCGCGCCACCGAAAAGAACGCCGTGCCGTCGGGGAGCCGCGACAGTTGCGTTCGGAACATCCCCGGCTGGAGGAAGGCCGCGTGCACGCTCCACAGCGGGCAGAGCCCCGAGAAGCGCGGGAAGCGCATCCCGGCAGGTGCAAACTTCTTGGAGATGTTGCCGGCGATGTCCACGCGCACCATGTGGAACGCGACCCCCTCGCTCCCCGGCTTGTGCAGGTTGGTGAGGCGGTGGCACACCTGCTCGAACGACGCGCGAAAGCGATGCCCCAGCAGCTCGATGTCATAGCGCAGCTGCTCGGCGGCCTCGAAGAAGTCATCGTACGGCATCAGCACCGCCGAGGCGAAGTACGAGGCCAGGGCGACGCGGGCCAGGGAGCGGCTCTCGTCGGTGGTGAGGTACTGGTCGGCGGCAATGCGGTCGAGGGTCTCGCCGCACTCGAGAAGGCCGATCTGGTGTGCGAGCTGGAAGTTGCGCGAGCCGCGGCGCAGCACCTCGGAGAGCGACAGCTCGCGGCGCGGGGCATCGTATCGCCGCACCGCCCCCTTCATCTCGGCCACCGTGCGGATCGTGACGCGCACGCCGTGCCGGGCTTGCAGGTGACGGGAGAGGGAGCCGAAGAGATTCTCGCGATCGATCGTCGCCTCGCGCCAGAGCCGCGCCGCCTCGCCTTCCAGCTCGGGGAAGTAGTTCTTGTTGCGCTCGAGCAGGTCCGAGACCTGTTCGCTCGACAGGCGCACGCGGCCGATGGAGGCGAGTTCCTGCGACATGTCCTCGCCGCCGCCATCCTGCGTGTCGGCCATGCGCTGCGCCATCGAGTCGAGCGAGGTGCGGCTCGTGGTGTACGCGTGGTGCAGCCGCACGACAGCGCGCGCGAGTTCGGGGGCCGTCTCGGACAGCTCGCGGATCTCGCGCGGGGTGACCGGGTGATCCTCGAAGAGCGGGTCGGAGAAGACTTCGCCCAGATCGGAAGCGAGGGGGGCGTCGGAGCCGGCGGCGAGGTCGCGGAGCTCGAGCCCGAGCACCTGCGCGAGCTTGAGGAGGAGGACCGTGGTAAGCGACCGGCGGTCGTGCTCGAGCAGGTTGAGGTACGACGCCGAGATCCCCAGCCGCTCGGCGAGCGCCGCCTGACTCAGGTTCTGCTCCAGTCGGGCCGCCCGGATCCGGCGCCCCAGTCGCAATCGATCTGACATGCGTCCTCCTCGCTTTACCGACTTTTCAATTTACTGAAAACGTTACCATTTACTCTAACAGCGCCCTGGGGGCCAAGGAAAGCGCCGATCGGTTCCGGAATTCGCCCCAGGCCCTGCACGGCGGGGAGCGTGGCAGGGGGGGAAAGGAGACGCTCGGAGGGGCGCAGGAGAGTGCAGGAGACCGCAGGAGACTGTAGGAGAGCGCAGGAGAGCGCGGGGGAGATCGCGGGGGGCGGGACAGCGCGGGGGCGCAGGAGGCGCGCGGTGGCGCGGACTCGGGGTCGGTCCCTCGCTACCTCACGGCGACCGGAAGCGGAGGGGATGCGCCGCGCCCGCGAGACGGGGGCGGCGCCTCAAGAAACTCCAATAGAGGCCGACAATTAGGGGACCGTAACCTCCCGCGAGACGCCGCAAGAGATGACTGTCCCGATGGATTCTGCCGAGCGGGCGCTCGACCCCTCGCCGCTGAGCGACGCCGCCAGCCGGGCGATGATCCAGGCGATGAGTCACGGCGCGATGATGCACGACGCCGACGGGCGTGTCATAGCGTCCAACAACAGCGCTGCGCGGATCCTCGGCCTCTCGGCCGCCGAGTTGGTCGGCACGACACCGCACTCACCCTGCTGGAGCGCGGTCAGCGAGGACGGCGCGCCGCTTTCGCCGGAGGATCACCCGGTCCTCGTGACGTTGCGGACCGGCGTGGCGTTCAACCAGGTCGTCATCGGCTTCCCGCGCCCCGGGGGGCGGCGGGTCTGGATCTCGCTCAACACGCGCCCCATTCCGGCCGACGACGGCGAGGGGGTCGGCGCGGTCGTCTGCACCTTCAGCGACTTCACCACGAGACGCGAGGAGGTCGCGGAACTCGAGCGGCAGGCGCTGGTCGCGCGACGCACCAACGACGCGGTGATCATCACCGACGGCGTGGGGCGCATCGAGTGGGTCAATGCCGCCTTCCTCGCCATGACCGGCTTCGGGATGGACGCCGCCGTCGGGCGCACCCCAGGCGAGCTGCTGCAGGGGCCCGAGACCGATCCCGAGACGATCGTCGAGATGCGCGAGGCGCTGCGTTCGGGGAACGGCTGGCACGGCGAGGTGCTCAACTACCGCGCCGACGGCAGCGCCTTCTGGATCGAGCAGACCATCGCGCCGGCGCACGACGGTGGCGGGCAGATCACGCACTTCGTCAGCATTGCCCGCAACATCTCCGGGCGCCGCGAAGAGGCGCGCCGGATGTTCCAGCTCTCGGCGGCGGTCGGCGCGTCGGTGGACGGGGTGGCGCTGATCGATTCGTTCCAGGACTTCCGCTTTGTGAACGATGCCTTCGGGCGCATGATGGGGCACGAGCGCGGCGAAGCGCTCGTGGGCAAGTCGTGGCGCACGATGTACGACCGCGAGGCCATCCGGCACTTCGACGCCGAGGTGATCCCGTTCCTCTACATGCACGATCGGTGGCGCGGCGAGATCCTGGCCAAGCGGCGTGACGGCTCCACCTTCCCGCAGGAGCTGTCGGTGACGCTGCTCTCCGGCGGCGGGATGGTGCTCGTCACGCGCGACATCTCCGACCGCAAGGAGGCCGAGGCCGAGCAGGCGCGGCTGACGGCGATCCTGGAGGCGACGCCCGACCTCATCGCCATCGCCTCCATCGACGGCGACGTCCCCTACCTCAACGCAGCGGGACGGCGCATGATCGGGGTCGGGGCCGACGTGCACCTCACCTTTGGCGACATGTTCCCCGAGTGGGCGCTGCAGGAGGTGCAATCGGTCGGCGTTCCGTTCGCCGTGGAATACGGGGCATGGAACGGCGAGACCGCGCTCCGCACCGCGGACGGGCGGGAGATCCCGGTGTCGCAGGTGATCATCGCGCACAAGGGGACGCAGGGCGAGGTGGAGCACCTCTCCACCATCATGCGAGACATCACCGAGCGAAAAGAGGCCGAGGATGCGCTGCGCAAGATGTCGTTATGCGACCAGCTCACGGGGCTCTACAACCGGCGCGGCTTCTTCATGCTGGCGCAGCAGCACCTCAACGTCGCGCGCACCAATCCCGGGCACGCCATCCTGCTGTACTTCGACCTCAACGACTTCAAGCCGATCAACGACACCTACGGGCACGCCGCGGGTGACGAGGCGCTCAAGGAAGTCGCGGCGATCCTGCACGAGACCTTCCGCGACTCCGACCTGTGCGGACGGCTGGGGGGCGACGAGTTCGTGGCGCTGGCGGTGAACTGCCTCGATCCCACCGGGCAGGTGCTCGTCAACCGACTGGACGAGCGCATCGCGGCGCACAACGCGCGCGAGGGGCGCCCGTTCAGGATCTCCATCGGGCGGGGGGTGGCGCGCTTCGATCCGCACAATCCCAAGAGCCTGCAGCAGCTGCTCGACGAAGCCGACGCTCGGCTCTACGAGGACAAGCGGGCGCGGAAGGCGGCGCGTTAGGCGCTGCGCCGGACCTTCCGCACCAGCAGGGCCGGCAGGATCACCATCGCCGCCAGCGTCCCGGCCAGCGTCCCGCCGGCCGTGGCCAGGGCAATCGC
>Ga0116178_10004142_pt1 | contig 10736 bp, 16 predicted proteins | sample AD_STIC12_MetaG_FD_89880 | JGI IMG/M metagenome (GOLD analysis project Ga0116178, IMG submission 89880) | Active sludge microbial communities of municipal wastewater-treating anaerobic digesters from USA - AD_STIC12_MetaG | ecosystem: Engineered > Bioreactor > Anaerobic > Digestate | place: USA...
GCCGCATGGTCGAGCCAGGCGTGGTCGTCGAGGGCCCCGTGGGCCGGGTCTCCCGTCAGGACCCCCAGCTCATGGTCGAGCAGGACCATCGGCAAGGCCAGGGCCAGCGCCAGGTACAGGGGCAGAATGAGGATGATGGCGCTACAGGCACGGCCACGGATCATGAGGATTTCTTCTCCGATGACGCATCCTGGCCGGGGATAGGACCATGGCCGCAGCCCTGGATATTGAGACCGCCGCCGAACATGTTCTGCACGGTCGCTGGAGGGGCCTGGGCCCCTGCCGGGACATCGGCGATCGCGACGCTGCGCGCGACAAGCCCGACCCCGGCCGAAAACAGCGACGGAATGCGTTCCAACGGAGCCCGGCATATCACGCAATTCGTGACAGGGTGGTCATTCATCGACTGCCAAAAGGCGAATCGCTTCGGACAGTCGGCCGGTCCCCGACAATCTCTCGCCTGATATTCATATACCGGCATGATGACCTATCGCTTTTCCTTGTGCGTCGCATGCTGTCGGCAACGCGCGCAGTATTTCTTCAACTCAATGCGATCCGGATCATTCTTCTTATTCTTCGTTGTCCAATAAACCGACATGCCCGGCGTCTCACAGCCGGTGCAAGCCAATGCCACGATCTCACGCATGATGTCGTCCTTTCTCGGTTAGAGCTGCTCCCCGGCCGCCCGCAGATCCGCCACGACGCGCGCCAACCCCTTCTTATCGATGATTCTCATGCCGCGGGTCGAAACCGATAGCGTGATCCAACGGTGCTCATCCGGCAGGAAGTAGCGCTTCCGTTGGATATTCGGCAGAAATCTTCGCCTTGTTCGGTTGTTTGCATGACTCACATGATTCCCCGACATCGGCGTTGTTCCCGTCACCTGACAATAGCGTGCCATTAGCCCTCCTGTTCTTTCCTTGATGTCCAGCCGGCTTATGCACCGGCCGACTCCGGCTCCCGATCGGCCGCCTGTCGCGGAAACGGATCCGCCGCCGCACGCCACGCGGCCAAACCCGGTCGCCATTCGTCGTCCGTCAACAGACAGTCGTCCAGCATGGAGGTCAGTGAGATCCGGTCCATGTTCCGTCCGATCACGACAAGTTCCTGCGTTCGATCGCCGAACTCTGGATCCCACCCGCCTTCAATCCGCCGATGCTCCTCTTCGCCGTCCGGCCATTCCGTTTCCGGCATCGCGGCATACCAACGCCCGATCCACCGCACCGAACCGGCCCCACCGGCCTGCGACCAGAGGCCGATCACGTCAGGCCTCGACGCAATCCAAAACAGTCCTTTGGATCGGAGCACACCAGGCCAGGTCAATTGCATCGCGTTCCACCAGCGTGTCGGATGGAACGGGCGTCGCGCCCGGTAGACGAAACTCGTAATCCCGTATTCATCGGATTCCGAAGACTCTTCTCCGCGAAGTGTCTTCATCCAACCCGCCGCCTGGCCGGCACGCTCGAAGTCAAAGCATTTGGTGTCGAGCAACGCCGCCGGCGGCACACGCCCTTGCTCGGCACGGAGGATACGAGCCTCCGGATTCAACTTCGCAAGGATCGCTTCGAGCGTCGCCAATTCCCCCGGTGACACCAGGTCCGTCTTATTGACGACCAGCACATTGGCAAATTCCACCTGATCGATGAGCAGATCCGTAATCGTGCGCTCATCCTGCTCGCCGAGCGCCAATCCGCGCGACGTCAGATCCTCCGCCTCCTGATAGTCTTTCAAGAAACTGGCCGCGTCGATGACGGTCACCATCGTATCCAATCGGGCCACCGTCGAGAGGCTTCGTCCGCTTTCGTCCTGGAACTGAAAGGTTTCCGCCACCGGCATCGGCTCTGAGATCCCGGTCGACTCGATCAGTACGTAATCGAACCGCCCCGCCTCCGCCAAACGCGCCACCTCTTTGAGGAGGTCCTCCCGCAAGGTGCAGCAGATGCATCCGTTGCTCATTTCGACCAGCTGTTCCTCAGTGCGACTCAACGACGCGCCCCCATGTTCCACGAGGGCAGCGTCGATGTTTACCTCGCTCATGTCGTTGACGATCACGGCCACTCGAAGTCCCTCCCGGTTGTGCAGGACATGATTCAGCACCGTCGTCTTCCCTGCGCCTAAGAATCCCGACAGCACCGTCACCGGCAAGCGGCGGTCCTGGGAGATCTGCGTCGTCGCGGTCGTCATTCTTCGACTCCTTTCATTCCGGATCCGTTTCATCTTCGCGCGATCCCGCCTCCTGCGTTGCCTGCTCGAAGGGGTCGGAGAAGCGGCGCCAACCCTCCTCGCCGAGCAAGAGTTCATCGGCGGTCAACAGACACCCCTTCAGCCGCGCAAAGAGCGCCTCCTGGTCGGCTCCATACCCGATACAGGCCAGTTCCTGACGGCGATCTCCGAACTCGATCGTCCACTGCGACTTCAAGCGGCGCAGGAAGGCCTCGTTGGTCGGCCACTCCGGCTGCGGCGTCGCCACCCACCACTGGCCGACCCATTCGACGTGCCGACTGCCGGCCGTCTGCGCCCAGGAGAAGCAGCGGTCCGGCTGCGACGCCAGCCAGAAATACCCTTTGCAACGCAGGACGCCGGGCCATTCCTCCTCGATACACCGCCATAACCGTTCCGGGTGAAAGGGGCGGCTCGCACGGAACACTCCTGTGCTCCATTCTCCCGGTGGCTCAGGCAGATCGTCGGTCCGGTCGATCAGCTTGGCCCAGCCGGGCTGGAAACTGATGCCGTACTCCGCTCCGTCCCTAGGAGTCAGGATGCGCGCTGCCCCCTCGACCCTGTCGGCAGCAGACAGGACCTCTGCCTCCGGATTCAGATAGCGGAGGAGCATGATGACCCGCTCACGACAGTCCGCGTCGATCGCTGCACTCCGATTGAGGACGATCAATGAGCAGTGCTCGATCTGCTCCACCAGTAGTTCCGAGAGCACCCTGGTATCGTCTTCGCCGCCACTCATTCCCAACTCTCCCAACGCGTCGGTGCTGCGAACGCCTTCCCAGACGGTCGCGGCATCCACCACCGTCACCAACTGCTCCAGTTGGGCCAGCCCGGCGAGCGGCTCCTCATCTGCAATCGCATCATTGAAGACCGCCGCCGCCATGGTCGCTTCGACCAGCCCGGAACATTCAACGATCAATCGATCGAATCGACGCATACCGGCGATGGACAGGATCGCGTCCGTCAGTGCCTCGCGAAACGAACAGCTCACGCATGACCGCATCAACTCGGCCAATGACTCCCCTAACGAATAGATGCTTATGCGATGACCGGCCCCGTCAACCGCCTCCCACTCATGTTCGCTACGGTCATGGAGGAGCACCGCCCATCGTTCGCGTCCCCGTTCGGCGAGCAACGCCCGAATCACCCTGCTCTTTCCCGCTCCTGCACACCCGCACACCATCGTGATCGGCAGCGGCCGCGATGGAATCTGTTCAGTCGACATGGGTCACCTCCGACGCGTTCCGACTCTGGCTCACCAACTCGACTTCCGCACGCCGGGAATCTCCCCCTTCAGCGCCAACAACCGGAAATCAATGCGCGACATACCGAATCGTCTCAGATATCCGCGCACCCGGCCGGAAACCCCGCAACGGTTCCGGACCCGCACTGGTGACGCATTGCGCGGCAACGAGTTCAACCTGCTCTGGGCCTCCTGTTTCTCTTCCGGACTAGCGGCCTGGTTTTTGACGACTGCCTTCAAGATTCGGCGTTGTTCGGTATACTTCGCCACCAACTGTTTGCGCTTCTCGTTTCTCAACTGGCTGCTCATTTTGGCCATGGCTCTGTCCTCATTGGTTGATCGACCGATTGTGCTCCCGACTACGATCCTTCAGGCCCAGCAAACGGGAGTAATGCCATATGGCGTGCCCGCTTGATGGCCTGCGCGATCACCCGTTGCCGCTGCAGACTGTTGCCCGTCATTCGCCTCGGCAACATCCTTCCCCGTTCGCTGAGAAAGCTCCGTAACCACTCGACATTCTTCCAGTCCACCGGCGTGGTCTCGTCGATGACTCGACGCCGTCGTTCAGGTAACATTTCTCCTCCTTTCGTCGAGACACGGGGTTCCGCCGATCACCCCCGCTTCTCGCATGTGAAGTCACGCTCCTCGCATTCTCCCACGCCTATTCCGACCCATGTCCCCTGCTGCACGGTAAAACACCGCCGACAGGTCTGGTCGGAAAAGGGCGAGAGCCCCAGGATCCATTCGCGCGAGAATTCCCCCTGATACTCTTGAGGAAGAAACGCAAGAAAGCCGGACGGCGGCGTTGCGAGCGGGTCAGTCATGGTGCTCCTCACAGACCATAGTTCCTCATCTTGTTTCGAACCCCTGATAGACGGTCTTCCCCATCACCACGGTTCGTATGACTTGGCCCTTCAGCGCCCAGCCGCCAAACGGCGTATTGCGCCCTTTGGATCGAAACCGTTTAGGGTCCACCGTCCAAGACGCGTCAGGATTGATCAGTGCGACGTCAGCGGCAGCCCCCGGCTTAAGCGTGCCGTTCTGCAGCCCAAGGACCGCAGCGGGCGCGCTGGTCAAGCACGTGATCGCCCGCGGCAACGTCAATCGTCCCTGCTGGACCAGTCGCAGGGTCAACGCGAGGGCTGTTTCCAACCCGACGACGCCGAAGGGTGCCCGATCCATTCCCCGCTGTTTCTCGTATTCGGCATGCGGAGCATGGTCCGTCGCGATCGCGTCGATGGTGCCATCCGCCAATCCCTCGATCAGCGCGGTACGATCCCGCTCAGTCCGCAAAGGCGGGTTCATCTTGGCATTCGCTCCATAGGTCGGCACCGCTTCATCGGTCAGCGTAAAATGATGCGGGCAGACTTCCGCCGTGATCCGCACTCCATCCGATTTAGCCTTGCGCACCATCTCGACTCCGCCTGCCGTGCTCAGATGTGCGACGTGCAGTCGGGCTCCGGTCTCCTTCGCCAAGCGGATGTCGCGGGCGATCATTCGGTTTTCCGCGTCGCCAGGCATACCCCTCAACCCCATGGCCCGCGACACCGGCCCGTCGTTCATACACCCGCATCCGGAGGCCATGGTATCTTCGCAATGGTCGATGACCGGCAGATTCGATTCAGCCGCAGACTGCATCACCCGCCGCATGATCTCCTCGCACATGACCGGCCGGCCGTCATCGGAGACGGCCACGCACCCGGCTTGTTTGAGAGCGCGAAAATCGGCGAGTTCGCGGCCAGCCGACCCCAGGGTCATCGCCCCGATCGGATGGACATGGGCCGACGCCGCCTTCGCCCGTTCGATGATCCAGCCTGTCACCGCGATGTCGTCGTTGACCGGCTTCGTATTCGGCATGCAGCAAACCGTCGTAAAGCCGCCTGCCGCCGCGGCAGCAGTTCCGGTGGCAAGCGTCTCCTTGTATTCAAACCCTGGCTCCCGAAGGTGTGCGTGGAGATCGACTAAACCCGGCACCACCAGCAATCCCTCCGCATCGATCCTGGTCACGTGGCGTAGCTCAATACGCGTGACCAGCCCTGCCTGCACGGCCATGACCCTTCCTTCGCCGATCAAGACATCGGCCTCGCCCACGTAATGGCCTGGGTCCAATACTTGTCCGCCATGAATCAGCATCACGCGGGACGACCAATCCCGCTCCGGTCGGCCGCCATCAGACACCGCGCGGAGTCACGCAGGAACTGAGTCACCTCGACCGACTGCATCTGATCCGTCGGGACCTCGCTCTTCAGGAACATTCCCTCTCGTAGGAGAAACAACCCATGCGCAATACGAGGGTGCCCTTCCACGCCGACTCCGAACGCGGTCACGAACGCCCCACGACTCGCAGGGTCGGCAGAGTACAAGGAATAGCCGGCAGCCTGGATGTTCGGATGGAACTGATCGACCTCCTGCCAATAGCTCTCGTGATCCGCCGAGACGTGCACGATCCGCAGCGGTTCGGAGAGGGCAGGGCCGCGCTCCTCCAGATCGACAATCTGCGAAAGACAGGCATGCTTGTGAATGTTCGGAAGCGTCGAAACCACGATCACGCCTCGGCAGACGTCTTCCGTCGTGAGCGGCCGGTCCGCGCGTCTTGCCGCCGGAATCACGAAATTCATCCGGAGCCGCGCGCCCGGCATCGGGACGACTCCCATCAAATGAATAGTCTGTGTTCCGAGTTGCGCCTGCCTTCTGGTCGCGTCCATGCCATCCCCTCGCCATTCAATGCGGCAACATCGTCAGCGCCCCGATCGTGACCATCCCCGCAATCATCATGGCGAATTGCCAGAGGCCCTTGGCGGCGCCGACACGCCCGTGCAACCCCGGCACCAGGTCCGCGAGCCCGATGTAGAGGAAGCTGGCTGCTGCCACGCTGAGCGCGTACGGGACAATCGCCTCCGCATAGCCGAGCCCCCCATAAGCGATGATGACCCCGACGAGGGTGCCCAACCCCGAGACCGTGTTCCAGAAGAACGCCCGCCAGCGTGAAAATCCACTCGAGAGGAGAATCGTAAAGTCACTCAACTCCTGAGGCACTTCATGCCCAAGAACCGCCAACGTCGTCACCAACCCAAGACCCGGCGAGGCTACACAGGCGGCACCGATGGCGATGCCGTCCGCCATGTTGTGAACCCCGTCGCCGATCAGCACCAGCATTCCGGTCTTCTTCGCCATTCCCTCCGCATGATTGTGGTGATGCACATGGCCAGGTTGGTCCTCTTCCGAGCCATCACCGTGCGCATGCCTCCAGATCACCGCCCACTCCAGCACGAAAAACAGCACCAGACCGGCCAGCAGCGAAATTCCGACTTCATAGACGGGGACGTGTTCCAACGCTTCGGGAATGAGTCCGATGATCGCGGTGGCCAGCATCGTCCCGGTCGCATAACTCAACAAGTATGGCATCGCACGGCGCCGCCATCCGTCGGGGAGAAACAATACGAGACAAGCCGGAATCAAAGCCCCCAGACTTCCGAGCAGTCCCATCAGAACGGCAAATCCCCAGGTCGAATCGTCGGGGACCATCATGCGACCGCCCTCCGACACCCCATACCCGGCAACGTGCACACGTTATGCGTCGACATGCGGTTCCTGCTCCTTTCGTATGCGCGGCAGCAATTCCGTCAAATTGCACGGCCGGTGATTCAGATCCAGTTGTGGGAGAATGATCTGTTGCATCCCCAGCCGGCAGGCCCCGGTGCTGCCCGGCAGCAGGAACACGATGGTGTCGCCGCACACACCGGCATCGGCCCGCGACTGAATCGTCGAAGTGCCAATCTCTGCGTAACTGAGCCAGCGGAACAGTTCGCCGAATCCCGGAATCGGTTTAGTAAACAGGGACCGCACGGCATCTGGAGTCACATCCCGTTGCGTGACACCCGTCCCTCCGGTCACGATCACGAAATCGACCGTGGGATCGGCAACCCAAGCGGCAATCGTCTTGCGAATCGTTTCGAAATCGTCCTTGCACAACTGTCGGTCGGCGAGGCGGTGGCCCGCTTGGGTCAGTCGATCAACGATCGTATCGCCGCTCCGATCCGTCTCCGGCGTCCGACTGTCCGACACCGTCAGTACCGCCACGGCCACCGGCGCCCCGGCCTTCGTGATCCCCGTCATGATTCCGCTTCCCTTCCTTCTGTAAGCGCGTCCTGCAGCGCCACACTCAAATGTCTGGCCTCCGAGAACCGCACTGTCCACCTGATACTGCCTTCCCGGTCGCCGACCTCATCCAACAGATGCCGTATTGCGTCTGCCAGAGCCGCCGCTTCCGCCGAATGCACCAGACAGGCAAGTGACACCTCTTCGGCGTGCGCCAGGTCCCAGGCCCGTTGATACAACACCACCAGCGGCAACATGGAGGCCGTTCGGCCGTCTCCGATCTGGGCTGTGTCCAGCGCCTGTTCCCTCGCCCGCAACTCCGGCCGCTCCGGTATCAAGCGAGCCCCGTCCATCTGGTTGTCATCCATCACCACACCTCATGCTGTGAGAGTTCGATCACCCGCGTCTTGACCGCCCCGTTTTCTCCGAACGACACGCGCCGACGCAGCGGCAACCACATGCCGTCTACATCCAGATACTCGTTCACGTAACTCTCCATTCCCGAGACCGATTGGGCATCCAGCGTGGAATAGGTCATGACATAGCGGGAGGAGTACTGCCGGCCGTCCGGCGCCTGCTCGTATCGTTCGATCGTATTCACGCGACGCTCGGTCATGGGGGTGAGACGGCCGATCTGGGTATACAGATGATTCTTGATTCGATACCACGACTCGAGCCGCCCCCCCGTCAACAGAACCCGCCGCCCTCGGGGATGAAGCACGGCAGGATTCTCCTCCGGATCGAACGACAGCACATACTTCCCGTCGCCTTCCTCGAAGGATCCAGAGGCCAGGTGCATCCCCTGGGTCCACAACCGCTCACGTACCCACTCTTGCAGCGACGGATCGACACCGGCTAACTCGACTGCGATGTCCTTCCTGGGAACGAGCGTAACCTCCCCCGCCCAAATCCGCCCATCCTCGTTCAGCGTTACATGCGCCCGATAACCCGCAAACGAGGAAGGCCATTTGTACATGCGACTGTGCGCCTCACTGACCAACAGGCGCGCAACCGGATCATCGACCAGGGCTTGCCCCCTGCCTACCGTTGGCATCATGATCCTCCCTCCCTCATCGCATGACCTCCCTCCCGGCCCGACGCCGAACCGTCCTACCCGCTGTCGACCGCACGAGACAATGCTCCAGCCCTTCCAGAAACCGCTGCCAAGCCACCCGTCGGCCGATTACCACAATCTTCGCTTGCGATTGCTTCGCCCCCTGGTACGGTGCAATCGTCAGCGATCCCATCACCCACTGTACGTCTTGCATCCCCCGATGCCCCTGAACTCTGGCGTATCCCTTCAGCCGCACCACGGAACGTTGATATCGCTTCAGCCACCGCTCCAGCCGCTCGGGCTCGAATGGACGCAGAATCTTGAAGCTGCCGCTCCGGTACCCCGCCGTAGAATCCTGGAACGGACCGGTGACACTCTTCGCCCTGCGCCTCTTTGCCGGTACCTGTAACAGTCGATTGATCGGAACATCCGCATGAACCGCCCTGACAATCCGCGCTGCCGGATTGACCGATCTGATCCGTCTCTCCACGAGTGGCACCTGCCGGTCGTCGACCTGATCCAGCTTGTTGAGGACCACTGTATCGGCTCGTTTTAGATGCTTGTTCGCTGCAGACCAGTACGCGCCAAGCCTCAGAAATCGCGGCGCGTCGACCATCACAATCACCGACCTCAGCCTGGCCGTACCTGAGTACTGCGCCAGGGCCTTCTCGACGCCGGCCACCACCTGGCCCGTGTCCGCCAAGCCGGTCGTCTCGACGAACAGCGGAGCGCCCTGCGATTTATTCAAGAGATGGCCGACCTTCTCGCTGAATTCCCCTGACAAGTCACAGCAGATACAACCACTCAACAACGACTGCAGCTCAATATCACAGGAACGAGGATGTTCATGCATGAGTGCCCCGTCCACATCGACTTCACCAAACTCGTTCATCAGCACGGCCGGTTTCACGCCACGCTCCAACTCATGAGCCAGCGCCCGTTTCAGCAGTGTCGTTTTCCCGCTACCGAGAAAACCGGCGATCACATAGACCGGGGAACCGAAGGCTCTACCTCGTACGGCCTTAGTGAGCATGGTGCGCCTCCCCTCCAGCCGCCAACACCTGCACGTCCGCGTGAGACACCTCGTTGGCCGCTTTGTGGATTTTGTATTGTGTCGTCCGTCCCGGCCCTTCGAGCACCGCGATAACGGTTTCGATCGGGGGGCATCCCGGTTCTCGGCACTCCAGCTCCGTCACCATTACAGTGGTCTCGTCGGACAGTGCACAGGTCCCGCGCACCCAGCACTTGATGCGGTCTGCCTGCTCTGCATCGATCGTGCGGCGCCCTCCGAACAAGTTCATACCGGCCCTCCGATGCCTTCTACGGAAAACAGCGACACCACGCCGTCATTCGTACCGGTTACCAACCATGTGCCTTGAGGACTCCAGGCGACCGAGGACAGTCCGCCCGACTTGTTCACTTCCCGACTGAGAATCGGCTTCGTCGATTGCGGCTCCCAGAGGCATAAAAGGCCGTCTTCACCGACCGTCGCCACAATCGAACGAGAGGGATGACACGCTATTTCCTGAATCCATCCCAGATGTCCCTTAAAGAGCCTCCCGCCGGTGCCTTCGAATTTCTTCATGCTCCAGGAGACGAGAGCCGGACCGGAGGCCGTGAACAGATTGACCCCGTTATGGTCGAACCTGACCGAGGTCACCTTCATCGGATAGCCCGACATGTGCCAATTCTGCTCACTGTCCGTGCGAAATAAGTGCACTGAGCCGTCGAGATTTCCCGAGGCCAGATATTCTCCGCTCGGACTGACCGCGAGGGACAGCAACGCGCCGTCGTACGAGAACGGCCGCACCGGCTTGTCCCTCCCCACCTTCCAGAGCCAGGCCCCTCCATAGCAGGAGGACACCACGCCGCTGCCACTGGGCATCCAAGACAGCGCAGACACCGTTGTTTTGTGCGCCGACACATCCGCAATCAACTGCGGCGTGCTCGCCGAGTTGACACCCCAGATGTAGAGGATCCTCTCCGCTGATGCCGCCAGAAAACGCCCGTCCGGAGACCAGGCCAGATGTTCGACCCACGAACCCTGCTTTCCGACCGGCACTACGGCTCGCTGCGCCCCGACATCGAGGCTCCAGAGTCGGACGACGCCATCTTGCCCAC
>Ga0116178_10004144_pt1 | contig 10732 bp, 7 predicted proteins | sample AD_STIC12_MetaG_FD_89880 | JGI IMG/M metagenome (GOLD analysis project Ga0116178, IMG submission 89880) | Active sludge microbial communities of municipal wastewater-treating anaerobic digesters from USA - AD_STIC12_MetaG | ecosystem: Engineered > Bioreactor > Anaerobic > Digestate | place: USA...
GTCACGCAAGGGCGGCGGAATGGTGTCCAAAGAGTTTGCCGTGGTGATAAACATCACCTCCGAGAGGTCGAAGGGCAGATTCAGATAGTTGTCCACAAAGCTGTTATTCTGTTCCGGATCAAGCACTTCCAAGAGCGCAGAAGCAGGATCGCCTCTGAAATCACGTCCCAGTTTATCGATCTCATCCAGCATGAAGACGGGGTTTGCCGTTCCTGCTTTCTTGATTTCGGTGATGATCTTGCCAGGCATGGCCCCGATGTAGGTGCGACGGTGGCCTCTGATCTCAGCTTCGTCGTGTATTCCACCCAAGGACATGCGGATAAACTTCCTATCCAGCGCGCGGGCTACAGACTTTCCGATGGAGGTTTTGCCGGTTCCGGGAGGACCCACAAAGCAGAGGATGGGGCCTTTGAGCTGACCTCTAAGCTTTTTCACGGCAATGTATTCCAGCACCCTTTCCTTGGGCTTTTCCAGTCCGTAGTGATCCTTGGTGAGTACGCTGTTGATTTTCTTCAAGTCCAGCCTGTCTTTGCTAAATACCCTCCAAGGGACTTTCACGATCCAATCCAGATAGTTGCGGATCACGCCATACTCACTGGAGGCAGGCTGCATGGAACCAAGCCGCTCCAATTCTTCAAAAGCCACTTCTCTCACGTAGTCTGGCAGATCGTTTTTCTCGATCAAATCTCTCCACTTGAGGATTTCCTTGCTTACCTCATCGCTTTCACCCAGTTCGCGACGGATTGCATCCATCTGTTCTCTGAGGTAGTAGCGTTTTTGATCCTCGCTCATTTCCAGTTGTATATTGCTGCGGATGTGGTTTTCCACGCGCATTTGTTTGATCAGTTCAGCCAGGCATTCATTCAGATAGGCATAACGTGCCTTCAAATCTACCAGTTCCAACACCTTCTGGCGATCGTTGACAGGTATCTCCAGATTTCCGGCGATAATGTCTGCCACCCTGCCAGCCTGTTTGATGTTGGAAAGTCCGGCGATCATTTCCCGATTGACCATATTTCCTTCAGAGGCAATCTTATCCAAGAGCTCGATGGCTATATTGCGATAAGCGTGCACCTCTGTGTCTTCTGTGCTTGGTTCTCCCACGATTTCCACATCCGCCATGATGAAAGGCTCTTTCTGCGCTATCTTCTGCATCCGGATGCGTGAAGTTCCCTGCAAAAGCAAGCTGATGGAGCCGTCCTGATTGCGCAACATACGCAGGATGGTCACAGCGGTGCCATAGTCATGTTGTCCTTGTTCTGGCGACTCCTTATCCAAGAAGAATGCCAAGGTTTTATCGTTAGACAGTGCATGGTCGATTACAAGTTTGGATTCCTCATCTGCCACCACCAAAGGCATAAGCAGAAACGGGAACATCACCACGTTTCCCATATGCAACACGGGCAGAGTTCTGGGGATCCTGCTGTTTTTATCTTCCAATTGTTATCTCCTATATTTGTTCTTTACTGTTAATGATAAGCCATTTACGCCCAAAAACAAGTGTCATTGTGTGATGCTTTGCCTTTACCCCAAGCCTCATCAAGCCGTCAAAGCCCTCTTGATAATCTAAGCTGCTACAGTTCCAATTCCTTCAGGATTTGCGCCTGAATCTCCTTTGGGTCTGCGTCGTCTTTCAAGATGTATTCCGAGCTAAACTTGCCCGGAGGGCCTTGCATCAAGAGCACACGATCGGAAAGCAGCAAAGCTTCTGAGATGTCGTGAGTTACCAGGATGATGGCTGAGCCCAGCTCCTTGGAGATACTTTTTAGCCAGAGCTGCAACTGCCTTCTGGTAATGGCGTCCAGATTGGCAAAAGGCTCGTCCAAAAGCAGCACCGGGGCTTCAGTCATCGCAGTTCTGAGCATGGCGGTGCGCTGCTTCAATCCACCTGAAAGCTGCCAGGGGAGATGTTTGGCATGTGCTTCCAGGTTGAAGATAGGCAGCAGCTTCTCCAAACGCCGTCTCGCTTCTTTGAGGTCTTGTTTCTTGATCTTGGCAGGTAGTAGAGCGTTCTCCGTCACATTCAGCCAGGGGAAGAGCAGGTCTTCCTGGGGCATATAGCCCAAAAAACCGCCTTTGCCGGTGATCTCTTCACCTTGGTGGATGATGTGACCACTATCCGGTTTAGTTACGCCTGCCAAGAGCTCCAAAAAGGTGCTTTTTCCACAGCCGCTGGCTCCCAAGATGCTCAGAAATTCATTTTCATAGAGCTCCAAGGAAGCATCTTGGAGGATGAGCTGTTTATCGCCATTCACCAGGAAGGATTTGCTCAGCGCCTGGGCGGAGAGAACTGCTTTCATCGGGGCAAGAAATCGTTGGTAAACATCTTGTCAGCTTTGACGCCGGTCATGATGATGCGCTTGTTGTAGAGCCAGTCGATAAAGTTTTGCCACACCTCATACTTTTGCTCACCCCAATAGGCTGCATCAGAGGTGAATTCATGCTTCAGATAGTCCAGGCTGCGGTAGATTTGCTCCTTGTTGGTCGCCAGTTCCGGCACCTGTTTCATCAGTATATCTGCGGCTTCTTTGGGCTTTTCGATGGCAAAGTTATACCCCTTGGCCACCGCTCTCATAAAGCCTTTCACCAGCTCAGGATCAGCATCAATAGCCTTCTGATTGGTGATCAGCACGGGTGTATAATAGTCAAAGACGGGGTTTAAGTCTTTGACCGGGATATAGTTCAGCTCGATGCCACGTCGCTGCGCCTCCACACCATCCCAGCCCCAATAAATCCACTCAAAATCGGCATCTTTACCGATGGTGGAAAAGAAGTCAGTGACTCCCTGCAATACCTGCACATTCTCATATTTAGCGCTATCAGCTTGCATGACAGAGCGCACAATCTCCAACTCCGTAGGCCAGCCGGAAGAGCCATAACGCTTGCCCTCAAAGTCTTTAGGCCTCGTGATGTTCATGCTTTTGAGTGAGGCAAAGCCGGAGGTGTTGTGTTGGATAATCGCCGCCAAAGATACCAGCGGGATGTCCTGAATGCAGGCATGGATCACGCTTTCCTGGTAGCTGACTCCAAACTGGGCATTTCCGGAAGCCACTATCTGTTCCGAGCTGTTTTGTCCGGGTTGGATAATGGTCACGTCCAGGCCCTCTTCTTTGAAAAAGCCTTTATCCAAAGCCACATAGAGGCCGGTGTGGTTGGTATTTGGCGTCCAATCCAGCACCACCTTGATCTGGCGCAGATCATGTTGCTTTTGATGGGATTTGCATTGATTGACTGACAGGATAATTGCGATAGCAGCGAGGATGACGAAGGCGAAGTTTTTAGTTAGATAGTTTTTCATGGTTGTTTCCTTTTAGGCTCTGGGATGGTAGAGCTTGTGAGTTTCGATGAGGAATTTGGTATTTACATGGGTGTAAATCTGCGTGGTATTGAGGCTTGCATGCCCCAGAAGTTCCTGCACCACCCTCAGGTTTACTCCCGCCTCAAGCAGATGCGTGGCGAAGGAATGGCGAAAGGTGTGAGGCGTAAACTCATGTTTGATGCCCGCAGTTTGGGCTGCCAATTTGAGTATCTTCCAAAAGCCCTGACGGCTGAGGCGATCGCCTCTGTTGTTGAGGAAAAGATAGTCGCTGCGCTTAAACTTCAAGATCGCAGGACGGTGCGCAGCCAGGTAGAGGTCAAAAAGGTGCTCGAGACTGGAGACAAAGGGCACCAGGCGTTCTTTGCTGCCTTTGCCGTGCACCAAGATTAGCCTCTCATTCAGATTCAAATCTCGCAGCGTCAGCCCGAGGAGCTCGGAAATCCTCATCCCCGTGGCGTAGAGCAGTTCCATCATCAGTTTATTGCGATAATCCAGGCTGCTTTCCAGGGGCAAGCCATCCAAAAAGCCCAGCATAGTATCCACATCCAGGACGTCCGGCAACTGCTTGCCCACCTTGATCTTGGGCACTTTGTCAAAATCCATCACCGTGGGATGGTCTGCATCGATGAGATAGGCAAAGAACTGATGCAGCGAGGCACGTTTGCGAGCTAAGGAGCTGGATTGCAAGCCCAGTTCTGACACCTCGTTCAGATATTCCACAACCTCTTTGTGGCTGATGCTTTCCACCGGCAGATCTGTATAGGCCAGAAAGTCTTTCACATCCTGCGTGTAGGCCGTGACGCTATTTTCCGCCATGCCTTTTTCCACCGTGATGTGGAAGCTAAAGTCTTGCAAGACACCCAGATAATCTGGTTTAGGATTGTTCACCGCTCTGATAGTTGGGCGCTTCTTTGGTGATGCGGATATTGTGGGGGTGAGATTCCCTCAGTCCGGCAGGGCTGATCTCGATAAACTGGGCGTGCTGCCTCAAATACTCCAGATTTGCAGCGCCGCAATAGCCCATTCCGGAGCGCAAGCCGCCCATGAGCTGGAAGATATACTCTTTGATCGGCCCTTTGTAAGGAACCATGCCTTCGATTCCTTCCGCCACGAGCTTGCTCTCGTCTTGAGTATTCTGGAAATAGCGCTCGCCGCTGCCACGTTTCATCGCTCCGATGGAGCCCATGCCGCGATAGCTCTTAAAGCGGCGTCCATTGTAGATAATCATCTCACCGGGGCTCTCGTCCGTGCCGGCAAAGAGCGAGCCGATCATCACGGCAGACGCTCCCGCAGCCAAGGCTTTCACGATGTCGCCCGAATACTTGATTCCACCATCTGCGATGATGGGGATATTGTTTTTGTAGCCCACTTCGGCACAGTCATTTACGGCGGTGAGTTGAGGAACTCCGATGCCGGCGATCACTCTGGTGGTGCAGATAGAGCCAGGCCCAATGCCGACTTTCACGGCATCAGCACCCGCATCAATGAGAAACTGAGTAGCCTGAGCCGTAGCCACATTACCGGCCATGACGTCACAATTCACCTGCTTTTTCACATTTTCCAGTGCTGCGGCGATGTTGGTCTGATGCCCATGTGCGGTGTCGATCACAAGCAGGTCAACTCCCTGTTTTACCAGTTCTGATGCACGTTCCAGATAGTCTCCCCGCACACCGATAGCTGCTCCCACCAAGAGCCGTTCGCGGGTGTCCTGAACGGCATTGGGATAGTCTATCCGGTTGCGGATGTCTCTCACAGTCAGCATTCCCACCAGATGCTGTTCTTCATCCACCAAAAGCAGTTTTTCGATCCGATTCTTCTGCAGCAGCAGCTTGGCGTCGTTCCAACTGATGCCCGGCGCAGCGGTAATCAGCCTGTCCTGGGGCGTCATCAAATCCCGCACTTTACGGCTCATATCGGTCTCAAAACGGACGTCACGGTTGGTGAGGATGCCCACCAGCTTGCCGTCTTCAATCACGGGGAAGCCGCCCACTTTATACTCTTCTTTCATCTTGGTCACGGTGGCCAATGTATCCTCTGGTGAAACGGTGTAAGGCGTTGTAATCACTCCACTTTCGGCTCTTTTAACCAGCGTCACTTCTGCCGCTTGCTCCGCGATGGTGAGGTTTTTGTGCAAAATGCCGATGCCACCTTCTCTGGCGATGGCGACGGCTAAGGCGTGTTCCGTGACGGTATCCATCGCCGCACTTAAAAGAGGTATGCGCAGGGCGATGTTTTTGGTGATGCGCGTTCCCAAATCTACCTGTGAAGGCAGGATTTCCGAACGCTGCGGGATCAGGAGCACATCATCAAATGTGTATGACTTTCTGATGTTTAACATGGCAATTCCTTGTGAATGGGCTAAATAAGCGTTTGCAAAAAAGACCCAAGCTCTTTCGCCCAGGTCTTTATGCTTTACAATTTAAGGTTTGACAGTCTATTCTTCGTCGTCTTCTTCGGCTTCGACTTCAGCTTCTTCTTCTTCCTCTTCGTCGCCGAGCACGTAGACGTCGATATCCAAAGCGCACTTGCTCAAATCTGGATAGAAATCATCCACATATTCCCTGATGGTGACTTCGATGTCGTTGTGCTTTTCCAAAGTTTCCTCAGAGAAGCCGGCGCGGATGGTCATGGTGTTGAAGCTACGATTGATGGCCAATTTGGGAGCTTCACCGTAGACATTTTTCAGGAATTCGGGCAAGGATTTGGACAACTTGGCTACACTACTGATACGTTTGTAAGTTTTGTAACCAAAGTGCGTTACGAGGGCTGCTGCTGCGGTAATAGCAACACCTTTAAAAATCTTTTTCACATTCATCTTACTACCTCTTTATTATTTTATTATTTATAGATGGATTTGATGCGACCCCAGCTCCTGTTCTGGATGGAAAGGGGCTGGTGTATGGTGGTATCCGATGCATCTATGGGGTTTAAAGTAAATTCGCTAAAGCCGTAGACCACCACGCCCACGATGCTGGAAAAAGTCGTCCCAACGGCGGGTGAAAGAGCTTTAGTTTTGCCAAAAGTGCCAGTCTTCACGGCGCACTGGCCGCTACCATCGGTGATGATAAACCTGCCAGCTTTGCTCTTGGCGCTGCTCACCTGGGCGCCCATGACTTTGACATACACACCCTCATAAGCTTCGGCTTCTTCAGCTCTGGAAAGCTGGCTGGTAGTGAGTAAAACAGGCTGCGGCAGACCACAATTCCTGTCCAACACCTTAAAAGAGCTGATGTCAGCCAGGCAAGTCATGCCAAAATGCTCATGCACTCTGCCTTTGACCAAGACTTTATCGCCCGCAGAAGGACGATTGCGCTTGTCCGAAATAAAAATGCCACGCCATGCACCGCCTATGGGCTCGGAGATGAAATAGCCGCCGGAAGTGTAATCCGTAGCGGTCACAACCCCCTCCAAGCTAACCTCTTTGCCCACGTAGGGTGAGGGGTAGCTGTTGTCCACACCATTGATAGTGGTAAATTGGACATCATAGATCCTGATGGCCCAAGCCGCTACGCTCAGGCTCAGAATGCTTAGGAGTGCAATTAGTATCTTTATCATTCTTTACCTCTACGGAGCCAACAAAACATAAGGCATCGATACTGTCAAGAAAAATCGACTAAAAATCTGTGTTATTTTTATCCCAGCTTGGCTAAAGACTCAATAACACACTGTTTGGAGCAGCATCGGAGCCCGTTTTTTGACTCATGCTAAGTGTTACTTTTGATACAGGTCATACCACACTATCCCCGCACGATTTATTCCAAACCATGCTTTTTCTTGCAAATTGCCAGGGTTTTGGGCGTTTATCTTATTTTGGTTTTCAGACTCATCACCCACTTCGCCCTTGCTTACCCGCAGGGAGATGCCGTGGTGATACTCGGGTTTTTCCCGAGTGGCTCCGAGTAATCACCGGGCGGCTAAGTAAGGAAGAGGCAGCTACGCTCCAGTTGTGAGTTGTGAGTAGTGAGTTGTGAGTGCTGACGCAAGTTGTGAGATGCGAATGCTTTATATAAGTTGGAGGTTGTACGGGTGCTCCGTGCGGGCGCTCGCCGAAGCGCCGTTTTTTCTGTACGTTCGCTCAAGTACGGCGTCAGTCGAAGCGCCGTTTTTCTGTTCAGTCGCTCATGTACGGGCTCATCCTGAATAGTCGTGTACGGTCGCTCGCCGAAGCGACCCTTGTACGGGCGGTCGCTGAACCGCCGATGTATGGCGTTAGTCGTAGCGACCCCAAAAAAAGTAGCCGGCTCATCCCAAACCGCCGCTAACAAGCCCAGCTTGATTCATAACTTGACAGTCCCTTCGCTCCTGCGCACCGCCCAAACCCGTAACCTACTGCAATCCTATGCCATTCCTGCTCGATGGAGGAGGAGCCGAGCAGGAGCGGGGCAGGGACGCCGCATAAACAGCGGCTTTGAGGGGTGTCAGAAATGGCCGCTTCCCTTGCAAAATTCCCATGCAGAGGCAAAAAACCACAGCAAGCCCCACTTTCTCCGGCTCCGGATTACCTGCTAAAATAGTAGGTGAATGGCTTCGGAATTCACTTGCCATTTTGGCGAGAAAAAGAAAACCGGGCTCCCTTGCAGCCGGGAACCCGGAACTCATTGATATGTAAGATCTAAGCTTTAGAAATCTATGGTCTGTTCCTGCACGGGGCAGAGCATGAGGGTGTTTTGGCCTTCAAATTGCTTCCAGAGCTCGTAGATTTGTTTGTAGTTGTCCTCGATTTCCAGCATCATTTCTGGCACTAAAGCTTTGGTCAGCGAAATCGGTTTCATGTTGATATTGATGGCGTCTTCTTTGCTGGTGGCGTCTACAAGCTCGATTTTGCCTTTGATGCCGGTGAGTTGTCTCATATGTTCAAGTGCTTTATCCATACCGCCCAAGTCGTCTATCAAGCCCAGTTCGTAGGCTTGCTTTCCGCTCCAGACGCGGCCTTGGGCGTATTCATGCACCTGATCCAGGCTGAGGTTTTTGCGTCCGGTATCCACCTTAACCACAAAGTCTTCATAAATCAGCTCGATCATGTCTGTCATGCGCTTTTTCTCGGCTTCAGACCATTTACGGAAGGGGTTGGGGAAGTCTGCATTCTCGCCTTTCTTGACAGTTGACCAATTGATGCGGATTTTGTTGAACATTCTTTCCGAGTTGAAGCCTATACCGATCACGCCGATGGAGCCGGTGAGGGTTGAGGCTTCGGCTACGATCTTATCTGCCTGACAGGCAATATAATAGCCACCGGAGGCTGCCATGCCGGCCATGGAGACCACCACGGGCTTTTTATTTTCGGTTTGCGCTTTCACCAGTTCGCGCAGGATGATATCGGATGCTTGGGCTGAGCCGCCACCGCTGTCCACTCTCAGGATAATGCCCTTGTAAGCAGGGTTTTTACGTGCTTTGCGGATCAGGTCTACGGTGGTTTCGGCGGCGATGGTTTTGCCGGGCTTGCCTTTACCCATCACGATATTGCCCTTGGCGTAGATAACGGCGATTTTCTTGGCTGAGCTTTTATGCCAGTTGTAGTCGTGATAGTTGGTCAATTCCCTGCTCTGTCTTTTGAAACCAAATTCAGCTTTGAGCAGCTCGGGCAGCTCGTCCTGATATGCGAGACCGTCCACCAAGCCTTTGGCCAGCGCATCTTGGGCCTTGAAATAGGGGCCTTCGTTGATTGCGGCTTCCACGCTGCCAGCGATCTTGCCGGCTCGGCCTTTGGAGATTTGAGCGATAAACTCGTCTAAATAGGTTTGCAAAATCGAGTCATAAACATCTCTTTCCGCCTGGGTCATGGAGGATTCAGAGAACATGTTGCCGGCACTTTTGTATCTGTGGCTGCGGAAGTTGAGCACTTCTATGCCCATTTCGTTGAGGAGGTCTCCAAAATAGGGACTCTGGATGGCGAGGCCTTTCAAGTCTAAGGCTCCCATGGGGTTGAGCCAGATTTTATCTGCGATGGATGCGGCGAAGACGTAGCCTCCGTTGGAAAGGTTGTCATAGTAGCAGGCTACGTGCTTTCCGGCGGCTTTGAATGCTTCAAAAGCTCGCGTCAGTTCCTGCATCAAGGCAAAGGAGGTGGCAAAGGAAGGATTCACCAACAGGATGCCCTCCACGCCGGGCTCTTGTGCCGCTTTTTCAAGCTCTTGGATCACTTCTTCCACGCTGCGGGTGCCGGAATCGAAGACGGTGAAGGGGCCGACACTGAAGGTGGGAGATTTGTAGCTCACCACGCTGCCGGAAAGCTTCATGTCGTGCCATTTACGAGGTGCAATGCCCAAAAATGGTTTGTAATCCAGGACGCCAAATTGAACGTAGTCAAGGAATTGCATATTGCCCTGATCAGGCTTGAAGAGAAGGTCGCCCAAATTGAGCTTGCCGAAGCGCAGGCTAAAACCGATCATTGCGTTCTTGCTGTCAAGATCGTAGAAAGCACCAATCTTAAGGCCGTTTAAGACTTCGGTATTGATGCCTAACAGCGGGTTTTTAAATTCTCTTTTGGCGGTTGCATCCAAGGGATCACGGTTGTAATCGATGTCTGCACTCAATTCCAAGCGGTGTCCCCAATTGGGGTTCACAAACTCCAAAGGACGCGCTGCTGCGCCAAATGTGTATAAAGGAGCTTGTTTGTAGGGGTTGTCCCAGACCATGGCCAGTGATAAACTGTTGTGGGGGCGGAGCGTAACGCCGCTTCTCAACCAGCCTTCGCTGAACTTGGAGTTTTTCCAACTGTAGCGGCTGCCGATGTGGATATTTCTGAAGATAGCTCCTTCGCCGAGGGGGCTTCCCGATGACAGGCTGTGGTAACTAACGTCATTTCTATTCTCATAGGTGTAGGCAAAGTCACCGGGGGCAATGAAGAGCCAATGCTGTTTGTAAGAATCTTCTTCATCGGAGCTTGTGCCAAAGCCGAGGCCGTGGGCAAAGCTGCTGCCCAGCAAAGATGGGTTGACGTAGGGGGTGAAGACGTCATCCACATTGGCGATGGGGTGCATGGTGTTTTCGGGGTCTAGGTATGTGTTTTGTGCACCTAAGCTAAGGTATAGCAGGATAAGGAGTAGCGTAGTGCAAATCAACTTGACATCTTTCATAATGGACTCCATATTCGTTTTAAGGCATGGAAACTTCAGGGTGCAAAAATGTCAAATGGTATTTTCTTGATTATTCCCAAGGGTATGCTTTTAGCTCAGCAAAACTGGTCGATTGAGGAAAAAGTAGTTGCGAAAAATGGGGTTATCCATATGAGCGACACATAGTTAAATCTAAAAGAAAAACTCAAAGCTCACCAAGGCATTAGAACAACTGGAAGAAAAAAAAACGGGGAGCAGCCAGCAAGGGATACCAGAAACAAAATGAGTAAGGGCACGATCGAAAGACCGTGCCCATGTTCTAATTGTGTTAGATGCCTAAGAAAACCCATATAATACA
>Ga0116178_10004145_pt1 | contig 10731 bp, 7 predicted proteins | sample AD_STIC12_MetaG_FD_89880 | JGI IMG/M metagenome (GOLD analysis project Ga0116178, IMG submission 89880) | Active sludge microbial communities of municipal wastewater-treating anaerobic digesters from USA - AD_STIC12_MetaG | ecosystem: Engineered > Bioreactor > Anaerobic > Digestate | place: USA...
ACCGTTCATCGCACATCGCGTCCACCGAGACTGGAGGACGAGCCGAGGGCGCAGGGAGAAGGCTCGGGGCGATGGCGCGACCGGACGGCTCCGCGCGCCGGGGGTTAGTGCGTGAGCCCGTAGATGAGGTAGTTGGTCGCGAGCTTGTATGCGTCGTTGGAGAGGTTGACTGGGTACCACCCGTCGCCCGACCACTCCATGTAGTCGCCGATGTCGTTGTTGTAGTTGATGATCACCTGCAGCCGCCGATCGGGATCGTTGTCCTCGTAGATCCCGAGGTACCGCGCCTCGTAACTCCGGGCGCTCGGGTGCCGCATTCCCTCGAGCGTGGTGATGCGGAAGAAGGCGTCGAAGATCGGGTGCGACACGTCGAGCGGGACGATGCGCGCCTCGGGGAGCACGCGGCGCATCGATCGCTCGAAGGTGTCCCACTGCCGGCCGAAGAAGTCGTCGACGATGAGGAAGCCCCCCTTGGCCAGCCAGGTGCGCAGCCCCGCCGCCTCGCTGCTGTCCGGAAGCCAGTTCCCCGGCTCCGAGAGGTAGGCGATCGGGTACTTGAGCAGCTCGGGATCATCCATGTCGAGGATGTTGCTCTCGCGCGTGTGCGGGGCGATGGCCGTCATCTCGTCGAGGACGGTCATGAAGTTCCGCTCCATCGCGGGGTAGTCGAACTCCCACCCGCTGCGCCCGTACACCTGGTAGCGCAGGCGCACGAAGGTGAAGCGCGCGTCGTACGCCACGTTAGGCTCGATGCGCACCCAGCGCTGCGCGGCGGCCATGCTGGCCAGCGTCGCCACGCCGACCACCGCGCAGGCGGCGAGCGTCACCGCGAGCTGTCGCCGTCGCACCCGCCCCTCCCGCCTAGAAGACGAGGGAGAACGAGACGGGGACGGTGGACACGTTCTGGAAGAAGGTCTTGGCCCCATCCACGGGGATCTGCCGCAGACGCGCCTCGAATCCGCCGCCTAACGGACCGAGCTTGAAGCGCAGGCCGAGCCCCGCGTTGTAGGCCCACTGCACGCCGTCGATCGCCTCGTTCACCGTCGTGACGTCGGTCCGGAAGGCGACCGCGCCAATCCCGCCGATGATGTACGGCTGGAAGCCCCCCGGCCCCAGCGGGAGCTCGACGTTGGCGAAGGTGCCCAGGATCGACGAGATGGCACCGTCGCGCATCTTGGTGAGGTCGGGGAGCTTGGGCCCGGCCACCCGCGCCTGGCCGACGGAGAGTGGTGGACCGGCCATCCGCGCCGCGACCGTCCCGGGTTGCACCTGGAGATTGTCCACCAGGTCGCGCACCTTCTGCTGCACCACGTCGAAGCGCGTGTACATCACTTCGGGGCGAAGGCGCACCTTCTGTCCAAGCAGGCGAATCAGGAGCGACGCGCTGGCCTGTGTGCCGAGGTCGTGATAGTCGGAGAAGCCGCCCGTCGGGACGGAGAGCCCTCCGGAGACCACCAACCGAATGGGGCGCGACGAGGAGTGGGGGCTGTCCGCGCGGGTCGAGTCCTGCGCGGCTCCTTCACTGCCAACAGTTGCGAGCATCACCAGGACAGCGACGGTGGCGTCGCGCGCTCGCGGGAAAACCGGTGTACGCATGTCGGCCTTTCGAAGGGGGGCGCCGAAGTTGGCGCGCCGGTCATCATTCGCCCCGAACGGCAGCCGGCGCAAGGCAGGTCTCAAAGCCAGACTTCGAAGCCGAGCGCGAGCGCTGAGTCTGCTGGCGCGAATTTTTCAGGAGAGGGCGGTCTGCCTTCCCTTCTTCGTGTCGGAGACCATGCCTTCAGTCATTCGCGGGCTCGCGATCCCCTTCCTGCCGCACCGTCTGCGGATCCGCGCACTTGCGCACGCGATCACCGCGTTCGTCGTCGCCGCTTGCGGCGGTGGCGGCGACGGTGGGACGACGAACCCGCCGGTCACCCCTCCCGGCTTCACCGTCTCGCTCTCCGCCACCACGCTCACGATCGAACAAGGGGCGACCGGTACGATCAACGCGACCGTCACCCGAACCGGGAGCTTCACGGGCGCGGTCGACGTGAGTGTCGAGGGACTTCCCGCCGGCGTCACGGCGACGGTCACCCCGGCCTCCATCGGGAGCGGAGCGACGTCGGGATCATTGGCGGTGGCGGTCGGGGCCTCCGTCGCTCCCGGCAGCTACAACTTCACCGTGCGGGCGCGGGCGACCGGATTGTCGGACCAGACCTTCGCGGCGAGCATGACGGTCACGGCGCGCCCGGCCATCGCGATCGCGCTCACGCCCGCCACCGCGCCGGTGCCGCAGGCAGGCAACAGTTCGTTCACCGCAAGCGTCAGTCGCACCAACTTCACCGGGGCGGTCGCCGTCGCCGTGACCGGGGCGCCGACCGGGGTCACGACGACTGTCACGCAGGCCACCGACGTGTTCACGGTCGCCGTCGCCGTCAGCCTCAACACCCCCGAGGGGAGCTATCCGCTCACCGTCACGGCCTCGGGGACCGGCGTCGCCAACGCGACCGCGACCTACACGCTGGTCGTCGTCCCGCGGCCGGCCAGTATTCAACTGGAGGTCAACGGCTCGGCGACGCGCACCGTGAGCGCGGGGGGGCTCGCGGTTTCGACCACCATCATCGTGCGCCGCACCGAGTTCCTCGGCGAGGTCACGTTGGCCGTGGACGGCACGCTCCCGGCCGGCGTCAGCGCGAACATCTCGCCCTCGCCCACCACGGGCAACTCGATCGTCGTCTCGCTCTCGGCCACGGCGCAGGCGACGCCGGGCACATACCCCATCACGCTCAAGGGGACCGGGCCCGGGATCCCGGCTGCGTCGGTGCAGCTGACGCTCGTGGTCAATCCCTTCGCCTCGATCGCCTCGATCTCGCTGAGTCGCACCACCGTCTCGGTGGCCCAGGGCGGGACCGGTTCGACGACCGCGACCATCGTGCGCAGCAGCTTCACCGGAGCGGTCACCTTCGCCGTCACGGGGGAACCGAACGGCGTGACCGTCGCGCTTGGCAACAACCCCACCTCCACCAGCAGCATGCCCATCACGCTGACGGTGGCGCCTAACGTGGCCCCCGGAAGCTACCCGCTCACGGTGAGCGCATCGGCCGCCGGCGTGGCCACCGTGTCCACGACCCTCACGCTCTCGGTCACGCTCGGCGGTCAGGTGGGGAACACGACGTTCCAGTTCTGCGGATCGGCGAGCGAGCTCCCCATCTGGTTCGCGGCGCAGCCCGGGGCCCTTTGGCAGCGCATCCTTCCGTCGTCGCCCAATACCTACTCCTTCGACATCGGCAACTCCGGAGGCGCGGCCTGGGTCACGCAGGACGCCGCCAACCAGACGACGTTGCACCTGTTCTACGGCACGCAGGCCGAACTCGCCGCCCAGGGGGCGGGCTATTGCGTCTCGCCGTCGGGGAAGCAGGTCACGGGTTCGGTCGCGGGGCTCGGCGCCACCGACCGCGCCGGTGTCTACCTCGGCCCCCGCAGTGCCCTCACCCCGACGCTCTTCGCCCCCAACTTCACGTTGTCGGGACTGCCGGACGGCCTCCTCGACCTCGTGGCGCTGCGCACCAGCTTCACGAGCCTGCAACCCGACCGGATCATCATTCAGCGCGGACTCGATCCGGCCAACAACGCCTCGCTCGGCACCCTCAACTTTGCCGGGGCCAGTGCCGTGGCCCCCGCGACCCGTTCGGTGACCATTCAGAACATGGCGGGGGGGGAGCAGAGCTATGCCGCGTCGTTCTTCCGCTCGGCCAACGGCACGATGGTGCCGATCGGGACCTCGATCCCCGGCGTCGGCACCACGCACGCGGTCGGCACCGTTCCGGCCGCCTCGTTCGTGACCGGCGACCTGCACACCTTCGTCGCCTTCGCGGGCACCTTCTCCGGCAACACCCTCAGCGCGGGGCGCACGACGTCGATCATCACGTCGTCGGCTGCGGACCCGACGATCGCATTGGGAGCGACGTTCAACGATCCCGATGTCGCGACGGGCGCCCTGGGCAACAACATCGTTCGCGTCCGCACGCGGATCACCATCCAGCCCGACTACGACAAGTTGTGGCTGATGCAGTATTCGCAGTCGAGCGGCGGGATCAACCGCAACGTCATCATCAACGTGAGCGGCGCCTATCAGGCCCTCATCGGTGGGCCGCAGCTTTCACTCAACATGCCCGACCTGGCGCCCGCGTCGGGGTGGCAGCCCACATGGGGCCTGCAGAACAACGTGCTGATCTCGTGGACCGTCTACGCGTACGGCTGGTCGGGGGGCTCGGGCCTGGCGCAGCCCACGCTCGACGGAACCACGGTGCGCGGCGCCTTCAAGTCGGGGAGCTATACGCCGCCGTGATGCGGCTGTAGCGTGATACCGCGTTTCCCGAGGACCTCCCGTCGCGCCGCCGCCAACCCGGCGGCGGCGCGCCGCCGCCAACCCACTCGCGGCGCCCACCCCTCCCACCTACTCTTAGTCCCTCGCATGCCCAGGTTCCGCGCCCCTGACTTCGTCATCGCCTCCCGAGCGGGGCGCCGCCGGGCGCCGTTAGGCGCTCGCGCCCTCGCCACCGCCTGCGTCCTCGTCGCCCTCCCGTTGCAGCTCTCGGCGCTGCCGCCGGCCGCCACGCCGGTCTCGGCGGCGCGCGAAGGCATCGTCGACGACGGCTTCACCTGGTTCGAGGCCCACAACACCGAGACCCTCGATGCGAAGCAGGCCCCCGTCTCCACGGGATGGACGCTCAAGTCCTGGGTGCGCGTGATTGGCGACTTTCCCAACCGCAGCGCCCTCAAGTTCGTCCTCTCCAAGGCGGGCAAGGACATCTCCACGGTGCGTTGCGAGACCTCGCAGTATCGAAAGGGCCCACGCGACGTGGACGAGAGCTTCATGTGGACGGTGGAATGCTGGCGGGGCGATCGCGCCACCAAGGAGATGGGGGCGATCGACGTGAAGGTCTACACCGTGAATGGCGACACCGACGAGGAGAAGCTGGTCCGGACCTATCATCTCGACGTCCGGCGCGTGGAGCGCGTACGCGGCAGCACCACCAACCCTGAGCCGGACGCCCCGCAGTACTACATCGCGCGGCACGCCGAGGCGCCCGCAAGCTGGATCTACCTGCGCCCGAGCGGCTACGTCGACTACTTCGATTACGGCGACGGGCCGGAACGCTCGGGGGCGAACCTCGTCGAGGCCTATTTCAACCTGTCGCCGAGCGAGGTGGGGCTCGACCTCCCGCATGGGTATGCGCGTTGCTCGGTCAACGGCAAGCGCCTCTCGATGCCCGGGCCGATGCCCTACGCCGACCAGGCCATCAGCCGCATGAAGCGCTCGTATCGCGTGATCCACACCGACCGCCTGGCCGCCAGCTACAAGACCGGCTCGCCCTACCAGGACGAAGTGGGCTTTCGCATGGTCAAGCTCACGCTCCCCCTCACGTGGGGGAAAGTGCGGCAGGACAATCGACTCGCGCTGGAGGACCATCCCGGCGACTGGGAGTGCAGCCTGATGAACAACGGCGAGGTGTGGCGCACCTGGCGGTGGAAGGTCGGGACCGATGGTCGCCCGGTCCCGCATCCGGAGCAGCAGGGGAACATCGCCCTCAACTTCGGCTCCACGCTGGTCGACATGGTGATTCCCGAAGGGGGGAGCCCGCTCGACAAGCGCCTGGTGCCGGAGGCCGCCGCCGCGGGGGCGTTCTACGGTCAGCCGTGGACGTCGGCCGAAGGGAAGGCGATGGCCGGGCGCGTTCCGCGAAAGGGGCGACCGTACCCAGTGCCTTCGACGCAGGCCAAGTAGTCGCCGCGGCGGCCAGGCACGCGTCGAAGTGAACGGCGAGGCGCGCGGCCATGCGCCTACACCCTGCTACCATTCCTGCATGACCAGTCCGCCAGCGCTCCCCTTCGATCAACTGGGCGGCGAAGAAGGGATTCGCCGCCTCGTCGATCGCTTCTACGACCTGATGGACACGTCGCCCGAAGCGGTGAACGTCCGTGCGCTGCATGCCGCCAGCCTCAAGCGTTCGCGCGAGAAGCTGTACATGTACCTCACCGGGTGGACCGGGGGGCCGCCGCTCTACGAGAACCAGTACGGGCACCCGCGGCTGCGCATGCGCCACATGCCGTTCACCATCGGGACGCGGGAGCGCGATGAATGGCTCTGGTGCATGGAGCGGGCGATCGACGAGCACCCGATGCCTGACGAGACGCGGGAGTTCCTGCGGCAGAAGCTCCGGCACCTGGCGGACTTCATGCGGAACCAGGGCGAGGGCTGACGGGGCACCGTGCATGGGGACGGGCCCGGCGGTTCGCGGCGGCGGCGCCGGAAACCGTTAGGCGCCGTCGGTGCAGCACGCGCGAGGCAGGTCGCAGGCGCGGCCTGCCTCGCGGCGCTCAGGCGAAGGTCGTGACACGCTCCAGGAAGCGTTCGTCGCCGGTGGTCGCGCAGAACGCCGCCAGCGCCTCGCGATCGGCCCCGCGCCATTGCAGCTGGTCCAGCGACTCGGCCAGCGGAACGTCCGTGCGCAGCGTCGCCAGCGTGCGGTACAGTCGCACCTCCTCACGGTGCTGGCGGAGTTGCTCGGCGAGCGCCGCCGCGCCACGCACCGACACGCCCCACTCCCCCTCGGCGTCTGGGATGGCGTCCAGCGATCGGTAGTGCGCGAGCACGGCCCCGGCCGACTTGGCCCCCCACCGCGGCACGCCGGGGATTCCGTCCGCGTCGTCGCCTACCAACGCCAGCAGGTCTGGGATCGACGACGGGGAGACGCCGAACTTCTCCACCACCCCCGCCTCGTCGGTGACCCTGCGGCGAATGCGATCGAGCGCGACGACGCGCTCCCCTCGCACGCACTGCATGAGGTCCTTGTCGGGGGAGCAGATCACGACCTGCTCCACACCGGGCGCATCGCTCCAGCGAGCGGCGGCCGTCGCGATGGCATCGTCGGCCTCGAACTCGACCATCGGCCAGACGACGACGCCGAGCGCCTGCGCGGCCTGCTCGGCGAGGGGGAACTGTGTCAGCAGTTCGGGGGGGAGCCCCTCCCCCGTCTTGTAGCCGGCGTACAGCCGGTTCCGGAACGACTCGATGACGTGGTCGAAGGCGACGGCGACGTGCGTGACGCCGGGCTCCCGCAGGAGCGCCAAGAGCGAGCGCAGGAAGCCGCGAGTCGCCCCGACCTCCATCCCGTTAGGCGAGCTGGCCCCGGGGGCCCCGAAGTGGGCACGGAAGAGCTCGAAGGTTCCGTCGACGAGGTGCAGGCGCATGCGAGGAGATCGGATGAAGGGTCAGTGCAGGTGGAGACGTTGTCCGTCGGACGCGCATCTCACAAGCGCGCGGGGACGACGAACAGGGTGCGTCGTCGCCCGACGCCCCCCTCCCTTTGGGTAGGGAGCTCGTGACGCCGTGGTGTTGAGGCCGCCAGCAGCAGCGGGTCGCAGCGGGGCACACGGCCGGTAGGAGGTCGGCACGCGGGCGGCACAAGGGCGGCACAAAGACGGACAGCGAGGGGAGCGGGTCGCCAGCTGCAGCGCGGGGGGCGCCCCGACCGGTCGCGCGTCATGCCGTCCCGCGGCGGCGCACATCGCCGGCTCTCGATATCACCTGTCGCGAAACGCCGGGTGCTGCCATGTTGGGCGCGACGATCCTGCGGGGTCGCGCCGCACCTGCAGTCCTTGGGTGTGGTGTGCATCGATCGCCGGGCGCGCCGCGTCGCCGTCTTCCATGGGCGGACGGTTCACGCTCGCCTGTTGTTGCGTGGTGCTCGCGTGACTGCTGGTTCACCAGATACCGAGGGGGAGAGCATGCGAAGGACACTTGGTCGTTTGCTGGGGACTGCCGCGATCGCAGCGGCTGCGCTGGGCGCCGTGAGTCGCCCGGCCGCCGCACAGAGCGGTGCCGTGCAGGGGCGCGTCGCGGACAGCTCGGGGGCGGTCATTGTTGGCGCCATGTTCACGATCGACGGCAGCGGCATTCGCACCACGTCGACCGCCCGCGGGCGGTACACGTTAGGCGGGATCCCGGTCGGGCGCCGCGTCATTCGCGTGCGCGCCCTCGGCTTCACCCCTGAATCGGTGGTCGTCAACGTCACCGCGGGGACGATGATCGATCGCGACGTGACGCTGACCCGCTCGGCCTACCAGTTGGCCCCGGTTCAGACGACGGTCGGTTCCCGCGCCAAGCACACCGCGGCCGAGGAGCTGGCGGTCCCCGTCGACGTGTACACCGTCGAGGAGCTCAGGCGCACGGGGTCGACCGAGACCACGCAGATCCTCGCCAACCTGTCGCCCTCGGTGAACTTCCCCAAGCAGGCGGTGACCGACGCGACCGAAGTGGTGCGTCCCTTCACGCTGCGCGGCTTGTCACCCGACCACTCGCTGGTGCTCATCAACGGCCAGCGGCGCCATACGACGGCGCTGCTGAACGTCTTCTCCAACGGTTCGGCCCCAGGCTCGAGCGGCGTCGACCTCAACGCCTTCCCGTCGAGCGCCATCGAGCGCCTCGAAGTGCTGCGCGACGGCGCCTCGACGCAGTACGGCTCGGACGCCATCGCGGGCGTCGTGAACCTGGTGCTCAAGGAAGGCGAGTTCTCGCCGTTCCTCAACACGAACGTCGGGCAGTACCGTCCGGGCAAGGGATACGAGAACGACGGGACGACGACCGACATCAATGGCGGCGTGGGGCTCAAGCTTGGCCGCGGCTCGCTGTCGCTCTTTGGTCAGGTGATGAACCGTGACGCCACCAATCGCGCCTGCCCCGACGGCTCGTTCCCCGACCTCAACGGCATTTCCGACGTCGTCGAGGATTGCCGCGTCGTGACCAAGCGTACCGGCGTCCCGCAGCCCAACGTGCACTGGGGCGACGGCATCGAGCGTGACATTCACACCTTCGCCAATCTCCGCCTCCCGCTGAACGCCGCCGGCACCACCGAGTTCTACGCCTTCGGCGGCTACTCCGATCGCGACGGCACCGGCAACGGCTTTTTCCGCAAGCCGCAGAACTCGCGCAACTGGCCGCAGATCTACCCGTTAGGCTTCCTCCCCGAGTTCCGCCCCGCCGTCATCGACTACTCGGCGGCCGGCGGCATCCGCACCACTCTCGGTGGCTGGGCCACCGACGTCGGGATGAACTACGGCTACAACAGCTTCCAGTTCAACCTGCGCAACACGCTCAACTCGTCGCTCGGGCCGAACCTGTCGACGCCCACCGCGCCGGGCCCCGATGGCCGGTTGGGGACGGCGGATGACCCGCGGATCCCGAACCAGACCTCGTTCGACGCCGGCGCCCTCAAGCGCGGCGAGTTCAACCTCGGGCTCTCCCTGGCCAAGTCGCTCGAACTCGGACTGCCGAACCCGGTGAACGTCGCGGTCGGCGCCGCCTTCCGCAGCGAGAACTACGAGGTGGTGGCTGGTGAGCGCGCCTCGTGGATCAACGGCTACCACAAGACAGCCGACAGCTCGGGGATCGCGCAGGGCGGGTCGTCGGTCTTCCAGGGCTTCGCGCCGACCGACGCGAGCGAGAACAGCCGCAACAACATCGGCGGCTATCTCGACCTCGAGACGAACCTCTCCAAGAACGTCCTGGCCAACGTCGCCACGCGCTTCGAGAACTACAGCGACTTCGGCTCGTCGATCACGGGCAAGGCGGCGCTCCGCTACCAGCCGAGGAAGGAACTCGTCCTGCGCGGCGCCGTCAGCACCGGCTTCCGCGCCCCGGGGCTCCAGCAGAGCTGGTACAGCCACACCACCACGGCGATCCAGAACGGCGTCCTCGTGGAGATCGGCAACTTTCCGGTCACCAATCGTGCGTCCAGGATCTTCGGCGCCAAGCCGCTCAAGGAAGAGAGCTCGGTCAACCTGAGCGCGGGTATGGCGTGGTCGCCGACCAACGACTTCAACCTCACGGTCGACCTGTACAACATCAACATCACCGACCGCATCCTCCTCGGCGCCACCTTCGACGGGTCCTCGGACCCGGTCATCGCCAAGATCCTGGCCGACTCCGGCCTGACCCAGATCGCCGGCGTGCAGTTCCCGACCAACGCGCTGGACACGAAGACGAACGGCCTGGATGTCGCGGCCAACTACCGCTTGCATCCGGGGGCCGGCCTGCTCGACTTCACCCTCGCCTTCAACTTCACGAAGAACGAAGTCACGCGTATCGACCCGCTCCCGGCGATCCTGGTCGGCAAGGGCTCGAGCTATACCAGCGCGCTCGACATCGTGACGATCAACGCCATCGAGAAGAACCGTCCCGACCGCCGCTCGTCGCTCACGTCCAACTATTCGCAGGGGCGCTTCCACGTGATGGGGCGCATCTCCGACTACGGCAAGTTCGTCGACGGCTCGCTCGATGGGCTCGAGACGTTCGGCGCCAAGCAGCTGTTCGACGGCGAGATCGGCTACCGGTGGGACGCGATCAACGTCTCGCTCGGTGCCCGCAACCTGTTCAACACGTATCCTGACCAGGTGAAGATCGAGGCCAATACCAACAACGGGACCTTCATCTGGCCGGGCGCCTCGCCGTTCGGCTACAACGGGCGCTACATCTATGTCCGCTCGGAGATCCTCCTGAGCCGCTAGCGCTCCGCACCACCACGCACGACGCGGGGTCCGGGTAGCTTTCCGGACCCCGCGTCACGTTCCCCCCAGCGCGCCCTTACGCTTCGTGCCCTCCTCACGGTCAGCTGCACCCCGGGCCACCGCCGACGACGAGTCGCTACGCCACTTCGGCGTGACCGCGGCGACGGCCGTGATGGTGGG
>Ga0116178_10004150_pt1 | contig 10725 bp, 7 predicted proteins | sample AD_STIC12_MetaG_FD_89880 | JGI IMG/M metagenome (GOLD analysis project Ga0116178, IMG submission 89880) | Active sludge microbial communities of municipal wastewater-treating anaerobic digesters from USA - AD_STIC12_MetaG | ecosystem: Engineered > Bioreactor > Anaerobic > Digestate | place: USA...
GGCGACCGCGGCGACGAGGGCCGTGGCCCGGAAGCTGGGGCGCCCGGGGCGCCGACGACGAAGTGTGCGCATGGAGTCGCGGGAGGAGCGCCGGCGGGTTGGACGGGGCGAAGCGCCCCGAGTCGGCGGCGATAACCTACGCGTCCGACGGTCGGTTGGCACGGTCTTGCTCGGGGGGCGATCGCCCAGCATCCCCGGCATTCCCGTCGACGTCGCGCGCGGTGCGTCGCACGGCGCTTTCGGCGCGTCCCGTCCCCCTGGCGGCGACTTCGCGGGGCCGGAAGTGCGCATTCCGTGACGAGCAGGGCGATCGGAGCCGGGGTGGAAACGCGGCCGCCGGCAACTGGAGGCGCCGGTAGTGCATTTATCCCGTCTGGAGGGTACGATACTGGTCGCCTGCTGGCCATCACCCCCAGGATGCCACGCGCACCCGCCCTCGGCGGGGGAGGTTTTGTCGTGATGTACAATCGCCCGTCGCGCCCTGGCATTCGCCAGCGCGCCTTTGTGGTATCCGCACTACTCGCATGCCTAACGGCATCGCCGGCGTTCGGGCAGCAGGGTGAAGTGGGGACCGGTGGGGTGAAGGGATTGGTCCGTGACTCCTCCGGCACGCCGGTGGAGGGAGCACAGGTCTCGGTGACCGGGGCGCCGATTCGTGGGGAGAGTGGCGTTGGCGGCGAGTTCCTCTTTGCCAAGGCCACCGCCGGCCCGATGACGATCCACGTGCGCCGCATCGGCTTCCTCCCCGAATCGACGACGGTCAACGTCCTGGCCGGCACGACGATCAACGCGGAGTTCACGCTGCGCCGCGTGGTGGTGGCGTTGCAGCCGGTGGTGATCATGGGGCGGCGCGAAATCACCGGTCGCATGGCCGGCTTCTATCAGCGCCAGTCGCGCGGGCATGGGCACTTCATCACGCGCGAGCAGGTGGAGAAGCGGAACCCCGGCAACATGACCGACCTGTTCCGCATGATCCCCGGCGTTCGCATCGACACGCGCGGCTTCAACACCAGCGTGCGCTTCCGCGGCGCCCGCTGCGCCCCGCTCACCTGGATGGACGGCTCGCCGCTGTACGCGGGCGAGTTCGACCTCGACTCGGTCGACCCGCGCAGCTTCGAGGGGATCGAGATCTACAGCGGCGCGGCCAGCGTCCCGGCCGAGTTTCAGGGGAACCGCTCGCTGAGCTCCGCCTGCGGGACGATCATCCTCTGGTCGCGGCAGGGCGAACTCCGCCCCAAGAAGCGGAAGAAGGGCGAGATCTCAGCGGCGGCCGAGATCGCCGCGCTGGTGCAGCAGCTCTCGGTCTTCACCGCCGAGCAGGTCGACCAGCAGGCGCGCGTCGATTCGAGCAAGATCGTGCGCCCCGTGTATCCCGACTCGCTGTACACCAACCTCGTCCCGGGGAAGGTGCTCGCCGAGTTCGTGGTCGATGCCAAGGGGACGGTGAACCTCGACACGTTCAACGTGGTGACGACGACGCACGCCGGCTTCGTGGAGCCGGTGCGTCTTTCCCTGCGCGATCAGCTGTTCGTCCCCGCCGTGAGAAAGGGGCAGATCGTGCAGCAGGTGGTGCAGCTCCCCTTCACCTTCGTCCCCGACTCGACCGCCGTTCGACGGCGCTAGCCCGCGCTCGGTGTTCCGGCGGCCGCCTGCGCTTCGGCGGCCGCCTTGGCATCGGCCTCGGCCTGGAGCTCCACCTCCTCGTCCTTCATCCACTGCGGAATGGCGACCGCCATTCCCATGGCGTGGAAGCCCTTGTCCACGTAGACGGTGGCGCCGGTGATCCCGCTGGCCAGCGGTGATGCGAGGAAGGCCGCGGCGTAGCCGACCTCGATCGCCTTGAGATCGTCGGTGAGCGGGGCATTGAGCCGATAGTAGCTCACCATCTTCTCGACGATCCCGATGGCGCTGGCCGCGCGCGAGGCGAGCGGACCGGCCGAGATCGTGTTGACGCGAATGCCCCAGCGACGACCGGCCTCGAAGGCGAGGGTCCGGGTGTCGCTCTCCAGCGCCGCCTTGGCCGTCCCCATCCCACCGCCGTAGCCACGGACCACGCGCTCGGCGGCCAGGTACGAGAGCGACATGACGGAGCCCCCCGGGCTCATGAGGGGGCCGAGGGTGCGCACCATGGAGACGAGCGAGTAGGCGCTCACCCCGACGGCGGCGAGGTAGCCGGCCCGCGAGGTGTCGACGAGGAGCTTCCGCACCTCGGGGCCGTTGGCCAGCGAGTGCACGACGACGTCGACCCCATGAGGGCCGAAGTCGCGCTCGAGGCTGGCGGCCATGCCGGCGATCGAGAAGTCGCCAACTTCCTTGTAGCGCTTGCTCGTCCGGACGTCCTCGGGGGCGTCGTCGAGGGTGTCGTAGGCGGCATCGAGCGGGTAGATGCGCTCGAACTGGAGGAGCTCGCCGTTCGAGAGGCGGCGGGAATCGTCCATCTTTCCGCGGTCGATCAGGTTGCGGAAGATGTTGAGCGCCGGGGGCCAGGTGGCCACGCAGACTTTGGCGCCTGCTTCGGCCAGGGCCTTGGCGATCGCGAAGCCGAAGCCGTTGTCGTCGGCAACGCCAGCCACGAGGGCGCGCTTGCCGGTCAGGTCGATTGAAAGCATGGGAGGGTATATCGCCCGTGCATGGGGGGCGTCGCAAGTCGCTGGATGCGGGAGGTGCGCGCGCGACGCACGGAAACCGCGCGCGTACGGCGGGCTCTACGCCCGGCGACGGGGAAAAGATGCGCGCGATTCGTGCTTTGCGATCCCCTTCGCCCGACGTCGGTGACAACTTACGGTGCGAATCCCCCCTCTCCAGCCATGAGCGCCTCGGTCACTGCCGAAGACCCGACCCAGTCGCTGTCGTTGACGGCGCTCTACGAGGCCCCCCCCTCGCAGGCCCCGACGACGGTCGAGGACGCGGTGCTGTTCATCAGCCTCGCGGCGCGGGCGTACGCGGCCGTGGACGAGATCCCGGCGCGGACCGAGGAGGGGCTCGAGTACCTGGCGCGCCGGCTCGGCTTCACCGCCGACTGCACGGCGACGGCGACGGCGATCTTCATCACGCTGGCCAAGGAGGGGCGCCGCTGGACCGAGGTGATCCGCGTACATGCGTCGTCGCCCGACCTCACGCGGGCCGTGGCGCTGCATCGGGTGCTGGAGCGGGTAGCCCGCAACGAGATCACCCCGCGCGACGCGGCCGAGCGGCTGACGACGTTGCTGGCCTGGCGCTCGAAGTCGAGCATCGTGCTCGACACGCTGGCCAGCGCACTCCTGAGTGCGTCGGCGGCGCTCCTGCTGCGCGCCGATCTCACGGAGTTGGGGCTGGTGGCGCTCCTCGGGGCGCTGGTGGGGGCGGTCTTGCACCTGGTGGCCGGTCGCGAGTCGCTGGTGCCGCTGGCGACGGTGCTGCTGGCGGCGATCGCGTCGGGGGCGGCCTTCGGCTTTGACCGGCTCAACATCGCCGACATCCGCCCGGTCCCGGTGCTGGTGGCGTCGCTGGTGATCCTCCTCCCCGGGTGGCGCCTGACGGTGTCGATGAGTGAGCTGGCGCAGGGGCACTGGACGGCGGGGTCGGGGCGCTTCTTGGCGGGGGTGGTGACGTTGCTGCTCCTGATCGTTGGGGTGGTGGTGGGGCAGCAGGCGGTCGCGTCGGACGTGAAGGCGCGCCTCATCCTCCCGGCCGCGACCAACCTGCCGGCGTGGGTGCGCATTCTCTCGCCGCTCGTGGCGGGGCTGGCGATGACGCACCTGTTCAACGCGCGCCGAAAGGACGCGCTGTGGATCACGCTGATCTGCGTGATCACCTCGCTCGCGGCCTTTGGCGGCGGCAAGTGGCTCGGCTCCAATGCGGGGGCGTTCGTGGGGGCGTTCACGGCGACGGCGGCGAGCATCCTCCTGGCGCGTCGCCTGCGACTGCCGTACGCCGTGCTGCAGCAGCCGGCGACGGTGCTGCTGGTCCCGGGGACGATCGGCTTCCTCAGCTTTGGATCGTTGGTGGACCAGAACGTGAACCGGGCGATCCAGACCGGCTTCATGATGCTGATGGTGGCGCTCACGCTGTCGATCGGTGCACTCCTGGCGCGGGTCGCGCTGCGCCAGGGGATGGCGCGCGAGTTCGAGCGGTGAGCGACCCGCTGGACGGGGGCGACGAGGTCGCGCGCGGCAACGCGGAGGCCCCCGCCGTTGCGCGGGCGCGTGGCGAGGCGGCCGAGGTGGCGCACGCGCTCGTGCCGTACACGCCGCTCCCGGTGCCGCCGCAGCCGGACGGAATCCCGGAGCCGTTGGAGCTCGAGCCGCTCCCGCCGACCGTGCGCCCCGCCCCGCTCCTCCCCACCGCGCAGCGCACCCGCACCTTCGCGCGCGGGCTCTGGCGCATCGCCGCCGCCGACGTGTCGGCGGACAACCGCGTGCACCTGCTGCAGGACGGCCCGGCGACCTTCGATGCCATGATCGCCGCGATCGACGGAGCGACGACCCGCGTGGATTTCGAGGGCTACATCTTTCGCGACGACGAGGTGGGGCGCCGCTTTCGCGATGCGCTGATCGACGCGGCGATGCGCGGGGTGCAGGTGCGCGTGCTCGTGGACTGGGTGGGGCGCATGGGGACGCCGCGCGCCTTCTTCCGCGAGATGACACGCTTCGGCGTGCAGGTGCAGCTGTTCTCGCCGCCCGGCTTCCGGGCGTGGGGCGGCATCCTCCCGCGCGACCATCGCAAGCTGGTGGTGGCCGACGGCGCCATCGCGGTGACCGGCGGCATCGGGATCGGGAAGGAGTGGAAGCGCGGGGTGTTGCGGCGCCGGAGCGCGCCGTGGCGCGATACGGCGGTGCGCATTGCCGGCCCCGCGGCGGTGGACATGGTCGACTCGTTCGAGCGCATGTGGGCGCGCGCGCACGAGGGGCGCCCCAAGGGGATCCGCCTGATCCGCCGCCCCAGCGCCTCGCACCTCGACCCGCAGGTGGACCCGCCGTCGCTGGTGGGGATCATCGAGGGGGAGCCGGGGCGCATGCGCGTGTCGCGGGCGCTGCAGATGCAGGCGTTAGGCGCGGAGCGCACGATCTGGATCGCCAGCGCCTACTTCGCCCCATCGCTGGGGATGGTCGAGGCGCTGGCCGGTGCGGCGCGCGACGGCGTCGACGTGCGCGTCCTCGTCCCCTCGCGCTATGACCACCCCTGGCTGCGCACGATCATCGCGCCGTTCTACACCCGCCTGTTCAAGCACGGGGTGCGCATCTGGGAGTGGCGCGGCGAGATGATGCACGCCAAGACGAACGTGGTCGACGGGCGCTGGGTGCGGGTGGGGTCGACCGACTTCAACCTGCTGGGGGTGGCCATCAACTTCGAGCTCGACGCGGTGATCGAAGACGCCACGTTAGGCGCGCAGGCCGAGCAGATGTTCCTCGAGGACCTGGACCAGGCGCGCGAGATCCGCTGGAAGCGCAGCTCGGCGCCCTAAGCGCCCGAAGCGCGTGCGCCAGCAGGGCGCGTGGGGGGTGCGCCAGCAGGGCGCGCGGAGATGGCGATGGCGGGCGGCACGCCGCCGGCGTCAGGTCACGGCGCTCCCCCGCAGGTCGTGCAAGAGCGGGAGCAGGACCTCGAGCGGGAAGGGTTTCTGCAGCCGCGCGACGTCCGGCGGGACCACGGCGTCGGCGTCGACCGCGACCGGCTCGAAGCCCGACATGAGGATGATGGGCAGCTGCGGGAGCCGCGCGCGGACCCGCGCGACGAGGGCAAGGCCGTTGAGTCGCGGCATGCTGATATCGGAGATCATCGCATCCACGCGCCACCCTTCGCGCTCGAGCAGTTCAAGCGCCGCGATCCCGTCGGCGGCAACCAGGACCTCGAAGCCGGCGCGCGAGAGCCACTTGTTGACCACGTCGCGCAACGACGGCTCGTCGTCCACCACCAGGATCCGTCCCGCGCCCATCCCGCCCGGGGGCGCCCCCCGCTCGCGGTCCCGGTCGACGACCGGGACGTCGGCAAACGGGAAGAGGAGCGTCACCTCCGTGCCGGCGCCGGGGGTCGAGCGCACCTGGGCCTGCCCCCCCATCCCCTTCATCAGGCCGTAGACCATGGCCAGGCCAAGCCCCGAGCCGCCCATTCCCTTGGTGGTGAAGAACGGCTCGAAGACGCGCGCCATCGTGGCGGCATCCATGCCCGCACCGCTGTCCGTCACCTGCAACGCGAGGTAGTCGCCAGGCGCAACGCCCTCGCGCGAGGCCTCGTCGGCCGCCTGCAGCGTACGGCGCGTGAGCACGATGCGGATCGTCCCGGCCCCCTGGATGGCATCGCGCGCATTCATCACCAGGTTGAGCATCGCCACCTCCACCTGCGAGCGATCGGCAAGGACGGTCGTGGCGTATTCGGGGACCGACAGCTCGAGCGAGATGGTGCTGGGCAGCACGCGGCGCAGCATCGGCAGGACGTGGCGCAGCACGGTCGACAGCGGGAAGACGGTGCTCTCCCCCTTGCCCGGTCGCCCGAACGCGAGCAGCTGACGGCACAGCGCCGCCCCACGCTCGGTCGCTCGCTGGATCTCGGCGATCTCCGGGGTGGGATCCTCCTGCGGCGAACTCGCCTCCAGGTCGGCGTTGGCGCGAATGGCGGCCAGCAGGTTGTTGAAGTCGTGTGCCACCCCGCCCGCCAGCAGGCCGAGGGCATCGAGCTTCTGCGACTGCAGCAACCGCCGTTCGAGCACGATGCGCTCGCTGGCGTCGCGCGTGGTGAGGATGAGGCCTCCCACCAGCGGATCGCCTCGTCGGTCGGACACCACGGTCTCGAAGGTGCGCCGGACGTCACCGACGAGCGCGTCCCATTGCACCATCGCTCCATCCTCCGGTCGCTCGAGCGCGCGCACGAGCGGCGAATCGGCGGCCGCACCGAGCCCCGCCAGACGCTCCCCCACCACGGCGTCTGCGTCGACGCCAAAGACGCGCGTCGCCGACTCGCTGGCCCACCGCACGATGCCGTCGGCATCGACGAGAAGCAGCGCCTCGCCACTGCGTTGCACCAGGGCGCGGAATCGCGCCTCCTGCGCCACCCGGGCCGCCGCCTGCGCTCGCGCCTCACGCTCGGCAATCAGCGAGCGGGCAATCACCAGCGCCGTCAGGATCACGGCCCCCAGCAGAAGGCCGCGCACGGAGCTGCTGGCTTCGCCTCCCCAGATCGTCTCGAAGATGATCAAGGCCCCGACGGTGGCGATGGCCGCGTAGGGGAGGAGCGGTGCCGTGCGGCGCCCCGATCGCGGCGCTGCGCGCCGCACCTCGAGCCCGGCGATGGTGAAGAGCGCCGCGCTCACGGCGAGTATGACGTCGCCCATCGCGCGCAGCTGGGGGTGTCCGATGGCATCCGAGCGCACGAGCAGCAGGTCGCCCAGCGACGCCGCCAACGCCCCCACGCCGAGCAACTCCAGCGGGCGGCGCAGCGCACCGTCGCCGGGGCGCACGAGGGCGATCCCCGCCGCGATGAGGACCGCCACTTCGCCGAAGGGGACGATGCCGTCGACCAGTGCCTGCTGGACGAGGTACCGCCGCACCACCCCGTCCCCCCACACGAAGTACCAGCTCAGCGTGAGGGCAGCGAGGACGACGATGGCGACATCGAGCCAGAGCCGGCGACGCACCTCCCGCACGGCCGGCAGCACTGCCAGCAGCAGAAAGCCGCAGACGAGCAGCGGATAGTAGCTGCGATAGAACACGTCGGCGGCGATAACGCCGATCGTGGTCGGCGGAAGCAGGTAGCCCACCGCCCCCACGGCCGAGCAGAGCCATCCCACGGAGACGAATCGCCAACCATGGACCTCACGCCGGGAGAGGCCCCCGCTGAACGAACCGGCCAACACGCCCAGCCCTGCCGCGAAGTACAGGGGGAGGAAGCCCGCGGTCTCGAACTCCGTCTCGGCGGGGTTCGGCTGCAGCGCCACCACGATGCTGTAGAAGACCGCATACGCGACCACGAGCGCGGAATCGAGACGCCAGAAGCCCGGCGGACCATGGGGCGCCGTGGCAGCGGTCGATGGTCCCTGCGGAGTGGGCAAGTCGGACACCGGGGCGAGCGGGCCGCGGCCGCCGAAGGAAGGAAGGGCTCGGGGGCGGCGCTGCGGCTCGGGCGGGAGAGTTCCGCAAGTCTACCCGGGGTGGGACGGGCTCGCTAGACAGAAAAGAAGGCGACCAGACGGGGAGATGGGTGGGCGAGACGTCGCTCCGTGGCGCCGAGTGCGGCACCCTGGGGACCGCGTTCGCCCTCCGATCTCTCCGTCGTCCCGTCCCCCTACTTGAGACCGATCGCCAACCCTGCGCGCAGCACCAGGTTGCTCCCGTTGCCACTGGTCCCCTCGACCTTCGTCTTTCCGAGGCCGGCGACATCGACCTCCACGTCGCTGAAGTTGATCAGGCCGTAGGTGGCACCGAGGTCCAGGTTGACGCGCGGCGAGAGTCGCACGAGGACTCCGCCCCCGCCGTTGAGCTGCGCGCCGGAGGCGCTGGCGGAGATCGTGGTGCCGTTGACGTCGACGTCCAGCGACTGCTGCAGGAAGGCCACGCGCGCCGAAACGTACGGCGCAAACTGCGAGCTGCCGACGTCGATCACTCGGCGCGGCTCGAAGAAGACGCCGGCGAGGGTGACGCTCTCGCTCCCCAGGGAGGTGTCGTCGAACTTGTGCGAGGAGCCCTGAAGGCCGAAGCCGAACGACCAGGCGCCGGGGGTGATGCGGAACTGCGCCTCGATCCCGGCGCCGTCCTTGAGTCCATCGTACGCTTCGCCGAAGGTACCGACGAAGATTCCGGACGCCTGCACGGAGTAGCGCTGCGCCGACTGGGCGTGCGACGCGGCCGGGAGGGCGAGGAGCGCGAGCGCGGCGAGAGCCGCAAACGGAATGGCGCGATGAGCGGGCATGGGAGGGTACGCGAGGGTGTGAAGAGGTGTGCGGCAGCCGTCGCGCCGCTGGCGAGGTCGACCCCGGCGGAATTCCGGGGGTCTTCGTGGGGCCTTCACCTGGACACGCGCGGCGGCGCGCCGAATCGGCTCACGCCCCCCTCCCGATCGTTCGCCGTGAGCCGCGACGCCTCACTTCTGCGCATTGCCTATTGGCGAGCCGAACCAGAGGATATGGTCCCGCTGGCCTGAATCGTGCCCAAGCATAGAGCGCGTCCCATTCTTCCCGCCCCGCGCCGCGATGTCCCCTCCCGCCTCCCCCGATTCGCCCGACGGCTCGGGCGTCCCCCCCGCCCCGAAATCCGACGTCACCCGCCTCCTCCTGGACCTGCAGCGGGGGCGCGACGGGGCGGCCGACGCCCTGGTGCCGCTGGTGTACGCCGAGCTGCACGACCTGGCCGTCCACTACATGCGTGGCGAGCGCACCGACCACACGCTGCAGCCCACGGCCCTGGTGCATGAGGCCTACATGCGGCTCGTGGACCAGCGCAACGCGTCGTGGCAGAACCGGTCGCACTTCTTCGGCATCGCCGCCCAGGCGATGCGACGGATCCTGGTGGATCATGCGCGGCGGAAGCGGGCGACCAAGCGCGAAGGGGGAGAGCGGGTCACGCTCGACGAGTCGGTGGCCGAAGCGCCGCAGCGCTCGGTCGACCTCATCGCGCTCGACGACGCGCTGGTGAAGCTGGCGGCGCTCGACCCGCGCCAGGCGCGCGTGGTGGAGCTGCGCTACTTCGGGGGGCTGGACATCGAGCAGACCGCCCAGTCGTTAGGCATCTCCCCGGCGACGGTCAAGCGCGACTGGACCTTTGCCCGCGCCTTCCTGCAGCGGGAGATGGACGGCGCGTGAGCCAGGAGGGGGGTGCGCCGATCACGCCGGCACGCCTGCTTCGCATCCGCGAGCTGTTCGACGCGACGCTGGAGTTGGCGACGGAGGAGCGCGCGCCGTACCTGGCGCGGGCGTGTGCGGGCGACGACACCTTGCAGGGCGAGGTGGCCAGCCTGCTGGCCGCGCTCGATCGCGGCGGGGCCACCTGGGAACGATCGCTGGGGGCGTCGCTGGCCGACGTGGCGGCGCAGCACGACGAGGACGCCGCCATCGGGAAGCGGATCGGGGCGTATGCCATCACGCGCCTGATTGGCTACGGCGGCATGGGAGCGGTCTACGAGGGGGTCCGCGCCGACGACCAGTTCCAGAAACGCGTCGCCCTCAAGTTCCTCCGCCGCGGCCTCGAGGGCGACCTCGCCATCCGCCGCTTCCGCTACGAACGCCAGATCCTCGCCAACCTCAATCACAAGAACATCGCCGCCCTCCTCGATGGCGGCGTCACGCCCGACGGGCAGCCCTACATCGTCATGGAGTTCGTCGACGGGCTCCCCATCACCACCTACGCCGCCCAGCGCCGCCTCGACGTCACCGCCCGCGTCCAGCTCCTGCGCCAGGTCTGCGGCGCCGTCCAGCACGCCCACCAGAACCTCGTCGTCCACCGCGACCTCAAGCCGGGGAACATCCTCGTCACCCCCGACGGCACCGTCAAGCTCCTCGACTTCGGCATCGCCCGCCTCCTGCGCGAGGGCGAGGGCCCTGACCAGCTCCCCCCCACCCAGGGCGGGCTGCACGCCTTCACCCCCGACTACGCCAGCCCCGAACAGGTCCGCGGCCTCCCCGTCGCCACCCCCAGCGACCTCTACTCGTTAGGGGTCATTGCCTGCGAACTGCTCGCCGGCCAGCGCCCCTTCGACTTCGACAGCAAGCTCTTCGCCGAGATGCAGGCGATGATCTGCGACGCCCCGCCCCCGCTCCCC
>Ga0116178_10004157_pt1 | contig 10718 bp, 10 predicted proteins | sample AD_STIC12_MetaG_FD_89880 | JGI IMG/M metagenome (GOLD analysis project Ga0116178, IMG submission 89880) | Active sludge microbial communities of municipal wastewater-treating anaerobic digesters from USA - AD_STIC12_MetaG | ecosystem: Engineered > Bioreactor > Anaerobic > Digestate | place: USA...
TAAGACCAATTGATGCTTGACTTGTCCTCTCGTTTGATAATGCTTTTTCTATATCCATGGGGACAATATCAAATTAATCGAAAAAATTAATAGCACTTTTTTTAGTTATGCAACAAGTCTATTGATTTTAAAGAAGTTAAACGAGTGATAAAACCAGGAGGAAAATTTTTATTAGTACATTCAGCCTATAAACATGAATTATTCCATGAAAGAAACACATATTGGAGTAAATTATTTAATATTTGTATTCATACTCCTGATGAACTTATAAAAATATTGTATGATTCTGGATTCAAATTAATAAAAACAATTGAAAAAGTTGAATGCAACTGGCTAACTATTATTGCAAATAAAGAATAAAATAAATTCGCACTGCCCTCGCCATCCATGGCTCGGGCAGTATTAGCTGATTAGTTTTTGGCCGCTTCAGCTAATAAACACTTAAATGCTTCGTTCCCCGATCTGGACAGCGGCATGGAGGCCGCGGGAGGCGTTCGTCCGCAGGAGGCCGCATACGAACGCCGAGCAGATATGATATTTCCCAGGTAATGACCTGCCCGCCGCAGGCGCGGGGGTGAGGGGGAGCGCGAAGGGGGAGAGGGGAAGACACCCCCCTTCCCCTCGCAACAAAGCAGACCGGCGCCCGGTCACAACCCCTGCCCCGGTCCGGGGCACTCGGTCACAAGGGGAATCGTTTGTATAATAGAATAAAACAATTGTGGCAAAACAATGAATAAAAGCAAATCCGCATACGAAAACCTCGCGGAGCGAATTAATCGCTTCCCCCAGGGGGCGCCCCCCACGGCGCTCCTGTTCGACATTCTCAAGGTCCTGTTCACCGAAAAGGAAGCGTCCCTGGTGGCCCGGCTGCCGCTAAAACCCTTCACCGTGGAAAGGGCCGCCTCCATATGGAAAACAGACCCGGCCACAGCGCGGAAAAACCTCGACGGCCTGGCAGCCAAGGCCCTTATCGTGGACCTGGAGATTGACGGGAAAAAAGAATACGCCCTGCCGCCCCCCATGGCAGGCTTCTTCGAATTCTCCATGATGCGCACCAGGAACGACATAGACCAGAAAACACTGGGCGAGCTCTTTTACCAGTACATCAATGTCGAGGAAGACTTCATCAGGGACCTCTTTGTCGACGGCGAGACCAAGATGGTCAAGGTCTTCGTCAACGAGTCGGTTCTCCCGGAGGACCGGGGCGTTGAAATCCTCGACTACGAGCGGGCCAGCGAGACCATAAAGACCGCCTCCCACCGGGGGATCGGCCTCTGCTACTGCAGGCACAAGATGCAGCACAACGGCCGGGCCTGCAGGGCGCCCCTCGACATCTGCATGACCTTCGGCAGGACCGCCGCCTCCCTGATCAGGAACGGCTTCGCCCGCGAGGTGGACGTGAGCGAGGGCCTTGACCAGCTTGCCCGGGCCCATGACCTCAACCTGGTGCAGTGCGCGGAAAACGTGAGGAACGACGCGGCCTTCATCTGCAACTGCTGCGGCTGCTGCTGCGAAGCGCTTATCGCGGCCCGGAAGTTCTCCTTCCTGAGGCCCGTCAGCACCACGAACTTCCTGCCGGGAATTGACAGATCCGGATGCAGCGGCTGCGGTAAATGCGTCGATGTCTGCCCGGTCGAGGCCATGGCCCTTGTCTCGGCCAACGACCCGGCGAAGCCGAAGGCGAGGACCGCCCTGCTTAACGAAGATATATGCCTGGGATGCGGGGTCTGCGCCAGGGCGTGCCCTTCCCGGTCGATATCAATGCTGCGGAGGAAGCAGAGGGTCATCACGCCGGCGTCGACGGCGCACCGGACCGTCCTGATGGCCATTGAGCGGGGCAAGCTCCAGGACCTCATCTTCGACAATCGGGCCCTTTTCAGCCACCGGGCCCTGGCGGCGGTGCTGGGCGTTATCCTCAGGCTCCCGCCGGTAAAACAGGCCATGGCAAGCAGGCAGATGAAATCGGTCTATCTTGACCGCCTCCTGGAACGCTACAACGGCAGCAACAGATAAATTCAGGGAACGCATAAGAACATGAAAGCTAAAAAACGATTCCTCCGCTGGCTGTACCGCCGGGGTCCTGTCATGCGTCCCGGCATGAAGGGTCTCGAATACATCTTCCGTCTCGGGAAGATACCCCTCCTGCGGCGCCTGAACCCCTGGCTGGACCCGGGCAAAAGCGAGATGAGCTACATTCCCATCAACAGGAGCCTGAGCGCCGGCTCGACAATCCTGCCCCCGCAGATCATCCACGATTTCATCGACATGACGCCCTACCATGTCGTCAGCGAAACCTGCGGGTGCCGCCTGGCGCAGCGCTGCGAGCGCTTTCCCGTTTCCATCGGCTGTCTCTTCATGGGAGCCACGGCGCCGGAGCTCTCGCCGGGGACCATGAAAAGGGTCACCCGGGACGAGGCGCACCGCCATGCCGAGGCCGCCATGGCAGCCGGGCTCACGCCGGTCATAGGCAAGGTACGGGTGGATAACTTCATCTTCCTCGAACGGGACCGGGACCGTCTCCTCAGCGTCTGCTTCTGCTGTCACTGCTGCTGCATGATGGGCTATTTCCGCCACATCCCGCCGCATCACCTCGATGAGGTCATGCGGCCGATCGAAGGCCTCTCGATACGGGTCTCCGACGCCTGCACCGGCTGCGGCGCCTGCGTCGACTACTGCCGTTTCGGCGCCATAACCATAAGCGGCGGCAGGGCGGTCCACGGCGGCCACTGCCGCGGATGCGGCCGGTGCGAACGCTACTGCCCTAATGGCGCCATCTCCATTACCCTCAACAACCCCCGCTTCAAAGAAGAGGTCATCCGAAGGATCAGCGCCTATGTGGACGTGACCTAGACCACCTGTCGCCGGCGGGACATATGTTGATGCACAGATTTTTACTGGACAGGGCCCGCCGCAAATAGTAAAAGAATCCTGTTTACACCGTATGGGGGAGTCGCTGATGCAAACAAAAAAAACAGCAATCATGTTGGTGGCGCTGGCCATTGTTTCGACCCAGTGCTGCACGTACCACAAGAAAAACAAAAGCAGGTCCCTGGCAACGGCGCTGGCCTTGGGCCAGTTCGGATCTCTCCAGGAAGCGGCCGATGCCGCCAGGACCAGGGCCGGCACCAAGAGCATTTCCGTGGCGATCATCCGTCATGACGGCACGATGGAAACAGCGGTCTCCAACGCGGCTGACGGCACCAACCCCGTCGCGGCCGATACGCGCTTCAGCATTGGAAGCTGCACGAAGACGTTTATCGCCGCGTCAATCTTCAGGCTGATAGAATTAAAAAAACTGGGACTGGACGACACCCTCGGGGAGCTCCTGTATGACACCCTGGTCCTGGACGAATCTTTGAAAACCAGAATCGGCCCCGGCATACGGATACGGGACCTGCTCGGTCACCGGACCGGCATCGATGACTACCTGGGCGCGTCCTATTACTCCGCCATCTATGGAAACCCCGACGAGCGCTGGGACTACAATAAAACACTCTCCTATGTGGACTCGCCGGTTTACGACTATGACAGCGCCAACCCGGCAAACAATAAATTCTACTATTCAAACACGAACTATATCATCCTCGGCATCATACTGGAGCGCATATCCGGCAAAAAGGCGCTGGACTTCCTCACCCAGAACTTCCTGACACCCCTCGGCCTGGACAGCACCTACATGGCGGGAGTGGAGCCCTATGCGGGACTGACATCGATCCCCGGCACCATGGCCGTGGGATACGAAAATGTCCTCGGCAGCTGGATCAAATCAAGCACGTACGTCTCCCCTGAAGCCGTTGCCGTGTATTCATCGACCTGGACATGCGGCAACATGGTCTCGACCGCGGCTGACATGGCGAAGTGGATCAGGCATTACTACAACCTGCAGCACGGCTACGGCTACCTGGCCGGAAAATACCTGAGCCCGGCCTCCATCTCGTCCAGTTATTTCACTGAAAAGAATTTCGGCTTCGGCATTGAGCAGGTCAGGCACATCAGCGGCTGCAAACTGTGGGGACATACCGGTACCATTATCGGGTTCAACAGCCTGGTGTTCTACATCCCGTCGAAAGACATCAGCCTGGCCGTGCTGATCAACGACCACAGGTCGGAACGGTGGAAAATACTGCACGTTTTGATGGGATATCTCCTGTCGCTGGATTAACTGCCGGAAGCGGCGGCAGGCCCCGTGATGATCATCCCCGTTTCATTGCGATATCGCGGAAAAGACGCGACGACCCGCGCCTGTCGAGACGAACCGCGGCGAGGGCAAGAACGAGGTCCATGTAGAGCAGCGCCAGGGGGCCGGCCGCCGATGTCATCATGTAGTACCGGTAGATCATGCTGGTCATCGTGAGGTAAAGCCGCACAAGCCGTTCATCGGTTTCCGAGTTGCCCAGAAAAGCCCTGTCGCGGTACAGCTTCTCGAAGATCTCTCCGAGGGACGCCAGGGTCGACTTTTCCCCCAGGTGCGCCCTGACAACGCCCCGGAGGCCGGGGGACCCCCGCATATCGTCGCGGAACTGCCGGTCAAGAACCATGAGCATGGCATAGGCGAGTTCACGGCTGTTTTCATTGACGCGGGGGTCGTTGCGCATCGCCATGAGATGAAAACGGTGATAATCGGCGGCGCGGCCGATGATGTCATGCCACGCCGGTCTCCTCTTGAGGAAATACAGGAAGGACAGGAGCGCAATGCCCGCTAGGGCCGCCGCCTTCGGCAGCCATGTTAGATCCGATAGGTGTAACACGCGAAAAACTCATCCCTTCAACGAACCGTCAAGATCATCGGCCACGGATTTGCCGCAGGCCCTGCACCGCTGGGCGCCCCTGAAAAGGGGCTTCCCGCATGACGGGCAGTGGTACCTCTCGCATTCGGACCGGGCCCACTCGACGCTCCCCTTTTCGTCGCCGAGCTCGGCGACCTTTTTCCGCCAGATCGGGATCGCACGCTTCATGACCCTGACCCCGGTCACGAACCCGAATTCATGGATCATCCGGCACGGCCATTCAGCGCACTGGTGGCACGAATAATAATTCCTGGACCTGACGCACTGGCGGATGGTGCAAATTCTGCAGAAACCGTATATCTTTTCCGGAGGTTCCGGCTGCATGCATCCCCTGCACTCCGTCTGTTCGAGGGCGGTGCCATAAAGCTTCCCCATGACGCTTTTGAACTTGTCGTTATTGTCCCTTGTCGCGATGTACACCCCGCAGGCGCCGCAGTACAGGCCGCACGGAGCCATCAGGTTCCTGTTTTCAAACTCGCTGTCATCCCATCCTTCCATATGAATCCCCTTTCGCGGAAAGTCCCCATTTTATTTTTGTGTGATTGGTATGCGTACGCTCCCTGATAATCGGCACTATTGAAGAAATGTCAACAAGTTTATCCTGCAGGTCTCGCATCATGACAGTTAATTCGACAGGGTGTTCATTTTTTGCTTGCGCAGATTACTGTTTTGTTTCTATAAAGGCTTATACCGGCTTTAGGATACCATAGCAGCGGGACGGGTAATCGTCATTCCAATGGCATTCAATGATGGTCCGCGCCCTGTCCCGGCAAGAACCAGAAAGAGCAGCCGAACCAGAGAGGAGGTTTATGCGATGCTTTTTACGATCACCATGTACCGCCGGACATTTCTTAAGGTAAAAGCCGAACTGATGCAGGAGATTAAATTCCGCCTCGACTTCGACTTTACCGACAGGGAGATCAAGGACATCAAGGACGCCATCCGGGCATGGCTCTCCCAGAACCAGGGGAACCTGTATAAAATAAACATCAATTACGATTACACGGTCAACGGGGCAAGCACAGAGACGCAGGAATGCAAAGTTACCATACGCGACGCGGCCCAGGACCTGGCCTTCAAATTTGAGAACGGCATAATCCTGAACCTGATCATCGCGAAATACCTCAAGCATATCGTGAAAATGGACAACGACCAGGCCTACAACAACGATGCCGCCAAAAAGCTCATCCTGGAGAAGTACAGGATCAAGAACTACCTGACGCTGGTATCCTCGAAGTTTACCGACAATCTGACCAGCATCATCTTTGAAGATAAAAAAACAAAGAAGACCTACGAATTTAAAAACGAAAAGGGCATACTCCTGATAAGGTCGTATACCATAAAATAGCCTCAACCCTTCGCTACCGCGCCCCGGCCTTCTTAAGCAGATCAACCGCCTGTTTGAATGGCGAATCGGGAACATCCATCACCATGAATGACGCGTACCGGAGCGCCGTCATGCCTTCGTCCGACCTGGTGCTGACATCGGCGCCGGCCCAGACCAGCGCGGTTATGATGTCCAGGTGCCCGTCGGTAATATTCTAAGGGACCGGTGCGAATTTATCAAGCAGGATTTACCGGCGCGGATAGTCATTGACAGATTCACCGCCCCGGTCAATCGTTCTCCTATCTTGGAACCTTAATGCAGATCACTCTATGAAAAAAATGATCGGAACGGCCTTCGTCCTCGCAGGGCTGGCGCTATCCCTGGCCCATGCCGGTGAAATGATCCCTGAAAAACTGGAACAGGAGATCATTTCGAAGATCCGGGCTAAAACCGAGCCCGTATACCGCAAATACATCGGCGTCGAAAGCACCCGCGAGATTATTTCACGGCAGTATGATTCCCGCGATAATTCATACCGCGGCGGCTATACCGTCCGGCTCAGGCGGAAGGAATATTTCCACAAGAAAGCGCATTACAAAGTGCTGAAATACGTTAAGGACGGCAAGGAGGAGCCCGTCTGGAAATATAACTACCCGACGCGGAACCCGGTCCATCAGCCCTTTGATCCGGACACGGATAAAAATTACATCACGAGGCTCTGCGGGAAAAAGACAATAAACGGCATCCCCTGCTGGGAATTTGAAGTGATTCCGAAAAAGGAAACTCCTCGGCACCTGAGGGGAAAGATCTATTTTTCAATAAGCGGCCTTGACCTGATTTACCTTGAAGGCACCCTAGCCCGCTATCCCGTTGGACTGAAAAGCCTCACCATGGCGATCTATTTCAAAAAGCTTGATGACGCCTACGTGATAAGCAAAGGATCCTATACCTTTGCAGTCCTTGTTCCCCTCTTTTATCCTCACCGGAAGTTCGAGCAGACCTTCACCTCAACTGACGACAGGCTCATTCCCGCCGGCTCCTGATACAGGGCATCCCGGGACCCCCGGCATGTCCGTTACCGCGCAAAATCCATGATCAAATCCAATTCGGATGCGTTTTGGAAAGACAATGACGGACATTGCGGTTATTATTAATATGAAAAACAGGGTGTATTTTTATCCCATCACATTCGTGGTGAGACCACATGAACAGGAAAACACTGCCGTGGGAGGAAATCAGCGGCGCCGCGGTAATCCGCACGAGCGGAGCCTTTACGGCAAGCATCTTGCCACAGCTGGAATACACGGTGCAATCCCTGGCCGGCAGGGCGCCGTCGCACATCATCCTGGATTGCGCCCTGATCAGCGACATAGACGCCGCCGTTATCGCGTTTTTACTGAGGTCCGGCAACCGGCTCAGGAAATATAACATCACCTTCGCCCTCTGCAACCTGAACCGTGAAATGAAGCGCAAATTCGAGATATTGAATGTTTACAAATGCCTGACTATCCTGGACAAGGCACTTAATGACCCGGACAGGACACTCAAGGCATCCCGGCCCGATCAGGAAGCAATCCGCGCAGAAAACACCCGCTTGTTTTGAGGGAGCTTCACCCGATCAACCAGAAACCGGTGGTGTCCCTGGACGGGACAGCCACCGCGGTACAATCCTATCATCCGCCGTTTTTCTGGAGCTTGATGGTCATGCCCGGATCCTCGGTTTTGGAGGGAGCGCCGAAGAGCTTAAGCGTAAACCCGATGGCGACGCTCAGCCTCTTCTCGTCGAAGCTCTTTGCTATCGCATGGTAGGTGGCCCCGCTTACATTGGAATACTCGTAGCCGAAGAGACGCTCTTTCATGTATATCGAGTACATGCCGCCGAGGGTGATGTCGAGCCAGTCGGAAACGCCGAAGAGGAAGCCCCCGCCGATGCTGTGGCTCCGGAGGAGCGGGTCGACCTCGTTGCGCGCTTCAGGCTTGACGCCGAAATCATTGAAGGCATACCCGAAGCTCACCGTCGCCTTCGGCAGGAAAGTCCATTCAAGGCATCCGCCGACCCGGTAGCCCACGGCCTTGAAATTCTTTTCCCTGCCGTCCAGGTCACGAAGGTTGCGGAGCTGGATCTCCGCGGATAATTCGGTCCTGATGCCTTTCCAGATTTTGACCGAGGCCCCCATTGAAAGGGTCTGCGGGTACGTAACCTTTAGCTCCGGCTTGACTTCTTTCCTGAATCGCGTCAGGGCCTCGGGTGTTATCTTGGCGATGTCGTAGCCGCTCGGGTCATAAAGATATTCCCCGATGATTGGCGCCAGTCCGTCCAGGAATATGTTGAGGTTGCCCGACGACGCGACGACGCCGGGGGCGAAAAACTTGTTTGTCTTTTTTTTCAGGATCATGGGAGGATAGTATTCATATTTCAGCCCTATATCGAGGATGCTCAGGGGCCGGAAGTGCAGCCCGGCGATTATGCCAACGCCGCTCCCCTTGACGTCAACGTCAATGAGCCACGGAAGGGTGTTGCTGACGTTCGAACCGCCGGCAGTCTCCGTCACCACGCCCGCATACTTGACGGTGATGTTCTGGTTCCCCATCGCGTAAATATAGCGGACGCCCAGGGCCGCGGACATCCAGTCGATGAAGCGGTACACGCCGCCGACCGTGCCGGCGATATAGTACTCGGTCCGCACCGCCTTGGCGTCTCGCCAAATGCCCTGTATGTTGTTCGAAACGCCCCCGGTCGATGCGTATGACGTCTCGAAGGGCGCCATGATGCCCCAGTCAATGACCGCGAGGCCCTTGGGGAAGGTCATCCCCGGGGCCGCCTGGGTCACGGCCACGTCGAGATATACCGCCCAGGCATCATCCTTCCATATGAGCTCGAAGCCCGGCAGAACGGGAGCAACGGTTTCCGCCGTGTATTCCTTCGGCTTGCCATTGTTAGGATTCAGGAAATTTGACGTGGGAATCATCGGGTTGGCCTCGAACTTGATCCCGTAGTAATCCATGGAATGGAGCCTCTTGACGTAAAAAGTCTGGGTGCTGAAATGCACCGTCAGACCCTTGTAATCGAGGAAGCCAAGGCCGGCCGGGTTGTAAAAGGCCGCGTCCGCGGACGTTGAAGCGTTCCGGTTAAGGGTACGCACATAGTCGGCGCTGTGGTTGGGAAGTATGCCGTCCTCCTGGTTAAGCCGGGAGGCGAAAGATGTGACGGGAACAACAAAAATCAGAGATACTACTAGCATGGCGATTGACAGTATACGATTCATGATTCCTCCATATTACCATGGTACATGCAGATTGCGACCCTGCCACCAAGAGCGGAACGGTCGTGTACAGCCGCCGCACCCCTGTTTTACCGGGGGTGCGGCGGTCCGTTATTTGTTTATCCTTAGTTGATATACTTTTTTATTGGCCGTGTTCCCGTCCTCGGGAATTATATGAATATGAACATCAAGCGGATACATTTCTGTGCTGAACAGGTCCTTGTCGAACGTGTATATCCAGTAATCACCATCCTGGGTGAACGAACCGCTATTAAGCGGTGTGGCACCGGTATTGGGATCCTGATTATTTGTGAACACCCTAGCCGTCATGCTTGAAACAGAATTATCTATGGGTGAAATAAAGACCCTGTATTTGGACCGCCACCAGGCACTACCATCGGTAACGGCGTACATGTAGGTTGACGCCAGCATTGTTGGCGTGGCTCCGACATCAACAACATACCACGCCCCCGCATAGGCTTTTAGCTGGAGGTAATCAAGCCGTGCCTCATGGGACGGCTCACCTTCCTTGATAACGGTGACCGTATAGGTCTTCGTTGTGCTCTCGTCCTGGGATGTCACGGACACGGTTATCGTGCCGGAACCTCCCGGCGCGGGAAGGTTGGTAATGGGAACGGCAACGCCGGAACTTGCCGTCCATCCATCCACCAGGGCGGTCATGCCGGAGTTTTCCGGAAATGTCAGGGTTATATCGATTGAAGTGACCGCGTACGATACGCCGACAGTATAATCAGCAACATTCGGGTCATAGGAAGGAGACAGGTCAGTGGTGACTCCACCGAGGGAACCGGATGTAAGCGAGACCGCGAGGCTCGACGGGCTGGCGCTGGTCCCCTCATAGTAGACGCGCAGCGTGTAGGCCATGGTAGCGGAACCGTCCTCCGATGTAACGCTGACCGTTATCACGTTCACATCCCTTGACCCGTCAAGGGTAAAGGTGGCGCAGTAATCCGTTTCCGGAACGGCCTCCGGCGTCAGATCATTGATACCGGCGGTCACGGCCGCGCCCTCCGGTCCGATGGCCCTGATGGTAAGGGTCGGCGTCGCCGGCTTGCTGACGATCAGGGTATAGCCTGTCGTTTCCGCTTCAAAGGCGGGCGATATCGAATGACCGACTGCCTCGAAACTTACAAGGGAGGCGTTGCTGCCCGCTCCGGGTACTATGGTCCCAAAGGGAATAATGTTCTTTTTGCCTCTTTCAAGGATGTCACAGCCCCCCATCAAGGCCGCGGCCATCATTATCAACAAAGCTGCGTGAATGGTTTTTTTCATATTCTGTTCCTTCCTTATGTGAAATGAATAACATCAATCGTTCAGTCA
>Ga0116178_10004170_pt1 | contig 10685 bp, 7 predicted proteins | sample AD_STIC12_MetaG_FD_89880 | JGI IMG/M metagenome (GOLD analysis project Ga0116178, IMG submission 89880) | Active sludge microbial communities of municipal wastewater-treating anaerobic digesters from USA - AD_STIC12_MetaG | ecosystem: Engineered > Bioreactor > Anaerobic > Digestate | place: USA...
CAAGGCTCGGGGCGCACGGCACTGAAGGAAGCTATGAGGACGGTACTCCGGGAAACGCTGTGGTGGATCAGAAAGGCGCCCGTGACAACGGGAATCGTCCTGGTCGCGCTCGCTGTCGGCATCGCTATGAACGCACTGTGGGTGCCCGCCCCTTCGTCCGGCCTGGCGGATACCTACGGCTGGGGTCTGCCTGCCTTTGCCCGCGGTGAATGGTGGACGCTTCTGGTGGGGGCGTTCATCGCACCGGCGCCTTGGATGTACCTGCTGATCCTGCCGCTCATCGCCGTCGGCGGCGGCTTCCTTGAGTACAAGTACGGCGCCTGGCGGATGCTCGCCGCCCTCTTCGTCACGCACGTCGCCTCGGTGCTGATCGTCAGCCTGATCATCTACCTGCTGGCGCCCCTGGGTGTCGGGTGGGCGGTCAGGCTGGTGGACGTCCGAGACGGCGGGCTCTCCAACGCCGGCTTCGGGGCGATTGGTGCCATGACCGCGGCCCTCGCCCCGAGTTGGCGGCGACGTGCTCGCACCGGCCTGTTCCTGTACGCCCTGGTCATGGTGCTGTACGTCGGGTTCATCTGGGATCTGACCCACTTGGTTGCGTTGCTGGTCGGCTTCGCTGTCGGCCCGCTGGTGGTCAAACGCCCCTATGCGAGGTTCAGCTACGCGCTGACGACCCAGGAGAAGCGCGTCCTGGTCGCCCAGATCGTGGTCTTCAACATCATCACCCTGGTGGTCACGTACCTCGTGCCACAAGGTGGCCTGTTGGAGTCGAGCGACACGTACCAGCGGGACGCGGGCAGCACCGTCGTGGTGTTCGGTCTCTCGATTTTCCTGGGTCTGCTGGCCTACGGAACGTACGCGGGCCGCAAGATCGCGTGGCGGCTTCTGCTGACGCTGACGATTCTGCTCTTCCTCATCGGCTTAATCCTTGCGGAGACTCCGGCGGGGGTCTTCGGCGTCTTCGTCAACGCAGTCCTCCTCGTTCTCCTCGTCGTCTTCCGGCGCGTCTTCACGATCAAGGGCGACCGGGTCGTCCGATCGGGCATCTACAAGCGTCTCGCGGCGCTCGCCCTCGGCCTGTTCATGCTTAACGCGGTGGCCATCTTCGCGATGCGCGCACAGTTCTCGCCCGAGCCGGACTTCGGCATGGCGGTCGTCGAGTCGATCTGGCTGATCTTCGGCGGCAGCTCTCTCGACTTCGTCCCACAGACGCCGGCCGCGAGCTTCCTGACCCAGGGCATCGGATATGTCTGGGGTTTCGCGCTGCTCGGAGGAATCGGAGCGCTGGTGTTCACCACCCTGCGCGACAGGGACGGGCGTGGCCAGTTCGCTGAGTACGACCGCCTTCTCCACGAGCATGGCAGCACCTCGATCGGCTGGATGGCGCGTTGGCCCGGCATGAGCTACTGGGTGGACCCAGCCAGGACCGCTGGCTTCGCCTACCGGTTGGAGAACAACATCGCGATCGTCCTGAGCGATCCCGTCGGCAGCCCGGACGCCGTGGCCACGAGCCTGGGCGGCTTCACCGAGATGTGTGACAGGCGCGGTTGGCGTCCGGTGTTCTACAGCGTGACCGAGTCCTTCCGCGCGCTGGCGGCGCAGCACGGCTACCAGGCGATCGTGGTCGGCGAGGACACCGTCATCGATCTGCCCGACCTGGCGTTCACCGGAAAGTCGTGGCAGAGCGTCCGGACGGCCGTGAATCAGGCGGGCAAGCTCGGGATCAGCATGCGTCCCATCAGGTACGCCGAGGCCACCGCCGGGATGCGCGTTCAGCTCCAGGCGATCGCCGCGAGTTGGTCCGACGACAAGTCGCTGCCCCCGCTGGGCTTCACCCTGGGCACGCTGGCGGAGGCGTCCGATCCTGAGGTGATCATGCATGTCGCCGTCGACGCCGAGGGCACCGTGCACGGGATGACCAGCTGGATGCCCGTCTACGGCCAGGGCACAGTGGACGGCTGGACGCTCGACATCATGCAGCGCGGCCTGTCCGAGGACACGATGCGTGGCGTTGTCGAGTTCTTGATCGCCGAGAGCGCGATGGCGTTCAAGCAGGAGGGTTACCGGTTCATCAGCCTGTCGGCGTCGCCGCTGAGTCGGGGTGAGGGGCAGACCGGCCCGATCGAGGCGCTTCTTGACATGGTGGCCAAGCGGCTGGAGCCGCTCTACGGGTTCCAGAGCCTGCACAGCTTCAAAGCCAAGTTCAAGCCGCGGTTCGAGCCGATGTACCTGTGCTACCGGGACGAAGCCCAGCTTCCGGCTATCTCGATCGCCATCATCAAGGCCTACTTGCCCGACAACGCACTCCGCGGCGTCGTTGCCTCGAAGATCAAGTAGGACGGCAGCGCGCTCAGGAGGTGGGCCGCACCGCTGGGAGCCGGCTGCCGAGTCCGTCTGGTCCAGCTCGCGGTCGGTTAGCTTGAGGGCTTTTCGGTTGACCGCGGCCAGGCCACGACGGCGATCACGCCGGGTGCTGCCTCGGTCAGAGTGACGTCGGCGCCGTTGCGGTGCATCAACTCTCGCGCGATCGGCAGACCCAACCCGGTGCCGCCGCTGTCTCGATCGCGGGCTTCGTCAAGGCGCGTGAACCTCTCGAAGACGCGCTCCCGGTCAGCCAGGGGTATGCCGTGCCCGTCGTCTGTCACGCGCAGCCAGGTCCCGCTCGGGTCGGCTCCAACCGAGAGGGTCACCGCCGTCGAGGCGTGTCGGACGGCGTTGTCGACAAGGTTGGTCACCACTCGCCGCAGGTCGGCCCGATTGCCGGGAACCTCGATGGCCGTGGCGCCCGGCGCGACATCGGTGAGGGTCACGGGGACTCGGGCGGCGGCATACCGGCTGACGATCTCGCCCAGCAGGGGGCGCAGGTCGACGGTTTCCAGGCTCGGCGAGGCCTCGCCGTTGCCGGAGCGCGCCAACACAAGCAGGTCATCGACGAGCCGGCTCAACCGTTCGACGTCGGGCAGCAGGTCAGCCGGCAGCGAGCCACCGTCCCCGACGTGCTCGGCCACCTCCAGTTGCGTGCGCAGGGAGGCCAGCGGGCTGCGCAACTCGTGGGCCGCGTCGTCGAGGAAGGCCTGCTGGCGCTCGGCGAGCCCGTCCAGTCGATCAAGCATGCCGTTGAGAGTCGTTGCCAGAGAGTGGATCTCGTCATCAGCGACGGGGATCGGCAGGCGGTCGACCGTCGCACGGCGCCGACGGGGCCGAGCGTCGGCGCCGATCCGCTCGGCCCCGAGGCGCAGCGCCTCGACGGGGGCCAGGGCGGCACCGATGACCCGCCAGGCGACGGCGGCGAGCGCGAGCAGCAGCAAGGGCAGCCCGACGAAGAGCAGCGTTCGGACCAGGCCGAGGCTCACGTCGACCTCACCGGTCGGCACGCCGGCGATGACGGTCACCGGCGCAGACCCCGGGCCGGCCGACACCGCCGCGACATGCAGCCGCCCCGAGAGACCGGACCGCGAGCCAGGCACCGTCAGTTGCTCGCCGGCCAGAGCGCGCCGCACCTCGTCGGCGGTGAGCAACGGCGTGAGCCGGTCGGCGACCAGCGACCCGGCGATGACGCGCTGAGAGGAGTCCAACACCTGCACGACGAGCGCCCCTGACACGGGCACCGGGTCAGACAATCGGCCCTGCTCGACCAGGGTGGCGACCTCTCGGGCCGCTGAATTCGCTTCCGCGCCAAGGGTGTTGGCGAGGGTGGCGGACAGCACGGCATACAGGAGACTGCCGGCGGCCACGAGCGCGACGGTGAGGCCGACGAGCCCGACGGTCATGAGCCGCCAGCGGATGGACAGCCGTTGGAACCAGCGCGGCCCGGCCGTCATGGCGCGATCCGATAGCCGACGCCGCGCACCGTTTCGATCCGCTCGCGCCCGAGTTTGCGGCGCAGGTAGCCGACGTAGACCTCGACGACGTTGATGCCCTCGGCCGCGTCGCCCCACACCGCGTCGAGCAGCTCCTCCTTGCTCACCACAGCCGGGGCGGCCGTCAACAGCCGCTCCAGCACGGCGAATTCGCGCAGCGCGAGCTCAACGGCCGCCCCGTCGACGGTCACCTCACGCGTCGCCGGATCCAGCCGTATGCCGTGCGCCGACACCGTGGGCGGGCGCGGCGTCGGATCCCGCCGGACCAAGGCCCGCAGCCGGGCGAGCAGGACGACGAAGGAGAACGGTTTGGTGAGGTAGTCGTCGGCGCCGTAGTCGAGGGCGTCGGCCTGGTCGTATTCGCCGTCTTTCGCCGACAGGACGATGACCGGAACCCAGTTGGCCTCCTCGCGCAGGGTCCGCACCACGGTGTAGCCCGACATGCCCGGCAGCATGAGGTCCAGCAGCACCGCGTCGTAGCCCCCGAACCGAGCGGCCTCCAGACCGGAGGGGCCGTCGCGGCATACATCGACGACGAAGCCCTCCGCGCTCAGGCCGCGGTGCAGCGCAGCGGCCATCCCGCGCTCGTCTTCGACCACCAACACCCGCACAAGGACACGATGACACGAGCGGAGCGACAGATCGTCGGCGCCGGGCCCGAGCCGCCGGTATGCCGTCTCAGGGTCCTCTCAGGTGGGGTGTTGCATCCTGGGGTCATGACCGCTTCCCCGTTGCGTTCCCGTTTCGGCCGTTGGCTCGTGCCCGCCGCCGCCGTCGTCCTCGTTGCCGGCGTCTCGCTGGCCGGTAGCCGGATGGCCTCGGCCGACAGCGACCTCGCCCCGCGCACCGCCGCCGAACTGCTCGCAGATCTGCAGCGGGCTCGCCTCGACCACCTGTCGGGGACCGTCGTGCAGACCGCCGACCTCGGGCTGCCGTCCCTGCCTGGGGTGAGCGGCATGTCGGGGAGCGTCGGTGCCGGTGCGTCCGAGCTGACCTCGATCATCAGCGGCAGCCACACCTGGAAGGTCTGGTACGGCGGCGAGAACCAGCAGCGCCTGGCCCTGGTCGGCACGCTGGGCGAGTCGGACATCATCCACAACGGCAGCGACGTGTGGATCTGGTCGAGCAAGGCCCAGACCGCCACGCACCTGGTCATCGACCCCGCGAAGGCCGCCGCAGCCAAGAGTGAGGCCGGGAAGACCGGCGGGCCGTTGATGACGGCCGGGCCGACGGGCACCGGGCTGCCCCCCACGCCTGAGGACGCCGCCAAGGCGGCGCTCGCGGCCATCGACCCGACGACCCGGGCCGAGGTCGGGCCCGCGGTGGTCGTCGCGGGGCGCACGGCATACGAGCTGGTGCTCACGCCCAAGGATTCGACCACTCTCGTCGCCCAGGTGCGCCTGGCCGTCGACGGCGAACGACACCTGCCCTTGCGGGTGCAGGTCTTCTCGACCAAGCAGTCCACGCCGGCTATCGAGGTCGGGTTCACGTCGATCGACTTCTCGGCGCCGGAGGCTCGGCAGTTCGAGTTCACCCCGCCGCCCGGGACGACGGTGACTGAAGGGATGCCGGAAGGCTTGGGAGACAAGGCTTTGGGAGACAAGGCTTTGGGAGACAAGGCTGCTGGTATGCCGACCGAGCCTAGCGCTGGCGCCGCCGCCGCCAAGGCCGCCGCACCGCGCGCGGTCGGCACCGGCTGGTCGCGGGTCGTCGTGGCCACGATGCCTGCCACCACGGACGCCGCACCGGGCGGGGGAACCGCCGCCGACGGTGGGCTGGGTCAACTGCAGAGCCTCCTGGGCGCGCTGCCGCAGGTCTCGGGTGCGTGGGGCAGTGGCCGGGTCCTCGAAGGGACGCTGTTCTCGCTCGTCCTCGCCGACGACGGCCGCGTCGCGCTCGGGGCTGTTGCTCCCGACGCCCTGTATGCCGCCCTCGCCGCGCCCGCGGCCGGCTGACGGCGCGCGGATGCTGGCAGTTCAGACGTGGGAGTTGACCAAACGGTTCGGCTCTCAGACGGTGGTCGACGGCATTGACCTCGCGGTGCCTGCCGGGTCGGTCTATGGGTTCCTCGGCCCCAACGGGTCGGGCAAGACGACGACGATCCGGATGCTGCTCGGGCTGATCGGCCCATCGGCCGGGCGCTCGGAACTGCTCGGGCTGCCGATGCCCGGCCAGGCCGAGGCGGCGTTGCACCGGGTCGGCGCCCTGGTCGAAGGGCCGGCCTTCCACCCCTACTTGTCCGGTCGGGCCAACCTGGCCCGCCTTGATGTCGCCGACCGCCGAGCCGACCCGCGCACGTCCCGTGCGCGGGTCGACGCGGCGCTCGATCGAGTCGGCCTGCTCGCCGCCGCAGAGAAGCGCTACCGGGCCTATTCGCTCGGCATGCGCCAGCGGCTGGCCATTGCGGGCACCCTGCTCATGCCGCGCGAGCTGCTCGTCCTCGACGAACCCACCAACGGGCTGGACCCCCAAGGCACCCGTGAGGTGCGGGCCCTCATCGGGTCGCTCGGCAGCGAAGGTACGACGGTGCTCGTCTCCAGCCACCTGCTCTCAGAGGTCGCCCAGGTCTGCTCGCATCTCGGTGTGATGCGCGAAGGCCGGCTGGTCGCCCAAGGCCCGATCACCGAGTTGCAGGGCGCGGCCACCCGGGCGACGGTGCGGACCGACGACGGTGAGCAGGCGGCATACGTGCTGCGTGAGCTCGGCGCGACGGGGGTGAGCGTCGATGCGGAGCATGCTCAGGTGCGAGGTGAGCTCGGCGCGATCGCCCCGGAGAAGGCGGTAGCGGCGCTCGTCCACGCGGGGGTCGCGGTCCGCGGATTCTCCAGTGGGGCACCGGATCTCGAGGATTGGTTCGTTGGCCTGACAGGGGAGGGTTTTGATGTCAGCGGCTGAGGTGTCGACGGCTGGCGCGGTGACGGCTGGCGCGGTGACTGCTGGTGCGGTGACTGCTGGTGCGGTGACTGCTGGCGCTACGACGGCTGGCGTGCCGTCGCGGCCGGTGCCGGGCTGGGCCTGGCGGTTCTTCTGGTCGGAGGTGCGCCTTGTCGCGGGGCGTCGGCGCAATCAGGCGGGCCTGGCGGTGTTGGCCGCCGTCCCGGTCGTCGTGGCGTTCGCGGTGAAGGCCTCGGCACCCCGGCCGGGTCGTGGCCCGGACTTCCTGTCGAGCATCACCTCCAACGGACTGTTCGTCGCGCTCACGGCGTTGACCGCGGAGATCGCAATGTTCCTGCCGCTTGCGGTGGCGATGTTGTGCGGTGACGCCATCGCGGGCGAGGCCAACCAGGGGACATTGCGCTATCTGCTCACCGTGCCCGTCACGCGCACCCGGTTGCTGTTCGTCAAGTACGCCTCGCTCGTTTTCGGCGCGCTTTGGGGGGTCACTCTCGTGGCGGTCACCGGGGTGCTCGTGGGCGCGGCGCTGTTCGGGGTCGGGCCGCTGACGACCCTCTCGGGCAGCCAACTGGAGTTCGTCCCGGCTCTCGGTCGACTCGGGCTGGTCGTCCTCTATCTCACGGCCTGCCTCGCGTCGTTGGCGGCGCTGGGGCTGTTCGTGTCGACGCTCACCGAGCAGCCGATGGCCGCGACGATCACGGTGATGATCGTCGTCATCCTCTCGTGGGTCCTCGATGGTGTCCCGCAGGTGGCGTGGCTGCACCCGTGGTTGATCGTCCACGAATGGATGTCCTTCGGAGACCTGCTGCGCGATCCAGTCTCGCTCGACGGTGCCGGCCGCGGGCTCTGGGTCGCGCTCGGTTATGCCGTCGTCTTCCTCGCCGCTGCCTGGGCCCGGCTGTCGGGCAAGGACATCACCAGCTGAGCCAGTGCCGACACCGGCGGTGGGGAGGGGCCAGGGGGGCTGAGATTTCCCCGTACTTCAGGTACGCAGTGCGTACCTGAAGTACGTCGTTTGAATAGCCCCCCTGGGAGGTGGACAAGCGGGCTGGCGAGCAGACGGCCCGGTGCGCAGAGGGCCGAAGTGAGCACCCGGCATACCGGGAAGGCCTGAGGCAATCAGCCCAGGGTGGTGACCTCCATTCCGCCTTCGGCGTAACGAGCGCGCAAGACCTTCTTGTCGAACTTGCCGACGCTCGTCTTGGGCACCTCGTCGATGACGGCCCAGCGCTCGGGCACCTGCCAGCGCGGGATCTTGTCGCCGAGCCACTCGCGCAGGTCGGACACGGTCGTCGTGCTGCCCTCGGCGAGCACGACGCTGGCCAGCGGACGCTCACCCCACTTCTCATCGGGGACACCGACGACCGACGCCTCGCGGACGTCGGGGTGGCCCATGAGGGCGTTCTCCAGGTCGACGGAGGAGATCCACTCGCCGCCGGACTTGATGACGTCCTTCGCGCGGTCGGTGAGGACGAGGAAGCCGTCGGCGGTCAGCGTGCCGACGTCGCCGGTGCGCAGCCAGCCGTCATGGAACTTCGACTCCATGTCGGCCTGCTCCGCCGCCGACTCGGTGCCATTGGCGTAATAGGAGGCGGTGATCCACGGACCGCGGACCTCGAGCTCGCCGACGCTCTCGCCGTCCCACGGCTGCACCTCGTCGTCCGGCCCGAGCAGGCGGCCTTCGACGCCGGGCAGCAGGCGCCCTTGGGCATTGCGGTAGCGCCAGTAGGCCTCGGAGCCGACCTCGACCTCGACGGGCGGAACCGCCAGCGAGCCGACGGGCGACATCTCGGTCATGCCCCAGCCGTGGACGATGTCGATGTTGTGCTTGTCCTTGAACGAGCGAATGAGCGCCGGCGGGGCGGCGGATCCGCCGACCATGAGCATCGAGCACGACGAGACGTCGACGGGGTTCTTGTCGAGATACTGCAGCAGGTCGTTCCAGATCGTTGGGACGCCTGCGCCACCGGTGACCTTTTCGGCCTCGATCATCTTCGCCAGCGGCTCGGCCTGCAGGAACCGGTCGGGCATGACCAGCGTCGCGCCGGAGATCATCGCGAGGTAGGGGAACCCCCACGCATTGGCGTGGAAGAGCGGGACGACGACGAGCAGGTGGTCGCCCTGGCGGATCGAGAGCCCGTTCTGCACAGCCGTGGCGTGGAGGTAGTTGCAGCGGTGCGAATAGGCGACGCCCTTGGGGTTTCCGGTCGTTCCGGAGGTGTAACACATCGAGGACGCATCGTTCTCATCGATGTCTTCGGGCCAGTCGAAGCTGGTGGGCTGGTCGGCGATGAGGGCGTTGAAGTCGTGCACGCCCTCGATGTGCTCGGGGGCCTGCAGTGCCGCCCAGGTCTCGGCGTCGACTGGACCGTTGACGATGACGTGACGGAGGGTCTTGAGGTGGGGGAGCAGCCCGCTGAACGGTTTGGCCAGCGTGTTGTCGACGATGACCACTTTGTTGTCGGCATGCGTCGCGACATAAATGATCTGCGGCGGGAAGAGGCGAATGTTGAGCGCATGCAGGACAGCGCCCATCGAGGGGACCGCGAGATAGGCGATCAGGTGCTCGGCGTTGTTCCACATGAACGTCGCCACCCGCTGGTCGCCGGTGATGCCCAAGCCTCGCAGGGCGTGCGCGAGCTGCGCCGACTTGGTGCCGACCTCGGCGAATGTCGTGGTGCGAGAACCCTCCCCCGTCCACGTGATGACCTTGGCGTTGGCGTGGACCGTGGAGCCGTAGCTCAGCATCGAGGAGATGAGCAGTGGCGTCGTCTGCATGGTGCTCTTCATGCCCCTCAGCCTGCCAGGGTCACCCTCGTTTGACGAGAGCCAGGCGGTCGTCCGCGCCCATGAAATTGGACATATGGGTAGGTGCCACTGCGACCAAAGCAGGCTGTGCGCTCACAGAAGGTGAAGGTACGTTGACACACATGCTGACCGTTGCACTGTCAACCGAATCGGGCCCGTTCGACACGATCGCCGGCCTGCCGGTCCATCCGTTGGTCGTTCACGGAGCCGTCGTCCTGCTTCCCCTGGCGGCCCTAGGGGTCCTCGCTCTCGTGCTCGTGCGGCGCTGGCGCGGGGTCTTCGGCTGGCTGACGCTCGCCGGTCTGGCGGCAGGTGCTGGAGCGGCCATCGTCGCGGAAGAGAGCGGCGAGGCACTCGCCGCACGCGTCGGTATGCCGGCCGAGCACGCCGAGTGGGGCGAGCGGCTGCCGCCCGTCGCCGTTGCGCTCTTCATCGTCACCCTCGTGTGGTTCCTCGTGGCGCGTCGGGCTGCTCGGCGCCAGGGTGCAGGCGGGGCTCCCCAGGGCGCGTCCGCGATGGTGACCGTGGGCGGCGTACTCGCTGCGGTGTTGGCCGTGGCGACGATCGCGGTCACGGTCCTCGTCGGACACAGCGGCGCCACGGCCGTGTGGAGCGGAAAGATCGTCGCGACGTCGGCGTCGGCAACGACGGCAGCCACTCCGTCGGCGACGTCGGCCACTACCCCGTCGACCAGCTCGAGCTCGTCGTCTTCGTCCTCGTCGTCCTCGTCTTCGTCGTCCTCGACGACGTCCGGCAGCGGCGCGGCGGCATACGCCATGACGCAGGTGGCCACCCACAACACGTCGGCCTCGTGCTGGGCCGCAGTCAGCGGTTCGGTCTATGACCTCACTGCCTGGATCGGCGAGCACCCCGGCGGCCGGGACCGGATCATCGGTCTGTGCGGCACCGACGCGACCGCGGCTTTCGCAGCGCAACACCGCGGTCAGGGCGAACCGGCCGAGGAACTGACGCGCTTCAAGATCGGGACGCTTGCCGGCTGACGGCGGAGGTCCGCTGCTGCGTCGACGTCGCCCCGGATCCCGGCGGCGACGGCGTGGCGGCGGCATACCTCTGCGTGGTGGAGTGAGCCGGGTGTGGCGGCGGCATACCCCCTCGTGCTGG